>WNFM01188952.1_pt1 | contig 23163 bp, 27 predicted proteins | sample 5400271 | NCBI WGS metagenome assembly WNFM01 (sample SAMN13153352, study PRJNA577476) | soil metagenome | isolation source: 60 cm saprolite on Douglas fir-dominated hillslope | place: USA:California | collected 2013-09-17
CGCATGGAGTCGCTGGGGTTCGACACCTTCAACATCGGCCCTGAACTCGAGTACTTCCTGTTCGAGAGCAACAAGGGGACGGTGACGCTCGACGAAGGTGGCTACTTCGCGATGACCGCGCTCGACGCTGCGACCGAGCTGCGCAACGAGACGATCCAGGCGCTCGAGGCGATGGGGATCGGGATCGAGTACCACCACCACGAGGTCGCGCCGTCGCAGCACGAGATCGACATGCGCTACTCGAATGCGCTCGACATGGCCGACCAGACGATCACCTACCGGCTGATCGTGAAGGAGGTCGCGGCGAAGAACGGCGTCTACGCGACGTTCATGCCGAAGCCGCTGTTCGGCGAGAACGGGTCGGGCATGCACACGCACATGTCGCTGTTCAAGGACGGCCGCAACATGTTCTTCGACGGCAACGACCAGTACAACCTCTCGGCGACCGGCAAGGCGTTCATCGCGGGCCTGCTCAGGCACGCGCGCGAGCTGGCGCCGATCTTCGCCCAGTGGGTGAACTCCTACAAGCGGCTCGTCCCCGGCTACGAGGCTCCCGTCTACGTCGCCTGGTCGCAGCGCAACCGCTCGGCATTGATCCGGATCCCGCTGTACAAGCCGGGCTCCGAGCAAGCAACGCGCGCCGAGATCCGCTGCCCCGATCCGGCCTGCAACCCCTACCTCACCTTCGCGGCGCTCCTGCACGCGGGGCTCCAGGGGATCGAGAAGGGCTACGAGCTCGAGGCGCCGATGGACAGCAACCTCTACCACCTCACCTCGGAGGAGCGGAAGGAGCGCGGGATCATCTCCCTGCCGGAGACGCTCGGCGAGGCGGTCGACGAGCTGGCCGCGTCGGAGCTGATGCGGCGCGCGCTCGGCGACCACATCTGGGATGCCTACGTGCGGCTGAAGCGCAAGGAATGGGACGAGTACCGGATCCAGCTCACCCAGTGGGAGCTCGACCGCTACCTCGGCGTGCTCTAAAGACGTTGTCGGGGTTCGGCGAGAGGCGTAGGCTCGTCGTGCCCCAGCGCGGCTTTTGACCCGGCCGCGCTGCTGGCGGCGGATTGCGGGGCGCTCCTATGGGCGCCCCGTGATCTGGGGCCGGCCTGTTTAGAGGAAGCGCGGTATCGAGTCGCGCTCGACGCGCAGACCGATCACCTTGGAGCCGCCGTCGATCTGCTCAATCGACTCGGCCGGAACGATCCGGCGGCGGCGGGCGAGCCAGCCCGAGCGAACGGAGAGCGCATCGGGTGTCTCGGGGCTCGTGCCGTACATCGGGCACTCGACCGTCCCGACCACCCGGCCCCGCGCATCTGCGACGAGGAAGCCTGCGGTCTGGCGGAGGTCGATTGCGAGTGCGCTCATGTGTCCGAACCTATTCCCCGCATGCGAAGAAATTCCCCCTACGCGGTAAAGCTTCTGTTAGCCCCACTTTCCGGTAGTGGGTCACTCTGAAATCGCCTGCCGCTTGGTGTAGCTGCCGCGCTTGATCGGAGTGGCCTCGGCCTGTTCAAGAAGGGCGATCAACTCTGTGATTGTCCAAACGTGATCGGACAGCCCAGCGGATACGGCCGGGGTCGTCCCGAGGCTGGAATGGACGCGGCACATGTTGTAGTAGGCGAAGTGAAGGCTCACGGCGGCAGCGAGGTTCTCGACCTTCTTTGAGAAGGCGTTAGTCAGCCGTGTGTAGCGGCGCATCGACATCCGCATCGTGAGGTTCTGCCGCTCGATGTAGCTCGTGCTGATGTGGTCCGGGTCAGGGTCGCCGCTGATCGGCCGCTTGTCCTGGCCGATGCACACGGCAGGGGAGTAGCGGCGCTCAGGTGTCGCCTGCGAGGGCGTCCCGTACTTCTTGTGAAGCTGCGCGTAGTCAATCTCACCCTTGAACACACCACGCACCGCTTGAAGGTACGAGTGGTGCCCATCGGTCGTAAGTTGGACGCGCTGGGTTAGCCGGCCAGCCACATCGGCCATGAACGCGGTCGCGGTATTCAAGTCACGCGGCCCGATGCGATACGACGGCACGAGCTTGGTGTCGGCGTCAATGGCAACCCACGTCCACACGTCGCCTGCCTCGCCGCGCTTGTGCTCGGGCACGTTCTTTTCCTTGGCGTAGACGAACGCCCAAATCTCGTCGCATTGCAGCCGCTCACAGGGCAGGTCGCGCATCAGCTTGTCCTGGTGGATCGAGCAGACGGTGCCCATATCGACCAGGAGCTTCGTCACCGTCGCCTTGGCTACGCCTGTCATTCGGACGGTTGCCCGGATGCTGTTGCCCTCCACGAGCGAGGCAATCACGGCTGCGCGCTTTTCGGTCGATAGCCGGTTCATACTTACTATTATGCGTGAGCGGTCAGGCAAAGTCAAGGTGCGCCTAGACCGTCCGATCGGACTGCTGTACTGTCAGCAAGCGCAAGGCGGCGGATCGGGCTCGAACCGACACCACCGAGGTACAAGCTCGGGGTTCTACCGTTTGAACTACCGCCGCCATGTGGATAGATCCGGAACCGGGGGCCGCGTTTCTTGTCTAGGGAAACGGCCCCCGATTCCTCGTCGCCTGGATCGGGCGAGAACTGCTTTAGGCCCAGCTCTGGCCTAACCCCTTGTCATGCAGCCTCCCGCTCGTCGGTGGCCGCCGCGAGGGGCGGAAGCTTGTAGTAGCCGTAGCCGGCTGGGATCAGGTCGCCAGTGGCGCGCAAGCGCTTCACGCTGCCCTCGACCGCTTTGGGGGTCGGAGCCCAGCCGCGGCGCAACATCTCACGCTTCAACTCGACCACCTTCCACACGCGATCGGGCTGCTCCCGCATCACGGCCAAGAGCGCCTTGGGGCCGCGAGGGGCATCGACAGTGACGGGGCGAATCTCAAAGGCCGTCTTATGCGAACTGAAAGACCGCATAAGCACTTCGTCGGCCGAGCCGTTCAGCGCCTGAAAGCCGCCGATGATCTGCCGTATCGCCTGCGCTTTGTGGATCAGGTGAGCAGCTTGATCTTCAAAATCCAACGCCTGGCGCTCCATGTTGTCCAGGTCGATGGATTTGTCGAGCAGTGATTCCTGGTTTTCGTCCACGTGTTCCTCCTTCGGGCGCAGCGGTGCTCATCTGCAACAGGGTAGGAACAGGGTCGGACGGACTAGATCAGGTCCGCCTTGGCGGACCCCCAAAGTCACTCCTTGGCGGTGTCGGTCTTGTTCTTCCAGCGCGCTGCCGCGGCTTTACGAGCAGCTTCGCTCCGCTGCTCCGCAGTCATGTTGGCGGCGCGAGCCTTGCCGCCGACTAATCCGCCCTTGCGACCTAGCGCAACAGCGGCAGGGTCTTTGCCGGCGTTTGGATCGACGGGCTCGATCTCGCCCGTCGCCTCACCGACAAGCTGCTTGGCTAGCTCGTTCACATCGGTCGGGCGTTTGCGTGACCGCTCAGGCATCCATTTGTAGGTTACCACCGGGCGTCAGCTTCCCGGTCATTGCCTGCTCAAGTCGCATTTGTAGCTCCGTCAGGTCCCCTACCTATGGTTCCTAACCTAGATCAAAAACGCACGAAGCCCGCCACTCGGCGGCGAACCGAGGACGGGCTTCACAAACAACACGAGCAGACAAGCGTCAACTACTGTGTCTCTATCGGAGTCAGGACATCGTGGCATGACGCTCGGACGGAGGGCGTCATGGCGAAGAAGGTTCCGAAGGAATACCGCGAACTTGAGAAGGCGGCACGCGAACAAGGTTGGATAGTCAAGGAAACGAGCGACGGCTTCCAGTTTCTCGCACCTGACGGAGAACATGCAGTGACCATCCACATGACTGAACGAAACCCCGAAAGAGCAGTAAAGAGGACCATATCCCGGATGAAGAAGTACGGCTTCAAGTGGGAGGACAGGTAACGGTGGAGTATCAGTTCACCGTCACGGTTTCCGATCACGGCCACCAGCTTGCGAACGGTGAGAAGCTCTCGCATGGCTTCGCCGTGACTCACCCCGAGGTGGACGCCGTGATCGAACAAAATACAAAGACGGGAGTGATCTCAGCGACCTTCTGGTACGAAGCTGACGAGTTCCAAGAAGCGGTTACCGAAGGAGCGCGGATCTTCACTGAGAGTGCCAACGCGTCCGGGCTTAAGCCCTCCACGTTCTTGGACGCTCGCGTAGCGCCCGCGGATAAAGAGTCCCGAGAACTACAACTCGCGTAAGGCTGCCTCTGGCGCTTGCGGCGCTCGGATCGCCACCCGGCTCCTAGTCCCCGTACGTTTCGATCAGTTCGCCAGCACTCGTACCTAGGGCCCAGATCTCCACGGGCACCAGTCCGGGTTCTGCATCAGAACCCTCAGTTCGCCGCTTGACGATCTCGCGGGCCTTTTCGAGCGAGTCCGTGAACTCTTTTTCGTGTTAGCCCCATTTCCCGGACATCGCGAGCCACGCGATCGCCAGGAGTACGAGATAAACGGAGGAGAGGCCGGCGACGATACGGCCGGCGAGCGGCTTGCCGCTCCGCAGCCACCAGTACGAGCACCCGGCGCTGACGAGGAGTAGCAGGAGTCCGCCGTCAGCGACGCCTTGGCCGATCGTGATCCAGCTGGGGAGGTTGTGCTTGAGGCCCTCGTCGGAGGCGATCACCTGCGCGAAGACCCGCATCACGACATAAGCAGGGACACCGACGAAGACCAGGGAGCTGAATGCCGTGCGTGCGAGCACCGTCACGCCGGGACGGCGCCAAGCGACCCACGCCACGATGAACGCGGTCAGGACCGCGCCGACGAGCGTCATCGCCCCGAGAACGTGCAGGAAGAGGGGCCAGAAGGGGCGGCTGTAGCTGGTCACGAGCCCGGCTTCCAGATCATCAGGACGAGGATCGCGATCGTCGCGGCGCCGGCGAGCCAGGACAGGGCGTTGCCGCGCCGGTCGCGCAGAAGCGTGCGGAGCTCGTCGGTCATCGTGTCGCCCGCGGCAGCGAGCTGCTCGGCCAGCTTGCGGCCGCGCTCCTGGTGCTTGCCGCCGATCCCGCCGAGCGCGCTCGAAATCACCCAGAGGACAAGCGAGCCCCAGATCCACCAGGTGCCGATGCCGAAGCCTTGCTCGTGCCAGAGCCAGATCCCGAAGATCAGCGTCGAGGCGACGCCGATCCCGATCACGATCACGGCGGTCCTGATCAGGCGCAGCAGGAGTGCCGACCCGCTGGGGCGCTCGGCGCGCTGCGCCAGCACGTTGAGCACGCCTGCCGTGACGGACCCGCTGACGAGGAAGAACGCTCCGGTGATGTGGAGCATCAGAAGCCACTGAGCCGTGGACACGGGGCGAGCGTACGCTTTCAAGCGGATGGACACACGCGAACGTCACCTGCGTCTGCTGATCGAGACGATCGAGGCGGTCAACTCCAGCCTCGACCTGCAGGAGGTCCTGTCGCTCGTCGCGACGAAGGTCGCCGACGCCCTGCGGGCCGACGCGTGCTTCGTCTATCTCTACGACGAGCGCGCCGACGAGCTCGTGCTGCGGGCCACGCACGGCACGCCGATCGACGAGATGTCGCGCCGGCCACGGATGCGCCCAGGCGAAGGCATCACCGGGTCCGCGGCCGCGGCTCGCGCGCCGGTGATGCTCGCGACGCAGGCGCATCTCGATCCGCGCTTCAAGAACTTCCCGAACCTGCCGGAGGACGAGTACCAGTCGATCCTCGCCGTGCCGATCCTCACCCGCGACGGCACGCTCGAAGGCGCGCTCAACGCGCGCACGCGCGAGCCGCGTGAGTTCTCGACCGACGAGGTCGACCTGTTGCTCGCGATCGCGGCCCAGGTCGCGCAGTCGATCGAGCACGCGAAGCTCTACGCCGAGGCGCAGCGGCGCGTGCACGAGCTCGAGGCGCTCGCGCGCATCTCTGAGGCGGTCTCGGAGTCGCTCTACCTCGAGGAGTCGCTCGAGGCGATCGTCAAGACGACAATGGACTCGCTGCACGCGACGGGTGCGGCGCTCGTGCTCGAGGACGGGAACATCGCGTGGCCGGAGGGCGTGGCAGCCGAGCACGCCATCCGCCAGCCGCTGCGCTGGCGCGGACGGACGATCGGCGAGCTCGTGGCTGACCGGGCGACACCGTTCAAGGACGCGGACCGCGAGCTCCTTGCGTCGATCGCGACGCATGCCGCGGTCGCGCTCGAGCACGGGCGCGCGGTGATGCGCGGCGTGCTCGCGCAAGAGATCCATCACCGCGTCAAGAACAACCTGCAGACCGTCGCGTCGCTGCTGCGGCTGCAGGCACGGTCGTCCGACACGATCGATCCGCGCGAGGCGCTCGAGCATTCCGTCAACCGCATTCTCGCGATCGCCGCCGTGCACGAGCTGCTGACCGAGCGGCGCGACGAAGATGTCGAGCTCGCCGATCTGATCGACCGGTTGCGCGCGATGCTCGTGCAGGGCGTTGGTGGCGGCAAGGACGTGACGTCCGAGCTCGAGCCGGTGTCGCTCCAAGGCGCGCGCGCGACGGCCCTCGCACTCGTGTTCGCAGAGCTGCTGCAGAACGCGCTCGAGCACGGCGGCGACCGCGTTCGCGTCGAGCTCAGCCGGCGCAACGGCGAGGTGGTGCTCGCGATCGCCGACAACGGCAGCGGCCTCGGCGACAAGGCGCCGAGCGGAACCGGGCTCTCGATCGTGCATGCCCTCGTGCGTGACGAACTGCGCGGCACGCTCGACTTGACGTCAGGCCCCGGCACGCGGGCCGAGGTCGTCTTTCCGGCCTAGCTCCGCGGGCACCCGAACCTGATTCGGTGTCAGCCGAACCAGATTCGAGTGTCTCGCTACGAACGAAACTCACGATCCTGGTTGAAGAGCGAACCAGGATCGAAGAAGGGCCGTGCTCCGGCGTGGACTGGGCCGGACGGCTAGGCCGTTTCTTCTTGCTCGTCGAAGCTGAAGTGGAAGTGGTCGTCGTGCCCGTGGATGCCCAGGACCTGGTCGTCCAGCGCGCTCGCCGCCACCGGGTCGAGGTAGACCTTGACGCCGTCGCGCTCGACCAACTGGTCGTCCACGCCGGGCTCCTTGGCCTCCTCGATCTCCAGCTCGACCTCGCCATCGGACTCGATTCCACGGATGTGGAGGTCGCCGATCTGGCGGAGTGCTTCTACTGCTTCGTCGTTGATTTGCAACATCGTGCGATTCTAAGGACCGTGCGCATCCTGATCGCAGAGGACGAAACGATCATTCGGCTCGACCTGCGCGACCTGCTCGAGCGGTCGGGCCACGAGGTCGTCGCCGAGGCGCGCGACGGCGAAGAGGCGGTCGCGCTCGCCCGCGAGCACAAGCCCGAGCTCGCGATCATGGACGTGAAGATGCCGAAGCTCGACGGGATCGAGGCGGCGAAGCGGATCCTCGACGAGCGGCCGATCCCGATCGTGATGCTGACCGCATATGGACAGGAAGAGCTCGTGAGTCGCGCAGTCGAGGCCGGCGTCTTCGGCTACCTCGTCAAGCCGTTCCGCGAGCAGGATCTCGTCCCCGCGATCGCGACCGCCCGCGCGCGGCACGAAGAGCTCGCCGCCGTGCGCGAGGAGGCGGAGTCGCTTGCCGACGCGCTGGCGGCGCGGAAGGCGATCGAGCGCGCCAAGGGGCTCCTGATGGAGAAGGAAGGCCTCTCGGAAGGCGCAGCGTTCGACCGCCTGCGCAAGGCGAGCCAGGTCTCCGGACGCCCGCTGAAGGTGATCGCGGAGGCCGTCGTCGCTACGCTCGATCCCTGATGACCCACACGCTGACACCGCCTAAGGTCAGGCCGCGCCGCACGAGCGGCGCGGGCACCGGCGACGCGTGGCGCGTGATCGTGCTCAACGACGACCACAACACCTTCGAGGGCGTTGCCTTCGCGCTCGCGCAGACGATCCCCGGCGTCGACTACGACAAGGGGATGGCGCTCGCGAACAAGATCCACACGACCGGCCAGGCGCTCGTCTGGTCGGGGCACCGCGAGCTCGCCGAGCTTTACCACTCGCAGCTCGAGGCGTACGCGCTGACGCTCGCGCCGTTAGAACGTTGAGCCACCCGAACGCAGAGCTGCTCGAGCGGGCGTTCGCCGCCTTCGGCCGCGACGCGCTTGTCGTTGCCCGCACGCTTGCAGACGACATCGTCTGGCGCGTGCCGGGGACGAATGCGATGAGCGGCGAGTACGTCGGACGTGACGCGACGCTGCAATTCCTGCGTCAGACGCTCGTACTTTCCGGCGGCACGTATCGCACCGAGCTGAAGTACGTCGTCGCCGACGACGAGCGCGCAGTCGCGGTCTACCGCGCGCAGGGCGAGCGCGAAGGGCGCACGCTCGACATCGACCAGGCGCTCTTCTGCGAGATCCGCGCCGGCCGGATCGCCGACGTGACTGCCGTGCCGCTCGACTTCCCCGCGTTCGACGCGTTCTGGGCATGAAGATCGGGGTGCAGCTCCCGGAGGTGGAGCGTGTCGTGCGGCGCGACGAGCTCGCGTCGATGGCGCATGCCGCCGAGGAATGCGGCTTCGACTCGCTCTGGGTCGGCGACCACCTGCTCTACCGCGGCGACTCGCGCGGCGAGCGCGGGCCGTGGGACTGCTGGACGACGCTCGCGTGGCTCGCAGGCGTCACCTCACGTGTTGAGTTGGGGCCGCTCGTCGCGTGCACGGCGTTCCACCCGCCCGGCATCCTTGCGCGGCAGGCCGCGGCCGTCCACGAGCTGAGCGGCGGCCGGCTCGTCGCCGCGCTCGGGGCCGGCTGGAACCAGGAGGAGTTTCGCGCATTCGGTCTACCGTTCGACCAGCACGTCTCGCGCTTCGAAGAGGCGTTCACGATCATCCGGCGTCTGCTCGCCGGTGAGCGCGTGAGCTTCGAGGGTCAGTTCCACACGGTCAGCGACGCGGTCCTCCTCCCGCCCCTCGAGAGAAAGCCGAAGCTGATGATCGGTGCGAACGCGCCGCGCATGCTCTCGATCACGCTGCCGCACGTCGACACATGGAACACGTGGTTCACGCCGTACGGCAACACGGTTGAGGGCTTTGCGGAGCACAACGCCGAGATCTCGGCCGCAGCGGAGCGCGCGGGCCGCGATCCGGCCGAGATCGAGCGGAGCGCGTGCGTGCTCGTCGAGGTCGATGGCGGAACGGGCGAGCGGCCGCGTGACGTTCCCGCCGTATCGGCCGAGGGCCTCGCAGATCACCTCGGCGCGCTGAGCGAGGCGGGCGCAGACGAGGCGATCCTCGTCCTCGACCCGATCACGGAGTCGTCGATCCGCTCGATTCGAAGAGCGCTTCCCAGCGCTTGAGGAGCGCCTCGAGATCCTCGCGCGCCGCTTTGTGGGACGCGAGGAGATCGACGTCGCCCCAGTCCGCAGCGAGCTTCTGCTCCAGGTCGGCGACGCGCGCCTCGGCGCGCTCGACCTCTCCCTCGACGAGCTCGAGCGCAGACGGCTTCGCCTTTGGTGGGCGCTTCGGCTTCTCCTGTTTCACCTTCGGCGGGGGCGGAGGCGGCGCGGCGTCTTCCACCTGCGCGCGTGCGTAATCGGCCCAGCCGCCGGGGTACGACGCGATCGCACCGTGCTCCACGGCGAGCATCCGGTCGGCGACCGCGTCGAGCAGCGCGCGATCGTGTGAGACGAGCAGCACCGTCCCGGGAAACGCTTCGAGCGCCGCCTCGAGTGCTTCGCGCGACTCCAGGTCGAGGTGGTTCGTCGGCTCGTCGAGCACCAGGAAGTTCGCGCCCGAAGCGACGGCGATCGCGAGCGCGAGCCGTCTGCGCTCGCCGCCGGAGAGGACGGCGACGCGCTTCTCGTGCTCGTCCCAGCCGGAGAAGAGAAAGCGCCCGAGCAGATTCTGTGCCTCGGGACGCTTGAGGCCGGTGCCGAACATCGCAGCGTCGAGCACCGACCCCCGTTCGTCGAGCTCCGCCTCGTGCTGCGAGAAGTACGCCGCCTGCACACCGTGCCCGAGCCGCAGCTTGCCGCCGGCAGGCTCGCGCAGGCCGAGCAGCGTCTCGAGCAGCGTCGTCTTGCCGGATCCATTCGGGCCGACAAGCGCAACGTGCTCGCCGCGTTCGATCGCGAACGACGCGTGCTTCAGCAGCTCCTTGTCGCCGGCGCGCAGCGTGAGGTCTTCGACAACCGCGACGTCGCGGCCGGAGCGCGCCGGCTTCAAGAACTCGAAGCCGAGCCCGCGCTTGCGCTCCTCCGGCTTGTACACGCGCACCGCCTCGAGCTTCTTGATCTGCTTGATCTTCATCTGTGCCTGCCGCGCCTTGCTCGCCTTGTAACGGAAGCGCTCGACGAAGCGTTCGAGCCGCTCGATCTGCTCGGCCTGCCGGATTGCCGTCTTCGCCTGGTGCATCGCGCGCGCCGCCGCCTCGCGCCGCCACACATGCCACGCGCCCGGGAAGTAGACGGACTTGCCGCCTTCCAGCTCGAGCACCGCGGTCGTCACCGCTTCGAGAAACCACCGGTCGTGCGCTACGAGGATCACGGCGGCGTCCAGCGTCTTCAGCATCGCTTCGAGCCATTCGAGCGACTCGATGTCGAGATGGTTGGTGGGCTCGTCGAGCAGCAAGAGGTCGGGTTGCGACGCGAGTGCGCGCGCAAGCGACGCGCGCGTGAGCTCTCCGCCGGAGAACGTCGAGAGTGGCCGGTCGAGGTCGGCGTCCGTGAAGCCGAGCCCGCGGACGACGGCCGCGGCGCGGTCGCGCCAGTCGTAGCCGCCCGCGTGCTCGAGCCTCGCCTGCGCCTCCGAGTAGCGCCTCATCGTCGCCGGCTCGTGGTCACCGGAGGCCATCGCGTTCTCCAGCGTGCGCAGCTCCCCCTCGACGGCCGCGAGATCGGCAGTCCCCGAGAGCACGTACTCGCGGAGCGGGCGTCGGCTCAGCGCGGGCGGCCGCTGGTCGTGGAGCGCGATCCGGGTCCCCTTCTGGAGCGCCAGCTCGCCGCCGTCGATCGAGACCTGCCCCGCGAGCTGGCGGAGCAGCGTCGTCTTACCGGCCCCGTTCGGGCCGGCGAGGGCGAGCCGGTCCTTGCGCTCGACCTTGAAGGAAACGCCGTCATAAAGAACGTCGCCGGAATGCTCCTTGCGCAGTGAGGATGCGATGACAACCGCCATGCAGTGAAACTATCGGTAGATGCGCGTCGGCCTCACAGGACGGATCCTCATCGGCGGCGGTCTGATCGCTGTCTTCTTCGCGGTTCAGTTCGTGCTCTCGATCCAGTCGTTCCACGGGATTCGCCACGACACCCGCGAGCAGCAGCGTGCCCAGCAGGCGGTGGTTGCGGCAATTCGGGTCGAGAAGCTCGTGCTCGACGTCGAGACCGGCACGCGCGGTTACGTGATCACGACCGACAGGCAGTTCCTCGAGCCCTACGAGGCGGCGCGGCGCGCGTTGCCGGCCGAGTCCACCCGGCTCATGGCCCTGGCGCCGGGACCGTGGTCGAGCAAGCTCGACGGGCTGTGGCGCTCATATCTGGCCGAGTACGCCGCCCCGCTCATCCGTCAAGCTGCGCGATCGCCCGTCGCCGCGCGAGCCAGGGTCGCGACCGGCGAGGGCAAGCGGCGCGTCGACCGCATCCGCGGGCTGATCGACCCATTCGTGCAACGCGAGAACGCGATCTCCGTTCGTGACCAGGAGGCCGTTGAAGATTCAGAGCACTCCGGTGTCCTCCTGGGAGTGATCGGTAGCGTCTTCCGGCTCCTCGCACTCGCCGCGATCATCGCCTATCTCCTGCGCTGGGTCGTGGCGCCGATCCGGCGCACAGCGGCGGCCACCCGCCGCGTCGCGGCTGGCGAGCTCGACGTCGCGGTGCCGGAGGGCGGGCCAGGCGAGGTCGGCCAGCTGGCGCGTTCGTTCAACGAGATGTCGCTGGCGCTCACGCGGCATCAGCTGGACCTCGCGGACCAGAACGTCGACCTCGAACGGCTCGCCAATGTGCTGCGCGCGGTGCTCGACTCGACGATCGACGGCATCCTCCTCTCGGACGCCGAGGGCAACATGCAGCTCGCGAACCGGCCGCTCGTGCGCCTCACCCGCGAGATGGGCATGAGCTACGACGGCACGATCGTAGACCGCCTCCTCTCCGTCGAGCACCGCGTTCGAGACAAGGAGGCGTACCGCAAGACGATGGAAGGGCTGCGCGCGAACCCGGACGAGACGACGTTCGACGAGTTCGAGGACAGTGTCACCGGTCGTGTCTTCCAGGGCTTCACCTCGCCGGTGCTCGACGATCGTGGCGGCTTCATCGGCCGCCTCTGGACACTGCGCGACGTGACCGAGCAGCGCGAGCTCGACCGGCTGAAGGACGACTTCGTCGCCACGGTGTCGCACGAGTTGCGCACGCCGCTGACGTCGATGATGGGCTTCCTCGAGATGATCCGCGAAGGTGAGGCGGGTGAGCTCAACGAGGAGCAGCAGCGGTTCCTCGCGATCGTCTACCGCAGCTCCGAGCGGCTGCAGCGCCTGGTCGGCGATCTGCTCTTTGTCGCCCGCCTCGACGCGAACGGCTTGCAGCTGCAGTTCGGCGAGGCGAGGCTCGACGAGATCCTGCGCGACGCGGTCGAGTCGTCGGGGGCGCTCGCCCGGTCGCGCGAGGTGTCGCTCGTCGCCGAGCTCGACGAGGTCCCGCCCGTGAGTGGAGACAAGGAGCGGCTCTCGCAGCTCATCGGCAACCTCATCTCGAACGCGCTCAAGTTCACACCCGCGGGCGGAAGCGTGGTTGCGCGCGCGTTCGTCGACGGCGGCCGGGCAGTCGTCGAGATCTCCGACACGGGCATCGGCATTCCGCCCGCCGAGCAGAGCCGCCTGTTCCAACGCTTCTTCCGCTCGTCAACCGCGACCGAGCAGGCGATCCCGGGCACGGGCCTGGGCCTCGTGATCTCACGGGCGATCGCCGAGGCCCACGGCGGCACGATCGACGTGACGTCGCTGCCCGGCGAGGGAACGACCTTCCGCGTGGAGATCCCGCTTGAGCCGGAAGAGGTCGCCTCCTGACGCGGTTCGTCGCGCTCGACGTCGGCTCGTCGTCGGTCCGCGCGATCGCGTACGGCGAGGACTTTGAGGCCGAGCCCGGCGACGCGCAGCTCGCCTATCACGAGCTCGACGCCGACGACCTCGTCGACGCGTGCCGCGCCGTGCTCGCGCAGGTCGGCGAGGGCGATGCGCTCGCGATCTCGTGCTTCTGGCACTCGCTCGTCGCGGTCGACGCGAACGACCGGCCGCTGGCGCCGGTGCTCACATGGCGCGACCGTGCGACCGCGCTGCCGCCGCTCGAGCCTGAGGCGTACCACCGGCGGACAGGCTGCTTCCTCCATCCGACCTACTGGCCCGCGAAGATCGAGCGCCTCGCCCGCGACGGCCTCGTCGCGGCCCGCTACCTCTCGTTCGGCGACTACCTGCTGCTTCGACTGACCGGGGAAGCGCGCACGAGCGTGTCCACCGCGAGCGGCACCGGCCTTTTCGACCCGAACGCGCTCGCCTGGGACGACGAGACGCTCGCGGCGCTCGGGCTGACCGCGTCACAGCTGGCTCCGCTCTCGGACGAGCCGGTCGCGGGCGTGTGGCCGGCGCTCGGCGACGGCGCGTGCTCGAACGTCGGCGCCGGTTGCACCACGCGCGGCCGCGCGGCGGTGATGGTCGGCACGTCGGCGGCGGCGCGTGTCGTCTACGAGGCGGCCGCGGCAGAGCCGAGGCCGGGTCTCTTTCTCTACCGCCTCGACGACCGCCGGTTCTGTGAAGGAGGCGCGCTCTCGGACGGCGGCAACCTGCACGCGTGGCTGCTGCGCACGCTGCGCGACGTCGACACCTCGGAAATCGCCGACCGCCCACCGACCGCGCACGGACTGACGTTCCTGCCGTTTCTCGGCGGCGAGCGCTCGCTCGGCTGGGACCCGAACAGGCGCGGTGCGATCGAAGGGTTGACGTTCGCGACGACCCCGCTCGACATCGCGCAGGCGGCGCTCGAAGGCGTTTGTTACCGGCTCGCGGACGTGCTCGATGCGATCGGCGGCATCGAGTCGATTGTCGCCACCGGCGCTGCACTGCTTGCGAACGACGCCTGGCTGCAGGTGCTCGCGGACGTGCTCGGCCGTCCCGTCGAAGTGTCTGCGGTGCCTGAGGGGTCGGCGCGCGGCGCGGCGGTCGTCGCCCTCGAGCGGCTCGGCCTGCCGCAGCCGCCGGCGCCAATCGCGCGCGTCCTCGAACCACGCCGCGAGCGGCATGAAATCCATCTACGCTCGCGCGAGCTACAACGGGACGCGATGGAGCGGGAGGCGCAATGATCGGGATCGTCGGGGGCGGGCTGTCCGCTGCAAAGGTGGTCGAGGGGTACCGCGGGGCGGGCGGCACCGACGCGATCACGATCTGGTCGCAGGACCCGCGCGGCCCGTATCATCGGCCGCCGCTCTCGAAGCGGCTCCTTCGCGGCGAGATAGAGCCTGCGGACGCGCTGGTCCACCCAGCGGAGTGGTACGCGGAGCGCGACGTTGACCTTCGCACCGGCCAGCACGTCGGCTCACTCGACGAATTCGACGCCGAGACGATCGTGATCGCCACCGGCGCGCGGCCGCGGCCACTCGACGGCGCCCTGGCGCTGCGCACGCTCGACGACTCGCTCGAGCTCCGGCGCCGGGCCGCCGAGGCGCGCCGCGCCGTGGTCGTCGGCGGCGGTTTCATCGGCCTCGAGGTGACCGCATCGCTGACGCAGCTCGGCGTTCAGGTAACCCAGATCGTGCGCGATGACCGCGTCTTCGCTTCGCTCCAGGCGCCGCCGCTCTCCGAGGCGTTGCACGAGCGATATCGCGAGCACGGAGTCGACCTGCGCCTCGGCGCGTCGGACATTCCCTCCGGCGCCGATTTCATCGTCGCCGGGATCGGCGTCGAGCCGAACATCGAGCTCGGGCGGGAAGCCGGGCTCGAGGTCCGGAGCGGCATCGTCGTCAACGAGCGCTTCTCTTCGACCCCGTGTTCGGCCGGCACCGGCGGATCGAGCACTGGTCGAACGCTGCCTACCACGGCGCGACACTCGGCCAGATCCTCGCCGGCGAGGACGCGCACTACGACATCGTCTCGTCCTTCTTCTCCGAGCAATTCGGGCGTTCGTTCAAGTCATTCGGCGACTCGCTCGGCCACGACACGACCGTCCTGGAGGGCGACTTTCGCGAGGAGCAGGCCGTCCTGCGGTTCCTGCGCGAGGGCAAGACGGTGAGTGCCGTGACGACCGGGCTCGATGAGGATGCGGAAAACACGCTGAAAAACGAGATCAGAGCCGGCGCAGCGCAGTGGGCTTAAAGGCCAGGTACGGCTCTAATGGCACTTGCGGATGGTGGCTCAGACGCGGCGCATCTCGCCCGGGTCGGGCTTGAACGTAGGCACCGCTATGCCCTGCGCCCGACCCGTGCGACCTGCTTGGTCTGAGCCATCCCCGCAAGCACCCCAAGCCGCATCTGGCCTTTAGCCGTTACGCTCGCGGGGAAGCCACTGCGAGGAGGATCGTTGCCCAACTCGGAGATCGAACAGCTCTCCATCGACACCATCCGGACGCTTTCGATGGACATGGTCCAGAAGGCGAATGCAGGCCACCCCGGCACCGCGATGGCGCTCGCGCCGATCGCGTACCTGCTCTACACCGAGGCGATGCGACACAACCCGGCGAGCCCGCACTGGCCCGACCGCGACCGCTTCATCCTCAGCGCCGGCCATGCGGCCGTGCTCCAGTACTCGACGCTCCACCTGACGGGCTACAACCTCTCGCTCGATGAGCTGAAGCGCTTCCGCCAGTGGCAGTCGGCGACGCCGGGCCATCCGGAGTTCCACCACACCGAGGGCATCGAGGTGACGACCGGGCCGCTCGGCCAGGGCTTCGCGAACGGCGTCGGCATGGGCTTCGCCGAGCGCTTCCTCGCCGACACGTTCAACCGCCCGCAGCACAAGGTCGTCGACCACCACGTCTACGCGATCTGCTCCGACGGCGACCTGATGGAAGGCGTCTCGTACGAAGCGGGCTCGCTCGCCGGCACGAACGGCATCGGCAAGCTCATCTACTTCTACGACGACAACCACATCACGATCGACGGCACCACGTCGATCTCGTTCACCGAGGACCGCGCGAAGCGATTCGACGCGCTCGGCTGGCACGTGCAGTACGTCGGCGATGCGAACGATCTCGGAGCGCTCCGCGACGCGATCGCAAACGCCCAGGCCGAGACGGCGCACCCCTCGATGATCATCGTGCGGACCCACATCGGGTTCGGCGCGCCGCACGCCGTCGACACGGCGAAGGCGCACGGGAACCCGCTCGGCGAGGAAGAGGTCGCGGCGACGAAGAAGGCGCTCGGCTGGGACCCCGACAAGCACTTCTTCATTCCGGACGAGGTCGCGAACCATATGAACATGGTCGAGCGCGGCAACGAGCTCGAGACCGAATGGCAGCAGCGGTTCGGAACCTGGTCGCAGGCGTTCCCCGCAGCGAGTGAGAAATGGGAGGCGGCATGGGCGGGGACGATCGGCCCGTGGACGCCGCCCGCGTTCGAGGCAGGCGAGGAGCTGTCGACACGCGTGGCCGGCAGCAAGGTCATGCAGTCGTTCAAGGACGCGGTGCCGACCATGATCGGCGGTGCCGCCGACCTCGTCGAGTCGACCTTCACCGAGTTCGAAGGCGGTGGTTCCTTCTCCGACAGGTGGTCGGGGCGCAACATCCACTTCGGGATCCGCGAGCACGCGATGGGCTCGATCGTGAACGGGATCAGCGCCCACGGAGGCTGCGTCAAGCCATACGGCTCGACGTTCCTGATCTTCAGCGACTACATGCGGCCCGCGGTGCGGCTGTCCGCGCTCATGGGGCTGCCGGTCGTCTGGGCCTGGACGCACGACTCGGTCGGTCTCGGCGAGGACGGTCCGACGCATCAGCCCGTCGAGACGTACGCCGCGTTGCGAGCCATTCCGAACCTCTGGTTCGTGCGTCCGGCGGACGCCAACGAGACCACCGCGGCCTGGCAGGTCGCACTCGGGCGGACGGACGGCCCGGTCGCGCTCTCGATGTCGCGCCAGAAGGTGGCGACGCTGGATCGCGCGGGGCTCGCTCCTGCCTCGATGCTGGCGCGCGGCGCGTACACGCTCTGGGAGTCGTCCAGCACGCCCGACCTGATCCTGATCGCGACCGGAACCGAGGTCTCGCTCGCGCTCGGCGGTGCGCGTCGTCTCGATGCCGTGCTGGGAGCTGTTCGAGAGGGAGTCGCAGTCCTATCGTGACGAGGTGCTGCCGCCCGAGGTGGGCGCGCGCCTCTCGATCGAGCCGGGTGTCGAACTGGGGTGGAGCCGTTGGGTCGGTGACCGCGGCGACTCGATCTCGATCGAGCACTTCGGCGCCTCCGCCCCCGGCAACATCGTTCTCGACCAGTTCGGGTTCAACGTCGACAACGTCGTCGCACGCGCGGCGGCGCTCCTGGAGCGTGTGGCATGAAAGAAGCAGACGCGATCAAGGCGTTCTTCTCACTCGTCACGTCGGGGTTCACCGTCGAGGGCGACCTGCCGGCGGGGAAGGTCGACGGCATCGAGCTCCGCACCGACGGTCGCGTGGTCGCCATGGTGGAGTCCGACGGCCGCACGCTGCCGATCCGCTTCAGCTTCGACGAAGGCAAGATCGCGCGGGTGGAGGTCCTGTGAAGGTCGCGGTGGCCTTCGACCACCGCGGCGTCCACCTGCGTGAGGCCGTGCTCGGCGTGCTCGGTGGGCACGAGGTCCTCGACCTCGGCACCGACACCGACGCGGTGCGCATCGACTACCCCGACAAGGCTCGCGAGATCGGCGAGGCGATCCAGCGTGGTGACGTGGAACGCGGGGTTCTCGTCTGCGGGTCGGGTGTCGGCGCGGCAGTTGCGGCCTGCAAGATGGCGGGCATCCGCGCGGCGATCTGCCACGACATCTACAGCGCGCACCAGGGCGTCGAGCACGACGACATGAACGTTCTCTGCCTCGGCTCGGAGGTCGTCGGCCCGTCGCTGGCGGGCGAGCTCGTGGTGGCATTCTTGAACGCGACCTTTGACGGTGGCGAGCGCTATGTGGCGCGGCTGCTCAAGGTCGCCGAGATGGAAAGGGTGATGAAGGATGGCCAAGTCACGGCTTCATGAGCTCGCCAAGCGTGGGCAGGCGGTCTGGTTCGACACGCTATCGCGCGATCTCGTCCATTCGGGCGAGCTGAAGAAGATGATGGACGCGGACGCCGTCACCGGCGTCACGTCGAACCCGACGATCTTTCAGAAGGCGCTCTCGACAGGCGACGCGTACGACGAGGACCTGAAGAAGCTCCTCGCCGAGACGGACGACCCGACGGAGATCTTCTTCTCGCTCGCGCTACAGGACATCCGCGACGCCGCCGACGTGCTCAAGTCGGCGTACGACTCGTCGAAGGGCGTCGACGGCTACGTCTCGATGGAAGTCGAGCCGGGAATCGCGTACGACACCGAGAAGACGTTCGAGCAGGCGCGGTGGATCGCCAAGGAGGTCGATCGCCCGAACCTGATGGTGAAGATCCCCGCGACGATGCCGGGACTGCCGGCGATCGAGGACTGCACCGCGAAGGGCACGTCGATCAACATCACGCTGATCTTCTCGCTCGAGCGCTACAAGGCGGTCGTCGAGGCCTACCTGCGCGGGCTCGAGCGGCTCGTCGCATCAGGCGGTGACCCGTCGAAGGTCGCATCGGTTGCGTCGTTCTTCGTCTCGCGCGTCGACTCCGAGGCGGACAAGCGCCTCGACGCGGTCGGCCATCCCGAGCTGAAAGGCAAGCTCGCAATCGCGAATGCAAAGCTCGCCTACGAGCATTACCTCGAAGCGTTCAGCAGCGACCGCTGGGCCTACCTCGAGGGGAAGGGCGCGACGAAGCAGCGCTGCCTCTGGGCGTCGACGTCGACCAAGAACCCCGAATACCGCGACGTGATGTATGTCGAGGAGCTGATCGGGCCGGAGACGGTGAACACGATGCCGCTCGAGACGATCCAGGCATTCCAGGACCACGGCAAAGTGAGTGGCGACACCGTGCTGGATGGAGTCAAGAAGGCCCGGAAGCTCCTCGAGAAGCTCGCTGAAGCGGGCGTCGACTATGACGACGTCACCGACACGCTCGAAGCGGAGGGCGTGCAGAAGTTCTCCGACTCGTTCGACCAGATCGTCGAGAGCATCCGGGAAAAGCGCAGCGCGCTGGCGGCTGCGTGAGCGGAGAACTGGTTGAGCGGATCTGGGCGCGCGACGCGACGGTCTGGACGGGCAAGGACGAAGGGAAGTGGCTCGGCTGGCTCGACCAGCCGTGGCGGATGCGCGAGGACCTCGACCTCGTGCTGCAGCTCGCCGACTCGTTCGTCGACCGGATCGATGCGGTTGTGCTGCTCGGCATGGGCGGCTCGTCGCTCGCGCCGGAGGTGATCAAGCGCACCTTCCGGCAGGAGACGTTCCACGTCCTCGACACGACGCACCCGCAGGCAATCCGCGACCTGGAGGCACAGCTCGACATCTCACGGACGCTGTTCATCTCGGCGTCGAAGTCGGGCTCGACGCTCGAGACGCGCTCGCACACCGACTATTTCTGGGACCGGAGCCCTGGCGGTGACAACTGGATCGCCATTACGGATCCTGGCTCCGCTCTGGAAGATCTCGCACGACAGCGCGAGTTCGCAGGCATCTTTCCCGGCGAGCCGACGATCGGCGGGCGCTACTCGGCGCTCTCGGCCTTCGGGATGGTGCCGGCGGCGCTGATGGGCGTCGATATCGACACGCTGCTCCTGCGCGCCATCGAGATGGCGGAGGCCTGCCATCTCGCCCAAGGCAATCCCGGCCTCGAGCTCGGGCTCTCGCTCGGACAGAACTGGGCCGACGGCCGCGACAAGGTCTGCATCAGCCCGAATCCCGGTGGGTTCGAGCTGTGGGCCGAGCAGCTGCTCGCGGAGTCGACCGGCAAGCTCGGCAAGGGGCTGATCCCCGCGCCGGGAGAGCCGCCGGACGGTCCCGACCGCCAGGCCCAGGAGGTGCGCGTCACCGGCGAGTACGAGCTTGGCCAGGAATTCTTCCGCTGGGAGTTCGCAACGGCGGTCGCAGGCTCGATCCTCGGGATCAATCCGTTCGACCAGCCCGATGTGCAGTCCGCAAAAGACAAAACGCGCGAGGTGCTCGCCTCGGGCGACGAGCCGGACGTGTCGCCGTCAGGCTCCGCCGAGGAGCTCTTCGCGCAGGCGAATCCCGGTGACTACGTCTGCATCCAGGCGTTCGTCAATCCGACCGCAGCGAACGAGGAGAAGGTGCTCGAGCTTGCCGCGCAAGCTCGGGCCGCGACCGGGTGCGTCGTGACGCACGGCTTCGGGCCGCGCTATCTGCACTCAACCGGCCAGCTGCACAAGGGCGGGCCGCCCACCGGCCTGTTCTTGCAGGTCGTCGACGACACGGGTGACGAGCTCGCGATCCCCGGGCAGCCGTTCGGTTTTGGGAAGCTGATCCGCGCGCAGGCGGCGGGCGACTTCGCGTCGTTGCAGGAGCGCGGCCGCCGTGTCGCGCGAATCCGACTTGAGGAGACGTAATCGAATGCAGCTCGGGATGATCGGCCTCGGCCGGATGGGCGCCAACATGACGAAGCGCCTCGAGGAGCGCGGCCACGAGATGAAGACGTTCGACCCGCAGGTCGACTCGACGGCGAAGACGCTCGAGGATCTGCGCGACGAGCTGGCCGCACCGCGCACGTTCTGGATGATGGTGCCGTCGGGCGACATCACCGAGCAGACCTTCCAGACGCTGATCGGCCTTGCCGCTGCGGGCGACGTGATCGTCGACGGCGGCAACTCGAACTTCCACGATTCGCAGCGGCGGTACGCCGAGGCCAAGGAGCACGGCGTGAAGTTCGTCGACGCCGGCGTGTCGGGAGGCGTTTGGGGCTACGCGAACGGTTACTGCCTGATGGTCGGCGGCGACGACGACGCAGTAGCGCAGGTCGAGCCGGTCTTCCGCGATCTCGCGCCCGAGGACGGGTACGCGCACGTCGGCGCGGCAGGCGCCGGCCACTTCACGAAAATGGTCCACAACGGGATCGAGTACGGCCTGATGCAGGCGTACGCGGAGGGCTTCGCGGTGATGGAGAAGTCCGAGTTCGACCTCGACCTGCACGAGATCGCAGGCATCTGGCGCTACGGCTCCGTCGTGCGCTCGTGGCTGCTCGAGCTGCTGTACAGCGCTTTCGAGCTGGAAGGCACGCACCTGGAGAAGATCCGCGGTTACGTCGAGGACTCCGGCGAGGGACGCTGGACGATCGCCGAGGCGATCGCCGAGGACGTGCCGGTGCCGGTGATCACCGCCGCGCTGTTCGCGCGCTTCGCTTCGCGCGAGGATGAGTCGTTCGCGGCCAAGGTGAATGCGGCGCTGCGAGAGTGACCACCACAGCTGAGGCACCGAACCCGCTCATCGAAGGCCTGACGCTTCGCCGCCGGCCGGACGCGTGCCTGCTCGTGATCTTCGGCGCGTCCGGCGACCTGACGTCGAAGAAGCTGATGCCTGCGCTGTATTCGCTCGCGCTGCGGCGGCTGCTGCCGGATAAGTTCGGGATCGTCGGCGCCGCGCGCAGCGAGGAGAGCGACGACGCGTTCCGCGAGCGAATGAAGCAGGCGGTGCAGGAGCACGCGCGCGACGCCTTCAAGGACGAGGTCTGGGAGGAGCTCGCCGCCGGCATGCGTTACGTCACGCTCGATTTCGCCGACAACAAGGGCGAAGACGCACTTGCGGAGACGCTGAAGGAGCTCGACAAGGAACGCGGGACGATGGGCAACCGCGTCTACTACTTCGCGGTACCACCGAGTGCGATCGGCACGCTCGTCGACGAGATCGCGGCGCGGCGGAGCTCCGAGGGTTGGGTCCGGCTCGTGATCGAGAAGCCGTTCGGGCACGACCTCCAGTCGGCCCGCGAGCTGAACGCGAAGCTCCAGCAGACCTTCGCGGAGAACGAGGTCTACCGGATCGACCACTATCTGGGCAAGGAGACGGTCCAGAACATGCTGGCGCTCCGGTTCGCGAACGGCATCTTCGAGCCGATCTGGAATCGCCAGTTCGTCGACCATGTGCAGATCACGGTCGCCGAGTCGATCGGGATCGAGGGGCGCGCCGGCTACTACGAGCAGGCGGGCGCGATCCGCGACATCTTCCAGAACCACCTGCTGCAGCTCGTCGCGATCACTGCGATGGAGCCGCCGATCGACTTCACCGCCGACTCCGTGCGCAATGAGAAGCTGAAGGTGCTGAAGTCGATGCACACGCCGGGGCCGAAGCATGTGGTGCGCGGTCAGTACGGACCGGGCTTCGTCGAGGGTGTCGAGGTACGCGGCTACCGTGAGGAGGAGGGCGTCGCGCCCGGTTCGATGACGGAGACGTTCGTCGCGGCGAAGTTGTTCGTGGACAACTGGCGCTGGGCGGACACGCCGTTCTACGTCCGAATGGGTAAGCGGCTCGCCCGCCGCGAGACGACGATCGCGATCCAGTTCAAGCGCGCGCCGCATCCGCCGTTCGCGGACGCCTCTGCGGAAGAGTTGCGCCCCAACACCCTGCTGATTCACGTGCAGCCGAACGAAGGCGTGTCGCTCGCGATCGGCGCGAAGGTGCCGGGGCAGGGCTTGACGATCCGCACCGTCCATATGGACTTCCTCTACGGCGGCACGTTCCGCGAAGGGCTGCCCGAGGCGTACGAGCGGCTGATTCTCGACGCGATGCTCGGCGATGCGACGTTGTTCACACGCTCCGACGAGATCGAGGAGCAGTGGGCGCTTGTCGACGCGATCGTCTCGTTGTGGCAGCGCGACCGGATCTCGTTCCCGAACTACCCCGCAGGAACGTGGGGCCCGGTCGGAGCGGATGAGCTCATGCAACGGGACGGTCGGTCGTGGCGCAGTCACTGATCGAGACGGCCTGGACCGGCGGGGACGCTTCGATCGCGCAGATCGAGCGCGAGCTGGCGCGGCTCCGCGCCGAGTCGTCCGCCGAGGGAGCGCAGCCGAATCTCCGCACGTCGGTGATGACGCACATCGCGTGGGCACCGCCCGAATGGCAGGGCGCCGCGGAGGAGACGCTCTCCGGGATGGCCGAGCGCCATCCGTCGCGCACGTTGCTCCTCGTCCCGCGACCCGACGAGGAGGACGGTCTCGACGCGCAGGTCTCGATTCGATGCTTCCCCGTCGGCGATCGCGCCGTGTGC
>WNFM01059724.1_pt1 | contig 23159 bp, 24 predicted proteins | sample 5400271 | NCBI WGS metagenome assembly WNFM01 (sample SAMN13153352, study PRJNA577476) | soil metagenome | isolation source: 60 cm saprolite on Douglas fir-dominated hillslope | place: USA:California | collected 2013-09-17
AGGCACGAAGCCACGGAGTCAAACGGAACGGAGGGCTGCGCGTGGCGCTGTCCGCCGCCGCGCTCCGCGCGGCTGGAGTTGGCTGACGAGCGTGGATACAGGCAAGCACCCGGATCCACCTTGTTTGTATCCACGCTCGTCAGCCAACTCCCCGAGGCCGGCCGAAGGCCGGCCGGCGGACAGCGCGTGATCGCAGCCTCTTCTCCGTTCCCCCCGTGGCTCCGTGTTTGATCTTGTCCCGTGCTCTCCGTCCCTTCGAAGTCTCCAAATCGGCGGAAGGTCAACCACCGGCCAACTGCAAGCGCTCTCCGGACGCCTGCTCGACGTCCTTGTGCAGGCTGTTGCCGTGGGCGTCCATGGTCACGATCGCCGGGAAGTCGGTCACGTCGAGGTGCCACATGGCCTCGGGCGTGCCGAACCTCATGAGCGAGACGCCGGCCACGCGGTCGATGCAACGCGCGTAGAACTGGGCGGCGCCGCCGATCGCGTTCAGGTACACGCCGCCTGATTCCTTCAGGCCGGCGAGCGTCTCCGCGCCCATTCCGCCTTTCCCGATTACCACGCGCACGCCGTACCGTTTCAGAATCTCCGCCTGGTAGGGCTCTTCGCGAATGCTCGTGGTGGGCCCCGCGGCGGTGACCTTCCAGCCGCCTTCGCCCTCCGGCTTCGGCGAGCCGGGTCCCTCGCCTTCCTTCATCACCACCGGTCCGCAGTGATAGAGGACGCTTCCCTGGAGGTCGACGGGCGGCTCGTGCTTCATCAGGTGGGCGTGGACCGCGTCACGCCCCGTGTACATCCGTCCCGACACGAGGACGACGTCGCCGACCTTCAGGGCGCGGATCTGCCCGTCGGAAACCGGCGCCTGCAGCCGGATCTCGCGGCCTGTCCGCGGGAAGCCGGCAGCCAGTTGTTCCGGAGTCAGCATCGGCACCGACGGCGTGTCCCCCTCGCGATACAGCCACGACGTGACCTGGCCGGACTGCGCGTCGAGCGTGACGCCGAGGCGCCGGAACGCCCAGCAGTCATACGCGATCGAGACGAAGAAGCTCGCGGGCAGGCGGTTGAGCGCGCCGATCTTGCAGCCGATGAGCGAGGTCTTGCCGCCGAACCCCATCGGGCCCACCGTCAGCTGGTTCGCCGCGTCCATCACGGCCTCTTCGATGTCCGCCAGACGCGGATCCGGGTTCGTGTCGTCGAGCGTGCGGAACAGCTGCTCCTTCGCATGGAGGTAGCCCGACGTGCGATCGCCGCCGGCGCACACGCCGACCGATCCGGGACTGCATCCCTTCCCCTGCGCCTTCCACACGGCGTGCAGGATGCACTTGCGCACGCCGTCGAGCGTACGATCGGCGCGTCCGAGATGATCGAGCTCGGCGGGCAGCGCGTACTGCGCGTTCGTGTTCTCGCAGCCGCCCCCCTTGAGGATCAACTTCACCTCGATGGCGTCCTGCTCCCATTGCTCGAAGTGGATGATGGGCGTCCCAGGACCGAGGTTGTCGCCGGAGTTCTCGCCGGTAATCGAATCGACGGAATTGGGCCGGAGCTTGCCCCGTCTGGTCGCCTCCGCGATCGCCTGCTTCACCTGCTGTTTCATCCAGATCTGGTTCGCGCCCACCGGGACCTTGATCTCGAAGGTCGGCATGCCGGTGTCCTGGCAAATCGGGCCTTCGCAGGTCGCCGCCTGATCGATGTTCTGCGCGATGATCGTCAGGGCCTGCCCCGCGCGGGTCGCCCGCTCCTCGGTGGCCAGCGCCGCCGCCATCGCCTTCCGGACGTCGGGCGGGAGATCGGTCGAAGTCCGCGTGATGAGCTGCACGAGGCTGTCGAAGAAAGACGGAAGCATACCGAGCAGTATAATTGAGGGTAAATGGCCACGCGTGTCGAGCGCGATTCCCTCGGCGAACTGCCGGTCCCCGCCGACGCGTACTACGGAGTGCAGACGCAGCGGGCCGTCCTCAACTTTCCCATCAGCGGCCTGAAGGCGCCCGCGCCCCTCGTCACCGCGACGGTGCTCATCAAGCACGCGTGCGCGCGCGCGAACGAGGCGCTCGGGCGCCTCGACCCGGCCGTCGCGGGCGCCATCGTCCGGGCGGCGGACGAAATCCTCGGAGGTGCGCTGCGCGATCAATTCATCGTCGACGTCTACCAGGCCGGGGCCGGCACGTCGCACAACATGAACACGAACGAGGTCCTCGCGAACCGCGCCGCGGAGCTGCTCGGCGAGCCGAAGGGCACGTACACGCGCGTCCACCCCAACGATCACGTGAACATGGGACAGTCGACCAACGACGTGTTCCCGACGGCGATGCGATTGGCCATCCTGCTGGTCCTGGCTGACCTTCTCGGCGGGGCCAACGCGCTCGCCGGCGCGCTCGATGCGAAGGCGGCGGAATTCGCACGGGTGCTCAAGACCGGGCGGACGCACCTGCAGGACGCGGTGCCCATCACGCTGGGGCAGGAATTCAGTGGATATGCGGCGAACGTCCGGCATGCAGCTGAGGAGCTCAACCACGCGTCTTCGTCCCTGCACGAACTGAACCTTGGCGCGACGGCCGTCGGCACGGGCCTGAACGCCGGGAGCGACTTCACACGGGACAGCGTCACGAACCTGGCCCGTGCCACCGGCCTTGCGCTGAAGCCCGCGCGCAACCGGTTCCGCGTCACGCAGAGCATGGGCGACGTGCTCACGTATTCCGGCGGGTTGCGGCGGCTCGCCGTGGAAGTCGACAAGGTGGCCTCCGACCTGCGGCTCCTCAGCAGCGGGCCGCGTGCGGGAATCGCGGAAATCCTGTTGCCGGCCGTGCAGCCGGGATCGTCGATCATGCCGGGCAAGGTCAACCCTTCGGTGCCCGAAATGGTCAACCAGGTCTGCCAGCAGGTGTGGGGCTGCGACGCCACGATCCTGGCCGCCTGCGCCAGCGGACAGCTCGAGCTGAACGTGATGATGCCGGTGATCGCGTGGAATGCGCTCCACGCCTCGACGATTCTCGCCAATGCGATGAAGGTGTTGACGACGGGGTGCGTGAACGGCATCCAGGCGGACGAGGCACGCTGCCGGGAGCTCCTCGACCGCAGCACCGCCGTCGCCACGGCCCTCAGCCCCTACATCGGGTACGCCGAGACAGCCGCCATCGCGAAAGCGGCGGTCGAGACGGGCCGCTCCATCGCCGACCTCGTCCGGGAGCGCGGACTGATTCCGGAAGACAGGCTGGCGGCCATCCTCTCCCCCGAAGCGATGACGTCGCCGGGGATTCCCGGGGAGAAGAAGTGACACGATCCTTCGCCATCGGCGTGGCTGTCCTCGCCGGGGTGGCGCTGCTCACGGCGCCGTTGGCGGCGCAGCGCGCGCGGCTGTTTCCGCCCCAGGATCTCGGGCTCCTGGAAGGACCCGATCGCGACGCGTACCAGCGGCCGGATCAGGTCATGGATGCCCTGCTGATCGGCGAAGGCAGCACGGTTGCGGACGTCGGCGCCGGCGGTGGATGGTTCACCGTGCGGCTGGCGCGGCAGGTCGGACCGAACGGCCACGTCTACGCCGAGGACATCCAGCCGCAGATGATCCAGGCGATCGAGCGCCGCGTCCAGCGTGAAGGGCTGCAGAACGTCACGACGGTGCTCGGGACGCCCACCGATCCGAAGATCCCCGGCCGCTCGCTGGATGCCGTGCTCATCGTCGACGCGTACCACGAGATCGAACAGCCGGTCACGCTACTGCGGAACGTCGCGAAGTCGCTCAAACCGGCTGGCATCATCGGGATCGTCAACTACAAAAAAGACGGCGGCGGCCCCGGACCGGCGATGGAAGAGCGGGTAGATCCGGAACAGGTGATCCGCGACGCGCGGGCGGCCGGGCTCGAGCTGCGGAAGCGCGAGAACTTTCTCCGGTATCAGTACCTCCTGACGTTCGGCGTCCCGCCGAAATGACGGGCTTGCCCCGCTTCTTCGCGGCCTGTCAGGCGCTCGTCGCCGCCGAGCTGCGCTCGCTCGTGCCGGACCAGGGCGGGCCCGTGGAACGCGCGATGGCCTACACCGCGCTGGCGCCGTCGAAGCAGGTCCGTGCCGTCCTCGTGCTGCTGTCGGCGGAGTTGTGCGACGGCAACCCGGCGCGGGCCGTGCCGGCGGCGGCGGCCATGGAGCTCGTGCACGCGGCGTCTCTCATTCTTGACGACTTGCCGTCGATGGACGACGCGCCGCTCAGGCGCGGCCGCCGCGCCAATCACCTCGAGTCCGGCGAAGCCCTCGCCATCCTCGCGGCGTTCGGCCTCCTCAATCTCGCCTACGGCTCGCTGGCGCGCGGGTACGAAGCCGGCATGGCCGCGCGGATGGCGTCGGTGCTGTCCGACGCCGTCGGGCCCGCGGGCCTGATTGGCGGCCAGGCGCTGGATCTCCAGGCCACCGATCAACACATCGGCTTCGAGGCGCTGGAGCGGATTCATCGCGGAAAGACCGGCGCGCTGTTTGTCGCCGCCGCTGTGTGCGGCGCGGTGACGGCCGGCGCGCCCGCCGAACCGATCGCGGCGCTCTCGGCGTATGCGAAGAACCTGGGCCTCGCCTTTCAGATCGTCGACGATCTCCTGGACGTGTCCGGCGACTCCGCGTCGACGGGGAAGGTCGTCCGCGCAGACGCGCGAAAGACGACGTTCGTGTCGTTCAGCGGCGTCGAGGGCGCGCGGCAGCTGGCCGCGGAGCTGTGCGAGACCGCGGATCGCGCGCTGGCGCCGTTCGGATCGAAGGCGGATCGCCTGCGCGAGCTCTCGGCGTTTGTCGCCGCACGACGTCTCTGATGGAACGCGATCCACGCCTCGACGACCTCCGGCGGCAGCTCAAATCGCTCGGCTACCTTGACGCCGGCGTGGATCGTTTCCTGCTGGCGCCCGCGCGCGGTACGCGGGGTCCCGTCGCGCTGGCCGCGCGCTCGAGTGTCCGTGTCGGTGTCCTCGGCGGGGTGCTGCTCGGTCCGGCCGCAGCGATCGGCCTCGGTGCGCGCCTGCCCGGGCTCATCAGCGGTGTCCGCGACGCGGTCGTCCTGGCGGTGTACCTCGGTATCCTCTTCTTCCTCGCGGTCGCCACCACGGCATTCGTCGTGAGCGCGGCCGCGACGGCGCTCGTGCGAAGGCGCGACGAGCGGTTCGCGTTGCGCGCGCGGCTGGTCTCGAGATCCGCGGGCTGGCTCCTCACGGCCGCGTGCCTCGTCTACCTGACATTCTGGTGGCGCAACGCGAACGCGGGCGTCGGCTGGAGCGCGCCGGTCTGGACAGCCTTCGCGCTCGTCGTCGCGGTGGGCATCAGCTGGCTGCTCGGCCACGCCGTGCGGATCACAACGCTGGCGGTCCTCGGGGCGGAAGCCAGTCCCGCGACGCTGCCGCCAATCCCAGCGACGTCCTGGCGCAGAGTCGTCGGCGGGGGCGTGCTGGCGTTCGCGGGTGCAGCCGCCCTGCTGGTGCTGGCCGCGCCGGCGCCGGAATCCCTGGCGCGCACCGACCATCCCCCGTTCGCCGTCGTTTCCAGCGGACGCCGGATTGAGCTCCTGGCCATTGATGGATTCGACCCGGCCATCTACGCGCAGCTCCGCGAATCGCTGCCGAACCTCAGGTTCGTCCTCGGTGGCCCGCAGCTGACGCTGCAGCCGCAGGACACGAGCGATCCCGCGCGCGCGTGGACCACGATTGCCACCGGCGTTGTGCCCGAAGCCCATGGCGTTCACGCGATCGAGACCCGGCGACTGGCCGGGCTGCGCGGCGTGTTCGCTCCCGGGAGCGGCATGGGGCGGCTCGTCGGCGCTGCGACCGATATCGTGCGCCTCACGCGGCCGTCGGTGGCCAGCCGTGACGAGCGAAAGGCCAAGACGATCTGGGAGGTTGCCGAGGAAGCCGGCCTGCGAACGGCGGTCGTGAACTGGTGGGCGACGTGGCCCGCGCCCCCGACGGGCGGGATCGTCGTCACCGATCGTGCCCTGCTCCGGCTCGAGCGCGGCGGCGCCATGGACGGGGAGCTGTCGCCGCCGGAGATCTATCAGTCGCTCGGTACTCAGTGGCCGCAGATCCGCGGTCGTGCGCAGGAAGCGGCGGCAAAGGCGTTTCCGGAGGACACCGAGACGGCGGCCGTCCTCCGGCGATCGGCGGAGCTGGACGAGACGATCGTCGGGATTGCGCGATCGGTCAACTCGCGCCCGCTGGATCTCATGGTCGTCTATCTTCCCGGGCTCGATATTGCGCAGAACGCGCTGCTCGGCCCGTCGGGAGGCGCGCGTGCGCCGTCCGCGGTGGCGGGCCGGGTCGATGCCTTGCGCTCGTACTACCCATTTCTCGATCGCGTGCTGGGACCGCTGGTCGAGCCCGTGGACAAACAGACACTGCTGGTCGTGACGCAGCCCGGCCGCGTGCAGACATCGACCGGCGGCCTGTTGGGGGTCGCGCCACCAATGCGGGAACAACGCTCCGGAGACGTCGTGATTGAGACCAACCCGGAGAGGGTCGACGGGCCGCTGGGATCGAGGCCCCTCGACGTCGCTCCGACGATCTGGTGGGCGCTGGGTCTGCCGCTCAGTCGCGAGCTCCCAGGTCGGCCTTCCCCCGCCTTGTTCAGGTACGGGTCGGCCTTCCCCCGCCTTGTTCAGGTACGGGACCCAGGTGGTCGACCCCGACCGGTATGTAGCCACCTACGGGCGCCCGTTCGTCCCGGCGACGCCACGCGGCGGCACGCCGCTCGATCAGGAGATGATCGACAGGCTCAGGAGTTTGGGGTATGTGAAATAGGAGGCGCCGGAAGCCGGAAGCTGGGATCTTCTACCGCAGAAACCGCCATGCCGCCGGCAACACCGACGCGGCAAGGAAGATCTTGAGGACGTCCGCGGGGATGAAGGGCACGAGTCCGGTGCGAACGGCGGTCGCGAGTCCGACATGCGGCGCGCCGAACGCCATCCACGCCACGCCGCAGGCGAAGATGATGCCGAGCCCGGCCGCCATGGCCATGACCGACGTCAGGTAGCGGCGATCGAATCCGCGCTCGGCCAGATAGCCGGCGACGAACGCGGCGATGGGGTAGCTCATGAGATAGCCACCCGTCGGCCCGAGCAGGCGCGCGAACCCTTGCGGAAGGACCGGCGAGGCGGCGAAGACGGGCAGCCCCGCGAGACCGAGGATGATGTAGAGCACCTGGGTGGTCATGCCGAGCCGGGAGCCGAGCGCGGCGCCGCCGAGGAGCACGATCATCGGCTGCAGCGTGAAGGGCACCGGCGTGAACGGCAAGGGGATGCTGACCTGCGCGGCGGCGACGGTCAGCACGGTCACGAACAGGACCACGGCGGCGCGGAACGCGGCGTTGAGCTCCGCGCGCGCGGCGACGGCCTGTAGCAGCGAGCCGTCGTCGATCTCTGCGGTGCGACTGTCCATGGCTCGGAATTCTACTGTATGCGTACAGCACTGACAATCGCGGGCAGCGACTCCGGCGGCGGCGCCGGCATCCAGGCGGATCTGAAGACCTTCGCCGCCTGCGGCGTCTACGGCACCAGCGCGGTGACGGCAGTCACCGCGCAGAACACTCTCGGCGTCACGGCGTGGGAGCCCGTGTCGACCGAGCTCGTCATCGCCCAGATCGAGGCCGTCGGCGCCGATCTACCGCCGGCCGCCGTCAAGACCGGCATGCTGGCGACCGCGGCCATCGTGGAAGCGGTGGCCGCGACGATCGCGGAGCTCGATCTGCCCAACCTCGTCGTCGACCCGGTGATGATTGCGACAGGCGGCGATCGGCTGCTGCTCGAGGACGCCGTCGCGGCGATCAAGGCCGAGCTCCTCGAGCTGGCCGAGGTCGTGACGCCGAACGTTCCCGAGGCCGAAGTTCTTACGGGGTCGTCGATCCGCACGCTCGACGACATGCGGGCGGCCGCGCGGCGGATCCGGACGCTGGGCCCGCGCGTCGTAGTGGTGAAGGGAGGCCACCTTCCGGCCGGCGACCTCGTCATCGACGTCGTCTGCACACCGGAGAAGGAATTCGACCTGCGGGGACCGAGATTCGACACACGCCACACGCACGGCACCGGCTGCACGTTCGCTGCGGCGATTGCCGCGTACCTGGCGCTCGGGCAGCCGGTCGACGAGGCGCTGCGATTGGCGCGCGCCTATCTCGAAGGGGCTATCCGTCATGCGCCGGGTCTCGGAGGCGGGCACGGTCCGCTCGACCATTTCTGGCGGTTATACTGATCAGATGCTTGGACCGTTCCAGGTGACCGCGGCGGCGCTGGACCCGGCGGCGGTCGGGGCGGCAGTCGCCCGGAGCGGCGACGGCGCCGTGTCCACTTTCGTGGGGCTGGTGCGGGACCACAACGCGGGGCGGCGGGTGCTGTGGCTGGATTATGAAGCGTTCGCGCCCCTCGCGGTGAAGACGTTCGAGCAGATCGCGGCCGAAGCGGCCGGCACATGGCCGGGGGCCCGGATGGCGATTCACCATCGGACCGGACGCGTCGCGATCGGCGAGGCCAGCGTCGCGATCGCCGCCGCGTCGCCGCACCGGGCCCACGCGTTCGCCGCGTGCCGCTACGCGATCGAGCGCGTGAAACAGATCGCGCCGATCTGGAAGCACGAGCACTTCCAGGGCGGCGACATCTGGATTGAAGGGGCGACGGCGGACCCCTCGGATGACGGCGCCCGGCTCGCGGCCCTGGAGCGCGCGTGCGCGTAACCATCCGGCTGTTTGCGCGGCTGCGCGAGCTCGCCGGCGCCTCGGAGCTGACGCGTCACGTGCCCGACGGGTCGACCGCGATCGACGCGTGGCACGCGCTGACCGCGGAGTTTCCGGCGATGGCGGACTACGGCCGCAGCATTTCGTGCGCGGTCAACGAGGAGTACGCACGCCTGACGGCGGCGCTCCACGACGGCGACGAGGTCGCGTTCCTCCCGCCGGTCTCAGGTGGTTCGGGTTGGGCGAATGAGCACGAGCGAGTCTGTAGGGGGGTCCGGCGGGGCGAAGCCCCCCGGTAAAACAATGTTCGACAAACTGACGTCCGTCGAGAACAAATACGAGCAGCTGGCGACCGAAATGGCGGACCCCGCTGTCCAGGCCGACAACGCGAAGTTCCGCGCCCACTCGAAGGCGGTCGCGGAGATGCAGCCGCTCGTCGACGCGTTCCGCGAGTACAAGCACGTCATCGCCCAGATCACGGAGAACGAGGAGCTGCTCAAGGACCCCGACATGCGCGAGCTCGCGCAGGAGGATGCTGCTCGTGCCGAAGGATCCGAACGACGCGAAGAACATCATCCTGGAAATCCGCGCCGGCACGGGCGGGGATGAGGCGTCGCTCTTCGCCGCGGACCTGTTCCGGATGTACTCGCGATTCGCCGAGCGCAACAACTGGAAGATCGAGATGATGTCGATCAACGACAGCGGCGCCGGCGGCCTCAAGGAGGTCGTCGCCATCATCGCAGGCAAGAACGTGTACAGCCGCCTGAAGTACGAAAGCGGCGTCCACCGCGTGCAGCGCGTGCCGGCGACCGAAGCCAGCGGGCGCATCCACACGTCGACCGCCACCGTGGCGGTCCTGCCGGAGGCGGAGGAAGTCGACATCCAGATCGACGCCAAGGATCTGCGGATCGACACGTTCTGTTCGAGCGGCCCGGGCGGCCAGAGCGTCAACACCACGTACTCGGCGGTGCGCATCACCCACCTCCCGACCAACACCGTCGTCTCGCAGCAGGATGAGAAGTCGCAGGTCAAGAACCGGGCGAAGGCGATGAAAGTGCTCCGCTCGCGGCTCTACGAGAAGGAGATGCAGAAGCAGCAGGACGCCATCGCGAAGGATCGCCGCTCGCAGGTCGGCACGGGCGAGCGGTCCGAGAAGATCCGGACCTACAATTTCAAGGAAAACCGCGTCACCGACCATCGCGTCGGCTTCACGATGCACCAGCTCGACGCCGCGCTCGACGGCGACCTCGACGAGCTGATCGACGCCGCCGTCAGCCATTTCACGTCCGAGAAGCTCAAGGACGCGACCGCAGCGGAAGCGTCCGCCTGATGACGCTCGGGGATCGTGTCAACGGGGCCCGCGAGGCCATCACCACCGCCGGCATCCGCCCGCGGGACGCGGCGCTCGACGCCGAAGTCCTGGCCAGAAACCTGCTCGCCTGCGATCGCGCCGGGTTCGTCGTTCGGCTGCGCGACGAGGAGCCGGCGGACTTCGCGGACGCGTACCGGGCGCTCGTCGACCGGCGGTGCGGGCGCGAGCCTGTCGCGTACATCGTCGGGGAGCGGGAGTTCTGGGGGCTCCCCTTCGAGGTGACTCCGGACGTCCTCATTCCCCGCCCGGAGACCGAGCTCATCGTCGAGGAGGCGCTCGAGCTGTTCCCCGCCGGACGCGCGCCCGGCGTCCTCGTCGACGCGGGGACCGGCAGCGGGTGCCTGGCCGTCGCGCTCGCGCGGGAGTTCGAGGACGCCCGCGTGATCGCCACCGATATCTCCCAGGCGGCGCTCGCGGTCGCCCGGCGGAACGCGGCAAGCCATGGCGTCGGCCATCGGATTGACTTCCGCGCCGGGGATCTCCTGGAGCCCGTGACGGAGATCGCCGACCTGATCGTGTCGAACCCGCCGTATGTCGCGTCGGGTGACGTCGGCGGGCTGATTCCCGAGGTCCGCGACCACGAGCCGCACGTCGCGCTGTTCGCGGGAGTCGACGGCCTGTCCGTGTTCGGCAAGCTGTTCCCCGCGGCCGCGACGCGGCTCGCGCCGGGCGGCCGGCTGATCGTGGAGGTCGGCTACGATCAGGACGACCGCGTGGCGGCGATCGCGTCCCGGCACGGATGGCGCCTGAGCCACGTGCGCCAGGATCTGCAAAGCATCACGCGGACCCTCGTCTTCACCCTGTAGGGGCGGTTCGAGCACCGCCCATGATGCGAGAACCGCCGTTCCTCAACCAGGCGGCCAGGTCAGGCCGCGTCCCGCGAGAACGTGCAAGTGGATGTGGAACACGGTCTGGCCCGCCTCCGCATTGGTGTTGAACACGATACGGAAACCGCGGTCCGCATACCCCTTCTCATTCGCGATCGATGCCGCTCTGCGGATCATCTGTCCGGCAAGCGCATCGTCCTGGGACGACAGCTCGTTCAGGGTCGCGATATGGCGCTTGGGTATGACCAGCGCGTGGAGCGGCGCTTGCGGGTTGATGTCGTTGAAGACCAGCACGTCCTCGTCCTCGAAGATGACCGACGCCGGGATTTCCTTCCGGACGATTCGGCAGAACAAACATTCGCTCATCGGTCACTCCTTCCCGAACCTGTAGGGGCGGTTCGTGAACCGCCCTACAGGGCCATCAAATAATGCCCCCGGCCTGACTGCCGCGACAGGAAGAAGTCGACGACGCGATAGCCCCGCGAGAAGTAGTGCTGGAAGATCGCGCGCGTCGCGAGGCGCCACTCGAGCGCCAGGGCCGGATCCTCGAGTTGCAGCTCCGCAACACCGATCGGAATCTCGACGAGCAACCGGGGCGCGTCGAGCGCGAGATCGGCCGGGCCCGGCGACAGCCAGCGGCCAGCCTGCCGTGAAGGGTTCACCAACGGGGCCGCGGCGACGGAGGCGTCGCGGACGACGCCCGCCCCGTTGCCCGCGATCCGCCGCGCGACGTGCGGCGCGGTGAGCCGCCATTGCGCGACGAAGCGATCGGTCGGCGAGCCGCGGTGCAGCGGGCTGCTGGACACACCGTAGATGTTCTCCTCATATTCGTCGACCACCACGCCCAGTTTCGTGAAATTGAGGTGCGCGTTGAGCGCCTGCAGCGGATCGTACGTCCACTCGATGAGATCGATCCCCATCTGGAGCGAGCGCTCGCGCTGCGCCAGCTTCAACCGTAGCCCGAGGCCGCCGCCGCGCGCGTCGCGCGTGACGCCGAGCATGTGCGACCACTGCGTCAGCTTACCGTCCTTCAGCGCCGGGATCGAATAGACGAACGCCTTCATCACCCCGGCCTCGTCGAAGGCGCCGAGCAGGATGCCGCCGCGCTTGGCCGCCACGATCAGGACAGGCGGCGGGACGACGTCCTCGGCATCGGTGTAGCCCCAGACGTCCATCTCGAGCGCGGCCACCTGCCGGCAGTCTTCGATGGTCGTGAGGGCACGGATAATCAGAGCAGTCTCCTGAGCTCGCGCAGGGACTGGATGACCGGCACGTCCGGCGGCGCGCCCCTGGACAGCCCGGACCGCGCGACGAGGATCCCGCGCATCCCGAGGCTCAGCGCCCCTTCGATGTCGTGCGGGACGCTGTCCCCCACCATGACGGCTTCAGCGGCGGCGACGCCCGCGCGCCGCAACCCTTCCTCGAAGATGGAGCGGTGCGGCTTCATGTACCCGTGGTCGGACGAGGAGATCGCGACCGCGAACAGGCCGTCGAGCGCGAAATGCTCCTCGAAGGTCTTGAGCGGGCGGTGCGAATTCGAGATGAGACCGATCGAGAAGCCGTCCGCGTGGAGCGCGCGCAGTACCTCGGGCACTTCTTCATACAGCGTGAAGTGCTGGCAGGCGGACCACGCGTCGTACAGGTCACGGGCGGCGGCGGCGGCACCGGGCCCGCTCCCGCCCATGCCCTCGATGATGCGCCGCGTGTACTCGACGAAGATTTGCGAATCGTACACGCCTCCCTCCACGTCGAGGGCCGCCGACGCCGACGCCACGGCGGCGTCGAACCGCGAGGCGTCGACGGCCACGCCGTGGCGCGCGCAGGACTCCGCGTAGCCGTGCCCCTGGAACGCGGGCCCCGGGTGGATCAGCGTGAAGTCCACGTCAAAGAAGACTGCCCGGGTCATTGCTGGGGCGGGCTTGCCCCGCCGAAGCTCGCGCCTGATTCGTCGCGAGCGAAGGCGGGCGACGGCGGGCCCGCGACGGCGACACAGGCACGCTCCGGGTGGAGCACGCTGGCCGCGGCGGCGTGGACGTCGTCGAGCGTCACCGCCCGCAGGAGCGCCGGCAACCGGCGGTCATAGTCGAGGCCGAGCCCGAAGAACTCCGACGTCTGCAGGAACGTCGCGATGCTCTGGTTCGTCTCGAGCATGCGAGGAATCGACCCGATGAGAAACTGACGGGTCTCCGCCAGCTCGCGCGCGGTCGCGCCGTCGCGGCCGAGTGCCCCGACCTCGGCGTCGATCGCCGCGATCGCGCGCTCGACGTTCGCCGGGTCGACCCCGGCGCGGATGACGAGCGGCCCGGGCCCGAGGCTCGGATCGAACGAGCTGAACGCGTAGTACGCCATCCCCTGCCGCTCGCGGATATTCTCCGCGAGCCGCCCGCCGAGCCCGAACTGCCCGAGGATGTTGTTCATCACCCAATGATGGCAGTAGGTGGGGTCCAGGCGACTGATGCTGGTGAAGCCGTACGCGATGTCGGACTGCGATTTCTCCGGCATGTCGATGGTGACCTGCTGCCGGACGGACGGACGCGACACCGGCGGCACGTCGCGCTCGGCGGCCGGCACGGTGTTCCACCCCTCGAACGCGCGCGCCACCTGGGCCACGGCCTCCGGGGCGCGCACGTCCCCGGCAATGACCACGAACAGCGCGCGCGGACCGAACCGCGCGGCGTGATACCCGGTGAGGTCCGCCCGGCGGAACCGCTCCACGCTCTCGACGCGGCCTTTGGCCGGACGGCCATACGGGTGCGAGGGCCCGTAGAGCAGGGCCTGCAGCGCCTCGCCGGCGCGGATGCCCGGATTGTCAAGGTCCTGCCGGATCGCCGTGATCGTCTCGGCGCGCCGCTTCTCGAGCTCGTCGTCGGGGAAGGTGGGATTGCGCGCGACGTCCGCCACCACGGCGAGGACGTCGCTGAAGTCCTCCGACAGGCACGTGCACGACAGCGCAATCACGTGACGGTTCGTCACGGTCCGCAGCGCGACTCCACGGTCGTCGAGCGCCTCCGCAATCGCGTCCGCCGAACGGGTCGTGGTCCCCCGATCGATGACGCGCGCGAGAAACCACGCGAGGCCCGTGAGGTCGTCTGGCTCGTTCAGGCTGCCTGCCCGGAACGCCATGGTGATCGTGACCGCGGGCGAGAACGCCGTCTCCTGGACGATCACCACCGCGCCGTTCGGCAGCACGTGCCGCGCCGGCGACAACCCGCTCGTCGTCGCCGTCAAATCCCGTGCTCCAGCGGACGAAACCATCCGACGGTCCGCTTGTCGGTGCAGAGACGGCGCGCCGCGACGTCGGCCACCTGCGCGGCGGTCACGGCCAGCACGCGCGACGCCAGCGCGTCGAAGTAGCCGGGACCGGTCACGGTCTCGAAGTAGCCGATCTGGTGCGCGATGTTCGTGACGCTGTCGGCCTCGAAGACGAGCCGCGCGCGCAACTGCCGCCTCGCGCGCGCCACCTCGTCCTCCGTCAGGCCGCCGGTCCGCACCCGCTCGACCTGCTCGGTGGCGGCCTCCTCGAGCGACGCGAGCGACACGCCGTCCGACGCGGTCAGCGACACGTTGTAGAGAAACGGCTCCCGGGTGGGCAGGAGCGACCCCGAGACGGCCGACGCCAGCCCACGCTCGACGAGCGCCGTGTACAGCCTCGCCCGCCGCTGCGGCGGCGCGCCGCGGAAACTGGTCCAGATGTTGACGCCCTTCGCGCCGGTCAGCGCCGCGTCGAGCACCAGCATCGGGAAGAAATCCGCGTGATCCGCCGCGGGCGCGTGCCAGGCGAACTTCAGATACGCGGTCGTCCCCTCGCGCTCGACGAGGACGCGCCGCTCGCCGATCTGCAGGGGCTCCGCCGCGCGCCGCAGGGCGGGAGAGGGCGCGCCCGGAATCGCGCCGAAGTGCGCCTCCGCGCGCCGCAGCACGTCGTCCGCGTCCACGTCGCCGACGACCACCAGCGTCGCGTTCCCGGGGACGTAGTGCCGGCGATAGTGCCCGAACAGATCGTCGCGGCTCATCGATCGCAGATCGTCGATCCAGCCGATCGTCGGATGGCGGTACCCGTGCGCGCGGAAGGCGGTCGCGGTGACCTCCGTGTCGAGCAGCTGGTCCGGATCGTTCTCAGCCCCCTGCAGCTCGGAGATGATCACGGTCCGCTCGGACTCGCACTCGTCAGGCTCGTACAGCCCGCGCGCCATCCGCTCGGCCTCGATGAAGAGCAGCGTGTCGAGCGCGTCCGTCCCCGCCGTTTCGAGATACGCCGTCTGGTCGATCCACGTATAGCCGTTCCACGCCCCGCCGAACCGCTCGACAATCCCCTTCATCTCATCGCGGGGAATGTGCTCGGTCCCCTTGAAGTTCATGTGCTCGACCCAATGGGACACGCCGGTCCGCCCGGGCAGCTCATCGCCGGACCCTACCCGATACCAGCACCAGACCGATACAAGGGGCGCAGTGTGTAGCTCTTTGACCAGGATCTTGAGGCCGTTGTCCAAAAACGAGGAGCGCACCCCATGAATTATATAGGTCCGCTTGGCCCGGCAATTGCAATCTCACGGTCAGTCCGGGAACGGCTCGGCAGTAGAACCTTGGGACGGAACAGGAACACCATGTGGAAACGGACGCTCAGCGCGTGCTGCGCCGCGGTCCTTCTCGTGACGAGCGCCGCGTACGCCCAGGACCGCGCAACCTTGACGCTGCGCTCCGGTGAGAGAGTGAGCGGACAACTGGTCGACCTCGGCGGCATCGGCTACACGGTGGGCGTGAACGGCATCGAGCGTCAGATCCCGCAGAACGACGTCTCGGTGATCGACTTCACGGGAGGCACGATGAGCGACGCCGACTGGGCGAAGTTCAGCGGCACGTCGCAGGTCGTCCTGCGCAGCGGCCAGACGTTCGACGGCTCCCTGTATGACATCAGCGGCACGACTCCGCTGAAGCTCACGATCAGGACCAGCACCGGCGAGCGCCAGGTGGCCTCGAGCGACGTCGCGCGCATCGTGATGTCGCGTCCGGAAGCGGCCGTGGGCACGTCGGGCACCAATCCGGCTGTTACCGCGACGGCGTCGGCCTCGGACCCGATCGCGGTGCAGGCGAACCAGCCCTGGACGGCCACGGGCATCACCGTCAGGAAGGGCCAGACCGTCACCCTCTCGACCAGCGGCGAAATCCAGCTGAGCGCCAACGTGAACGACGTCGCGGGGCCGGGCGGCTCGAAAACCGGCCGGACGGCCGCGAATGCGCCGTTTCCGAAGGCGCCGGCGGGCGCGCTGATCGGCCGAATTGGTCCGAACGGCGGAATCTTCTCCATCGGGGCCTCGACGTCTTTCGTGATGCCGGCCGACGGCGTGCTGTTCCTCGGCATCAATGACGACAGTTTTGCGGACAACCGGGGCAACTTCCAGGTCGTCATCGGATAGCTCGCGCGGACCCTGGGATTGGTCTGCGGGCCGGCCGCCTTCGGGCGACCGGCCTTTTTTGCGTACAATTGGAAGATACCCATGGCCGAATGGAAGGACACGCTCAACCTGCCCCGCACGGGGTTCCCGATGAAGGCAAACCTGCCGACGACCGAGCCGGACGTCCTGGCGCGGTGGGCGGCAATGGATCTGTACGGGAAGATTCGCGCGAAACGGCAGGGCGCGCCGAAGTTCGTCCTGCATGACGGTCCGCCCTACGCCAACGGGCAGATTCACCTCGGCACCGCGCTGAACAAGCTGCTCAAAGACTTTGTCGTCAAGTCGCGGTCGATGGCGGGCTTCGACGCGCCGTATGTGCCCGGCTATGACTGCCACGGTTTGCCCATCGAACTGAAGGTCGACCGGGAGCTCGGGCCGAAGAAGCGCGAGATGAGCGTCGCGGATTTCCGCCGCGCCTGCCGCGCGTACGCCGAGCGGTTCATCGGCGTCATGACCCGGGAATTCCAGCGCCTCGGGATCCTGGGCGACTGGGAGCATCCGTACTTGACGATGAACTTCAAGTACCAGGCGGCGATCGCGCGATCGCTGGGGAAGTTCGTCGAGAAGGGCCTGGTCTACAAAGGGAAGAAGCCGGTGCACTGGTGCATCCACTGCCGGACGGCGCTCGCGGAAGCCGAGGTCGAGTACGAGGCGCACGCCTCGCCGTCCATCTACGTGGAGTTCGCGCTGGCGCCGGAGAGCGCCGACGAGCTCGGGCGCCGCGTCCCGGCGCTGAAGGGCCGCGACGTGTCCGTCCTCATCTGGACCACGACGCCGTGGACGATCCCGTCGAACCTGGCGATCGCGTTCCACCCGGAGTTCGGCTATGCGGCGTACGAGGTCGAGGGCCGCGCGGTGATCGTCGCCGAGGCGCTCGCGCCGAGAGTCGCGGCGGTCGCAGGCCGGACCTTTGGACCGCCGATCGCGCGATTCACAGGGGAGCACATGGAGCAGATCCGCTTCATGCACCCGCTCTACGCGCGCGTCTCGCTCGGCGTGCTGGCGGACTATGTGACGCTCGAAGCCGGCACGGGCGCGGTCCATACGGCACCCGGCCACGGCTCGGACGACTTCATCACCGGCGTCCGCTATGGCCTCGACATTTATGCGCCGGTGGGCCCCGGCGGCCACTTCCTGGACACGGTCGACCTGTTCGCGGGACAGCGCGTGTTCGACGCGAACCCGAACATCGAGCAGGCGCTGAAGGAGCGCGCGCGGCTCTGGCACCGCGAGAGCTTCACGCACCAGTACCCGCACTGCTGGCGCTGCCACAACCCGGTGATCTTCCTGGCGACGTCGCAGTGGTTCATTCGCCTCGACGGCGACCCGGTCGTCGGACCTGAGCCGAAGACTCTCCGGCAGGCGGGATTGGACGCCATCGACAAGGACGTCACCTGGATCCCGGCCTGGGGGCGCGACCGCCTGTTCAACATGCTGTCGACCCGCCCCGACTGGTGCATCTCGCGCCAGCGCGCCTGGGGTGTGCCGATTCCGGCCATGGACTGCGCGACATGCGGCGAGGCGGTGATGACGGCGGCGCTCGTCGAGCGCGCGGCATCCGTGTTCGACGAGTACGGCGCCGACGCGTGGTACGAGCGGCCGATCGACGAATTCATCCCGGCGGGGCTCGCGTGCCCGTCGTGCGGGGGCACGGCCTTCGATCGGGAGCGTGACATCCTCGACGTGTGGTTCGACTCGGGGTCGAGCCACGAAGCGGTGCTGCCGTTCCGCCCCGACCTCACGTGGCCGGCGGACCTGTATCTCGAGGGCAGCGATCAGCACCGCGGCTGGTTCCAGAGCTCGCTGCTCGTGGGTCTGGGCACGCGCGGACGGCCCCCCTTCCGTCAAGTGCTGACGCACGGCTTTCTGATCGACGTCGACGGCCGAAAAATGTCCAAGTCGCTCGGCAACGTGATCCAGCCGCAGGAAGTGATCAAGGAGAGCGGGGCGGAGATCCTGCGCCTCTGGGTCGCGATGAGCGACTTCCGCGAGGAGCTGCGCGTCGGCAAGCAGATCCTCCAGCGGGTGATCGAGGCGTACCGGAAATTCCGCAACACACTGCGGTATCTGGCGTCGAATCTGTACGACTTCGATCCGTCTGCGGATCGTGTGCCGCCCGACCGGATGCAGGAGGTCGACCGGTTCATCCTGTCGCGCTACGGCGCCACGGCGGCGTCGGTCGTGAGCGGCTACGAGCGATACGACTATCCCGGGATCTTCCAGACGGTGAATCAGTTCCTGACGGTGGATCTCAGCGCCTTCTACGCGGACGTGTCGAAGGACTGCCTCTATACCTTTGCCGCGGCCTCACCGGAGCGCCGATCGGCGCAGACCGCGATGTACGTGATGGCCGACGGTCTGGCCCGGCTGCTCGCGCCGATCCTGCCGGTGACCGCCGACGAGCTGTGGCGCCATCTGCCCGCCTTCGCTGAAGCTGCGGCGGGCAAGCCCGCGACCGCAGGCGCTGGGGCCGGCAAGCCCGTGACGGCTGGAACTGCCGCCGGCACGCGCGAGGAGTCCGTGCACCTGGCGGATTTCCCGCGCGACATGGAGGAACTGATCGATGCCGGCCTGGAGGCCCGGTGGACACGGCTGCGCGAGATCCGCGACGAGGTCAATCGCGCGCTCGAGACCGCCCGCCAGAACAAGCTGATCGGCACGTCGCTCGCCGCGCGCGTGACGCTGACGGCCGGCGGGGAGGCCGCCGCGCTGCTGCGCCGTTCGGTGGCGGACCTTCCGATGCTCTTGATCGTCTCGCAGGTGGTGCTCGACACGGTGGGCCCGGAGGGGGTCAGCGTCTCGGTGTCTCGCGCCGAGGGGGAGAAGTGTGAGCGGTGCTGGAGGGTCCTTCCGGAGATCTCCCGGAAGCCCGGCACGGCCGGGCTGTGCAGCCGCTGCATCGACGCGCTGCCGGCGGGCGACGGCGGACGGGAGGTCGCATGATCCCGGAGGACAACGCTCTGCCTGCCCCGAGCCAGGTCGAGGGGCCCGCGCCGCCGCCGGCCGACGCGGATCCCTCCGTCGCGCTCGTCACCGAATCGCGACCGCTGGTGAGCCCGCTCGAGGTGATTGCGATCGGCACGATCGTCTGCGTCGACCAGATCACCAAGTTCATCGTGCGGTCGACCATCCCGCTGTACTCGAAGCACGTCATCATTCCCAGCCTGCTCGACGTGACCCACGTGCAGAACACGGGCGCGGCGTTCGGGTTGCTGAACGCGGCGGACTTCCCCTACAAATCGGCGGTGATGATCGGCATCGCGGCGCTCGCGCTGGTCGCCATCTCCATTTACGCCCGGCAGCTCGGCGCGCACGAGCGGCTGTCGCGCTACGGGCTCGCGCTGATCCTGGGCGGCGCGTTCGGCAACCTGATCGATCGCGCCATCGCCGGCTACGTCGTGGACTTCGTCGACGTGTACTGGGGGGACGCCCATTTCTGGGCGTTCAACGTCGCCGACGCCGCCATCACTATCGGAGCCATCCTCGTCCTGCTCGAGATGGTCGGGCTGGGGCGCCGCCATGCATCCCATTCTGTTTGATTTCGGCGGGTTCACGATTTACGCCTACGGCGTGCTCCTGGCCGCCGCGTACCTGCTCGGGCTGCAGTTCGCGCTGATGCGGGCGCGCGCGCGCGGCCTCGACGGCCAGCGCGTCATGGACCTGGGCATCTGGATCATCATCAGCGCCCTCGTCGGGGCGAAGCTGCTGCTGCTCATCGTCGACTTCCGCCAGTTCACGTCGAACCCCCGGGATCTGCTCGGGCTCGCGCGGTCGGGCGGCGTGTTCTACGGGGGACTCATCGCCGCCGTCGTGGTCGCCCTGCTCTACCTGCGCCGGCACAAGCTGCCGCTCTGGACCACGACCGACGTGTTCGCCCCCGGCATCGCGCTCGGCCACGTCGTCGGGCGGCTCGGGTGCCTGATGGCGGGCTGTTGCTTCGGCCGCCCGACCTCCGTGCCGTGGGCCATCACGTTTCACGATCCCGCGGCCTTGGCCAACGTGGGCACTCCACTGGGGGTGCCGCTCCATCCCACGCAGCTCTACGAAGCGGGCGCCGAGGCGCTCATCCTTGTCTTCCTCCTGGCCTTCGAACGCCGCGGCCGGCCGTTTCCGGGGCGGACGTTCTGGACCTACATGCTGCTCTATGGGGTGTCACGGTTCGTCATCGAGCTCTACCGGGGCGACAACCGTGGCATGGTGTTCAACGTGCTGTCGACGTCGCAGTTCGTCTCCGTCATTCTCGTCCCGCTGGCGATCGTGATGCTCGTCGCGCTCAGCCGCCGTCCGGATCCGACGCGGCACGCGGCGGCGCAACGAGCGGCCGCGTGAGCGACGACCGCCCGCACCAGCGACACGTCGAGGTGGACATCGAATACGACGGCGTGCGCCTGGACAGCTTCCTCGCGGCGCTCCTGCCCGACCGATCCCGATCCCAGCTCCAGCGGCTGATCAAGGAAGGGCACGTCACCGGCCCCGTGGCGGGACTGAAGGCGAGCATGCCGGTGAAGGCCGGCCAGACGTTCCGCATCGACGTACCGGAGGCCGGACCCGCCACCGCCGTCGCGGAGAATCTGCCGCTGACGATCCTCTACGAGGACGCCGACGTGGTGGTCATCGACAAGGCGGCCGGGATGGTCGTGCACCCGGCCGCGGGCCACAGCAGCGGGACGCTCGTGAATGCCCTCTTGCACCACGTGGACGACTTGAGCGGCGTCGGCGGCCAGATGCGGCCGGGCATCGTCCACCGCCTCGATCGCGGAACGTCGGGCGTGATGGTCGTGGCCAAGAACGACGTGGCCCACCAGGAGCTGTCGCGGCAGTTCCACGACCGCGAAGTCGAGAAGGAGTACTTTGCGCTCGTCTGGGGCACCGTGAACGCCGGCAAGCGGATCGACGCGCCCATCGGGCGCGATCCCGGCGACCGCCAGAAGATGTCCACGCGGGCGCGGCGATCGCGCAGTGCGGTGACGCGGGTGACCCGGGCGGAGCACTTCCGGGGCGTGTCGCTGCTCCAGGTGGCGATCGCCACCGGCCGCACGCACCAGATCCGCGTCCACCTGAACGCCATCGGTCACGCGATCGTCGGCGACCCGACGTACGGCGGCGTGCGCCGGCACGTCCCCAACGACGTGCGGGCCGTGCAGCGGCTGGAGCGTCCGTTCCTGCACGCGTGGAAGCTCGCGTTCACCCATCCGACCGATGGCCGTCGACTCGAGTTCGAATCACCGCTGCCGGCGGATCTGCAGTCCGTCCTCGACGCGATCCGCGAGAAGCAGAGCGACGAGGAGACGGAGGGTTGAGTTTCGGAGACGGAGGTTCAGAGACGGGGTTATCGGAGGGGACGAAGAGAACGGGACAACATCGCAAACGGAGGAACGGGGACAACGGGGAAACGGAGAAGAGGCTGCGCGCTCGCGTCCGCGCCCGCGCTTCGCGCGGGCTGGAGTGCGCAGGCGAGCGCGGATACAAGCAAGAGCACGATCCAACTTGCTTGTATCCGTGCTCGCCTGCGCACTCCAAAGGCCGGCCGAAGGCCGGCCGCGGACGCCAAAGGGCGCAGCCCTCCGTGACTCCGTGCCTCCGCGTTGAAGGCTTGTTCCGCGCCCTCCGTAACTTCGTAACCTCCGTCCCTGTTTCTCCGTCTCAAGACCTCGGGAGGATCAGTGTCTGACGCCGAACAACTCGACTCGGAAAAGGTCTTCAAGGGAAAAGTTTTCTCCATCGATCGGGACCGAGTGAAGATGCCCAACGGGCGCACCGTCACGGTGGACGTCGTCCGCCACGCCCAGTCGGTGGTCCTCGTGCCCGTGCCGGAGCCTGGCAAGGTGATCCTCGTGCGGCAATACCGATACGCGGTGAACGCGTTCCTGTGGGAGCTGCCGGCGGGCAGCGTCGACGAGGGAGAGTCGCCGGAGGAGGCGGCGCGGCGTGAGTGCCATGAGGAAATCGGCCTCGTGCCCGCCACGATCGTCCGCCTGGGCGCGATGTATCCGACGCCCGGCTACTGCGACGAGGAGATGGTCTTCTTCCGCCTCTCCGGCCTGGAAACGACGGACGAGAAGGCGGCCCAGGACGAGGACGAGGACATCGAGGTGAAAGTCTTCGAGCTGCGCGACGCGCGCGACATGGTCCGGAGCGGCGAGATCCAGGACATGAAGACCCTCGTCGGCCTGACGCTCATTTGACGGCCTGCCCTGAGCCGCGTCGAAGGGCAAACGCGACGAGCTCGGCGTCCGTGCGCGCGCCGGTCGCAATCACGACGTACTGCGTGCCGTTTTTCGCGCGATAAGTCATCGGCGTCGCGGCGGAGCGCCGCGCCAGCGCCCCCTTCCAGAGCTCGCGGCCCGTCGCGCCGTCGACGGCGTGCAGCGCGGCATCGCCGCCGCCGACAAATACCAGGCCGCCGGCGGTGACGATGGCGCCCGGGGCGCCGGGCGCGCCGAGCGACTCGGGCAGCGCGACCCCCTTCAACGCCGGGTGCTGGCGCAGCGACGGAAGGTCGCCGAACGGCACCTGCCACGCAATCGTCCCCTGATTGAGATCGATGGCGGTCAGATGCGCGTACGGCGGCTTCAGCAGCGGAATGCCGTTGTTGAGCTCCGCGCTGGTGTCTCCGACGCGCGCGTACTCCGCCTCGACTTCCGACGCGCGCTGCTCGGGCTTCCCCACCCGCGCCACGTGCGCCTGGTTCGACGTCTTGACGAACAGCCGTCCCGACGAGGGATCGAACGCGGCCCCGCCCCAGTTGGCGCCGCCGATGATGCCCGGACGCTGGAGCGTACCCTGCGCGGACGGGGGCGTGTAGAGCGGCCCGAGACGCAGCTTCTTGAG
>WNFM01164974.1_pt1 | contig 23145 bp, 26 predicted proteins | sample 5400271 | NCBI WGS metagenome assembly WNFM01 (sample SAMN13153352, study PRJNA577476) | soil metagenome | isolation source: 60 cm saprolite on Douglas fir-dominated hillslope | place: USA:California | collected 2013-09-17
AGCGCCTGCTTGATGAGGCCGAGGCCGATCGTCGGGCCCTGCGCCAGCTTCCGGGCGAGCCCGCGCGCCTCCTCCATCAGCTTGTCGTCGTCGACCACCTTCCAGATGAGGCCCCATTCCGCGGCCTTCTCCGCCGATAGCGGCTCGCCCAGCATCGCCATGCCCAGGGCGCGGGCCGAGCCGGCCAGCCGCGGCAGGAACCACGTGCCGCCGGCATCGGGCACCAGGCCGAGCCGGCAGAAGGCCTGCAGGAAGCTGGCTTGGCGCGCGGCGATGACGATATCGCAGGCGAAGGCGATGTTGGCCCCGGCGCCCGCGGCCGGACCGTTGACGGCGGCGACGATCGGCTTCTCGAGCGACCGGAGCCGGCGTATCAGCGGGTTGTAGTAGCGCTCGAGCGCCGCGCCGGCATCGAAATCGCCGGTGGCGCCGGCATCGCGGAGGTTGAGGTCCTGTCCGGCGCAGAAGCCGCGGCCCGCGCCGGTGATGAGCAGCGCGCGGATGCCGGCATCGCTCTCGACCGTGCCGATGACCGCGGCGACCTCCTCATGCATGCGCTCATTGAAGCTGTTGAGCCGGTCGGGGCGGCTCAGGGTCAGCGTGGCCACTCCCTCGCTCGCCTCGAAGACGATCGTTTCCCACGCCATCGCGCGCCTCCTCGCTGCCCCGCGAGCGTCCTACACTCGTTCCGGGGCGTCAAGGCGAGCGCTGCGCCGCGCGGCCGAGACGAGCTGCGGTGTCAATTTTCTGACATGGCAGCGGCGCGCACCTGTTCACGCGAATGCTGCGAAGAAATCTGTTTTCGTTACGAACTATTTGTTGTTCACTCCCCCACTGGTGCACTGCATCGCGCATATGACCCTAACGGACTATCGTCCAACAGTAATCGCTCTCCGTGCTGTGGTGGCCGCGAGGAGGACGCAATCGGTGGGGCAGGGATGACCTACAGCATCCTGGTGGTGGAAGACGAGGACGATGTCAGGGACTTGGTTTCCGCTTCGCTGCGCCATCGCGGCTTCTCGGTGCTGTCCGTGCCCAACGCCGAGGTCGCCCTGCAGATTCTCGGCGAACAGGTGAAATTCGACCTGCTGTTCACCGATATCGTCATGCCCGGTCTCATCGACGGCTTCGAGCTCGCGGATCGCGCCAAGCGCCTGCAGCCGGATCTCAAGGTGCTCTACGCCACCGGCTTCGCGCATGTGTCGCGCCGCCCGCCTGAGAAATTGCACGGCAAGCTCATCCACAAGCCCTATCGCGCCGACGATCTCGCCAGCGCGGTGCGCCAAACGCTCGAGGGCGCGGCCTAGTCCCGGCATCGGGCGCAACCAGACGGCGGTACCGGTCTCACCAATCTATCACTTCGCGCGAGCGACTCGGCACGCTACTCTCTCCCGGGTGGGCCGAGCGGCGGATCGATGCCCATCGCTGCTGACAGAAACGTGCAGGGTGAGCGGGGAAACTCGATCGCTCGGCAAGGGCCGGGTTTGGCAACTTTGCCGGTGAGGCGCCGTTCATCGTCCAAGGCGCCGAAGGGATGGGGAGCGAAGGATGAGGCCGATTTCGCGGAACGTTGCGGCTGCCGACAGCGACCATGCGCCGCTCGCCCGGCGCTATGCCGAGACGCGCCGGCGTACCGAGGCCCTCGCCGAGCCGCTCTCGGCCGAGGACCAGACCGTCCAGTCGATGCCCGATGTCAGCCCGACCAAGTGGCATCGCGCCCATACCAGCTGGTTCTTCGAGACCTTCCTGCTGGAGCCGCACCTCGCCGGCTATCGCGTCTTCGATCCGGCTTACGCCTATCTCTTCAATTCCTATTACGAGGCGGTGGGCGCGCGCCATCCGCGGCCGCAGCGCGGCCTCGTCTCGCGTCCCGGCAGTGCCGAGATCGGGCGCTATCGCGCCCATGTCGATGCGGCGATGGCGCAGCTCATCGCCGCCCTGGATCCCGTCGCCTGGGCTGAAGCGGCGCCGCTGATCGAGCTCGGCCTCAACCATGAGGAGCAGCACCAGGAGCTGATCCTGATGGACATCAAGCACGTGCTGTCGCTCAATCCGCTGCAGCCGGCCTATGCCGCGCCGGCCGCGCGGCAGGACGGCCGCGCGGCGCCGTTGACCTGGCTGCGCTTTACCGGCGGCCTGCGCCAGATCGGCTATGGCGGCGACGGTTTCGCCTTCGACAACGAGAAGCCGCGCCACAAGGTGTGGCTCGAGCCGTTCCGCCTGGCGAGCCGTCTCGTCACCTGCGGCGAATACCTCGCCTTCATCGACGACCGGGGCTATCGCCGCCCCGAATTCTGGCTCTCCGACGGCTGGGCCTTGGTGCAGCAGGAGGAGTGGTCGGCGCCGCTCTACTGGCGCCGGGAGGGCGAGAGCGACGCCGGCTGGACGGTGTTCACCCTGGCGGGACGACGCCCCGTCGATCCGGCCGAGCCGGTCTGCCATGTCAGCTTCTACGAGGCCGACGCCTTCGCGCGCTGGTGCGGCAAGCGCCTGCCGACGGAAGCGGAATGGGAGGTCGCGGCGATGGAGGCTGAGCTGTCGCCCTCCGCCAATCTGATGGATTGCGGCCTCTATCATCCGCAGCCGGCGCCGGCGGGCGAAGGGCTGCAGCAGATGATCGGCGACGCTTGGGAATGGACGGCGAGCCCCTATATCTGCTACCCGGGCTTTCGCCCGCTCGCCGGCGCGGTCGGCGAGTACAACGGCAAATTCATGTCGAACCAGATGGTGCTGCGCGGCGGCGCGGCGGTGACGCCGCCGGGGCATGTGCGCCCGACTTATCGCAATTTCTTTCCGCCGGCATCGCGCTGGGCGTTCGGCGGCATCCGGCTGGCGGAGGATTCATGAGCCGCGGCGGCGCCCTGACGGCGTTTCACGACCTCGCCCCGGCGGAGGAGAGCTTCCGCTCGGCCGTGCTGTGGGGCCTGTCGCGGCGATCCAAGTCGCTGCCCTGCCGCTTCCTCTATGACGAGCGCGGCTCGGCCCTCTTCGAGGAGATCTGCGAGCTGCCCGAGTACTATTTGACGCGCACGGAGATGGCGATCCTGGAAGACCACGCGCCGGAGATCGCCGCGCTCGCCGGACGCCACGTCCAGCTCATCGAGTTCGGCAGCGGCTCGAGCCGCAAGGTCCGCCTGCTGCTCGACGCGCTCGAAGACCCGGCCGCCTATGTCGCGATCGACATCTCGCGCCAGCAGTTGCGCGACGCCGCCAGCGAGGTGGCGGCCGAGTTTCCCGAGGTTCCCGTGGTCGCCGTCTGCGCCGATTATCTCCAGCCGCTGCGCTTGCCGGCGTTGCCGGCGCGCGGCGACGGCCGGCGCTTGGGCTTCTTCCCCGGCTCGACCATCGGGAATTTCACGCCGGAAGAGGCGATCGATTTCCTCGCCGGCTGCCGGCAGGTGCTGGGCCGCGCCGGGGCGATGCTGGTGGGCGTCGACCTGAAGAAGGACCCGGCGCTGCTCGACGCCGCCTACAACGACCGGGCGGGCGTCACCGCCGCCTTCAATCTCAATCTGCTGGAGCGGATCAATCGCGAGCTCGACGCCGATTTCGACCTCGACCGCTTCGAGCACGAGGCGTTCTACAACGTGGCCGCCGGGCGCATCGAGATCTACATCAAGAGCCTTGCCGACCAGATCGTCACCGTCGCCGACCGCGCCATCCGCTTCGCCGCGGGCGAGCGCATCCACACCGAGGATTCCTGCAAGTATACCGTCGGTGAATTCCAGCGCCTGGCGACGCGGTCCGGCTTCCGGCCGCTGCGCCACTGGACCGACGCCGACGCGATGTTCAGCATCCATCTGCTCGGCGCCGGCTGACGCGTCGCGGCGCAGCCGCGATCGCGGGCGGGCGTCAGCGGTTGCATGGCAACCCGCGAGAGCCCGCACCGTGCAGGAAAGACATGGATGGGCCAAGCCCGGCCATGACGACGGAGTGGTGTCGGCACCGCAGCGGCCGGAAGCGTCTCCCGACTAGAGCGCCATCCCGTCAATGGAATCGCCTACATCCGCCGTCATTCCCGCGCAAGCGCGGGGATGACGGAAGAGTGGTTCGGATAACGCTCTAAAGCGATGCGCGGAGCTTGGTGCCCGCCTTGAAGCGAACGCCTTTGCTCGCCTTGATCTTGATGGACTCGCCGGTGCGCGGGTTGCGCCCCATGCGGGCGCTGCGGCGGCTGACGGCGAAAGAGCCGAAGCCGGCGAGGCTGAAGCGCTGGTTCTTCTTCAGCTCCTTGCTGATCGCGGCGACGATCGCCTCGACGGCTTCGTTCGCGGCTCCTGACTTCACGCCCGTCTTTTTCACGGCATCAACGAGAATTTGCTTGCTCACGGTGTCCCCCTTCGTGCTCGGCGATGCTTCGCCCGGCCCGTGCGGTGCGCGCATCATCGCGAAAATCTCACTCTCGCGCGCCGCAGGCAATAGCCTCGGCGACATTCGCGCAAACGGAACCTGGGATTCCGGTGGATATCTTTTTTTTGACACGTGATCGCGCGCTGGGCGATACGCATCGCCGCCGCGGAACCTCGCCCGACGAGCGATGTTGCCCCAACACGTGCTTCGTCAGGGAGGGGCAGATGGCGGAAGTGTCGATCGTCGAACAGCGCGGCTCGCATGTGCTCGTGCAGCGGCGCGGCAGGCTTGCCGTGGTCGAACGGCGCGACGGGCAGATCTACGCCGTCGGTTCCGAGGAGCGCGAGGGCTATCCCGACACGCCGCAGGGCATGGTCCAGGCCGTGGGCCACGATTGGGGCGATGCGGAAAGCGTGCGCGCCACCTTCGAGGAGCTGGCGGAGCAGGGCGAGGAGCTCGCGCAACGCGCGCGCTGATCGCGCGAGCGGGCGGACGCGATCAGCCGGCGGGCTTCTTGCCGCCGACGGTGACGCCGGCCCATTTCTCCAGATGCTTGATGAGCTCGGTGAAATCCTGGTCGGGTCCGCCCTGGCCCAGACCGTAGAGCCATAGCTGCTTCACGGCGTTGCCGATCCACATCGGCACCTGCAGCGCATCGGCCTCGGCGATGCACAAATTCACGTCCTTCGACATGAGCCCGAGCGCGAAGCCGTAATCGAAGCTGCGCGGCAAAATGGCGCGCGGGAATTTGTCTTCGCTCGCCGTGGTGCGGCCGCTGCCGGCGTTGATCACGTCGATCATGACGTGCGGGTCGAGCCCGGCCTTGACGCCGAGCACCACCGCCTCGGACGTGGCCGCCGTCGCGGTGGCCGAGAGCAGATTGTTGATGAGCTTCATCATCTGCCCCATGCCGGGCTCGGCGCCGATATAGAACACCTTGCCGATCGCCTGGAGGAGCGGGCGCAGGGCCTCGCACTCCGCCTTCGGGCCCGAGGTCATTACCGCGAGCGTGCCCTTGGTGGCGCCGGCGACGCCGCCGCTCACCGGCGCGTCGATGGCGGTGATGTCGCGCGTGGCCAGCTCGGCGGCGATGGCCTGCGCCGTGCGCGGGCCGGTGGTGGAGAGATCGACGAAGATCCGCGCCTTCGATCCCGCGGCGACGCCGCGCTCGCCCAGCGCCACCTCGCGCACGATCTCCGGCCGCGGCAGGCTCGCCATGACGATCTCGGCCCGCGACGCCACCTCGGCGGGCGAGGCGGCGGTCTCGGCGCCCTTGCCGGCGATCGCGCTCAGCGCCTGGCCTTGCACGTCGTAGGCGACGAGGCGATGCCCGGCGGCGATCAGCCGCGCTGCCATGGGCAGGCCCATCCTGCCGACGCCGATGAAGCCGATTGCGCGCTCGCCCACCGTTTTCCTCCGCCCCTTGGTTTCTCTTGGCTCGGCCGCGGCCGGGTGTGATGATGGTAGAGGCGGCAAGGCCGCAAAGGCCAGCCCAAAGGGAGGAGCGCGAGGACGCATGGAATTCGGCATTCTCTTCACATCCCATCCCAATACGGACGTCGAGCCCTATCCGCACCGCGAGGTGCACGCCCGGGTGACGCGCGAGATCCTGCGCGCCGACGCGGTCGGCTTCGACATCGCGTGGATCGCCGAGCATCATTTCAGCAATCAGTACGGCATCATGCCGGATGTCTTCGTCTATGCCGGATATCTCGCGGCGCTGACCAAGCGCATCACAATCCGCTGCGCGTCGCCGAGAACGCCGCCTTCGTCGACATCCTCAGCAACGGGCGCTTCACACTCGGCCTCGGCTCGGGATATCGCCAATACGAATTCGACGGCTTCGGCGTCGATTTCGAGGCGCGGCGCGACATCCAGGAGGAGGCGCTGCCGCTGCTCATGGACATGCTGCGCAGCAAGCGGGTCGACCACCGCGGCAAGCATTTCCGCGTCAAGGTCGACGACGACTACGAGCTCTTCCCGCAGGCGCTGCAGCAGCCGCACCCGCCGATCTTCCTCGCCGGCGCGACGGAGCGGTCGATCGCGGTCGCCGGGCGCATGGGGTTCGGCCTCATGCTGTCGACCTGGACGCCGTTCGAGGGTCTGGCCAAGCAGGTGAAGCAATACCGCGCGGCGCTCGAGGAGACGCCCGCTTCCTTGCGCGGCAACCCGGCGCGCGGCCATGTCGATATCGCCCGGTGGGTCTATGTCGCCGAGACCGATGCCAAGGCGCGCGCCGAGAGCGAGGCCGGCATCCTGCGGCACCAGAGCCATTTCGCCAGCGGCCACACTTCGGGCTATCTCGGCACGGTGGCGAGCGCCGGCGGCAGCGGGCGCGACTACGACACCCTCTCGCGCGACATCATCCTGCACGGCTCGCCGGCGACGGTGATCGAGAAGATCGAGCGCTTGCGCGACATGACCGGCGCCGCCTCGGTGATGCTGCATTACCCGCCCTGGTACGGCGTCGAGCGCGCGCTGGCCTCGCTCGAGCTCTTTGCCGCAGAGGTCATCCCGAGATTCAAGGCGCCGCAGCGGCGGGCGGGGAGGGCGCGCGCATGATGGACGAGATCGAGCCGTTCAACCTCTTCGCCATCCGCTACGCGCATCACGCCAAGCGCAGCGCGGCGGAGAATTTCATCAACGGCGATCCGCATGAGGAAGCGTCGCCGCTCGACTATTTCGTCTGGGTGGCGCAGCGCTCGGACCGCGTCTTCGTCATCGACACCGGCTTTGGCGAGGAGGCGGCGCGCCAGCGGCAGCGGCAATTGCTGCGCCGCCCGGCCGACGGCGTCAAGGCGCTGGGCCTCGCGCCGGAGCAGATCGAGGACGTGATCATCACCCATCTGCATTACGACCATGCCGGCACGCTCGACGCCTTCCCGCGCGCCCGCTTCCATATCCAGGACCGCGAGATGGCGTTCGCCACCGGGCGCTGCATGTGCCATCCGGCGATGCGGCATGCCTTCGCCGCGGACGACATCGTGGCGATGGTGCGGCATCTCTATGCCGGGCGCGTCGCCTTCCATGACGGCGACGAGGAGCTGGCGGCGGGTCTCAGCGTGCACCGCATCGGCGGGCACACCGCGGGTATCCAGTCGGTGCGGGTGTGGACCCGGCGCGGCTGGGTGGTGATCGCTTCCGATGCGAGCCACCTCTACGCCAATATGGAGCAGGGACGGCCCTTCCCGATCGTCTACAACGTGGCGGACATGCTGGAGGGGCATCGGCGGCTCAGCCAGCTCGCCGCGTCGCCGCGCCACATCGTGCCCGGCCACGATCCGCTGGTGATGCGCCGCTACACGGCGCCTGGGCGCGCGCTCGAGGGCGTCGCGGTGCGGCTCGACGCCGAGCCGGTGGCGTGAGCTAGGAGCCGGCCGCGACCGTCCAGGGCAAGGTCTTCATGAAGGCGGCGATGCGGCCGCCGGGATCGAAGGTCTTGGGCGTCGTGAAGCGGTATTCGAGCGCCCAGCGGCTGCCGACATAGCAGAAGAGATAGACCTCGGCGTGGACAGCCTGGCGCTGGCCGCCGAAGACGTCGTCGTACTCGAACTCCGCCGCCTTGCCGCGGTGCGAGGCCCCGCCCTGGACCAGCGAGACATTTCGTTCCTGGAGCAGTTGGGCGCTCGGGTGCAGGTTGTAGATTTCCCGTTTCCGGCGGTCGACTTCGCTCTCGCAGGAGATCGCGCGCGCGGCCGGCAGATCGGCGGGCGTGCCGACCGGCACGAGCGGCGGCGCGGGGTCGATATAGACGGTGGCGGCGATGCCGCCGGACGGGGCCGGCATGAAGTAGTAGGCGCTTACGTCCTGTGTCTTGCTGTCGTATCGCAGCAGCGTGACGCGCCGGAAATCGCCGACCGCGGCGGGAAAGCTCATGCCGGACGCGGCATGGGTATAGGGGCCGTCGGCCGGGATCGTCTCCGGCTTCGCCAGATGCCGCGGCGCCGAACTGCAGGCAACCAGGGCCAGACACAGGCAGCCGATCAGCGGGATCGCGAGCGCCTTCATTGTCCTGTCCTCGGCAAGAATGCTGCGCACGTCGGCAAGGATAGAGCGAGAACCGTTAACAACTGTTGTGACGAGGGACGGCGTGCCGATCCGCTCGCCGTTGCCCCGCCTGGCGGCATCGATAGAATTCGCCTAAAATTTTAAGCAAAATCTGCAAGGCCATGAGACAGCTAGGGTATGTTTTGGGCTGTTCAGGGAGCCCAAAAACATGTGTCCGGCGGATGGCGATACCTCTGACAAGCGGGCCGGGGAGAGCGAGCCCGCGCCCGCGGCTGAGCAGCGCCGCCATGAGCGCCGCCGCGGCCTCTGGCCGGCGCAGCTCGAGACGACGTCCGGGCGGCGCCTCGACTGCATCCTCTTCGATATCTCCGCGGGCGGCGCCAAGCTCAGGCTCGACGAGCCTGTCGCCGTCGGTGAAGTCATCACCCTCATCAGCGAGCGCTTCGGCAAGCGCGGCGCGCGTGTCGCCTGGACCGCGCCGCGGCGTGCCGGGCTGACCTTCCTGTCCGAGGCGGGGGCGACGGCGGCGGCGAGCGTTGATCCGGAATTTCTGCGCAGCCGCGCCGAGCTCCTGCGCGGGCTGGCGGAGGCCGGCGAATCCGGTATCAGGTTGGCGCGGCTAGCGGAGGCGTTCGAGAGGAAAGCCAAGGCGATCGAGAAGCGGCGGCTCGCGCCGCCGCTGACGATCCGAAAGGACCGGCGCCCGGCGCCGGTCGATCAATAGGATTTGTCTTCGGAGAAGGCCTTGTAGGCCATGATGGTGAAGGTGTCCTTGATCCCCGGCAGCGTCTGCAAATGCTCCACCACGAAATGGCCGATATCCATCTCGGGCGGCAGATAGCACTTCATCAGCAGATCGTACTGGCCGGAAACGGAATAGACTTCCGACACCTGCTCCACCGTCTCGACCGCTTCCTCGGCGACCTTGTAGGCCTTGCCGAGGTCGCATTTGACCATCACGAAGATCGTCTTCATCAGGGTTGCGCCTCTTGAGGCTCCGCAGGCCCTAGCCGCGCGCCACCTTGATCGAGCGGGCGAGGAAAGCGGGCAGATGGTCGCCGAAGCCGACGATGCGGCCGTCGTCATCGCGCTCGCGCTGCGGCTCGCCCGCGCGTCGCGCCGGCAGCGGCATGACCTTGCCGTCGGGATCCATGGTGATCGGCGGCAGCGCTTCGCGCGGCGGCGCATGTCGCTGCCGTTGCCGCGGCTCACGCGGCGGCCGCGGCGCCGGGCGCCCTTCGGTCGCTTGCTGCGGCTCACGCGGCGGCCGCGGCGCCGGGCGCCCTTCGGTCGCTTGCTGCGGCTCCCGCGGCGGCGGCGCCGGGCGCCGGGCGGGACGTGCTTCGGCCGCTTGGCGCGGCGGGCGCCCGTCGCGGCGCTGCTCGCGGCCGCGACCATCGCCGCGGCCACGCTGGCGGTTGCGCGGACCGCGGCGCCGGCTGTCGCCTTCCTCCTCGGAAAGCTCGGCCGTGCCGATGCCGTCGATGGTGATGACCGGGATGTCCTTGCCGATCAGCTGGGTGATCGCCTGGACGAAGCGGCCGTCCTCGGGGGTGGCGATGGTGAAGGCGCGGCCCTCGCGCCCGGCACGGCCGGTGCGGCCGATGCGGTGGACATAGTCCTCGGCATGGATCGGCACGTCGAAATTGAAGACATGCGACATGCCCTGGACGTCGAGGCCGCGCGCCGCCACGTCGCTGGCGACCAGGAGGCGGATCTCGCCGTCCCTGAAGCGCTCGAGCGTCTCGGTGCGCTTCGACTGCGGCATGTCGCCGTGGAGCGCCGCGACGTTGAGGCCGTGGCGCGCCAGCGAGCGGTGCAGGATGTCGACGTCGCGCTTGCGGTTGCAGAAGATGATCGCGTTCTTGACGTCCTCGCTGAGGATGAGCCGCCGCAGCGCTTCGCGCTTGTCGTCGGGGTCGACGGTGACGAGATGCTGGGTGACCAGCGCTGCCGGCGAGGCGGGCGGCGCCACCGAGATTTCCTTCGGGTTCATCAGGAAGGCGTCGGCGAGGCGGCGGATCTCCGGCGGCATCGTCGCGGAGAAGAAGAGCGTCTGGCGGATGCGCGGCAGGAATCCGACGATGCGCTCGACATCGGGGATGAAGCCCATGTCGAGCATGCGGTCGGCCTCGTCGATCACCAGGATCTTGACGTCCGAGAGCAGGATCTTTCCGCGCTCGAAGAGATCGAGCATGCGACCCGGCGTGGCGATCAGCACGTCGACGCCGCGGTCGAGCTTGCGCTCCTGGTCGGAGAAGCTCTCGCCGCCGATGAGCAGCGCCATGCTGAGCTTGTGATGCTTGCCGTAGGTCTCGAAGGCGTTCGAGACCTGGGCGGCGAGCTCGCGCGTGGGCTCCAGGATGAGCGAGCGCGGCATGCGCGCGCGAGCGCGGCCGGCGGCAAGGATGTCGATCATCGGGAGGGTGAAGCCGGCAGTCTTTCCCGTGCCGGTTTGAGCGCAGCCGAGCACGTCGCGCCCGGTCAACACATAGGGGATGGCCTGTTCCTGGATCGGGGTTGGGGTCGTGTAGCCTGCATCGGCTACCGCCTGAAGAACCTCCGGAGAGAGGCCTAGATCAGCAAAACTCATCGAGTAGGATACTTTGTCTCTTGCGTTTGTGACTTTCGATATCGCTCTTTAATTGGGGCTGCGGGAACGAAAGTCAAATTATTTCGCGTCGGGCGATCCGGTTGGCCCGCCAAACCGGACCCACTACTGTCACCGAAGTGGTTAACAAACGCACAAGAGAGCGCCAATGGCCGAAAAAATCCCGCTCGTGCTGCTGCCCGGGCTGCTATGCGACGCGGCGCTGTGGGCGCCTCAAGTGGCGGCCCTCTCGGACATCGCCGCTCCCTGGGTCGCCGATCTCTCGCGTGACGATTCGCTGGCGGCCATGGCGCGGCGCGTGCTGTCCGTGGCGCCGGCGCGCTTTGCCCTCGCGGGCTTGTCGATGGGAGGATATCTCGCCCAGGAGATCATGCGCCAATCCCGGCAACGGGTGACGCGGCTGGCGCTGCTGGACACCTCCGCCCGCGCCGACACGCCGGAGCGCGCAGCGCAGCGCCGCGGCTTCATCGAGCTGGCGCAGAAGGGGCAGTTCAAGGGCATCACCCCGCGCATGCTGCCCGTCTATCTCCATCCCGACCATCTCCGGGACGCGACGATCACCGGCACCGTCCTCGCCATGGCCGAGCGCATCGGCAAGGAGGGCTATCTGCGCCAGCAGCAGGCGATCATGAACCGGCCCGACGGGCGCGTGGACCTGAAACGCATCAAGGTTCCGACTCTGGTGCTGTGCGGGCGCGAGGACCAGGCGACGCCTTACGAGCTCAATGCCGAGATCGCGTCCCTCATTCCCGGCGCGAGCTTCGTCGCCATCGAGCGCTGCGGCCACATCTCGACGCTGGAGCAGCCCGCCGAGGTCAATGCGGCGATGCGGCGCTGGCTCACCGCGTGAGCTGCGCCACGAGCCCTCAGTGGTGATGGTGGTGATGCGCCGGCGCGTCCGCGGGCATGGCGTTCATCATGCGCAGCATGCCGAAGCCGCCGGTGCGTGCGGCGCGCCACACCAGCGCCGCGGCAAGACCGAGGAACAGGATGTTGAGGTAGGTGGTGTAGTTCCAGGCGACCGCTGAAACGACGACCCTGGCCTGGTGCTCGTGCGGCACCAGCCCTACCGCTGCGAAGATCAGCTCGACCACGAGCGCGGCGAGCGCCATCGCGACGGTGAAGGTGACGAAGAGGAATGCCGCCATGCGCAGCCCGTAATAGCGGCGGTAGATGTCGAGGATCGGCAGGATGATGAGGTCGGCGAAGATGAACGCGATAACGCCGCCGAAGCTCCGAGCAGACGAACGAGATCACCGCGACGAGGGGCCCGATCACCGGTCCGGTGATCGTCGCGACGAGCGGGTGGTCGGCGAAAAACAACGTCGCCCAGAAATCCGCCGGGACCCACGCCGCAAGCGCACCCGAGAGCAGGATGCCGCCGACGATATCGAGCCACACGGCCGCCCAGTCCATCACGAAATAATGGCTGATCGCGGTGCAGCCTGGGGGCGAGAGGATGCGGGCGAGCAGCGAGCCGCCGGCCTTCACCGACATGTCCATGGCGGCATGGCCCTCCATGCGGCCAGCGACGCCCTTCTCGGCCTGCGCTTTCGCCTCCGCGAGCAGGCGCGGCGTGAGGAAGAGGCGGAAGAGCAGGACAATGATGACGATCATCAGCAGCCCGCCCGCCAACTCGGCGAGCGCGAACTGCCAGCCCATGAGAACGATGAGAATGATGCCCAGCTCGATCACCAGGTTGGTCGAGGCGATCTCGAAGGCCATGGCGGCGGTGAAATGGGCGCCCTTTGTGAAGATCGCGCGCGCCAGAGCCACGGCGGCGTAGGAGCAGGAGGAGGACGCGGCGCCGAGCAGGGTGGCGCGGACGATCGAGCGCGGGCTATCGTCGGGCAGGAGCCGGCTCATCTCGGCATGCGAGACGACCGCCTGCACCACGGCCGAGAGGGCGAAGCCGAGGATCAGCGCCCACAGGATCTCCCAGCCCATGGCGAAGGCCATGGCGAGGGCGTGCAGCAGGGCGGCGCCGATGGTCATCCCCCTCAGAACTCCTTCCGCGCGCCGGCGAAGAAGGCGCGGCGTGGACCGAATTGCGGCGCGCCCACGCTGACGCCGGTGCCGTCGCGGATCTTGTAGACCTCGTCGAGCACGTTGATCACGTCGAAGCGGAGCTCGAGCACGCCCGCCTTGGGAAGATCGAACCGGCGAGAGACGCCGAAATTCACCTGCTCCCACGACGGCAGGCTCTTGCCGTTGGGCACTCCGGCGCTGTCCGCGCGGAAGCCGCTGCCGGCGAGCATGTCGACGCTGAGCCGCGTGCCGCGCCACAGATAGGAGACGCCGCCCGACGCCGTCATGATCTGGCTGTGATCGGTCTGGAAGGTGTGCGTGTTGAGATAGTCGAGCTCCTCCTGGCTGAAATGGAACTGCGCCGAGGCAATGCCCTTGGCTTTCTGATAGGCGAGGGCGACGTTGCCGTAGAGCGTGACGTTGCCGCTGGTATAGCTCGTGGTCAGCTCGACCCCGAGATTGTGCCCCATATGGTAATTGAACGGCGTGAAGATGATGGGTGCTCCGAACTGCCCGATATCGATCAGGTTGCGCGCGTATTTGTAATAGGCGTCGATGCCGGCGGTGAGCCCGTCCCGGATTTTCTGCGACACGCCGACATCGAAATAGTGGTCGCGCTCGGCCTTGACCGGCGAATTCTGTGTTACTTCCGGCGCGGCGCTGGTGCCCGAAAGCTTGCCGATGGTGGTGACCGAGAGCAGCTCGAAGGGCGGCGGCGAGAAATAGCTGGCATAGCCGGCGTGGACGGTGGTGGATGGCGTCGCCCGCCATACCGCGTTGACGCGCGGGCTGATCTGGTTCTCGTTGCTGAGCGTGTTGACCACGTCGAAGCGGCCGCCGTAATTGAGGGTGAACGCCGGCGTGATCCGCCACTCGTCCTGCAGATAGAGGCTGTAGGTCCAGCCGGTCTTGGCGCCGTTGTCGGCAATCGAGCAGAGCCCGCTCCCGACCGCTGCGCCGCCGCCACAGCTCGTCACCGGCAGCACGAGCGACGTCGTCTCGGAGGTGGAGCGCTCGCCGGTGATGACAGCGCCTGAGCGGACCGTGTGGTCGGCAGTGAGTCGGTAGCTGCTCTCGGCCTGGAGGCCGGTGGCGATGCTCCGCCGATAGGCGTTCTGGGCAATGCCGTTGAACACGAGATCGCCGACCGGGTCAGGCTCGAAGGCCACGGTGCTGTAGCGGCTGAACGCCGAGACCTGGACATCGAGGGCCGCCGATGTCTTGAGGTAGGAGGCGATGGCGTAGTGGCTGATCTCGCGCTGGGTCTCGTTGAGGTCGGCAGAATTGAAGCCGCCGACGCCGGGCACGGCGAAATTCGGCGTCTGTCCGGGGATGTTCGGGATCTCGAACCGGCCGCGGAAGGTGCCGAGGATAAGGCTCGCCTTGCGCGTGGCGTCGATGATGTCCTCGACATAGGCGAAGCCGTGGCCCTGCTGCGTCTCGTCGTGGATCGGGTTGTAGGAGGGCGTTGGGTTCTCGATGCCGATGCCGTTCTGCAGGTAGTCGCCGCTGACGAAGTAGTTGACCCCGCCGATCGACCCGCCGGCGACCGCACTGGGCTGCAGCCAGCCATGGCTGCCGCCGTATAGGCCGACATAGCCGCCGGTGTCGTAGGCGCCGCTCTTGGTCTGGATATCGATGATCCCCGCGGTCCGCAGCCCGTACTGCGCCGGCAGCGCGCCGGTGATGAGGTCGACGGAGCCGGCGAAACGCGGCGAGAGGGTCTGGCCGAAGAAGCTCACGCCCTCCGGCAGGATGATGCCGTTGATGCGGAATTGCAGATTCGCCATCTCGTTGCGGATGTGGAGCTGCCCGAAAGCCTCCTGCGACACGCCCGGCGCCTGCAGCACGACTTGGCTGAGCGGGTTGTTGTCGCCGCCCGGCTGGCGTTCGATCGCCGCCTCGGGGATGGCGTAGGTCGAGGCACCGATGCGGGGCTCGATCTCCTCGCGCGCGGCATCCAGGCGTCGCGCGGTGACGGCGATGGTGTCGAGGGTCGGCACCGGCTGCGACGCGGCGTCCGGCGTGTCCTCGGCGCCCGGCGGCGCGGCGGCTGCCGCCGCCAGGAAAGACGCGGCGCTGAAACCAGCGAGCGCGGCGAGAAGGCGTCGGCGGCGCCGGGCCCGGCTAGACAGCCGAGGCCCGCGTCGTCCGCCCATCCACCGGCTCCACCATGACGGCGGTGAGATGGGCCGGTCGGCCCCGCATGGCGATGAAGTCCCCCCGCATCCCCTCTAACGCGGCGAGCGTATCACAGGCGCTCTCATATCGCCTATTCGCCTTGCGCCGCGGTGGAACGAATGGCCCTGCCGCCATCGTTTTCATCGGATGCAGCAATGGAGGAAACCACGATACTGCGTTTGGCGAGTGCCGCGGCGCTGATGCCGACCGTCGCCGGACCGGCCGGCATTCGTCGGCGGCGCCGGTCCTGCTGCCCCCTTAGCGAGGCCCTATGGAGGAAATGACGATGCTGCTGCGCGTGCTCGGGGTTGCGGTGCTGTCCTTGCTGGCGGCCGGCCCGGTCTTTGCCGCCGATGCGGGTTGCCAGGATCAGGTCGACGCGGTGAAGGGCATGCTCTCGGAGCATCCGGAGGCTGCGGCGGAAGCCTCGCTGCGCGTCAAGGTCAACGAAGCGCAGCGGCTCTGCAGCGCCAACAAGGACAGAGAATCGCAAGACCTCTCGCGCCAAATTCGTGAGCAGGTCGGCCAGGCGACGGCGGGGCAGGGGACGTCGGGCGGCAACACGTCCCCAAGCACGCCCTCAACGCCGGCACCCGGCCGCTAACGGCAAGGGGATCGGCCGATGGCCGCGAAAGCCAAGCGCGCCGCCGCCAAGACCAAGCGGAGATACTGGTCGGGCGTGGTCACACGGCACAGCGATGCGCTCGACTTGACGAGCCGCGTCTTCACATGGCGCGATCCCAAGCGCATCGCCCGCTCGTTGAAGCAGTCGGCGGAGCGCAGCAGGCGGCGTAAAGCCGGCCCGTTCCAGTCGGCGATGTCGATGCTGAACTTCTACCTCAACCGCGGCGGCCGCAACCTCCCGGCCGAGCGCAAGCGCGTGCTCGACCGTGCCAAGACCGAGCTGCGCCGGCTGTTCGGGCGGGAATAGCCGCGCTAAGCGAGGCTTGTCCGAGACGCCAGGGACTGAACTGCCTTCTCACACATCCAGATCCGTGACGAACTGCGCGCGCTCCTGGATGAACTGGTAGCGCAGCTCGGGCTTCCGTCCCATCAGGCTCTCGACCAGCGCCACCGTGGTCTTGAAGTCGCGCTTGCCCTCGTCGGGCAGCGTCACGCGCAACAGCGTGCGCTTCTCCGGGTTCATCGTCGTCTCGCGCAGCTGCGCCGCCGGCATCTCGCCGAGGCCCTTGAAGCGGCTGATCTCGACCTTGCCCTTGCCGTCGAAGCTCTTGCGCAAGAGCTCGTCCTTGTGCGCGTCGTCGCGCGCGTAGAGCGTGGTGTCGCCCTGGTGCAGGCGATAGAGCGGCGGCGCGGCGAGGAAGAGGCGGCCGCCCGAGACCAGCTTCGGCATCTCGCGGAAGAAGAAGGTCATCAGCAGCGAGGCGATGTGCGCGCCATCGACATCGGCGTCGGTCATGATGATGACGCGCTCGTAGCGCAGCTTCTCCTCGGCAAAGCGCTCGCCCGAGCCGCAGCCGAGCGCCAGCAGCAGGTCGCCGATCTCCTGGTTCTGGCGCAGCTTGTCGGCGCTGGCCGAGGCGACGTTGAGGATCTTGCCGCGCAGCGGCAGGATCGCCTGGGTCTCGCGGTCGCGCGCCTGCTTGGCCGAGCCGCCGGCGCTGTCGCCCTCGACCAGGAAGATCTCGGTGCCGACGGCGCCGCCGCGCGAGCAATCGGCGAGCTTGCCGGGCAGGCGCAGCTTGCGCGTGGCGCTCTTGCGGTCGAGGTCCTTCTGGAGGCGCCGGCGCTGCCGCTCCTCGGCGCGCTCGATGACGGTGTCGAGGAGCGCCCGCGCCGCGTCGGGATCACCCGAGAGCCAGTGGTCGAAATGATCCTTGAGCGCGCCCTCGACCAGGCGCGCGGCCTCGGCCGAGGCGAGTCTCTCCTTGGTCTGGCCGTGGAATTGCGGGTTCGGGATGAAGAGCGAGAGCAGCACCACCGCGCCGGTCATCACGTCTTCCGCCGTGACCTGCGCGGCGCGCCGGTTGTTGGTGAGCTCGCCATAGGCCTTGAGGCTGCGCGTCAGACCGGTGCGCAAGCCCGCCTCATGCGTGCCGCCCTCGGGCGTCGGCACGGTGTTGCAGTAGAAGGAGGCGAAGCCCTCCTGGTCCGCCGGCCAGGCGATCGCCCATTCGACGCGGCCGCCCTCGGTGAATTCGTGCTCGCCGATGAAGGGCTGCGGCGTCAGCCGCTCGCGCCCGTTGACGATCGAGGCGAGATAGTCGGCAAGGCCGCCGGGGAAGTGGAGGTGCTCCTCCTGCGGGACGTCATCGGGCCGCGGCAGGTCCGGGTCGCACCACCAGCGGATCTCGACCCCGCGGAAGAGATAGGCCTTGGAGCGGGCAAGCCGGTAGAGCACGGCCGGCTTGAAATGGAGGTTCGCGCCGAAGATCTGCGGGTCCGGGTGGAAGCCCAAGGTGGTGCCGCGCCGGTTGGAGACCGCGCCGCCGTCCTCGAGCTTGGTCTTGGCCTTGCCGCGGCTATATTCCTGGGTCCACAGCCGCTTGTCGCGGGCGACCTCGACCCGGAGCCGGTCGGAGAGCGCGTTCACCACGGAGACGCCGACGCCGTGCAGCCCGCCCGAGGTCTTGTAGGCGTCGCCGCCGAACTTGCCGCCCGAATGCAGCATCGTCAGGATGATCTCGAGCGCCGATTTCTTGGGGAATTTCGGATGCGGGTCGACGGGGATGCCGCGGCCGTTGTCGCGCACGACGACGCTGCCGTCCTTGTGCAGTTCGAGCTCGATCCGGCTGGCGTGCCCGGCGACCGCCTCGTCCATGGCGTTGTCGAGTACTTCTGCGACGAGATGGTGGAGCGCGCGCTCGTCGGTGCCGCCGATATACATGCCGGGGTGGCGGCGCACCGGTTCGAGGCCCTCGAGGACCTCGATGTCCTTGGCCGAGTAGCTGTTGGCGCCCTTGGCGGGAGGTTGGTCAAAAAGGTCTGGCATGGCGCTCGATATAAGGGAACAGGATGTGAACGGATGGATGGCGGTTTGTAGATGCAGTAGGAGGAAGCGCCTCAACTCACAACATCTGGTTAAAGCGCCCTCCGGTCACCATAACGGGATTCGCGCATGAACGGAACAGACGAACGAAAACACCCGCCGGCCCGGGAGCCCGCCATCCGCACCCTGGCGATGCCGGCGGACGCCAATCCCAATGGCGACATTTTTGGCGGCTGGGTGCTGTCGCAGATGGACCTGGCCGGCGGCGCTGTCGCGGCGCAACGCGCCGGCGGGCGCGTCGCCACGGTGGCGGTCACCGCCATGACCTTCCATCGCCCGGTCCTGGTGGGCGATGAGGTGAGTTGCTTCGGCGAGGTGGTCAAGGTCGGCCGCACCTCGATTGCCGTCCACGTCGAAAGCTGGGCGCGCCGCGGCTTCAGCAACGAGCGCATCAAGGTGACCGAGGGCCTCTTCACCTTCGTCGCCATCGGCCCTGACCGCAAGCCGCGCCCAGTGCCGCCCGAGACCAAGTGAGGGCGGCCACGGCCGTGGCCTCAACCTCATCATGCTCATCTACGCCCTCGAGGCCATCAAGCACTGGCAAGCAGGCGGCTGAGCTAGTCTAGGTCGGTACCACGCGAACGGGCGCGGCGCTGCCGCCAGCGTGACCTGCATTGCGCGGTTGCGCCGTGGTCCGGCGCAACCGTTACGCTGTCCCCACGATCAGTACTCCTATTGACTAGTTTGCATTCGCGGAACGTCGCGGTAGTCTCACCTGTTGTCTTCATAGAAATTAACCAATAACCCCAAGAGGAGCAGGAGGCCCGATGCGGAAACACCCGCTAGCGTTCTGGGTTTATTGGATTTTTGTAATCGCCTTGGTTGGGTTTATTGACGATAGTTCGGCTACCGGTAGGATCGTCTCATTCCAGCCGGGGCCGGATTCTGTCAATTCTGTGGCAGATGAACCGTCCGCGCCGACCGTCGCCCCGAGCACAGTGCTGGCCGAGGCGGTTCCGGAGTATCGCCAAGTCGGCATCGCCTCGTGGTATGGCGGCCGCCACCAGGGCCGCTTGACCGCCAGCGGCGAGGTGTTCGACGAGAACAAGCTCACCGCCGCGCACCGCACCCTGCCGCTCGTCACCCGGGCGCGGGTGACCAACCTCGAGAACGGGCGTTCCATCGCCGTGCGCGTCAACGACCGCGGCCCCTATATCGGCGGCCGCGTTATCGACCTCTCCACCCGCGCCGCCCAGGAGCTCGGCATGACTGAACAGGGCTTGGCTCGCGTGCAGATCGAAGTGCTGCCCGAGCAGACCGCAAGTTCCGTGATCGAGTGAAGGATGATCGGCGCGGCTGTGCCGGGAACCCCCGGGGCCACGCCGACCTTCATGTTCTAGGATGATGACCAGCGAGCGGCAGATCTGGGAAGCGGCCATGTTGCTCGTCCGACGCCATGGCGAGGATGCAGCGGATGTGGCGGCGCGCGAGGCCAAGAAGCATGGGAAGAGCGATGACGAGCTCACCTATGTCGTGTGGTGCTGGATTGCCAGGGCCACGGCCGAGCTCATCAAGGCGGAGCCGAGCGAGCGGGAACATGTCCATTGACCCGGATGTTTCGACTTCGAGCCGTCAGCGCCAGGAGAGCGGCGCCGGCGTGCAACCCCTTCGCGTGCCCAAGCGTTCGTCGCTCGTACTCGAAGCGCCGGATGCCGCCCAGATCGCCCGCAACCTGACCGAGAAATACGGCCCGGCCGCGATCGCCTTTGCTGGCGCGCGCGGCCCGCGCGGTCGAGGTCGGCGACGACCTTGCCGCCGATGCCTGGCAAGCGGTCATCGAAGCGACGCGAACCCTCCTGCGGCAAGTCGCCGGCGTGTAGCTATCCGCGCCGGAACTTCGCCCCAAGAAGCGCGTTCAACCGGAATGCACATCGATCGAAGCATCTGGACCGTCGCCGCTTGGCTCGTCGCCAAGCATGGGCCCGCCGCCGCGGCGGTGGTGAGCGCGCGGATCTCGCGCCTGCGCGAGGAAGATGTGGAGCGGACGGCGATCACCTCGTGGCTCCAGGTGGATCAGGCGGTCCACGAGCTCACCCGCGCCCCCGAGGAGGACGAGCGCGTCAACTAGCCGCTTCCCACCCCCGGACGCTCAACGTCCAAGCCAAATCAAGACGATCCTGGCGGCATCGCCGAGGAGGCGAAGTAGGTCGGCGACATCCTCGTCCTGGTCCTGACGCTCGAGGGTACGGTCACGGCGGTGTTTCGCTGAGCGTCACAGGCGCTCGATGTCGCCCGAGAACTCGGCCGAGGCGAAGGGGCCGCCTTGCATGGCGTCGCCAACCGGGTCGGGCGGCCGACCGCGCTCGGCGGCGAGGGCCTGGTCGCGGTAATCCTCGGCGCGCCATTGCGGGCGATAGCCGAGCCGGAAGGCGGCGCCGTTGTCCCACCAGCTCCGCTCGTTGTCGGAGGCGCCGTAGACCACCTCGTAATGCAGCGCCGGGTGCTCGAGCCCGATGCGCACGAGCTGGACGAGATCGTCCGGATGGAGCCAGATGGCGAGGCGGCGCCGGTCCACCGGACGGTCGTCGACATTGCCGATGCGGATGCACAGGACGCGTAGCCCGTGCTTATCGGCATAGAGCGCGCCCAGCGCCTCGCCGAACGCCTTGCTGACGCCATAGCGCGAGTCCGGACGGACGAGGGCCGCGGTGCCGACGCGCCGCCGACGCGGGTAGAAGCCCATGGCATGGTTCGACGAGGCGAAGACGACACGCGCCACGCCCTGCCGTCGCGCCGCCTCGAACAGGTTGCGCGTGCCGATGATGTTGGCCTGGAGGATGGTCTCCCAATCATTCTCGACGGACATGCCGCCCAAATGGACGATGCCGTCGACGCCGGCCAATGCGGCTTCGACCGCCGCCAGGTCGCCGAGATCGGCGGCGACGAAATCCTCGTCGGCGGCAAGATCATCGGGTCTCACCTTGTCCGAGAGCCGGAGCGCCGGATAGACGCCGCGCAGCAACCGCCGCAGACGGCGGCCGATCCCGCCGGCGGCGCCGGTGATCAACACGCGTTCGAGAGCCATCGCCATCTCTCCTCCTGCGTTTTTGCGGGGTTACGAGCGACGCGTGAGACACCACGCGCAGCGTCAGTGCTTGCGCGCCGCCATTGTCTCATAGCGCCGGCGGCTGTTCATCATGTGGCGGCGCATGGCGCGGCGGGCGGCGGCGACGTCGCCTTCGCCGATCGCCGCGGCGATCTGGCGATGCTCGCTCTGGATGCGCTCGAGGTAGTCGCGCAAATCCTCCGCGCGCCTGAGGCCCACGCGGATGCTCTGGCGCGGGATGAGGAAGCGGCCGAGGAATTCGAGGAAGCGCTGGAAATGCGGGTTGCCCGTCGCCTCGGCGATCGCCTGGTGAAAGGCGAAATCCTCTTCGATGGCCGGCTCGCCCTTGGCCAGCGCGGCGTCGATCGCGGCGAGGGCGCGCGCGATGCGGCCGCGCCCGGCGGTATCGACGCGGTCGGCGGCGATCCCGGCGGCCTCGATCTCGAGTCCGGTGCGCAGCTCCATGACGTCGAGGACCGCGTCGAGCGAGCGCAACGCCTCGGGATCGATGCGGAAGGGGCGGCGCTGCACATCGGTGGTGACGAAGACGCCGCTGCCCTGGCGCGCCTCGACCAGCCCCTCGGCGCGGAGCGCGGCGACCGCCTCGCGCACGACGGTGCGGCTGACGCCCAACGCGGCCGTGAGCTCCTGCTCGGTCGGCAGCCGCCCGCCCCTGGGGATGCGGCCGCTGGCGATCTCGGCGGCGAGCCGCTCAACCACTTCGGTCGTGCGCTTGCGCGGCGGGCCGAGCGGGCGGAAGGCGGCGCTGTCGGCGGTTCTGCTTGACAAAGCTATAAATCATCTGATGAGGTCATCATATGACCTGACTACAGCAAGCCTGAGCGCCGGTCAACAGGACCGCCGGGCGAAGGGAGGACCTCATGAAAAGACGTGACGTGCTTCGCGCCGGCGCCGCGATGGCCCTTGGCGCGGCCGCGATCGGCTCGCCGCGGAGCGTGCTGGCGCAGCAGAAGCTCGTGCTCAAGGCGTCGGACGTGCATCCGGCGGGATATCCGACCGTCGTCGCGGTCGAGCGCATGGGCAAGAAGCTCGAGGCGGCGACCGACGGCCGGCTCAGCGTGCAGATGTACGCGGCGATGCAGCTCGGCGGCGAGAAGGAGGCGATCGAGCAGGCGCAGATCGGCGCGCTGCAGCTGGCGCGCGTCAGCGTCGGCGCGCTCGGCCCGGTCGTCGACGACCTCAATGTCTTCAATCTGCCGTTCCTGTTCCGCGACACCGCGCATATGGAGAAGGTGATCGACGGGCCGATCGGCGACGAATTGCTCGCCAAGGTCACCGACAATCCGCAGACGCACCTCATCGGCTTGTGCTGGATGGATGCCGGCGCGCGCAGCATGTACGACACCAAGCAGCCCATCCGCAGCATCGACGACCTCAAAGGGCTCAAGGTGCGCGTCATGGGCAATCCCATGTTCGTCGACATGATGAACGCGCTCGGCGGCAACGGTGTCGCCATGGGCTATGACCAGGTGTTCAGCGCGCTGCAGACCGGCGTCGTCGACGGTGCCGAGAACAACCCGCCGAGCTTCGTCTTCGATAACCACTATCAGGTGGCAAAGCACTACACGCTGACCGAGCACCTGATCGTGCCGGAGATCCTGGTCTTCTCGCGCCGCACGTGGGACACATTGTCGAAGGACGACCAGGCGCTCCTGAGGAAGCTCGGGCGCGAGGCGCAGCTCGAGGAGCGCGAGCTGTGGCACCAGACCGAGCAGCAGGCCTTCGACAAGATGCGCGCTTCCGGCGTCGAGGTCATCCAGGTTGCTGACCGCCAGCGCTTCCAGGCGGCCGTCAAGCCGGTCTGGGACAAGTACGGCGGCAAATACGCCGCCCTCGTCAAGCGCATCCAGGACGTGCAATGACGGCCGCGGCGTTTCGCCGGGCGATGGA
>WNFM01251997.1_pt1 | contig 23143 bp, 14 predicted proteins | sample 5400271 | NCBI WGS metagenome assembly WNFM01 (sample SAMN13153352, study PRJNA577476) | soil metagenome | isolation source: 60 cm saprolite on Douglas fir-dominated hillslope | place: USA:California | collected 2013-09-17
GGCGCGTGGCCCTGGCAGGACGCGCAGGGACACCAGCTCCGCAGGTAATCCAGAGGATACGGCGAGACATGGCCGTCGTCCCACGTCACGACCAGTCGGCGGGCCCCCTTCTCATGGCGAACCTCGACCGGCTCGGGGTGGATTGTGGGGACGCTCACTCCGACGGGAAGCGGATCGCGCTGATCTTCCAGACCCCGCCTTCCTTGACCAGCTCGAACGTCACGTGCTCGGGCGGCCCCGCGGACGGAGACGGCGTGAGCACGCCCGAGAACGTGCCGGTGTTGTTCTGGACCGAGCGATTCCAGAACGTCGCATCCGCGTTGTCCTTCAGGCCTGGATGCCTGGCGATGAGCTGCTCGAACTCCTGGAGCGACATCTCGGCGCGCAGGCTCTGGCTCAGTCCCTCGTAGGCCTTGTCGATCTCGCCCCCCTTGATCAAGCGGACCTGGGCCTGGACGGCGTCGTTCGCGCCCCTGGTCATGTAGTAAGCGCCGCCGCCCAGCAAGCCAACCAGCAGCAGCACGAGCAGCAGGCATCCGCAACAGCCGCTGGCGATCCAGAACAACGGGCCGCGGCCCTTCCTGGTGGGCGTCGCGCCCGCCCCTTCCGCGGCGAGCTGCGGCACCGGCGACGCGGAAGCTCCCGGAGGCGACGCCGCCCGGAAGCGCTGTCTGGAGGCGGCTGCGCTGGGCGGTGGCGGAGGAGCCGAAGGTGGTTGCGGGGATGCGGGCCTCGGGGGTGGCGGGGGTGATGCGGACGGCCTGGGCACTGGGGGCGGTCCCGGAGCCCGCGGGGGCGCCGCCGCGGGCGGGGGTGCCGCGGCCGGTCGTATCGCGGTCGCCCCCTCGGCGAGCGCAGGGATGTTGGCCACCGTCGCTCCGAGGTCTTCCTCGCCCGGAATCTCGACCTTGAAGCCCACCGCCCCGAAGCGCAGCTCCTGGCCGTGGCGCAGCGCGGTTTCCGCCACCCTGGCGCTGTCGAGAAACGTCCCGTTCGCGCTGCCCTGGTCCACCACCACCCAGGAGCCGCCGCGATGCTCGATCTTGGCGTGCTTGCGCGAGACCGACCCGTCGGTGACCACGATCTCGCACGACGGCTCGCGCCCGACCATGCTGTCGCGGGTGATCTCGATCGGGGAACCGGACGCCGGGATCAAGCGGAGCGTTGTCATGCTGTCTCCTCGTCGGGCCGTGGGAGGGTGTCCGGAGCCACGGCCTTGCAGAAGCGCTGCGAACGGGTGATTCTAGGGGCCGGGGCCGGGGCTCGTCAATCGCGGGCGCGGGCGGTGCCCGGTGGGATTCATGAAAGACACGTCGTTCTCCGGTCGTCTCCTTTCCGTCTGCTCGTCCCTCCGCCTGGCGGTGGTGGTGATGCTGACCCTCGGGGGCACCTGCGCCTACGCCACCTTCTATGAGATGTCGCACGGCACCCCCGCGGTGCAGCGCGAGATCTACCAGACCCGCGGCTTCTCCTTCCTGCTCGGCCTCCTGGGAGTGAACATCTTCTCGGTGATGGTGAGCCGCTGGCCCTGGAAGAAGCACCACGCCGGCTTCCTGCTCGCCCACGTCGGCATCCTCTCCCTCCTGGCCGGCTCCCTCATCTCCCTCCACGGGGGCCTCGACTCGAACATGGCCCTCTACGAGGGTGAGTCGAGCGACCGGGTGATGCTGCTCGAGAAGGCGCTCCACGTCTCGGTGCCCGGGATGGGCGTGAGGGAGAGCTTCCCGGTCGTGTTCGAGAAGGATCCGCCGCGGCCGGGCCGCGAGCAGCGCTTCTCCCTCAAAGGGAGCGACATCACGCTCGTGGCCGAAGCCTGGGAGCCGCACGTGGAGTCGGCCGAAAGCTTTGAGCCGGCCTCGAGCGGCCCCCCCGCCCTGCATTTCGTCCTCCAGGCCCCGATGGCGAGCCAGGACGCGTGGCTCTCTCCCGACGCTTCCTCGCGCAGCCACGTGGACTTCGGGATGGTGGCGTTCGGCTTCCACGGCGCTTCCACTCCCGAGGAGGCGCGACAGATCGCGGCAACCGCGGAGGGCCCCAACCACCTGACGTTCGTCCTCGCGCCCGGCGGCAGGCTCCTCTACGGCGCAACCGGCGCGTCGGGCGATCCCAAGACGGGCGTCGTCGAGATGGGCCAGCCCTTGAAGATCCCCTGGCCGGCCATGGGCGTCACCGTGGATCGCTTCCTGCCGAGCGCCGCCATCAAGCGCGAGATCAAGCCGCTGCCCCTCCCCGAAAAGGAGGAGCGCAGGATGAGCGCGGTGCGAGTGCGCCTCGAGAGCCCCACCGTCAAGACCGAGCCCGAATGGCTGCTCTGGACCGAGATGCGCCCGGTCGCGTTCGGGGGCAGCCGGGCCACCGTGGCCTACCGCTCCCCCGAGGTGTCGGTGCCCTTCCGGGTCACCCTCCTCAAGTTCAACTCCGACAAGTACCCCGGCTCGAGCATGGCCGCGACCTACGAGAGCTGGGTGCGGGTGGACGACTCCGAGCGCGGGGTCTCCGAGCACCACATCTCGATGAACAACCCGCTGCACTACCGCGGCTACATCTTCTTCCAAGCGTCATTCGTCGAAGGGACGCCGATGATGTCGATCTTCTCGGTGGCCCGTGCCCCGGGGCTCCCTCTCGTCTACCTGGGGGTCGCCCTCATCGGCATCGGGGTGTCCTGGATGTTCTATCTGAAGCCCTACCTGGCCAAGCGCCAGGCGGCCCGGGCCCTTCTGGCCCACCGTGAACGGGAGAGCCGAAATGAAGCGCCTTCTGATACTGCCGGTCCTCGCCCTGGCCCTGCCCAGCCCGCTTCGAGCGGGGCCTGAGCTCGAGGCCCTCCGCCGGATCGCCATCCAGGACGGCGGGCGCACCAAGCCCTTCGACACGTTCGCGCGGGAGACCGCGCGCCGGCTCACGGGGGCCCGGGCCTTCGGCTTCGAGTCCGTGAACGGCCTCGAGCCCTCCGAGTGGGTCCTGTCGATGCTCGCCGCGCCGGACCGCTGGCGCTCCGAGAAGATCGTGAGGGTGACTCACGCGGGCCTGCGCGACGCGGCGGGCCTGCCGAAGGAGACGGACCGCTTCTCGTTCCAGGAGCTCGTCTCGCACGAGGGCTTCCTGTCCGCGGCGGAGAAGGTGCACGAGAAGGCCCGCAAGGACCGCGAGGCCAAGCTCGACCCGGTCGAGCGCGAGATCGCCGACCTCTACGAGAACCTCTCGGTCATGGCCGGGGTCTTCTCGGGCGAGGGGCTGCACATCGTCCCCCACCCCGACGACCCGAAGGCAACCTGGTACTCGGTGGCCGACCTCGAGAAGGCGGACGCGCCGCAGGTGCAGCGGGTGAAGACGCTCTTGACCGCCCTCGTGATCGCCTACCGCGACGGCGATCGCGAAGGCGTCGGCGCCGCGGCGTCGGCCCTCGGCAAGAGGCTGGCCGAGATGGCCCCGGGCCTGTACCCCGAGGCCAAGACCCTCGGCATCGAGGTTCACTACAACCGCTTCAAGCCGTTCCGCACCGCCTGGCTCTTCTATCTGCTGGGATTCCTGGCGCTTCTCGCGAGCTTCCCCCTGGCTTCACGTCCGGTGGCCTGGGCCGGCATGGCCTGCGTCGTGGGCGCGTTCCTGACCCACGCCTACGGGATGGCGCTGCGGATGATGATCTCTGGCCGGCCCCCCGTCACGAACATGTACGAGTCAGTGATCTGGGTGGCCTGGGGTGCCATGCTCTTCGCCCTCATCTTCGAGATCGTCTACAGGGCGCGGTACTTCGCGGCCTGCGCTTCGGCCCTGGCGGTGATCTGCCTGATCCTGGCCGACAACGTGCCGATCCTGAACGGCGCCATCGAGCCGCTCGTCCCCGTCCTCCGCGACAACATGTGGCTGACCATCCACGTCCTCACCATCACCCTCGGCTACGCGGCCTTCACCCTCGCGATGGGCCTCGGCCACTTGAACCTCGGCCTCTACTTCTTCGCCCCCGGCAGGACAGCCCTCTTCAAGACCCTCTCGCTCTTCCTCTATCGCGCCCTGCAGGTGGGCACGCTCTTCCTCGCGGTGGGGACGATGCTCGGCGGAGTGTGGGCCTCCTACTCCTGGGGCCGGTTCTGGGGCTGGGACCCGAAGGAGACCTGGGCCCTCATCGCACTCCTCGGCTACCTGGCCATCCTTCACGGGAGGATGATCGGGTGGTTCAGGGAGTTCGGAACGGCGGTGGGCGCGATCCTCGGCTACCTGGGCGTGCTCATGGCCTGGTACGGCGTGAACTTCGTGCTCGGGACCGGGCTCCACTCCTACGGCTTCGGCTCCGGCGGCTACGCGTACGTGGGAGGGTTCGTGGCCTTCGAGGTGCTGGTCATCGTGGCCGCGCTGTTCCGCCGGCGGAGCGAGGTGGCCAAGGGCCGCTCCGCCTCCGCGTCAGCGGAGCTACAGGCCGCGCATTAGCGCGTTCCTCGCGGCCAACCTGAAGAAAAGAGGTAGGCCGGCCTCACGGCGCCGCCGCCACCGCCGGCTCCATCGCCTCCATCCGCGGGAAGCACAGGCGCCGGAAGTTGCAGCGGCGGCACACCCGGGGCCGGTCGATCATGGGGAAGTCCTCGAGGCGGGCCAGGTTCGCCAGGGGATCGAGGAGCAGCGCCTTCATGTCCCGGGCGCTCCGGGCGATGAAGCGGCGGGCGTGGTCGAGCTGCTGCGCCTTGACCGTCCGCCGCCTCGAGCGCGGGATCACAAGGTAATTCAGCTCGGTCAGGATCTGCTCCGGGTCGTCCACCCAGCCCTGCTCGGCGGCGTAGAGCGCGTAGCCCGCGATCTGCACCTCGTTGAAGCGTCCCTCGGCGCGGCCGGTCTTCCAGTCCACGATCACCACCCGGCCGTCGCGGTCGCGGAACGCCAGGTCCATCCGGAGGAACACCTCGACGTCGCCTACGTGGAACGAGACCAGGTCCTCGAGGGCCAGCCAGCGCTCCCGGCCCGCGGAGAAGGCCTCGCGCAGGGTGTCGCTCCTGAAGAAGTTTCGGAGCGAGCGCATGACCGTGTTCACGGCGATGCGCTTGTCCTCCTGTTCCACGGGCACCTGGTATTCGTGCTCGAATAGCCTGAACCCGAGGGAGCCCGCCTCGCTCTCCCGCCACGCGCCCAGCATGTCGGAATGGACGGCCGCCTTGACGATCGCCTCCTGCTCCTCGGGAGAGGGGAGGACGTCGTGACTCTTCAGGAACGCCTCGATCGTGTCGTGGACGAGGCTGCCTGCCCACATCGGAAGGGCCGAGAGCTTCTTGAGGCGCTTGATCTCGGGGTCCTCGTTGGAGGCGTAGTAGGAGTAGTAGTACCGCCGCCGGCAGGAGGCGAACGTGTCGTGGCGCGAGGCCGACCACGAGAACGTGGGCGGGGCCGACGAGGGCGACGGAGATGGCGAGGAGGGCGAAGCGGGCACGGATGGCGATGAAGGCAAGGATGGCGGCGAAAGAGCGGCCAGGGGAAGGGCGTTCTCCACGGTGCCGAAGGTATCACGGGCCCTCGCCGGTGGGGGTCCGCCAAGCTTGCCGGCGGGGAGAGCGCGGGTCTACGATGGTCGTCAGGATCTTGATGTCTTTGTCCTCCGTCCTTCGCGCCTCGAGCATGCTCAGCCTCTCTTCCCTCCTGGCAAGCTGCGGGTCCACCTTCACCGAGACGCCCAAGGACCTCCTCGACCCGAGCCAGCCCCGCGACGCGGCTCCGCTCGTGACCATCGCCGCGAGCGGGGTCACGCCCACCGTCAGCCACGTCTCGCCGGGCGTCCCGATCCGCTTCGTCAACGGCGACAGCGTCGCCCACCTGCTGGTGGCCGCTCCCGAGCTGGGCTACGGCGATTGCCCCGAGATGGCGACCCTCGGCACGCTGGCCGCGGGCCAGACCGGCAGCGTGTCCATCAACCGGGCGCTGGTCATCTGTGGCTTCCACGATGCGGCCGGTCCCACGAATCGGGCCTTCCAGGGCCTGCTGGTCGCGCATTGAGAACGGCTCGGGTTGCGGCCGTGGGCGGGGTCGTGCTCGCCTTTGCCCTGGCGGCGGGCGAAGCCACGGCCTGCGATTCCTCGAGCTGCGCGCTGGTGACCCGTGGCCAGGGCGGGCTCCTGGCGAAGAGGGCCTTCCGCATCGACGTCTCGTACCGCTACACCGACGACGCGGTCCTCCTCGACGGCAGCTCCCCGGCGGAGCGCGTCTATCGGCCCAAGGTGGCGCTGGAGACCGGCCGCATCTGGCCCGCCTTCCACCGCGAGCTGGGCGGCCACGACAGCTTCCTCCAGCTCGATCTCGCCTACGGCCTGGCGTCCCGGACGACCCTCCTGGCCTCGGTGCCCGTCCTGGCCGACCGGTCCTATGCCGTCGCCCACCTGGGTATCCAGCAGGAATACGGCACCAGGGGCTTCGGGGACGCGCTCGTCGGCGTGCGCCAGGCGATCTTTGGCGGACTCGTGGGCGGGGTCTCCGTGAAGGTGCCCAGCGCGCGCCATCGCATCGGCGGCGATTTCGACGGCACCATCCTCGACCCGACCCTGCAGCCGGGGAGCGGCTCCTGGGATTTGGTGTCGACGCTCCAGTACGCGGGCCACGTCGCGCCGTGGCTCGTCGACTGGTCCCTCACTGGTTCCTACCAGGTCAACACGGGGAACGACCTCGGCTACCGTTTCGGCGACCTGACGGTGGTTGCGGCCAGCGCCAGCCGGACCCTCAAGGGTCCTCTCGCCGCTTCGCTCCAGCTGAAGTTCGTCCACGAAGGGCGCCACACGTTCTTGGACGAAAGGGTCCCGTCGACCGGGAGCCGCATCGGTTACCTGACGCCGGGCCTGCGCCTCCGCCTTCCCGACCAGGCCTCCCTCTACGGCCTTCTCCAGCTCGTGCCCTACCGCTACGTCAACGAGACCCAGCTGGCCCCGCGGGCGGCCTTCCTCGTCGGGGTCTCGAAGACGTTCTGAGACGACGTTTCCCCGTTCAAACCGGAATGGCCTGGCCGAGAGCGGTGAAGAGGACCAACCGTTCCTTGACCCGAAGGCCGGTGGCCTGGGCGAGCCCGCGGCCGTAGAGCTGGAGCTGGGGAGCGTGGTGGGCCGCCTGGAGCAGGGCCTGCTCCGGCAGGATCCGGTCGGTCTTGTAGTCGACGATCACGAGCTGGCCGTCCTCTTCGAAGACGAGATCGACCGTCCCTTCCACGAGGTGCCCCTCCTCGGGGAAGGCGAGGGGCAGCTCGCGCCAGGCCCGCCGCGCGCGGCGGGCCCTCTCCATCACGGGCAGCGCGAGGGCCTGGGCCGCCGTCTCGCCGGCCCGCCGGGCGGCGTCGGCGTCGAGGCCGTAGCTCGGTGCGATGGCCGCCGCCATGGCCCGCGCCGCTTCCTCGGGAGCGGGCTCGTCGAGGGGAATCCATTCCAGCAGCCGATGCACGAGGCTCCCGAAGTCGCGGCCTCCCGGCTCCCCCGCGACCCGGCGCAGGTCCGCGTGCACCGCCGCGGGTGGGGCCTTCCGCGCCGCCAGCCTGGTGGCCGAGATGGGCACAAACGGCCGCTCCGCCGAGGCCTCGACCCTGGCGGCCCGCTCGGCCTCCCAGCGGGCCGCCACCGCGTCGCCGCCCTCGGCTCCGGCCAGCGCCCAGAGGTCGGTCCGCTGGGCGGGGGCATCGGGGGCGGGCAGGGTGTCCGCGTCGAGGACAAGCACGTCCGCGTCGGAGGCGGCGGGCAGGCGCCCCGAGAGGTCCTTCCAGAAGTCCCCGACCCGCGCGTCCATCGGCGGCTTGGGGATCACCAAGAAGTCGCGGGCCCGGGTGCACGCCACGTAGAGCAGGCGCCGGCTCTCCGCCCAGGCCTTGCCCTCCTCCCTCTTCGCGAGCACGTCCCAGCCGGGAGGCTGGCAGCCGAAGCGGAAGCCGATGGCGATGCGCCCTTCCTCGAAGAGCGGCACCGTGTCCGCGGAGGTGCGCGCGTTGTCGGCGCTGTCGAAGAGGGCGACGACGGGCGCCTCCAGGCCCTTGGCCTTGTGCACCGAAAGGATGCGGACGGTCTCGGGGTCGCCGGGGCGGGTGGCCGGCAGGTCGGGCTCCTCGCGCGCGCTCGCGATGCGCTCGGCCAGCAGGTTCGTGAACCCGCGCAGGGTCAGCGCCCCCAGGCCCGAGACCTGGCGGGTGAGGGTGGCCTCCCGGGCCAGGGCCGCCACCTTCTCGAGGTTCGCGATCTGCGCCTCGCCCCGCCGGGTGCCGGTGAGGGCGGCCAGGATGCGCGTCTCGTCGTAGAGCCGCTCGAGCAGGGCGGGCACGGTCCCGTGCCGGCGCTCCTGGTGGGTGCGATCGAGCAGCCGGAGGGCGGGGCCCAGGGCCCGGGCTCCCGGCTTCTCCTCGTCCACCTCGCCGAGCCCGAGCACGCCCCCCGAGAGCGCGTAGGCCACGATGTCGCCGTCGCTCACCCCGAAGAACGAGGAGCGCAGAGCGGCCACCAGGGACGCGCGATCCGACGGATCGTCGATCGCGCGGAGGACGGCGAGCGTCTCGTGCACCTCCTGGCGGTCGAAGAACGACTTGCCGCCCTCCACGGTGAAGCGCAGCGATTCCGCCTCCAGTGCCTCCTCGAGATGGCGCAGCTGGGTGAGCCGGCGCGCGAGGACCAGCACGTCCCCGGCGCGCGAGGGGCGGGTGCCCTCGCCGTCGCGCACCGGATAGGCCCCGCGCGCGGCTTCCGCGATGAACGCGGCCAAGGCCCGCGCTTCCGCCTGCAGCAGCTCGTCGCGCTCGGCGAAGGGCGCGGCGAAGCGAAGCGCCACCACCGCCGGCTCGTCCTCCAGGTCGGGCCGGGGGTCGATCGCCTCGTAGGGCGGCTGGTCGGTCTCGCCCGACTCCTGGATCAGGTCGCCGAAAACGCGGTTGACGAAGCGCAGGATGGCGGGCCGCGACCGGAAGTTCTGGGTCAGGTGCAGCACCGCCCGCCCCTTGCCCGCGGTGGCCTGGGCGGAGAGCGCGCGGAAGAGCGCCACCTCGGCCCGCCGGAAGCGATAGATCGATTGCTTCGCATCGCCCACCACCACGAGGCCCCCGGCGCGGTCTCCCGCGAGGAGGGAGGCGATCTCTCCCTGCAGGCGGTCCGTATCCTGGAACTCGTCGATGATCAGGAACGGGTAGCGCTCCCGGAAGGTGCGGCGGACCGACTCCCGATCGCGCAGCGCGTTCCGCGCTCGGAGCAGCAGGTCGAGGAAGTCGAGGAGCCCGCGCTCGGCCTTCTTGCTCTCGAAGAGCGCCACCACCCCCAGCAGCGCGCCCACGAGGCGGCCGTGCAGGCTGGCCCCCAGGGTGGCCCTCCAGGCGAGGGGCGCCGTCTTCGTCCACTCCGCGATCGTCCGGCCCTCCACGAGGGCCTCCGGGCTGGGCCAGCGCGGCTTGTGGCCGAAATTCTTCGGGACCTCGGGCAGGTTCGTCAGGTGGGCCACGAGGTCGCGGCCTTCGAGGAAGCGAGACTGCTCGGCCCAGGCCACGAGGTCCTTGAGCCGCGCCGCGAGCAGGTCGCCCGGCTGGACCGCGGCCACCAGCGCCTTCGCCCGGTCCGTCCGCTCGAGGAGCTCGCGGCGCCAGGCCGGCGGGTCGATGACGCCTTCGGCGCGGAGCGGAGCGAGGTCGCGCTGCTCGAGCAGCACGCGGGCGAGGCCGCGCAGCGAGGTGCGCTCGCCGTACGGCCCCTCGCCTTCCAGGGGGATGCCGCGGTCGAAGGCTTCGGGCAGCACGTCGTCGCCGCGGACGAGCCGGTCGGCCAGCCACTCCTCCCAGGCCTCGGCGAAGAGCATGTCCGACTCGCCCTCGTCGGCGACCTTGAAGCCGGGCAGCACTCCGCACTCGAGCGGCCGTTCCTGCAGCAACGCGGCGCAGAGGGCGTGGATGGTGCTGATGGCGGCGCGCTCCATCACGTCCAGGGCGGCGGACGCCCGTTCGCGCTCCACCGCGGGCGCGCGCAGGTCGGCCCGCGCCTCCTCGAGCCTCTCGCGCACCCGGAGCTTCATCGTGATGGCCGCGTTCTCCGAGAAGGTGACGGCCGCGATCTGGTCGAGGCGCGCGGTCCCGCTGCGCACGAGCGCCTCGATGCGGTCCACGAGCAGGGTCGTCTTGCCGGTCCCCGCCCCCGCCTCGAGCACGAGGCTCGTTCCAAAGTCGCTCCGGGTGCGCTCGCGGGCCGCTTCGTCCGTGGGGCGGAAGCTACTCATCCCATATCCTTAAATCGCAGAACCCGGATGAGGTTGGGGTCGCCGCGCTTGATCTGGCGCCGGCGCTCGAGGAGGGGCTTGGGGCCGCACACGGACGTGAAGTCGCACCAGGCGCACACGCTCGGCTCCTGCACGAAAAGGCCCTGGGCGATGGCGTCCACGAGGCCTTTCAGCAGGCTCTTGAAGTCCTCGCTCTTCACCACCGCGGGATCCACCGCCACCTGTCGTCCGCCGTCCACGTAATCGAGGAAGGCGTCGGTCACCGGCTGGTCGGGGAAGAGCCGGGCCGCGGCCAGGATGTAGAACGGGATCTGGAGCTGCTTGCCGCCCCGGAAGATCCCGCCGTCGTCGCGCGGGGCCTTGCCCGTCTTGTAGTCACGGAGGACGAGGGTGCCGTCCGCGCGCCGGTCGATGCGGTCGATCTTCCCCGAGACCCGGAGCTGTCGGCCGTCACTCAAGTCGATGAGGAGCGGGTCCGGGGAATGGGGCTCCCCGCCCTCGGGAGTCTGCCCAAGGCCGAAGCTCAGCTCGAAATACGCGGGGGTGCTCCGGTCGGCGGTGGCCGCTTCCCGGGCCAGCCAACCGCGCAGGCTCTCGTGGAAGCGCTTCTTCTCGCGCTCCCAGAGGAACAGGAAACGCGGCGGGCTGCCCGCCACGAGGCCCTCGAGCGCGTCCTCGGCCAGCTCGCGGAGCCGCGCCTTCATCTCCTCCGTGTTGCGGACGGGCAGCTCCGAGCGCTCACGCCGCTCGCGCAGGAACGATTCGGCCACGCGATGGAACAGGTCGCCGCGCTCCAGCGGCTCCAGCTTCTTGCGCTCCTCGGGCTCGAAGGCCGCCTCGAGGCGCAGCACGTATTGAAGGAGGTATTGGAAGCCGCAGCGCGACCAGGTGGCCAGGCGGCTGGCCGAGACGTGGCGCGCGGCCACCGGATCGAGGCGCCTGGCCACCTCGGGGGGCAGGTCGGTCAGGAAGCCGTCGTAGCGCGTCAAGCGCCCCGACCAGCGGGCCTGGGCCGCCAGCCGCGACTGCTTGAAGAAGGACGAGCCGGCCGCGATCGCCTCGGCGGCGGCCCGCCCGTTGGTGCGGACCCGGATGCGGTCGCGCTCGCTCGCGTCGATGGCGTCCTCGAGGGGGAGGCCGGCCGTGTCGTCCTCGGCCACTCGCGCGAGAAGCTCGGCCCCCGCGAGGGGCCGGCCGGCCAGCACCGAGGCCGCGGCCACGAAGAAGAGCGAGGGCATGCGCTCGCGGCCCGACCGTGCGTCCGCCCGCGGATAGGAGAGGAAGAGCCGCTCGGTGGCCTGACCCGCCGCCCGCTGGAACATCCGCCGCGCTTCGAGCACGCGGTCCTGCGTGGTGGCGAGGCCGGGCGCCGCGTCCTTCGCTTCGGAGGCGCCCTCGTGGAACAGCGAGAGCTGGGCTGGCGCCTTCCGCACCGCAGGGCTCGGCGCAGGCTCCGTAACCGGTGTGCGGTTTACGGCTTCCCGCTCGGGGTCCAGCAGGAACGGGTCGGGCCGGAGGACGCCGGGATAGCCGCCCTCGACGAGGCCGGGGATGGCCACCACCCGGAACGGCAGCCCGGCCATCGCATCCATCGCTCCCACGTGGACGGCCCCCCCGGTGAGCGGCTCCAGGGGCAGTCGCTCCCATTCGAGGCGCGCCTCGATCACCTGCTCCACCTCGCGCCACGGCGCGTGCGCGGCGATGGCGCCGAGGCCGCCGAGGTCCGCGATCACGTCGACGAGCGCCTGCCGGTCCCGCTCCGGGCCGATCCACTGGTCCGCGACCCCGCGCAGGCGGTCGGACCACTCGGGCCAGGAAGCCTGCCCGTCCAGTCCATCCAGGGTCGCTCCCAGGAGCTCCACGATCCGCAACAGGGTGTCCGCGTCGGAGGCGCGCACCCGCCGCCGCTCGCGCCGGTCGGCGTCGCCTTCGGCCGCGGCGCCCTGGCGCTCCTGCTCGGAGTGGTAGCGGAGGCCGATCATCCATCGGTCGAGGCCCGAGACGATCTGGGCGTCGCGGCTCGTCGCGTCCCACCGCGCGGGGACGACCTGGGCGCCTTCTCCGAGCAGCGCTTCGAAGGGGATGGGGGCGAAGGTCAGGAACTCCATGACCGCGGCGCGCGGCAGGCCGCGGCAGCGGAAGAGCAGCAGGAGCGCGCGCGCCGCGCGGCCGAAGCGCAAGGGCAGCGAGGGGTGCAGGCGGTGCGGCACCCCGAGACGTGTGAGCAGGTCGGTGAAGAGCGCCGCGTACTGCTGGGGTTGCGGCAGGATGACGCCCATCTCCTCGAAGGGCACACCCTTTGCCGCCTCGCGCAAAAGCCGGCGCACGAGGGTTCGCACCTCCGCCGATTCTCCGGGGGCGGTGACGAGCTCGACCGATCCGTCGTCCAGCGATGCTCCACCGGGCGGCTCGAAAAGCTGCCCGCGGATGCGGGCGAGGCCAGGCGGCGGCGCCGGCGGCGCGAGGGGCGCCATCAGGGTCTCCTCCCACGCCACCTCGTGGACCCCGTGCCGCGCGGCCCAGTCACGCCAGGAGGAGGCGCGCAGCGCCGGCGGCAGGTCCCGCCGCAGCATCCGCATGGGGAACGCGCGCGCGAGCGCCGCCACGAGCTCGCGTTCGAGCGCGTCCAGCTCGAGGTCCTCGACCACCAGCAGGTCGGCTTCGGCCAGCCATCGCGTGGCGCCCGCCGCCTCCCGCGCTGCCTTCAGGACCGTCGCAGGGTCGGCCACCCTCCCTTCGCGCGCGGCGTGGAACGCCCTGTACAGACGGGCCAGGGCCTGAAGTCGCGCCGCGTCCTCGGCCCCGGAGGCCCGGGCCGCCACGCCTTCGAGGCGGGCGGGAGCCAGGTCAGAGCGCCGCAGCTCGGCCAGCGTCCTCGCGAGGGCGGCCGCGACCGGAGGGCGCGGCAGGTCGGCGGGCAGACGAAGCCCGCCGTCCGGGTCGTCCGCCATCAGGCGGGCCGCGAGGAGGGCATCGTGTCCCGTGTCCCAGGCGCGCAGGCCGCGTCCGAGGAGCACCGGCTCCGCGATGGCCTGCGCGAGGTCCAGGACCTTGAACGCGTATAGCCCCGCCACCGCCCGTCCGGTCGAGGCGAGGCGCCGGGGCAGCTCCACCTTCGCCGCCATCGACGGCACGAGGAGCACGGTCGGCCGGAGGCTCACGGAGGGTTCCCCGAGACCTGGGCCGGACGGAGACGGTAGACGTCGTCGCACGGTCGGCCGTCCGGCTTGCGCGTCGTGGCCACGGGGGTGAGCAGCGGCGCGAACGGCGCCATGTCCGGCGGAGGGACGAGCGGATCCGCCCTGGGCACCACGAGCAGCGTCGCTCCCGCAGCCGCCCACCTCTCGAGGGCGGGCACCGCCGAAGGGTGCGCGAGGTCCCAGTCCTCCATGCGCACCCGCGGCTCGCGGTCGAAGGCGAGGCCGAGCGCCATGGGGGTGGCGCGGAGGGTCCGGAAGCGGTTCGCGTGGACGACCACGGTCACCCCTTCGGGATGGCGCGCCAGCTCCTCGCGGACGAAGCGCTCGGTGTCGCGGATGCCGTAGCCCGAAGTCCAGCCCACCACGAACTGCTCGTGGTCGAGGGCAGGCAGCGGCGCCCGCGGCGGGTCGGTCCAGAGGGCCAGGTCGAAGCGCAGGCTGGGCACCAGCACGGCCGCCGCTGCCAGGGCCAGGGCCGCGGAGCGGAACCCTTCCGGCCGCGCCGCTCCTGCCCGATCCACGAGCAGACAGAGGGCCCAGGCCCCGAGCACCAGAAAGGGCGCCGATCCGAACAGGAGGTAGCGCGGCAGCCAGCGCGAGAGCGTGAGGCCGAACGCGACCACCGGGAACGCGGCGAAAGCGGCGAGCAGCAGGCCCTCGCGCCGCCGTCGCACGAGCGCGATCGCGAGGCCGACGAGTCCCAGGACCACGAGGGTCGGCGTCCAGAACGCCCACAGCCAACCGGCGGCTTCGGCCAGGTTGGCGGCGGAACGGACGAGGAATGGCTGCTCGTTCCGCGTCGCGATGCCGACCATGTCCGTGGCGTTCTTCGTGGTGACGAAGCGCCAGAGCGCGTAGGCCGCCGGGGGCGCTCCGACCGCATAGGCTGCAACGAGGGGGCGCAACGCACCGCGGCGAAGGCCCATGAGCACGGCAGTGGCCAGCGGCACTGCGAAGAGCAGGACGCCCGGCGCCTTCGTGTAGACCCCGAGCGCCATCACGACGCCCGCCAGGATGCCGAAGCGCAGCCTCGGCTCGGCCGCGATGCGCAGCGACAGAAGGAGCGTGAGGGCGAAGAGCGCGGAGAGGCACGCATCGGCCAGGGCCAAGCGATCGTAGAAAAGCGTGAAGGGGCAGAAGACGTAGAAGGCGCCGGCCACGAGGCCGACCCGCCGGTCGAAGAGGCGGTCCGCGATCGCGACCGTCGCCATCAGCGTGAGAAGGCCGAAGGCGACGCTCAGGCAGCGGTTGGCCCACAGCGGGTCGCTCGCGAACGGGGTCACGAGCGCCCCCAGCCACACCGTGAGGGCCCGCCCCCACTCCCACGGTCTCCACCACGGCTTCTCCCCCTGCGAGATGAGACGCGCCCAGCGGACGTGCAGGGTTTCGTCCAGGAAGATCGGCAGCAGGGTGAGGGCGGGAACGCGGCTCCCCAGGTGGAGGGCGGAGAGGAGGACGAGGCGCAGGGAGCTTGGACCGCTCGCGGGAAGCTCCTAGACCGAGCCTGGGTTGAGGCGCACGGTTTCCCCGAGCGCGTAGCCCAGGACCAGGTAGCTCCAGAAGACGGCGGGGAAGACGCCGACACAGCAGAGCAGCACCCCGAACTGCGAAGCGAAGTTCGCCACCAGGTAGAAGACCAGGGACAGCGCGTAGTTGCCGAGGTTGGCCTGGATGAACCGAACCGTTTCGCGGAAGGCGAAGGCTTCCTCGAAGCGGTCCTTGAGGGCCACCCGCACGAAGACCGCCGGGAGGAAGATCGCGAGGGCGAGGCCCAGCAGAGCCAAGAGGCCGTAGACCCCGACCAGGGCAAGGCCCCCCAAGGCGGCCACGGCGGACCTCGCGCCGTCCGAGCCGTGCGAGAGGTCGCCGATGCCGAAGCCGACCATTCCAATCACGCAACCGAGGCAGGCCACGAGCGCTATCATCCCAAGCACGTAGGAGAAGTACGCCCCCACGAGCTTCAACCCATCGCTGAAGATGGCGCCCAGGTCGTCCCATTCGGGCAGGGGCCGCGGATCGCCGGCCGCGACCCGGCGCAGGAACCGCACCCAGTAGCCGGCGACGAAGAACGCCCCTACGATGACCGCCGACAGCAGGGCGAACCCTCCGCCGATCAGGAGCTTCTTCACCCAGTCCGGATCCTCCGTCACGAAGCGGAAGCAGCGGCCGAAGTCGACGGTCGGGGAGTCACGAAGTACGGCCGGGGTCGACATGCGGGGCCTCTCCTCTGAAAAACGGATTCCGCGAGAGACGCTATACCTCGCCGCGGGCGAGCGTCAAATCGGGGCCGTCGGGGGGTGTGACATCGCGGGGCGCTCCGGCACGAGGAGCCACAGCCCGAGGGCGGCAACCGCGGCGGTGAGCGCTCCGGCGCCGAGAGCGGTAAAGGCACCGTAGGTCTGCCAGAGGACGCCGGTCAGAAGGCTGGCGGGCAGCAGCATGGCCCCGGTGACCGCGTGGTAGAGGCCGAACGCCCTCCCGCGTCCCGCGCTGCCCGTGAGGTCGGCCACGAGGGCCCGCTCCGGTCCTTCGGTCAGCGCGTGGAAAAGGCCGTAGACCCCGAAGAGCGACACGACCTGAAGGGGCGAGCGGGCCAGCGCGAAGCCGGCGTAGGCCAGGACGTAGACCGTCCAGCCCCCGAGGATGGCCCGGCGTCGTCCCCATCGGTCGGAGAGCGTGCCCCCCCAGGTGCTGGCCCCTGCCTTCACCAGATGGTGGAACGCCCACAGCAGCGGAATGAAAGTCAGGGTCACGCCCGCCTCCTGCGCGCGCAGCAGGAGGAAAGCATCGGAGGAGTTGCCGAGGGTGAACACGGCCAGCACGAGAAGGTAGAGGCGGAACGGACGGCCCCCGAGATCGCCCGTGGCCGAGGCACCGGATTCGGGGAGTCCAGGCGGGCCGGCCTCCTTGCGGGTCGGCTCGCGGACCCCGAAGACGAGCGCGGCCATGGCCAGGGCCGCCGGTATCGCAGCCAGGGCGAAGACCGTGCGCAGGTCGTGGGTCACGAGGAGGGCGGCCGAGGCGAGCAGGGGGCCGATCATGGCGCCGGTGTGGTCCATGGCGCGATGGAAGCCGAAGGCGCGTCCGCGGTCTTCCGGGGCGGTGACTTCGGCCAGCAGCGCGTCGCGAGGAGCGCTCCGCACGCCCTTCCCGACGCGGTCCAGGAGGCGCACCGCGAGGACATGCACGGGTGCCGTGGCCAGGGCCACGAGGGGCCGCGTCAGGGAAGACAGGCCGTAGCCGGCCACCACTACCGGCTTGCGCCGGGCCACGCGGTCGGAGAGCACCCCCGAGCCGATCTTCACGAATGCGGCCACGGCTTCCGCGAAGCCTTCCACCACCCCGAGGAACGCCGGGCCGGCCTTCAGGGTGCCCGTCAGGAACGCGGGGAGCAGCGGGTAGATCATCTCGCTGCTCGCGTCGGTCAGCAGGCTGACCAGGCCCAGCGTCTTGACGGCGCGGGGGAGGGGCGCGGTCATCATGTCCCTCCCTACGAGACGGGCCTAGTCCGTGATCCCGAGCCGTTCCATCTTGATGGCCAGGCCGTTGCGGGAGATGCCGAGCAGCCGCGCGGCCTGGGTGCGGGTGCCTCCCGTGCGGCCGAGGGCCTCGCGGATCAGACGGCTCTCCAGCCGGCCCAGGTTGCCTTCGAGCTCGAGGGAAGCCGGCATCTCCCCCGCGGGCGGATCGACGGGGTGGGGGGCGAGGAGGATGTGCTCGGAGATCATGCTCGACTCGAGGGCCTGTCCATCGGGGCAGAGGTAGACCAGCCGGCGCACCTCGTGCTGCAGCTCGCGCACGTTGCCCGGCCACGCGTACTCCTTGAGCGCCTGCAGCGCCTTCTCGGTGACCCCGCGCACCGCCTTGCCGGTCTCGCGGGCGAAGCCTCGCACAAAGGCCACCACGAGGCCGGCCACGTCCTCCTTGCGCTCGCGCAGGGGCGGGACGCGGAGGACGAAACCCGCTACCCGGTAGTAGAGGTCGCGCCGGAACAGGCCCGTGTCCATGCGCCGCTGGAGATCGGAGTTCGTGGCGGCGATCACGCGGATGTCCCCCGGCACCAGCTCTCCCCCCACCGGCTGGACCTGCTTCTCCTGCAGGGCCCGCAGGAGCTTGGCCTGGAGGGCCAGCGGCATCTCGCCGATCTCGTCGAGGAGAAGCGTGCCGCCGTTCGCGCGCTGGAAGCTCCCCGTGCGCTCTACCACCCCGGTGGCGGTGCCCTTGCGGATCCCGAACATCTCCGATTCCAGGAGCTCGGCGGGGATAGCCGCGCAATTCACGGCCACGAGGGGTCCGGCCCGGCGGGCGGAAGAGGCGTGCAGGATCCCGGCCAGGTATTCCTTCCCGACGCCGGTCTCTCCCAGCAGGAGCACCGGCAGGTCGCCCTGCAGGAGCGACTTCATCTGCTCGTAGAGCGAGGTCATGGCGGTCGAGTCTCCGGGGACGTAGCCCTCGGGGAAGACCAGGCTACGCACCACCGGCCGCGCCGTGACCTCGTGGAGCGGCCGGGGGCGGAAGAGATCGGCCAGGCTCAAGAGCACGCGCAGCAAACGCTCGGTCTCCGTGCGGCCGAAGCGAAGCTTGCCCCAGAGTGCTATGCCGAGCCGGTCCCCCGGTCCGCCCCGGAGCGCGCAAGCGAGCGGCGTCTGGCCCTCGAAGGACCCGGCAGTCACCGCGGCCGCGGCGCTCCCTGCGCTCGTCCGCGCGAAGTCCTGGAGGCCGCGGTGGAGCGACAGCTCGGCCACCTCACCGCTGCTGGCCAGGATCACCGTTCCCGAGCGGGCGAGCTCGAAGAGCGCGGCCCCCTGCGCCCCGAGCTCCCGACGGAGCAGGCCGAGTCCTCCAGTGAGGTCGGGGACCGGGCGCACCGCCAGCCGAGCGAGGACGCCCTCCACCACCTGGAGGCCAGCCCCGCTTCCCTCCTCGGTGGAAACGGCCGTCGTGTCCTTGGCCGGCAGGCCCAGGACGGGCGACGCCTCCCCTCGGGACAGGACGATCGCGAGGTCGGTGTCCGCAGCGTCCAGCGCTTCCAGGCGGAGGAGGACGGGACCGATCCTGACCTCGTCGCCGGGCACGAGCCGCGTGCGCTGGATGCGGACACCGTTGGCCATGGTTCCGTTCTTGCTACCCAGGTCTTCGAGGGTCAAGCCCTCCGCATCCAGGGTGAGCTGGGCGTGGCGGCGCGAAACCCCACGCACTCCGAGGACGATCGTGTTCCCGGCCATGCTGCCGATCTGGTTCGCCCCAGGGGCGAGCGGATAGGCGCGCGCAACCCCCCCCACTTCGCCGCGCAGACGATAGCGGGCGGCGGGTCCGGGCCCGGCTCGTACGGAGGCGTGGCTCTGGCTCACATGCAGGAAGGTCGCTGACCGTCGATTCGGCCGTCATTCTACTCTCATCTATGCTGCCGGCAGGGGGCATCGTCCTCCCGGGCAGGCCTCTGCCTCCTCCTCACAGCACGAGCAGTGCCAGCGATGCGCGGGGCGCCGGGCCAGCCAGCATGTCGTTCAAATACATGGGGTCCGCGGGCGAGGCCCAGGAGAGCCTGACGTCCACGGCACCCCAGGGGGCCCAACGGGTGCGCAGTCGAGCGCCCATCCACTGGGCGGGGCGAGCCCGGTGGCCAGGTTCCCGGCAGGCCGCCCCTCTCAGACGGGTCGGCTGGCCTCCCTCGCGGCGCCGCCGAGCACGGCCAGGACGGCCGGACAGGTCAGGAACCCCTGCCGCAGAGCGTCGTCGAAAACACCTGCCGCGATCGTCCGTACCAATGCCTCGGCCTCGCGGTAGGCCGCGAGAGCCGCCGCGCGCTCGCCCGCCCGTGCGAGCACTTGTGCGTGCGTCGCGTGGACCTTCCAGGCCTCGAGGGGGGCTCGGCAGGGCGCGAGGGCGAGGAGGGCCGCCTCGGCCGCTTCCCGGGCCGTGCCGAGCTGCTCCTCTTCGAGCGCGGCCAGGGCGAGAATGCGATGCGCAGCGGCGACGTAGGACCGCGCTCCCACCCCCTCCGCCGCCTGCCGCAGGAGATGGGCGTGCTCCCGAGCGCGAGCCACGTCGCTGCGGAGGAGCCAGTGCTCGGCCACGACGCTCTGCATGCGCAGCTCGTGGACCCAGCCGAACCAGGCCCCGCGCGAGGTGTTGCGGATCTTCTCCAGCTCTTCGATCACCCGTTGGGCCTCGTCGCCCCGTCCCGCCCGCGCGTAGTCCACGCAGAGGCTCAGGAGCGACTCCGTCGCCGGCGCGATCGCGACGTCCTGCTCGCGAGCCAGACGCAGGCCTTCCTCGTCGTGCTCCCGCGCCCCATCGAAGTCGTGCAGCTCGCGATGGATCCATCCCAGCTGGGTCACCAGCCTGGGCAGCCAGACCCGGTCGCCGTTGCGCCGGGCCATCTCGATCGTCTCGTCGAAGACCGCTCGGGCCGCCCCCAATCGGCCCTGGTTGGCACGGGCCAGGCCCACGTGCATCCGGCAGGCGCTGCCCAGGTAGCCCTCGCGCAGCCGCTCGGCCAGGGCGGCCGCTTCCACGAACGTCTCCTCGGCCAGCGCGTACTCCGACTGCCAGTAGTGGGCGAGGCCGCGGTAGGCCAGGGCGGAGAGGAGCGAGGGCTCGTGGTCCATGAGCCGTGACTCCTCGATGATTGCGTCGAACAGGGGGAGCGAGTCCGAGAGACGCCCCTCCGCCTCCACCACCTGGGCCACGTGCACGAGGGCCTCCGCCTGGAGCTGCGGGCTGCCCGAACGCGCCGCCACCCCGAGGGCCTCGTGGGCCCGGACCGCCATCTCCTCGAGACGCAGGGTGAAGAACAGCGCGTTGCAGAGTCCCGAGAGGGCGGTGTACTCGAGCGCCGTGTCCCCCACCCGGATGGCCGCCTCGCGCATGAGCGTGAAGTCGGCCGCCGCATCGTCGAAGCGAAGCATGTCGTGGAGCGCCCGCCCACGCCGATGATGCAGGTGCAGGAGGCGCCCCGCCTGATCCTCGGCCGGCAGGCGCTCGACGAGGCGAACCGCGTGGCCGAAGTGCTCGAGGGCCTGCCCGTAGGCGTAGATGCCGGCCGCCTTGTCGCCTGCCTGCATGAGGGCGGTCACCGCGCCCGGGAAGTCGCGCCCGCGCTCGAAGTGCAGGGCCAGCGCCGCCGCCACCCGCGGCGATTCCTGGCCGTAGTGCCGGAGCAGGGCCTGGCCCACGCGGAGGTGCAGGCTCGCCCGGCGCTTGCTCACCAGCTCCTCGTAGAGCACCTCCTGGTAGAGCGCGTGGGAGAAGCGGTAGCGGGTGGCCAGGGAGCCGTCCGGCAGATCCTCCTCGCCGCGGCTCTCCACGAGCCCGTGCACGCGGTCGAGGCGGAGGAGGCGCTCCTCGAGGGCCTCCTCGTCGGCCTCGATCAAGGTCGCGAGCACGGTGGAGAGAAAGTCCCGACCGATCACGCTCGCCGCCTGGAGGGCCGTGCGGTCGGCCTCGCTCAGCATATCGACCTTGCGGCGGATCATGTCCCGCAGGCTCTCCGGCACGTCGTGGTCGCGGTCGGAAAGAGGGCGGACCAGGGTCAAGACGCCGTCCGCCGGAGCGATGTCGCCCCGCGCGGCGAGCAGCTCCACGATGTTCACGACGAACAGCGGCTGGCCTTCCGTCCGTCCGTGGACGAAGGTGGCGAGGTTGGCGGGAAAGCGGTTGCCCGGGAACCGTGCGTCCAGGTATTCCGCTACCTGCGCGGGCCCGAGGGGCGAGAGGGCGATCTCGTGGTAGTGCGACTCGGTCATGAGGTCGAGCCGACAGCTCTTGAGCGGGTGGCCCGAGACCTCGAGGTCGGCCGGGCGGAAGGTGCCCAGGATCAGGATGCGCTGTCGGGCCAGCCGCTTGCCCATGAAGCGCAGGGCGTCGATGGTGGAGGGGTCGGCCCACTGCAGATCCTCGAGGAGGAGGACGACGGGGAAGGCAGCGGCGGCGGCGGAGAGCCCCTCCACGATCTCCCTGAGCATGCGCTCCTTGGTGGCGCCCACCGTGCGCCGCTGGAGCGCCTCGCGCTCCTCGGGGCTGGTGGTTGCCGCCGGGACCTGAAGGCACCACGTCGGCGCGTGTGTGGTCATGACGGCGAGGGTCTCCTTGCGCCCGGACCCGGAAAGGAGCATCCCCAGGATGTCGAGGAATGGAAGGTAGGCTTCGCCCGCTCCGTACTGATCGACGCACCGTCCGCGGCAGAGCGACACCTGGGGTTTGCTCCCCGCCCGGCGCAGGAACTCGGCGGCGAGCGCGCTCTTGCCGATCCCGGGCTCGCCGGTCAGGAAGACGACGGCTCCCTGGCCGGCCAGGACGCCAGCCAGGAAGTCCTCGAGCTTCCGCAGCTCGGCCTTCCGGCCGACGAGCACCTCGCCGGCGCCGGGAGACGGCGGTCCTTGGGGGGAGGCGGTCACGGGGGGGAGGCGGTCACGCTCGGGGACTCGTGGGCAGGACGCTACTGTTCCTCGCGCGCGCCTGTCAAGGACCATTTGAGCGCAGCCGGCGCCTGTCGTATCGTGGCCGCGATTCCGTGATGCGACCGTGAGTCCTCCCCTCGGTCCCGGCTCGGTCGTCGCCTCCCGCTACGAGATCCTGAGCTTTCTCGGCGAGGGGGGGATGGGGAGGGTGTGGAGAGCCCACGACCGCACCCTCGAGGAGGAGGTCGCGCTCAAGGTCCTGCGCGCGGGGGCCGACGACGACCTGATCCGCCGTTTTCGCTCCGAGGTCAAGCTGGCCCGCAAGGTTCGGCACAAGAACGTGTGTGCCATCCACGACTACGGCGACGACGGCGAGCGGCTCTACATCTCCATGGCGCTGGTGGAGGGGACCGACCTGAAGCGCGTCCTGCTCGAGCGGGGAGTCCTCCCGTGGGAAGAGGGATACGACCTCGCCCTCCAAGTGGGCGAGGGGCTCTCGGCCATCCATGAAGCGGGCGTCATCCACCGTGACCTCAAGCCCGCCAACGTCATGAAGGACACGAAGGGGGTCGTCCGTCTGATGGACTTCGGGATCGCGAAGCTCGGCGGCGCCGGGGCGCCGGATCTGACCGGCGAGAACAAGTCGGTGGGCACCCCGGAGTACATGAGCCCGGAACAAGTGCGAGGCGGGGTCGGGGTGGATCTCCGCAGCGACCTCTACTCGCTGGGCATCATGATCTACGAGTTCTTCGTCGGCCGCGTCCCATTCCGGGCCGAGACGCCGTGGTCCACCATGCGAAAGCACGTGGAGGAGGAGCCGCCCCTCGACGGGCCCGAGGCCCACTCGCTGCCGCTCGCCCTCGTCCCCGTTCTGCGCCGAGCCTTGGCCAAGAACGCGGAGGACCGCTACCCCTCGTGCGGCGCCATGCTCGCCGCCCTCAAGAACGCGCGGGCCGCCTTGAAGGAGCAGCCCACCGACGAGGTGGCCGGGAAGCCGCCCTCGGGCCAGGGGCCCACCGGGCATGTCGCCGGCCTCTCGCGCAGGCCGTTCCCGTATCCGTCGCAAGCCCGCCTCCTCGTCCCCACCCTCGTGCGGGCGCTCAAGCATGCCGATCCCAGGGTGCGCCTCGGTGCGGCCGACGCGCTCCTGCGGACGCCCGACGAGTCCGCCCTGCCGGCGCTGCAGGACGCCCTCGCAGACGAGAACACGGACGTGCGACGCCGGGTCCGCGAGGCGCTGCGCACGCTCGGGGTCGCGGGCCCCGAGGAGCGGTCCCCGGCGTCGTTCCCTGTCGGCTTGCCGGCTTCCGCCGTCGCCGACCCGGCCGAACCCGTGGCGCCGGTGGTCGCCCC
>WNFM01173738.1_pt2 | contig 23112 bp, 21 predicted proteins | sample 5400271 | NCBI WGS metagenome assembly WNFM01 (sample SAMN13153352, study PRJNA577476) | soil metagenome | isolation source: 60 cm saprolite on Douglas fir-dominated hillslope | place: USA:California | collected 2013-09-17
CCTCCCGGCACCATCAAGGAAGACGAGTTCTTCGGCAGGGTCGCGACCTATCGCGGCGAACTGGTGTTCGAGTTGCCGCTCAAGTCTTCGATACCGGCCAGCGGCTTTACGCTGAAAGCGGTTTCACAGGGCTGTGCCGACGTCGGTGTGTGCTACACGCCCTTGACCCAGAGCGCGAAACTGGCGCCGGCCGCGTACTCCGAAGCGAGCCCGCCGGCGCCGGGCAAAAGTGGAGGGCTGCTGGCGCGTCTCCAAGGCGAGACCGCGGGATCCGCGGGCGAGGAAGAATTTCTTCCAGTGGAAAAGGCCTTCACTATCGAGGTTCGCGCCGCCGATGCGCAAACGCTGGTTGCCCGGTTGAGCCCGGCTGACAGTTATTATTTGTACCGCGACAAGATTCATTTCACGATTGCGCCGGCAGAGAAAGCGGCCATCGATTCGGTGCATTTGCCCCCGGGAGAAGCGAAGCAGGATCCGAATTTCGGGAAGACCGAGGTATTCCATGCGCCCGTGCAGGCATTGATAAGACTGCGCAGGGATGGCGCGGATCAGATTCCCCTGGTATTGACGGTTGGTTTTCAGGGTTGCAGCGAAAAAGGATTGTGTTACCCCCCTGCAACTCGGCAATTTCCGATCACGCTCGCGGCGCTTTCGTCTTCGGACCCGCCGCGGCAATCCGTCGCCGAAGCGCTCTCGCCGCCAGCGGCCGGGTCGATCCAGCAGCCTTCGGAAGATCGCCAGATCGCAGGGTTGCTGAAGACTGGCAACTTCTGGCTGGTCATGGCCAGCTTCCTGGGGTTCGGACTGCTTCTGTCATTTACGCCCTGTGTCTTGCCGATGATTCCAATTCTGTCCGGAATGATCGCGGGCCAGGGGAGCAAGGTGACGCGATGGCGTGGCTTCACGCTGTCCGCGATGTACGTTCTCGGCATGGCGATCGCCTACGCGATTGCAGGCGTTCTAGCGGGATTGTCCGGAACCCTGCTGTCCGCCGCGCTGCAGAATCCCTGGGTGTTAGGCGCGTTCGCCTGCGTATTCGTCGTGCTGGCCCTATCCATGTTCGGCTTCTACGAACTTCAATTGCCAAGCGCATGGCAGAGCGGGGCAACCGATACCAGCAACCGACTGACCGGAGGGACGCTGGTCGGCGTTTTTGTCATGGGCGCCGTGTCGGCCGTTATCGTGGGACCGTGCGTCGCGGCGCCGCTGGCGGGAGCGTTGCTCTACGTCAGCCAGTCGCGCGACGTGTTCCTGGGGGGGGCGGCGCTGTTTACGATGGCCGTGGGCATGGGCCTGCCGCTGCTCGTCATCGGCGCTTCGGCCGGTGCGCTGCTGCCCAAGGCCGGCGCATGGATGCAGGCGGTGAAGAATTTCTTCGGCGTGTTGTTGCTCGGGGCGGCCATATGGATGATTTCGCCGCTCATTCCGGTCATCGCGCAGATGCTGTGCTGGTCGGCGCTATTGATCATGTCAGGGATCTACCTTCACGCCATAGACGCCCTGCCGTCGGGGGCGGGCGGCTTGCGCAAACTGTGGAAGGGTATCGGCGTCATTGCCCTGTTAACGGGCATCGCACTTCTGGTTGGCGGACTTTCCGGTGGACGGGATCTCTTTCAACCGCTGTCCGGCTTGCGCATGCGGATGACGGGGCCGGAGCCGGAGCGCGCGACCTCATTTGTTCGTGTGGCCTCGGTTGCTGAACTCGAGCGTGCGGTCGCCAATGCCGGAAAACCGGTCATGCTGGATTTTTACGCCGACTGGTGTGTGTCCTGCAAGGAAATGGAGCGGCTGACTTTTCAGGACAAAAATGTAAAAAGCCAGTTTGCGGCCATGCTGCTACTTCAGGCCGATGTTACCGCCAATTCCGCAGACGATGCGGCACTCCTGAAGCAGTTTGGGCTTTTCGGGCCGCCCGGAATTATCTTCTTCGATCGCCATGGAAGGGAAATCGAAGACGCCCGAGTCATCGGCTATAGCCCAGCCGAGAGATTTCTGCCGATCCTGACCCAAGTCAACGGTCTCCGGTAGGCGAGAACATCGGTTACTTCGGTTTTTGTGCGGCAGCCATCGGCGTCTTGTCGGAAAATGGCAAGAACAAGGCGTCAAATCCGCCTAAGTTCGTCTAACTTTACGACTGTTGAATATACCAGCTAGTTTGGTTGGCGCCCGAATGCATGACGGGCTACCTTATTGCCCCCAAACCTCGACAGATGTCCCGTGGCACCCCGGCATTACCCAGGATGAAGCGACCAATTTCGCTTAAATCTGGACAAAAACCCGCTAATTACGGCAAACTGGCCAACATGAAAACCACCTCGAAGGGTGGCAAAGCGCGGCCTCCCTCTGCGCAAAGCCCCCGGAAGGTTCTGGTGCTGCATGGTCCCAACCTGAATCTTCTCGGCACCCGAGAGCCACAGATATACGGGGGGGAAACGCTGGAGGACATCGGTAGACGGCTCGCTGCCCAAGCCGCTGAAGCCGGCATCAAATTGGACAGCTTCCAAAGCAATTCCGAGTCGGAACTCATTGAACGAATACAGAAAGCCCGCCATTCCGGCGTGAATTTCATCGTCATCAATCCGGCAGCATTTACCCACACCAGCGTCGCCCTGAGAGATGCGCTTGCGGCGGTCCGGATTCCATTCATCGAGGTACACCTGTCGAATGTTCACGCCCGGGAGTCATTCCGGCGCCATTCGTATTTCAGCGATCTGGCGGTCGGCACCATCTGCGGCCTGGGCTCCCGGGGTTACGAATACGCGCTGGCGTATGCGATTGCCTACGTCCCCACGAAATAGGACTTGCGAAATGGACCTTAGAAAACTGAAAAAGCTGATCGATCTGGTGCAGGAGTCCGGCATTGCCGAACTGGAGATTACCGAAGGCGAGGAAAAGGTCAGGATCAACCGTGTTGGTATTCCCGGGCATCCCGGCATGATGACTATGCCGCAGGCGTCCGCGCCCATGGCAGCCCCGACAACGACCGCAGTGATAGCAGCGTCTGCGGTCGCGGAGGCGCCGGCAGAGCCGGAAGGCCACGTGGTGAAGTCACCCATGGTCGGGACCTTTTACCGGTCGTCCGCGCCAGGATCGAAGCCGTTTATAGAAATCGGCCAGAACATCAATGCGGGGGAAACGCTCTGCATCATCGAGGCGATGAAGCTGTTGAACGAAATCGAAGCCGACCAGAGTGGCGTCGTCAAGAAAGTACTGGTCGAGAACGGCCAGCCGGTCGAATACGGCCAGCCACTATTCATAATCGGGTAGCAATTCCGGCCGGCACAGTGCCGAGCTGCCCAGCCAGAGTCCCGCATGTTTGAAAAGATACTCATCGCGAATCGGGGTGAAATCGCCCTCCGTGTCCAGCGTGCCTGCCGCGAACTGGGGATCAAGACCGTTGCGGTTCATTCCGTCGCCGACGCCGAAGCCAAATACGTGCGATTGGCCGATGAATCGGTCTGCATCGGCCCGGCCGCGTCCGCTGACAGTTATCTCAACATTCCGGCAATCATCAGTGCCGCCGAGGTCACCGACGCAGAAGCGATCCATCCGGGTTATGGCTTCCTGTCCGAGAACGCCGATTTTGCCGAACGGGTGGAGAAAAGCGGGTTCGTCTTCATCGGTCCGCGTCCCGATACCATTCGCCTGATGGGCGACAAGGTCAGCGCCAAGAACACCATGATCAAGGCGGGCGTTCCCGTCGTTCCCGGCAGCGAGGGCGCATTGCCCGAGGAGCCGCAGGAAATCGTCAAGATTGCGCGCAAGGTCGGCTACCCGGTCATCATCAAGGCTTCAGGCGGCGGGGGCGGCCGTGGCATGCGTGTCGTGCATACCGAGGCCGCATTGATCAACGCGGTGGCGATGACACGCCAGGAGGCCAAGACCGCTTTCGGCAATCCGACCGTGTACATGGAAAAGTTTCTCGAAACGCCGCGTCACGTCGAGATCCAGGTGCTTGCCGATGAACATCGCAATGCCGTCTATCTCGGCGACCGGGATTGTTCCATGCAGCGTCGTCACCAGAAGATCATAGAGGAGGCGCCCGCGCCGCTGATCCCGATGAAGGAGCGCGTACGCATAGGCGAGCGCTGCGCAGACGCCTGCCGCAAGATCGGCTATCGTGGCGCAGGCACCTTCGAGTTCCTGTACGAAAATGGCGAGTTCTATTTCATTGAAATGAACACTCGCGTCCAGGTGGAACATCCGGTCACCGAGATGATCACCGGGGTGGATATAGTCAAAACCCAGATACTGGTCGCAGCCGGGGAGAAGTTGCCGTTCCGGCAGAAGGATGTCAGCTTTCGCGGGCATGCCATCGAATGCCGGATCAACGCGGAGCATCCCTACAAGTTCACGCCATCGCCGGGACGCATCACCTCGTGGCACGTGCCGGGCGGTCCGGGCATCAGGGTGGACTCGCATGTCTACCACGGGTACTTTGTGCCGCCCTATTATGATTCGCTGATCGCAAAGGTCATCGCTTACGGCGATACCAGGGAGCAAGCCATCGCGCGTATGCGGATTGCGCTCTCGGAAATGATCGTGGAAGGCATACAAACCAATCTGCCGCTGCATCAGGAACTCATGCTGGATACGTCCTTCATGCGCGGCGGAACCAGCATCCATTACCTGGAAGAAAAACTCGCCAAGTACGGCAAGGTCGAGTAGCTTCGGATATCACGGAGGCGCCACATCGCCTGGCTCGCGGTCGAATTGATGGTGGACGCCGCAAGAGTATCGGCGGTTTCCGATGCTCTCGTCGAAGAGGGGGCGCTCTCGATAGACGTCGCCGATGCCCAGGCCGGAACAGAGCGCGAAACGCCGATCTTCGGCGAGCCTGGTCAGGATCTCGAGGTGGCGTTCGGATCGAATCGCCTGATCGCCTTGTTTTCCCCCGAAACGGATCTGCCCGCGGTAATCGAGCGGGCCATGGCCGCCGCCGGCCTTTCCATCACAGCCGACTACAAAATCACGGAGGTCCCGGAACAGGATTGGGTGCGGCTGACCCAGAGCCAGTTCGATCCGATTCGCGTATCTTCGCGGCTGTGGATCGTTCCCAGCTGGCACGCCAGCCCGGATCCGGCGGCAATCAACATCGTTCTCGATCCGGGTCTCGCATTCGGCACCGGTAGTCATCCCACGACACGGTTGTGCCTCGACTGGCTTGACCGGTACATGTCGCCCGGCAATAGCGTGATCGACTACGGCTGCGGTTCCGGCATTCTGGCGATAGCAGCAGCGAAACTGGGCGCTGCTCGCGTGCGAGGCGTCGATATCGACGAGCAGGCCGTGCTGTCGAGCCGCTACAATGCACAGCGCAACAACGTCGTTGCAGAATTTTCCAACGCGGATGACGTTCCGCCCGAGCCCGCAGATGTCGTATTGGCCAATATTCTTTCCAATCCCCTGAAAGTCCTCGCGCCGTTGCTGGCGAGGCTGACCGTACATGGTGGAAAGCTGGTGCTATCCGGAATCCTGACGCCACAGGCAGAGGATGTGGCCGATACTTATCGGGCCTGGTTCGCCGTCGAACCCCCAGTCACGGACGATGGCTGGGTGCGATTGACCGGCACTCGCCTGAACTGAGGCCGGCGGCATGGACCTGTATACCCGCTGTCCGAATTGCGATACCACCTTCCGCGTCACCACGCAGCAATTGCAGGCATCGGGCGGACAAGTCCGTTGCGGCCATTGCCAGAAGATATTCGATGCCTTCGCGACGCTGACAGCCCAGGAACCTCGAGTCGCGTGCCAGGAAGCGGTCACCTTGCAACAGAACCCATCGATGCTCGAGCCGAATGCGCAGCCGATATTCGCGCAAGCACCGATTTCTCCGAACGACAACCCGCAACTTGTACGACCGGATCCCGCGGCCGGACTGTACGAATGGGAATTCAAGATGCCGGAGTCGCCGCGGCGTACCGCGCTTTGGACGGTCCTGGCGCTCATGCTGGCAATGGCTCTTGTCGTGCAGGCCGCCTATGCGTTTCGCACCGAAATGATGGTGTCGCTTCCGCAAACGCGCAGCTATTACATGCATCTTTGCGAGTCTGTCGGATGCGTGATCGGGTTGCCAAAGCTGTCGAACTACCTTCATATAGAGGCGTCCGACCTGAAAGCGGCCGATCCTTCGCATCCGAATGAAATTCAACTATTGTTATCCGTGCGAAACCGGGCGCCGGTTGAATTGGCCTATCCGGCATTTGAACTGACGCTGACCAATTCAATTGAGCAGGCCGTCGCGCGCCGTGTCTTTCTGCCTGCCGAGTATCTGCCGCCGGGCGCGCAAGCCGGGGGGCTGAAAGCCGGGACTGAATTGCCAATCCAGCTTTATCTCGATACGGGTGCGCTACGTGCCGCGGGTTACCGGCTCTATTTGTACTATCCGTAACGAATGGCGCCGAAAAGAGCGATCAACTGTCGCGCGGTAAAATATCGTCTCATTAATTCGGGACCGCTTGAAGTTCCGCAACAGCCCCGATCGAGCGATACCCAAGGAGCAAGATAGGGTCATTCCCGCAGATCGGGGCCTGGATACTCAAACTCAAACCCGCCGATAAATCCGAACTGGCGTCGCTGCTGGACGCCGAAGCTTGTCAAAAGCTGATCGACACACAGGCTGCTTGAGGGCACGATCAACTGCAACCAAGATGTGTTTGCATTGCGGGTTGTCCTGCTCCGCGTCCGGCCCAAATCATACTGTCCGTTTTTTCAAGAGGAGACTCATAGATGGCAACCGTAACACTGAAGGGCAATCCCGTCACCGTGGCAGGCAAGCTGCCCAGGAAAGGCGAAGGCGTTTCGGACTTCAGTCTGACCGGCAAGGATCTCGGCGACGTATCGCTGAAGAATTACACGGGCAAGCGCAAGGTTTTGAACATCGTGCCCAGCCTGGATACGCCCACCTGCCAGCAATCCACGCGGGTATTCAACCAAAAAGCGTCCAGCGTGGACAATTCGATTGTGCTCGTCATCTCTGCCGATCTGCCATTCGCCATGTCGCGCTTCTGCAGCGCCGAAGGCCTGAACAATGTGGTGACGTTGTCGACTTTCCGCGGCAGGGATTTTCACGGCAAGTACGGCGTGGATATTACGGATGGCCCGCTCAAGGGACTGACTGCGCGTGCAGTCGTCGTGCTGGACGAAAACAACGAGGTCCTGCATTCGGAGCTGGTACCGGAGATCGCGAGCGAGCCGAATTACGAAGCCGCGCTGGCCGCGCTGAAGTGAGCGGCTAAGGCGAAATCGAAGCGAAGCGAAGCGAACACCAGAGCATTTGGTCAACGTAGTGACGGCCGCAATCCAGGAGGCCGGCAAGATATGTGGCACGCAAGTTCGCGAGTCACTCCGCGCCGGTCTCGTGATTGGATGGCCTCCAGGTGAGAATGTGGAAGATTCCAGCCAGCTAGAAAGCCCGCATAAAGGCAAGACCGGACTGCGGCGCGTATGGAATGCGATGTTCTATTCCATCGAGGGCCTGAGGGCGGCCTACCGGCACGAAGACGCATTCCGGCAGGAAGTCCTGCTGGCCGTATTGCTGATCCCGCTGGCGTTGTTTCTGCCGGCGTCCGGTATGGGAAAGGCATTGATGATCGCGTCGGTGCTCCTGGTACTGATCGTCGAGTTGCTGAATTCGGCTGTAGAGGCAACCGTCGATCGCGTGTCACTCGAACATCATCGGCTTGCCAAACGCGCCAAGGATATCGGCAGTGCCGCTGTCATGATGTCGTTGGCAAACGTCGTTGTGGTCTGGCTGCTGGTGTTGTTCGGTTGAATAACGAGCCGGCATGAGGTCCAATACGGAAGCGGCTTGTTTTCATCTGGTCGTCATCGAACCGTCGTCATAGTTTCGAACGGCAACGTCAAACTTGCCGGGCATGACCGCCAATGATTTCGTTTTCCAGCAATCGACTTTCCTCCGGGTCGCGGTAGTCACCAAGACCGGTCCGCCCGAAGTAAACGGCGTTGCCAAGACCCCGGGACGCTTTGTCGAAGCCCTCCATGCCTAGCCTGGCCCCAAGTCGTCAATGGCTGGAACTCGATGAGGGACTTTGCGTTTGCCTCAATCGGGCGGCTCGAGCCGGTGCGCCAGTTCTTCCGGATCGTGAGTCGGCTTGGCAATGGCGCGTTCTGGTACATCCTGATGGGAGCGCTACTCGCCGTCCATGGTGTCGCCGCCGTTCGGGTGGTCCTGCACATGGTGATCGTCGGACTCATGTGTACCTTGCTGTACAAGTGCCTCGAGGCCAGGACGTCAAGGCCGCGGCCGTATCAGGTCAACCAGGCCATTACCTGCAATGGCAGGCCACTGGATCCATTCAGCTTCCCATCGGGCCTACATTGCATGCTGTCTCATTCACCACCATCGCCTCGGCGTCCTATCCGCAACTTTCCTGGTTTCTGATTCCCTTCACATTCCGGATTGCGCTGTCTCGCATGGCGTTGGGTCTGCACTATCCGAGCGATGTGCTCGCGGGAATTGCAATCGGCGCCCTGGTCGCCGGGATCTCCCTTTGTCTCTGAAGCCACTGCTCTGAACTCTATCCCGAATTAAACGTGGGCGGCGATGCTCGATCGCCGCGCGAGTTGTGGATGCATCGTGGCTTTCGGCGAATGGCGAGCGCTCGGCTGGGACGAAGTGAGTTCCAATCGTCTTCCTAGCTTGCCCGGCGGCCAGTTCCACAAAAAATCATATACTTTTAGCCGGAATATCGTAGAATCTCTAGCTCAAACGCCTTAATTAGCTAGAAATCAAAGGCTTCAGGCATCCAATCAGGGGTGGGTGGCATGAAGAAAACGGCTTTCTGGAAAGCCGATTGGTTCCTTGGACTGATCGTGGCGCTGGTGTTGTTTTTCGCATCCGGCAGCGATCTGGTCCAAAGTCTCGAACGCCTGGCTTACGACTGGGGTGTTCGGGCCTCCAGTCACGCCCCTTCGCCTCGCATAGCGGTCATCGCGATTGACGACCAGAGCATAGCCAATATTGGACGCTGGCCGTGGTCGCGCGAAGTGCATGCGCAGATGATCGCCAAGCTCAAGCAAGCCGGTGCGAAAGTCGTCGGCTATGCATCCTTCTTTTTTGAACCGCAGATCGATCCGGGTCTGGCTTATGTTCAGAAGCTGACGGAACTCTATCAGGCCCTTCCTCCCGCCGAGCAGCAGAATCTTGCGCAGTTTTCCGCGGTGCTTGGAGAGGCCGAAGACGCGCTGAACAACGACCGCAAACTCGCCGCGGCCGTTACTGAAGCAGGCAACATTGCATTGCCGATGCTCTTCGTTCTTGGCGAACCGCGCGGCAATCCCGACAAGCCGCTCCCGGACTATGTCCTGAAGAACCAGATTACCAAGGTCGTGGACCGCATGGGCGCGCAGGGCAACAACATATTCCCGGTGCCGACGCTTCAAGCCGTGGCGCCAATGCAGGAAATTGCTGCAGGAGCCGCCGCCATCGGTCATTTGAATGCGTTACCGGATGTCGACGGCAGCACACGAACCGAACCGCTGGTCGTGCGCTATTACGATCAGTATTTCCCGTCGTTCTCGACCATGCTTGCGGCGAAAAGCCTCAACCTCGGTCCCGGCGACATCGAGATGCGCTTGGGTGAAGGCATCAAGGTGGGCAATCTGACCATCACCACCGATCCCTACTTGCAGATGCATAGTTATTTCTACAAGGACAAGGACGGCAGGCCGGCGTTTCCGCTGGACTCTTTTTACGACGTGATTTCCGGAAAGATTCCCGCAGAGAAGTATCGCGACAAAGTTGTGCTGATCGGGGCGACCGCGGCTGGCGTGGGCACCTATCAGGTGACCCCGATATCGCCGGCGATGCCTCCGGTGGTCACGCTGGCGCACTCGGTTTCCAGCATTCTTCAGGAAGATTTCTTTGTGGCGCCGACCTGGGGATTCTGGGTGGAGAAGCTGGTTTTCGTGCTGGTCGCGCTTTATATCATCCTGTTGCTGCCGCGGCTGAACGCGGGAATGGGATTCGTTTTGAGCGCAGCGGTGCTGGTCGCACTCTTCGCGACTCACTTCGCATTGATGGCGGGTAAATTGGTGTGGATTCAGTTGATGGCATCGGCCGTACTGCTGGTCATAGGGCATATCTTGCTGACCACGAAGCGATTCCTGGTAACAGAGCGCGGCAAAACCAAGTCGGACCTGGATTCGGCCGAGTCCAACCGCATGCTGGGACTTGCGTTTCAGGGCCAGGGTCAACTCGACATGGCCTTCGACAAGTTCAAGAAGGTGCCGCTCGACGACGCCGTCATGGACAATATGTACAACCTTGCACTCGATTTCGAACGCAAGCGCCAGTTCAACAAGGCGCAGGCGGTGTACGAGCACATGGCGACTTACAATCCGAAGTTCCGCGACCTCGACCAGAAACTCAATCGGGCGAAGCAGATGTCCGAAACCGTCATCCTGGGTGGTGGCAGTGGGCGTACCAATGCCAGCACGCTGGTGCTGGAAGGCGGAGCGGTCGAGAAACCGATGCTCGGCCGCTACCAGGTGGAGAAGGAACTCGGCAAGGGCGCCATGGGCGTGGTCTATCTGGGGAAGGACCCGAAGATCGGCCGCGTTGTTGCGATCAAGACGATGGCGTTGTCCCAGGAGTTCGAGCCGGACGAACTGGAAGATGTGAAGCAGCGCTTTTTCCGCGAAGCGGAAACCGCGGGCCGGCTCAATCATCCCAATATCGTCACGATTTACGATGCCGGCGAAGAGCACGATCTTGCGTATATCGCCATGGAGTTCCTCAAAGGCAAGGATCTGGTGCCGCAGACCAAACCGGGCGCGCTGCTGTCGTTGCCGAAGACGCTTTCCGTCGTCGCGCGGGTTGCGGAAGCGCTCTCTTATGCGCACTTGCAGAACGTCGTTCACCGCGACATCAAGCCCGCCGCAGAGCGATTCCGTCAAAGTCACCGATTTCGGCATTGCGCGCATTACGGATTCGTCCAAAACCAAGACCGGAATGGTGCTCGGTACGCCTTCCTACATGTCGCCCGAGCAGCTGGCGGGCAAAAAGATCGACGGCCAGTCCGACCTGTTCTCGCTGGGCGTCACGCTGTATCAACTATCATGCGGCAGTTTGCCTTTCCAGGGTGACTCGATGACGCAGCTGATGTTCAAGATTGCCAACGAACCGCCGATCGACATACTCGGGGTGAATCCCGCCCTGCCCGAGTGTGTAGTAGAAATCATAAACAAGGCGCTCTCCAAGGACGTGGCGCAGCGTTACCAAAGCGGCGAGGAATTTGCGCAAGCCATTCGCGCATGCGCCGCCCAGTTCGATACCGTGGACGTTACTCTCTAGCGGATGCCCGACATGAGCTTGATCGCCTCTCTCGAGATGGCAAAAGCGACTCACACCGGAATGGTGCGTTCGCATAATGAAGACAGCATTTCCACCGACGCTGAAATAGGCCTCGCGGTCCTGGCCGATGGCATGGGCGGTTATAACGCCGGCGAGGTCGCCAGCGGCATCGCTACCGCGTTGATTTCCAGCGAAACCCGTGAGGCGATGATCAGCCATTCACCGCACGAAGTGGACAGGTCTACCGGTTCACCCCTTGCGACGACCCTGCTGCGGGATATCATTGCCAAGGCCAATACGTCGATCTTTCAGTCTGCCAATAGCCAGCCGCAATACGCCGGAATGGGCACGACCCTGGTCGTGGGGTTATTTTGCAACAATCAGATCACAATCGCACACATCGGCGATTCGCGCTGCTACCGTCAGCGTGGCGGCAAGCTGGAGCAGATTACCCGGGACCATTCGCTGCTGCAGGAACAAATCGACAGCGGACTTCTCACCAAGGAAGCGGCGAAACGCTCCCAGAACAAGAATCTGGTTACACGCGCCCTGGGAATCGAGCCTGCGGTGGAGGCGGAAATCCATGTCTATCCGGCGCAGGAAGGCGACATCTATCTGATTTGCTCGGATGGCCTCAATGACATGGTCGAGGACGAAGACATCGAGATGACGCTGGAAGCGCTGGGTGCGAATCTGCAGCTTGCAGCCGAGCAACTGGTGCAAATGGCGAACGACAACGGCGGGCGCGATAATATCTCGGTAGTGCTGATCAAGGTGAAGAAGGACTTCCCGGCAGACGAGGGCTTGTTTGCGAAGTTCTTTTCCTGGTTCAAATAAAAGGACGCAGCTATGGCGAAGTACGCAGCTATGGCGAAGTTGATATTGAGTCTCGATGGTCAGCTGATCAAGGAGTTCACGCTCAGCAAGGAGCGGACTACCATCGGCCGCAAACCGCACAACGACATTCAGATCGACAATCTGGCGGTCAGCGGCGAGCACGCCATCATCATGACCATTCTGAATGACTCCTTCCTGGAAGACCTGGGCAGCACGAACGGCACGCTGGTCAACGGCCAGCCGGTGAAGAAGCACTTTCTGCAAAGCAGCGATACTGTCGAAATCGGCAAGTACAAGCTCAAGTACATGAACGAGGCGCCGGCTACCATGAGTCAGGCCGATTTCGAGAAGACCATGGTGTTGCGGGCGCCGGCTGCAGCACCCCCGAAGCAGGAAGTCAGGAATCCCACCGATACGCAGACGAATATCCAGGCAATGCCCGGCGCAGGCGACGCGGCCGCGAACGCTCAGCCGCCGGCCGCTGCCGCGGCGCCAGCGGCAACAATACCCCCCGCAGCTGCGGCGCCGGCGAAGCCTGCGGCGACGCCGGTACCGCCTGTACAGCCCGCCGCGCCAGCCGCAGCGGCGCAGCCCATCGGCACCATTCAGATCCTTTCCGGCCCGAACGCAGGCAAAGAGTTGCCGCTGGCCAAGCCTCTGACCACACTCGGCAAGCCCGGCGTTCAGGTCGCGGTTATCGCCAAGCGCCCTCACGGCTACTTCATCACTCATGTGGAAGGTGCCAACTTCCCGGTGGTCAACGGCAAGACACTCGACGCCCAGGCACATCAGCTGGGTGATCACGACATCATCGAGCTGGCCGGGGTAAAGATGGAGTTCTTCCTGAAACCCTGAAAGTCCGTAGCGCGCTGGACCCGGCGCGGAGTCATTTCCAAATAATTACCGGGCGAGCCTGGCCTGCAGCGCGCTCTCGGCACGCAACATGACAAGGGAGGCGGCTTGAAGAAGCACCTGGTGCGCATTGCGCTCGGGCTCGTGGTGGTCCTTGCTTTTGCCGGCCACGCCGGCCGTTACTACCAAATCCCGTTCATCGACCGCTTCGAAAACATCGTGTATGACGCGCGACTGCGCCTGACGATGGCAAACAGCATAGATCCGCGAATCGTCATCATCGATATCGACGAAAAAAGTCTTGCCGCCGAAGGCCGTTGGCCATGGCGTCGCGACAAACTTGGCGCGATGCTTGACCAGCTCTTCGATCACTACAAGGTTGGCATCCTTGGCTTCGACGTCGTATTTGCCGAACACGATGAAAGTTCCGGACTGGGCATCCTGCGGGATTTGGGGCAGAAGGAGTTAAAAGGCAACGCCCAATACCAGGCCGTGCTCAATGACGTGACCCCGCAGCTCGAATACGATCGCGTGTTCGCGGAGAAACTGAAGAACCGCGCGATCGTGGTCGGATACTATTTTTCCGACGTCAAGTCGGAAGACGGAAAAGGACGCACCTCCGGCGCGTTGCCCAAGCCGGTGCTGCCGGCCGGTACTTTCAAGGGCAAGAACATCGTCTTTACAAGCTGGGCTGGATACGGAGCCAACCTGGAAGAATTCCAGCAGGCGGCTGCCAGCGGGGGGCATTTCAATCCCTGGCCGGATGACGACGGCGTGACGCGCCGCGTTCCCATGCTGGCGGAGTACAACGGCGCCTATTACGAATCGCTATCGATGGCGGTCATCAGGCTCGGGCTGGGGCTGCCTCCGGTCGTACCCGGATTCCCGGCAGACAAGCCCTGGTCAAAGGACTACCCGGGACTCGAGTGGGTGGACATGGGGTCCGTGCGCATACCGGTGGACAATTTCGTTACTGCGCTGGTCCCCTATCGCGGCAAGCAGGGCAGCTTCAAATACATTTCCGCCACGGACGTGCTGCACGGAAGCACGCCGCTGGACGATCTGAAAAACAAGATTGTGCTCGTCGGTACGACAGCTCCCGGATTGTACGATTTGCGTGCGACCCCGGTTGCCAGCGTCTACCCCGGAGTGGAAATACACGCCAATCTGATCGCAGGCATGCTCGATGGCAACATCAAGCAACGACCGCCCTATGTGCTTGGCGCCGAAGTGGTGTTGCTGTTGTTCTCCGGGATAGGCATGGCCTTGCTGCTGCCCATGGTGAACCCGTTGAGGGCCACGTTGCTGACTGTAGTAGTGATTGCGGTGGTGTTCACGACCAATGTGCTGGTGTGGACGGAGGGCAACCTGGTGCTTCCCCTGGCTTCAGGGCTTTTGATGATCGCCATGCTCTTCGCACTCAACATGTCCTACGGCTTTTTCGTGGAATCCCGCGCCAAACGGCAAATTACCGGCCTGTTCGGGCAGTATGTCCCGCCGGAGCTGGTCGACGAGATGAGCAGAGATCCCGAAGCTTTTTCGATGGAGGGCGAAAGCCGGGAATTGTCGGTGTTGTTTACGGATGTGCGCGGATTCACAACCATATCCGAGGGCCTGGATCCGAAGGAACTATCCAAGCTGATGAACGAATTTTTGACGCCGCTTACGCGAATAATCTACAAGCACCGCGGCACGATCGACAAGTACATGGGCGATTGCATCATGGCCTTCTGGGGCGCCCCGTTGAGCGACCCGCAGCATGCGCGCAATGCGGTCATGGCGGGTCTGGAAATGCACCGCACCCTCACCGAATTGCAGCCTCACTTCAAGGAGAAAGGCTGGCCACCGATTCACATCGGGGTGGGGGTCAACAGCGGCCGGATGAGTGTGGGCAACATGGGTTCGGAAATCCGTTTGGCGTACACGGTCATGGGCGATGCCGTGAATCTTGCATCGCGCCTGGAAGGCATTACCAAGCAATATGGGGTAATGATGATAGTCGGAGAAGTCACTCGGACCGAAGTGCCCGAAGTGGTGTTCCGCGAGCTGGACAGAGTCAAAGTCAAAGGCAAGGAAGCCCCGGTCGCCATTTACGAGCCGGTCGGTTTGTCCGGCGAGATCGAAAAACCGGTCCAGGATGAATTGAAACTCTGGGGCCAGGCGCTCAAGCTGTACCGGGCGCGTGATTGGGATATGGCAGAATTACAATTGATCAACCTGACCAAGGCGAATCCGGGTAGCGGGCTATACGCGCTGTTTCTCGAACGAATTGCGCATTTGCGTCAGAATCCGCCGGAACACGGCTGGGATGGCTCCTGGAAATTTGAAACCAAATAGCGATGCAGATCAGAATACTCGGTTGCAGTGGGGGCATCGGCGGAAACCTGCGCACGACCTCAATGCTGCTCGACAATGACGTGCTGGTGGATGCGGGCACCGGGGTGGGCGACCTTACCATCACCGAACTGCTCAAGATCGACCATGTTTTTCTGACGCATTCCCATCTCGATCACATCACCTCGCTGCCGTTTCTCGTGGATACTGTGGGGCCGATGCGCGAAATGCCGGTGACCGTACATTGCGCGGAAGCTACGCGCAAAATTCTGCAGGAGCATATTTTCAACTGGAAAATCTGGCCGGACTTTACGGAGATACCGAGCAAGTCCTCGCCCTGCCTGCGGTATTCGACATTTTCAGTGGGCGACATCATCGATCTTGACGGACGCAAGATCAAAGTCCTGCCGGCGAATCACGTCGTACCCGCGGTCGGTTTCCAGTTCGACAGCGGCGAAGCCAGCCTCGTGTTCACGGGCGACACCACGGTGAACGATGCGCTGTGGATCGAAGTCAACCAGATCGTGAACCTGCGCTATCTCATCATCGAAACGGCGTTTCCGAACATGGAAAAAGAGCTGGCAATCGCGTCCAAGCATCTGTGTCCGAGCATGCTCGCGGAGGAATTGGCCAAGCTGCAGCGTTCGACCCGGGTGTTCGTTACGCATCTCAAACCCGGCGCCGGCACGCTTACGATGCAGGAGGTGGAAGAATGCGCCGAGCGTTACAACCCGCGCATGCTTTCCAACGGTCAGGTTTTCAAGTTTTGAATCCGGCAATCCGGGCCAAGCCGTATCAACGGCCCGGCTGCTGCTGAGCTAGTATCGGAAAGTTGCACCGGCAAATGGAAGAAGGATGCATGCCATGAGCACAGTCTTTGAAACCAAGCCACAAGCCGGCCAGAACCTGGCCGAAATGAGCCATAAACTGGAGTTTCAAAAGAGACTCCAGGCCGTAACGAACAAGATTCATGCGACCACCAATATCGATGAGATCATGCTCGAATTGTCGCAGGACATTTGCTCGTTATTCGAGGCCGAACGGCTGACGATTTATGTGCTCTCGGAAGACCGGACTTCGATCATATCCAAGGTGAAGACCGGATTGTCGTCGTTCAAGGATCTCAAGCTGCCGATCAACGAGCAGAGTATTGCCGGTTTCGTGGCTTTGTCGAAGAAGCTGATCAACATTCGCGATGTTTACGACGACAACGAACTGCGTACCCATAATCCCAATCTCAAATTCCTGAAGGAAGTCGACAAGCGTACCGGCTTTCGCACCAAGCAGATGCTGGTGGCACCCGTGGTCGACAGCGGGGCAAACGAATTGATCGGCGTAATTCAGGTCATCAATTCCAAGAGCGGGCAGCCGTTTTCCACCATAGCGGAAGAAGGCGCGGCACATCTTTGCGAGACGCTGGAGATCGCGTTGCGCCAGCGCAGCAGGCCGGCTGCGATGCTGCGGGGAAAATACGACCATCTTGTCACCAACGCCGTGCTCTCCGCCGAGGAAATGGAGCTGGCTACGCGGTCCGCCCGCCGCAAGAATCTGGACATCGAGGATGTGCTGATTGACGAATTCCAGGTCAAGTCCCCGGCGATCGGCGAAGCCCTTTCACAATTCTTCAAGGTACCCTACGAGTCTTTCAAGCAGGATCGCGTAAAGCCGCTCGATCTGCTGAAGAATCTGAAGCGCGACTATGTGGAAAGCAGCCGCTGGCTTCCGATCGAGGACGTCAAGGAGGGGTTGATCGTGCTGACGAGCGACCCGGAAAAGGTGCGCGCATCCAAGGTGGTCAGCAATATCTTCCCGAAACACAAGGTGGTGTTCAAAGTCTGCACTCACCGCGAGTTCTCCGCGACGCTCGATCTGTTTTTCGGCGCGGAGTCGGGCGATACCTCGTCTATCGGCGAATTGCTGTCCACCATGGACGAGGAGAGCGACGAAGAAGGCGGCGGCGGGGCAGATGACGCTTCGCTGGCCCAGGACAACGAGCTGGTCAAGCTGGTCAACAAAATCATCATCGATGCCTACCATCAAGGTGCATCCGACATTCACATCGAACCTTATCCGGGCAAGGGCAAGACCGAAGTGCGTTTCCGCAAAGACGGCACTTTGCAGAACTACATCTCGGTGCCGGCAAGCTATCGCAACGCGATCGCGGCGCGCTTGAAGGTCATGTGCGACCTGGATATCTCGGAAAAGAGAAACCCCCAGGACGGCAAGATCAAGTTCAAGAAGTTCGGGCCCCTCGACATCGAGCTGCGGGTTGCCACGATTCCCTCGGCGGGCGGCGTCGAAGACATCGTGATGCGTATTCTGGCCGCGGGCGAGCCGATTCCGATCGACAAGCTCGGCCTGTCCCAGCGCAATGTCGGGATCCTGAAAGAAACGGTCAGCAAGCCGTATGGATTGTTCTTCGTCTGCGGCCCTACCGGTTCAGGCAAGACCACTACCCTGCACTCCGTGCTCGGCTACCTGAATACGCCCGAAACAAAAATATGGACGGCTGAAGATCCGGTGGAAATCACGCAGAAAGGCCTGCGCCAAGTGCAGATGAATCCGAAGGCGGGGCTCACTTTCGCCGTGGCAATGAGGGCTTTCCTGCGGGCCGACCCGGACATCATCATGGTCGGCGAAATGCGCGACAAGGAGACCACCTCCACGGGCATCGAGGCTTCTCTGACCGGCCACTTGGTATTTGCGACCCTGCATACCAACAGCGCTCCGGAGTCCATCATCCGTCTGCTCGACATGGGCATGGATCCGTTCAACTTCGCCGACGCGTTGCTTGGGATTCTTGCGCAACGGCTGGCAAAACGGCTGTGTTCGAAGTGCAAGGCCCCGCATGTTGCGACCCAGGAAGAACTCAAGGCGATTCTCGAGGAGTACAGCGTCGAACTGCGCAATACCGAGAGCTGGAAGCGCGATCCCAAAGCAGCCTACGAAGCGACCTACCGGGAATGGGCAAAGATGTTTGCGGACGACAAGGGGCAGTTCACGCTATTTACCCCGGTTGGCTGCGATACTTGCGGCGGGACCGGTTACAAGGTATTTTCGATCGCATTACGCTGATCGATACCCGTTTCGAGATACTCAAGCGCGACGCCGAGATCGTTGCCACAGCGCTCGCAGAAGGCATGCGCACCCTCAAGCAGGATGGCATCGAAAAGGTGCTGCAGGGCGTAACGGACATGCTTCAGGTCAGGGCCGTTTGCATCAAGTAAGTCACGACGCTTCGGGGCATTGCAGCCCGGAAAACCCCCACGATGACTGAGCCGACTTCAACCGAACTCTTCCGCCGACTGGAGGAGTTGAATGAGGTCGGCATATCGCTGTCCAAGGTGAAAGACACCAATCGCCTGCTCGAGGCGATCCTGGTCGCGGCAAAAAAAATCACGAATGCCGATGGCGGCACGCTCTACCGGGTGGACGCCGACAAGAAGCTCGTCCACTTCGAAATCCTGCGCACCGACTCTCTGAATATCGCCATGGGCGGCACGACGGGAGTGGAGGTGCCGTTCTACCCCGTGCGGTTGTTCGACGACGACGGGCGGCCGAATAATTCCATGGTCGTTGCCTATTCGGTTCTGCGCGACGAGACGGTCAATATCGCGGATGCATACGCCGCAAAGGGCTTCGATTTCACCGGCACCAAGAACTTCGACGGCAAGACCGGTTATCGTTCGGAATCCTTTCTCACGGTGCCGATGAAGAATCATGAGGACGAAGTCATCGGGGTATTGCAGTTGATCAATGCGAAGGACCGCCGGACTGGTGCTACGGTTCCATTTTCCGAGGCCGATCAGCGTCTCGCAGAGTCCCTGGCCTCCCAGGCCGCCGTGGCGCTTACGAACCGCCAGCTGATCAACCAGTTGGAAGGGCTGTTCGAATCCTTCATCAGTTTGATCAACGCGGCGATCGACGATAAGTCGCCCTACACCGGAGGGCATTGCCAGCGCGTGCCCATGCTGACGATGATGCTGGCCGAGGCCGTCAATGAAACCGACGAAGGTCCGCTCGCCGGCTTCACGATGACGGAAAAGGATCGCTATGAGCTGAAAATCGCGGGCCTCTTGCATGATTGCGGCAAGGTCACCACGCCGGTTCACGTGGTGGACAAAGCAACCAAGCTGCAGACTATTTTCGATCGCATTACGCTGATCGATACCCGTTTCGAGATACTCAAGCGCGACGCCGAGATCGCGAGAGTCAAGGCCAAGCTCAACACGCCGGACAACAGTGGCGGCGAATGGGAGAGGGCCGATCGCGAATTGAAGGCACGGTTACGCCAGATAGAGGAGGACCGGCAGTTCCTGCGCTTCTGCAATTTTGGATCGGAGGCGATGCGCGAGGAGGATCAGCGGCGCGTACGGGACATTTCCAGGACGTATAAATGGCGCGACGTCGATGGCAACGAGGCAGATTTCCTTACCGCCGATGAAGTCAACAATCTGACCATCCGCTCGGGAACCCTGACCCAGGAGGAGCGGCAGGTTATCAATCACCACATCGAGGTGACGATCAAGATGCTGGAATCGCTGCCCTGGCCGAAGCATCTCAAAAACGTTGCCGAGTACGCCGGTGGCCATCATGAGCGCATGGATGGCAAAGGCTATCCACGCGGATTGACGCGCGGGCAGATGTCGGTGCAGGCCCGCGTGATGGGGATCGCGGATATTTTCGAGGCGCTTACCGCGAAGGACCGGCCTTACAAGAAAGGCAAAACGCTTACCGAATCGTTGCAAATCCTCGGCAGATTCAAACTGAACGGTCATATCGATCCGGATCTTTTCGACATATTCGTACGCAAGAAGGTCTATTTGAGATACGCGGAACAATTCCTGGATCCCGATCAGATCGACGAGGTACAAGAAGCGGCGCTTCCCGGGTTTCAATTCCGGTGACAAACTGCGTCAGATACTGCCGATTGGCTCGGCCCGGGAATGCAGCGAGTTGACTCGTAAAAGGCTTGGTCACGAAAGGGACCCGCTGGATAATCGATCCACGCGGGTGTGAAGTATCTCGTTTATGTCATTGTTAATTAACGACTTTTATTTTGCCTTGAATCTGACGCCGCGATATCAAGAGAGGATTGGGACCGCTGGCACAAGGCTTGCGCAGTCAGTGGCGAACACCTGAAGTCCAGCGTGTTTGTTAATCAACCATCAAGGAGTTATCCATGAAGGCCGTACAAAAGGGTTTTACCCTTATCGAACTGATGATCGTGGTCGCGATCATCGGTATTCTGGCGGCGGTTGCGTTGCCGGCATACCAGGACTACACCGCGCGTGCCAAGATGTCTGAAGCAATTCTGGCTGCGTCGGCCTGCCGTACCAGCGTGACTGAGACAGCGCAATCGGCGCCGGCCCTGCCTGCCGCAGGCTTCTGGGGCTGCGAGTCAAGTAATACCGCTGTAGCAGCTCAGGGGGGCGTTTCGAAGTATGTGCATGATATCCAGACCAGTGGCGCTACTTCTACTTTCCCCGGCACTATCAGGGTAGTGGTAAGCAACATCAACACGCTGTCCAATGGCATGGCGATCATACTCCAGCCCTCTGCCAACGCGAGCGGTGGCACGGCGATAACGGCCGGTTCAGCCGTTTCATTCTGGGGTTGCGGGCCGGACACCGCCAACGGCAATGACATTTCGAAGTATCTGCCGGGTTCCTGCCGTGCGCTAACCGTGGCTGCCGGTCCTTACGCGGCAGGCACCTGATGTGCTGAAACACTCAGCCGTAGTGCTGTCAAAGAGGGCGCCTTCGGGCGCCTTCTTTTTGCAATTACTCCCCAACAACAGGGCCTACTGGGGCAAGATCCCGATGAAATTTCGCGGCTTCGAGGGTGGCCTCTCTTTCAATCTGACCCTCGCGATCATCTGTTTCTATCTCATCCTCTCGGCTGTGTGGACGCCGGGAATTGCGCCACGGTTGTACGACGATTCACGCTATCTCGAACTCGCCGCGCTGGGGCTGTTGCTCATTCCTTTCGCAAAATCATCAGTACGAAACGCCGTGACACTGGCCTGGCTCGCCCTGGATCGGAAAGCGCGTGCCCTGCTGGTGGTTCTACTCGCGGGTGGCGCGTTGAGCGTTGCTGTTTCGCATGCAGCTCATCTGGGATCAATGGAAGTTGCGCTCGTCGCTCAACTCGTCATGCTGACGCTGGCGGTTTCCGCCGCCGTTCGCGAGGGCAGACACCAGGCAGACAACGCGTTGGCGATTGCGATCTTCGCCGGAGCAGCACTGTGTGTCTTGAAGTTCTGGGTCACTTATGTGCTATACGCCCTGGAAGGCAAAGACTTTCCATGGGTAAGTCCGTTTCTGGTATTCGCGAACGTACGGTTCTTTAGCCAATATCAGTCCTACACGCTTCTTCTGATGATTCTTCCCGGGCTCTTGCTCGGTTCGAGCAAATCCGCGCGCGCGCTGTTCTTTTTTGTGGCCGCCAATTTCTGGGCGCTGCACTGGATGGTGGGATCGCGGGCGACATGGCTCGGGTTGGTAGTCGGCTCAGTGGTTGTTCTGGTTTTCCTGCGGCAAGGCAAGAGAGTTTGGCTGCGTGAGCAAATGCTCGTTGCATTCGCCGGCGCAGCGATTTTTCTTGCGATTTCGCATATCGTGGCCTTGCCGCCTCACACCGCGCCGGTCCCGGGTATCCAGTCTATTGTGGATCGCGGCCAGGGCAGCATCAATGAAAGGCTGGAACTCGCGCGAAGCGCCTTGCGATTCATCAGGCAGCACCCTCTGGTGGGCGTTGGCCCCGGACAGTTCGGTCTTCAACCCTATTCGACGTACGCCGCCCATCCGCACAACGTTCCGCTGCAACTGCTTTCTGAATATGGATTAGCGGCTGGCCTTGCCGGAATCGCGCTTGTCTTGATGCTCACGGTACACGCCGTGAAAACCTTGCAGACAGTCTCGAGGCAAAGCAGCGTATTGGACGTAAGCCTCGTCGCGGCCCTGACGATGGGTCTCACCGATTCTCTATTCAGCGGTAATCTGATCATGCCGCACAGCCAGATGTTATTTGGAGTGTTGGCCGGATGGATCCTGGGCCGCACGGTACCCGCGCCGTCGGGCGTGTACGAGAAGGCTCCGGGTTTCAAGAGGCTCAGGATTACGATTGTCTCGACTGCCATTCTTGCGGTGGCCATCACGACCATTCTGGGTCTCGAATACCTACCCTTGGCCCGAGATATTCCCGTATGGCGGCTTACCTGGAATCCGCACTTCTGGCAGTACGGGCGGTTTTCCGCCTGGTAGATTCCGTGAATGGCTCGCACAGAGAGTACTTTGGGATCAGAGCAGTTTCGGCGTGTTAATGGACTCGATATGAATCGATTTCCCGCTTCTCAAGTAATCTTGCAATGGCTCCCAGACCGGGACAGTGGTGGAATCCGCTTCCATAACCGACGCCCATCCCGCGACTCGATAGGACTTCCCGGAACTCAGTGCCATTCCATTGAACCGTAAATCCGAGATTCGCCGACCGACAGAAGCTCTCGCATTGCACGTATAACTGAGCCCGCGGGTTCGTACCATGTCGCCGCCCTGGCGATAGTAAGGATCCGGATTGAAGAGGTTGTCGGCAATATCTTCCAACGCATCCTTGATTTCGGCGCCGGTCAGATCGCGCATCGTGACTCCGGGATAGGTAATCGCCGTTTGCGCCATCACATCCTCGACAGTGATGTCGGATGCCGGCAGCAGCGTCGTGCCCCATCGGAATCCCGGAGACAACGCGATCTGCGCGTCCTGCGATTGTTGTAG
>WNFM01002774.1_pt1 | contig 23107 bp, 23 predicted proteins | sample 5400271 | NCBI WGS metagenome assembly WNFM01 (sample SAMN13153352, study PRJNA577476) | soil metagenome | isolation source: 60 cm saprolite on Douglas fir-dominated hillslope | place: USA:California | collected 2013-09-17
GCTTTACGACTGGTCGGGCGCCGACTGGAAGAAGAGCGGACCGCGGCCGGGTGACAATCTCTATACCACGTCGGTCATCGCGCTCGATCCCGATACCGGCAAGCTCAAATTCTATCACCAGGAGCTGCCGCACGATGCCTGGGACTTCGATTCCGCGGTGGGCGAGTTCGTCATGATCGACCGCGGCGGTCAGAAGCTCGTGGTTCATCCCAACAAGAGCGGTTTCATCTTCGTCTATGACCGCTCCAATGCCAAGGTCCAGAACGTCTGGCCGCTGATTAATAACATCAACTTCGTCAAGGGCATTGATCCGAAAACCGGCGAACTGATCGGCCGCCGCGACCTCGTGGCTGGCAAGGCGGACACTCCGTTGTGTCCGGCGATCGTCGGCGGCATCAGCTGGAACTCCGGCGCCTACAGCCCCAAGACCGGGCTCTACTACAAGCTGGGCCAGGAAGTGTGCATGGAGCTGACCGTGGAGAAGACCACGCCGATCCTCGAGCCGATGGCCCAGCTCAACATCGGCGCCCAGTTCAAACTGGTGGCGCCACCGGACGGGCCGGCCCATGGTCATCTTGACGCCCGCGATCCCGTCAGCGGCACCAAGAAGTGGGAGGTCAACTACAAGGAGCCGCCGCTCGCCAGCGTGCTGGCCACCGCCGGCAATCTGGTGTTCGTGCCGGATGCCGAAGGTGTCGTGCACGCCTACAATGCCGAGAGCGGCAAGGAGTTGTGGTCGCACAACAACGGCACGGGCCACAATGCCGGCATCATCAGCTACATGGCAGGTGGCAAGCAGTACATCGCGGTACCCGCGGGGTGGGGCAGCCTGGTCTCCGACGAGTACGTCGCGCTCTATGGCGAGCCCTTCAAGAGCATGGCGAAGAATACCGGCGCCCTGATTGTCTACGCGCTGAAATCGCAATGACGATGGCGCTGGCGGCAGGGATCGCTCCCTGCCGCCTAGCCGGTCAATACGGATGCCGGAATGCGAATAGTGTTTGTGATTGTTGCTTCCCTGGCCATGATCTGGCCTTGGCTGCCTACCCCCGCCGTTGCCGAAGAGTCGACCTCAGCGGGATCTGCAAGTCCGCAGGCGAATGCCGAGGCCTCGCCGAACGACATTAATGGCGACCAAATGTTCGCCACCACCTGCGGCTTTTGTCACCAGGATGGTGGTCGCGCCGCCGGCAGAGGTCCGAAATTGTCGAAGTCCGAGCGCAGCGATGAATTCATCATCGAGCGCATCAAGAGGGGCAAGCCGGGCGCCATGCCGGCGTTCGGTTCGGTGTTCAGCGACGGCCAGATCATCGCGATCCTGGCCTACATCCGGGGGCTCGATGACTAGCGCGCCTCCGAAACCGCATGGCGATCGCCGGATCGCGCCGGGGAAACCGCGATACCGCCTCGCCCGCTACGCGGCAAGCATCTTGCTATTGGTGCTCGCAAGCGCAGCGGCGGATGCCCGCTCGCTGGAAACCATCATCGAGCGCGGCGCGTTGACGCTCTGCGCCAACCCCAACGCGCTGCCGTTTGCCAGCAAGACCGGACCGGTCCCGGGATTTCAGATCGAGCTCGGCGAGAAAATTGCCGAGCAGCTCGGTGTCAAGCTGACGCGGGAGTGGGTGGTCAGTGCGATCCAGTATCGCCGCGCCGATTGCGACCTCGTGCTCGACACCATCGCCCGCAAGGACACGCCGCCCGAGGGCGGCGTGAAGGTATCGCGTCCATACCATCGTAGCGGCGTCGTGCTCGCGGTCCGCTCCGACTCGCAAGCGTCGTCGCTGAAAAGTCTGGGCTCCGATCAGCGGGTCGGAGTGCCGGTCGGCTCGCTGGTCTCGATGATGCTGGGCAAGGGCGGCACCTTCACCTCCCCGTTCGTGTTCGAGGACGATATCGTTGCGGCGCTGGCCAATCGCGAGATCGAGGCCGCCGCCGTTACACCGGTGGCGGTCGGCTGGTTCAACCTGCAGCATGCCGACAAACCGCTGCGCCTGATTCCGGCGTTCGACAATGATTCTGATTTGAACTGGAACATCGCGGCCGGGCTGTTCCGCCCCGACGACAAGCTGCGAGCGCGTGTCGATGCGGCGATCGAGACGCTGCTGGCCGATGGCACCATCGCGCGGATCTATGCCCGGTACGGTATCGAGCTACGACCTCCGCAGTGAGGCGCCCAACTCGCCCAACCGTCATTCGGCCTACGCGGCATCGTGCCATTCGCGCAGGCGGCGGATCGCCGAAGGCGTCAGGCTATAGGCCGCGACGGTTGTTTCCGAGAATCGCGCGGCCGATGCGGGGGCGCGCAGCAGCCTCGTCACCACCACGCCAAGCGGTATAGCGCACCATGGGTCGGTCACGAGCGGCACCAGTTCCTCGCGCGATCCCTGATATCGCCCCGAGCTGCTCGCGAGCAGACCGATTTCGCGCAGGATGTCGCGCCGGCGGTTGCGCCATCGCGCGGCATCCAATAGTCCCATCAAGCCGAGCCGGGTGAGGACGCCCTCGCGGCCCTCGGGCTGCAGCGGTGGCGCCTCACCGAGCGATATCCGCAACAGCGCACCGGCCAGGTCGACGCCGCTCAACCACGCATTCATCGGCTCGACCAGGCGGGGATTGGCATCGATGAAATGCGGCGTCTTGGTCGCATCATCGCGGATATAATCGAACGACAGCGCGCCGTGCCAATTTAGCGCTTGTCCGATCCGCGCGACGGTCTCACGAACCTCGGCATCGACGACGCTGAGTTTTAGCACGTCGCCCCCGCCGGGCCCTTCCACGACTTGCCGATAGATGTGGCTGGCGACGAGCCGTCCGCGATCGAACACGGCTTGCGTGCGCTCGAGCGCGCCAAGCACCGCGGCCTGCACCAGCAGACCTTCGGCGAACGCATTCTGCCCTTGTAGTCGCAGCAGCAATGCATCGCGCTGGCGGGTGCCGGCCACCCGCCAGACGCCGGTGCTGGCGGTGCCGAAGGCGGCCTTGACGAAAAACGGAAAAGGCCGCATCGCGCCGAATTCATCTGCCGAGTGGACGAGTTCGGTTTTGGGCTGCGGCACTTTCAGCCGGGTCAGCAGCTCTGCGAAAGCTGCCTTGCTCTGGACCTGTTCGAACGCTTCGAAATCGGCGAGCGCTATTCCAACTCCGGAAGGAAGGTGCTTGCGCGCCGCAGCAAACAGGTAAGCCTGCTCCTGTACGGGAAGCAGCGCGTCGATTTGGCTCGCTTTGACGACTTCGATCACCTTGGCCAGATAACCATCGGGATCGGCACCGGATGCCGGAGCGCGATGCACGCGACTGACAAAACGCGAGAAACGCCCAAGGCAAAAGGGATCGCTGGAGACCAGTTCGACCCGATGGCCGGCAAGCCCCAATGCCGTGATCGCCTCGCGCGACGACAGGCTGGAGCCTTCGCTGAGAAGGATGTTCGGCTTTTTCGCTGTCATTTCCGGCGCTACCTCGGCGTGTACCTTAGCTGGCTGAGGCACTCGGACCAAGCGGGCAGGTCGGCTGCGCCGGGATTGTCGGTGAGCCGAACATGCCATAGCGTGACCGGCGAATTCGCTCGCCCTTTTCACTCTCATTCGCAACGGACAGCCATGAACCGCGTTCTCGCCCATACCGGCGCCAGATATCCTATTGTGCAGGCTCCGATGGGCTGGATCGCGCGCACCCAATTGGCCTCGGCGGTGTCGCGCGCGGGCGGGGTTGGCATCATCGAGACGTCGTCGGGCGAAACCGAAGCCTGTCAGGATGAGATCAATAAAATGAAAGCGTTGAACCTGCCGTTCGGCGTCAATCTGCCCATTCGATTCCTGCGCGACGACGCGATGCTGAAATTCGTCTGCAACTCCGGCGTCAAATTCGTCACCACATCCGCAGGCAGCCCAGCAAAATTCATCGCGCCGCTGAAGGCTGCGGGCATCATCGTTTATCACGCGGTGCCGACGGTCGAGACCGCGCTGAAATGCGTCGAGGCCGGCGTCGATGGGCTGGTGGTGGAAGGCGCCGAGGGCGGCGGCTTCAAGAATCCGGAAGAGGTCTCGACTTTGGTGCTGCTGCAGGGGATCCGCGCGCGCACCGATGTGCCGATGATCGCCGCCGGCGGCATCTGCGACGGACGCGGCATGGCAGCGGCCTTTGCGCTAGGCGCCGAGGGCATCCAGATGGGTACGCGCTTTGTCAGCTGCAGCGAGAGCCCGGTGCATGCCAATTACAAGAACGCGATTGTGGAGGCGAAGGAAACCGGCACGCTGGTGCTCAACAAGAAATCGACGCCATGCATCCGCGCGCTGAAATCCGAACGCACCAGGGCCATTCATGATTCGGGCCTGATGGCGCCGGATGCACTGAAGGGAATCCGCCAGCTTTATTTCCACGGCGACATGGAGGCAGCGCCAGCACTCGCCGGGCAATCGGCGGGGCTGATCGATCAGGTGAAATCGGCGCGCGAAATCATCGAGGAAACCGTGGCGCAGTTTTTCGCCATCACCGGCAGGCTCGGCGGATTGGCGTCGGCTGGCAGATTCGGTTGATCGTTCGCTGGATCGTCGCGGGAATGGCGGAGGCGAAGACGATGCAGGCAATCGTGCAAGGTAGCAATCCGCAACAACGCTGGAGGCAACGCAGGCGAGCCCGGATTGCGGGCGCGATCCTGCTGGTAGCCGTGGCCGCGATCGTGCTCGGCTCGGCTCGGAGACTTTATCAATCCCGGACCGCCAATTTTTGGCAAGCCAGGCTCGTGCGCGGCGAGCCGGTCGTGTTGAGGTTCATCTGCGGAACCGACACCGTTGTGGACTGCAACATATCGGTCAAGGTCACTTATCAGAAGCAGGATTCAAAATGGTGCGAAAATCTCGAGCGCAGCGATCAGGGCGAAATTGACAAGAGGCATTGGTGCAACGCCAATCCCGAAATGCGCACAATCAGCCTGTTCGGCGTGCCGCATTCGTTCGACAGATTTGGTGCCGTCAAGAACAAGGATCGCCTCGTCGGACAATTGTTCATGGAATAAGACCTCGCAGCTGCGCCCGGGAAAGCCAAGCTGAATTTCATCGCAGCCAGTCAGGCCGCTTTGAGAAACAGAACGTCAACGTAACCGTTCCCGGCAGCCTTGGCATGAATCTCCGCGGCGCTGCTTTTCTGATGCGGCCCTGTCCGCATCAGCCAATACGGCTCGTAGCCATATTGCGACAAGTGATCCAGGATTGCGGATACCGACGCCCCGAAGCGCTGCAATCCTTCCTCATGCAATTCGATGAAGAGCGCCGGTCCGGCCAGCCTTAGAATGTCGGGAGCGCCTTGCAGAACCAGCATCTCTGCGCCCTGCACATCGATCTTGACCAGACTGGGTCTCAGCACACCCTTGTCCTGAATCAGATCGTCCAGTCTGACCGCTTCGACGGCGATCCCGGTGCCGTCCCTGGAAAGCTTGTGGTCCGCTGGATGAAGGTGGTTGATCTCGAGAAACATCGGGCCGGCGGTTGCGGCAGCAACGGCTTTCAGTGCTCGCACCCTGCCGGACACGCCCCTGCGCTTGAGCGCCGAGAGCAGGGCTTGGTAGTTACGATCCTCCGGCTCGATCGCAATGACTTCGCCGCTTCCGCCCACCCACTGCGCGAAGCGGAGAGAGAAAAAGCCGACATTTGCGCCGACGTCGATCACCAGCGATCCGTTCGGGACAAATTCCTGAAGCCTTTCGATCGGCCCGGCTTCGAAGTGTCGCTTGTACCCCGCGTAGAGCACAAGAAAGACCCGTTGAAACATGGGCAGACGGTACACTCCAAGCTTCGCAGCCAACCCAAACAGCTGCACCGCAGAATTTTTGATGAGGCTTTGAAACATCGGTAAAAAGAGGCAGCGTTTTTCGGAGTAGATGCAAAGGGTGCAAGCGTGGAGGACGGGATATCACATATCCATCAGTGCCGGTCCATATGCGCCTGCCGTCCACCCCAGGTGGTAGAGGCTTGCCGAATTTACACCGTCAGACCCCTCGGCTAAAAGCACCTTCCGATCGAGCCTTCACAACCCGGATTTCCGATGAAAACCACCCACAAGATTGCCGGCGCCCGTGCGATTTATCGCGTGGTTCGAGCCGGTCGTGCGATGCTTGGCCGCACCGATCGGGACGTCGTTGTGAGGGGTGGCATCAATTACGAGCTGGATCTTTCGCAAGGGATAGATTTCGCCATCTACCTTGGAAATATCTATGAGCGCCAGACCAAGGCCGCGCTGCGCCGCCTGGTTTCCCCCTCATCGCTGGTGCTGGATATCGGCGCCAATATCGGCGCCCACACCCTGCATCTTGCGGAGCTGGTCGGCCCCAATGGCCGCGTCATCGCATTCGAGCCGACTGATTTTGCTTTTCGCAAGCTTGGCCGCAACCTCGAGCTCAACCCCCAACTCAAGTCCCGGGTGACCGCCTGCCATTGTTTCCTGACCGAACATGACGAAGACCAGGTCCCGTCGGCGATCTATTCGAGTTGGCCGCTTGCTCGGGAGGCCGGCCTGCACGCCAAGCATCTCGGCCGTGAAATGCGAACCGAAGCAGCAAGGGCCCGAAGTCTTGACAGCGTGCTGTCCGAACTTGCCGATCGCAAGGTGCAGCTCGTCAAGCTCGATGTCGACGGATTCGAATGCGACGTTCTTCGCGGTGCAACCGCGTTGCTCCGGGACGTGCGCCCGATTTTTGTGATGGAGTTGTCGCCCTACGTGCTGGAAGAGCATGGAACGTCACTGGACCAGCTGCTTTCCTGCTTTATCCCGAATGGATATTGCTTCTATGATGAACGAACCTTTGAGCCATTGCCGTCGACGGCCCGGGAGCTGCAGCGCATGATCGGGGACGGCGCGGGCATCAATGCGATAGCGCGAGTGGATTGACCCAGATGAATCTTGTTTCGCGCAAAGGGGCTTTGTGGCCGCTAGCCTTTGCCGTTGTGTTTTTTTCAATTCCTACCCTTCTTGCCGTCTCGTACTCAAGCTCGTTTTGGATGGTCACCGATTACGAACCGCTTGGCCTCGCCGACGCGTTGAACATGGCGTATCGGCTGGCCGACCGCCAAATGTACGACGCTAACGGAATGGCCTACCATCCCGGCGTCACCTTCTATTTGTTGAGCTGGCTGGCGCTCGCTCTCACCGGATACCCCATTGCTTCCGGAGAAAATTTTTTCAGCACGGTGCTCGCCCACGTCGAGGACTACCATCGGATGATTTTGCATCTCGGCGCATTGGTGGGCGCGGCCGGCGTTTATGTCTTCGCGCGGGCGGCACGCCAACTGGTTCCCGTCGGTGTCACCGCAACCGGTCTGGCGCTCTGGTTGGTTTCGACCTCGGCAACCCTGCAGATGTTCATGTCTGTGGGAATGGATGCGTTCGCGATGCTCATCAACGGCCTGTTTCTGGCGGTCCTGGTGCCGCTTGCCTATGAGGAGGATATCGATCCCAGCATCGTGGTGTTCGCGGGCTGCGTCGGTGCGCTCGCCTACTCGAACAAACTATCCTACATCTACATCCCGCTGGCGCTCTACGCCGCGATTTTCATGAAGCTGGTTTTTTGCAAGGTAGGCCTGCAGCGGGCGTTCTGGCTGCTCACCGTCTATCTCGGCACGTTCGCCCTGATGATCCTCGCGACGGCATTTCTCGTCATTGGCTGGGATTCATTTCGCGATCTCTGGAGGTACCACAAGTCCGTCATCCTGGGTTCGCAATTGTACGGGACCGGTGATCAGAGCGTGGTTAGTGCGGGCGAAATCTGGCGTGCGATTGCGGCAATACCGGTCGACCGTGCTTACGCTGTTCCGATCGCTCTGTTCGGCGGCGCCGGTCTTGTGATCGCGGGCCTCGTCAGCGGATTGAGGCGAGCCGCGAAAATTCCACTGGCGGTCCTCTGCATCGGAGTGGGCGCGGCCGCCGTGCTTTCGGCGCTCATCGTTCTGAAGCACTACGATATTCATTATACGGCCGGCGTTTCCCCAACATTGCCGGCATGTGTTGTCTGCAGCTACCTGCTCACCAAATCATGGCGTTTCGGTCCTCGGTTGGTCGGAGCAAGTCTCGCCGCGATAGCTATTTTGTTGATGGCTGATCAACTGAAACGGCCGCTGAGTTACGTCTTGGACAGCAGAACGAACGGCAGCCAGCGGGCGACGGCAGATCTCGAGGAAATCAATTCCTACCTCGCAGGAAGCAAGCGCGCCGTCGAATTCGCCTATAAGGCGCCCTTTGCGCAATTCGGCGAAGGCTTCGTGGTCATTTATGGCAGCGTGCCGCGATTGACCTACGAATATTTCAAGTCTCGACCGCAGGTGATCTCTAGCCTGATGGCCGGTCTGGTCACCCGGGATGTCGGCGTCTATGTCGTAGACAAGGGCTATTTTCCCACCGTGGAAAGTGTAAAAGCTGCACCAAATCTCGCTTTGCTTAACCCAAAGCCGGTTAAATTCACTGACGGCGACAAACTGATCGAGCTACGTACCGTATTTCTTTTGATACGCGGCTGATGTTCGCGCAGGTAATTGGCAGGTCTTGAATTCCGAGCTCCATTCGAGGCTGTGATGATTTCCAAATCTGCTTATTCCCAACGAAAACTCGACTTTCTGCGGCATTTTGAGGCCGCCGGCGACGAACTGGATCGCCCGGGCAAGTTCAATGCCGCCTATCGCGAAGACGACCGGAAGTTCATGCGCTTTCTGATTCCGCCCGGCAAACGGGTGCTGGAATTGGGCTGCGGCCGCGGCGAACTGCTCGCCGCGCTAAAACCTTCCTACGGCGTCGGCGTCGACTTCAGCGCTACGGCGAATGCGAGGGCCAAAGAGCTGCATCCCGATCTGCATTTTGTGATGGGCGACGCGGAAGATCCAGCGACGCTGGCGGATATAGAGGGACCTTTCGACTATATCGTGATCGCCGACACCATCGGCATGTTCGAGGACATCGACGGCACATTGAACCTGGTGCATCACCTAAGCGCGCCGTCGACGCGGATCATCATTTCTTATTACTCCCATTTATGGGAGCCGACCCTCAAGCTCGCCGAAGCGCTCCGGTTGCGCAGCAGGCAACCGAAGATCAACTACATCGCCACGGTTGATTTCCTGAACCTGATGGATCTCGCGGATTTCGAGGTAATCAGCCAGGAGCAGAGGCAATTGATCCCGCTGCGCTGGTTCGGGCTTGGCCCGTTCATCAATCGGTTCATCGCACCTTTGCCGGGAATCAGGCGGCTGTGCTTAAGGACCTATATCGTCGGGCGTCCGGTCCGCCAGTTTCCGGACCGCAAATTTTCCGTCAGCATTCTCATTCCCTGCCGCAACGAGAAGGGCAATATCGAAAACGCCATCCTGCGCATGCCGAAATTCGGCACGGCTCAGGAGATCATGTTCGTCGAGGGCAATTCCAGCGACGGCACGTTCGAGGAATGCGAACGCGTCCGCGATGCCTACCGGGATCGTTGGGACATCAAAGTCCTGAAACAGGACGGCAAGGGCAAGGGCGATGCGGTCCGCAAGGGTTTTGCCGCCGCGACCGGCGATGTGCTGATGATCCTGGATGCTGACCTCACCATGCCGCCGGAAGCGCTGCCGAAATATCATGCGGTGATCGAGACCGGGAAGGCAGAGTTCGTCAACGGCACCCGGCTGATCTACCCGATGGAAAATGAGGCGATGCGCCCGCTCAATCTGATCGCCAACCGCTGCTTTGCCTATCTCTTCAGCTATCTCGTCAACACGCGGCTGACGGATACGCTGTGCGGCACCAAGGTGCTATTGCGAAAAGATTACGAAGTGCTGGCGCGCGAGCGCGACTATTTCGGCAATTTCGATCCGTTCGGCGATTTCGATCTGATCTTTGGCGCGGCCAAGCAGAATCTCAAGATCATCGAGACGCCGATCCACTACAAGGCGCGCACGTTCGGCGAAACCCAGATCTCGCGCTTCCGCGATGGCTGGCTGCTGTTGAAGATGGTGTGGTTTGCGTATCGGAAATTGAAGGCGATTTGAGCTAAAGCGTTAGCGAGGCGAGGTATTGAAATCGTCATTGCGAGCGCAGCGAAGCGACGAAGCAATCCACCTTTCCTTCCGCGGTGGCAATGGATTGCTTCGCTGCGCTCGCAATGACGGGAGGGGCTACCGCGTCATCCTGTTCCAGGCATCGAGCCCGGCGATCTTGTAGGCTTCGGCCAGCGTCGGATAATTAAAAGTGTTCTGGATAAAATAATCGATGGTGCCTTTGAGGTTGAGCACGGCCTGGCCGATATGGATCAATTCGGTCGCGCCCTCGCCAAGAATGTGAACCCCTAGCAGCCGTCTGGTCTTGGTCGAGAAGATCATCTTCATCATGCCGCTGTTGAGCCCCATGATGTGGCCGCGCGAGGTCTCGCGGAAGCGCGCTACCCCGACCTCGTAGGGAATGCCGCGGGTGCGCACTTCCTCTTCGGTCAACCCGGTGGTCGAAATCTCCGGCACCGAATAAATCCCGTAGGGAAAAAATTCCGGCGGCGCCAAGGGCTCCATTCCAAGCGCGTGACAGGCCGCCATCCGCCCCTGCTCCATCGAGGTCGAGGCGAGGCTCGGAAACCCGATCACGTCGCCGGCGGCATAGATGTGCGGCACGTTGGTTTGCAGTGTCAACGGATCCACCGCGATGCGGCCGCGATGGTCGACCGCGATGCCGGCAGCGTCGAGATTGAGCCGGTCGGTGGCGCCGACGCGGCCGGCTGCGAACAGCAGCATCTCGGAAGTGACGTTGCGGCCATCGGAAAGTTTTGTGACGATGCTGCCGTTTTCGCTGTGCTCGATCGAATTCACGGCGGAGCCCAGCCGAACCGCGACGTTGCGATCGCGCAGTTCATGCATGAATTCGTCGATCAGTTCCTTGTCGATGAAATCCAGAAATGTCGGCCGCGGCTCGATCAAGGTCACCGCGACGTCGAGCGCCGAGAAGATGGTGGCATACTCGACGCCGATCACGCCGGCGCCGATCACGGCAAGGCTGCGCGGCAATTTTGGAAGCTCGATGATCTCGTCGCTGTCGAACACGCATTTGCCGTCGAACGGCACATAATCCGGGCGGAACGGCCGCGTGCCGCAGGCGATCAGGACATGGGCGGCCGATACCATTCGGGTCTCGCCGTTCTCCGCCGTCACGTCGATCTGGTGCGGCCCGACAAAGCGGCCCTCGCCGCAGGCGGTCTTGACCATGTTGCGGCTGAATTGATGCTCGAGCACTTCGACCTCATGGTCGAGCGTCTTTTGCAGCCGCGCGATCAGATCGCTGGCGGCGATATCCTGCTTCACCCGGTAGGAGCGGCCGTAAAAGCCGCGCTCGCGCCAGCCGGAAAGATTGAGCACGGTCTCGCGCAGGGTTTTGGACGGGATGGTGCCGGTGTGCACCGAGACACCGCCGACCCGCCGGCCCTTTTCCACCACCAGAACCGACCGGCCGAGTTTTGCGAACTGCACCGCGGCGCGGCGGCCGGAAGGACCGGAGCCGATCACAACCATGTCATAGTCATACATCGCAGGCGGTCCGAACTCGGAAAAAGACGGCTGGAAATGAGGGCCCGAGGCCATTTTCCCATGCAGCAATCGGGCCAAACCCCCGGGGAATACTTACCCGGCAGGTAATCGCCGGGATGACCGAAACCTGAAACGATCTGGTCCGATCAATCTTGGACGAAGGCCGTTTCGCATGCATCAGCTGGTTTCAGCCACCGTGGTTACGTCGCGCCGCTGGTGGGTCCTCGCGATCGTCGTCGCCGCACAGTTCATGTTCGGGGTCGACGCTTTCATCGTCAACGTCGCGATCCCGACCATCGCGGTCGAGTTGCATGCGAGCCCGGCGCAGATCGAATCCGTCATCGCGATCTATCTCATTGCCTATGCGACGCTGGTGGTCACCGGCGGCCGGCTCGGCGATATCTACGGCACCAAGAATGTGTTTCTCTCCGGCGTGCTCGGCTTCACACTCACCTCGCTATGGTGTGGGCTTTCGCAGTCCGGCCCCGAACTGATCACGGCGAGGCTGGCGCAAGGCGCGACCGCGGCGCTGATGGTGCCGCAGGTGCTCGCCACCCTTCATTTGTTGTTCTCGGACGGCTCCCGCGGCCGCGCCTTCGGCATTTACGGCATCGTGCTGGGCCTTGCCGGCGCCGCCGGTTTTGCCCTTGGCGGCGTGCTGGTGACGTCGGATCTGGCGGGGCTCGGCTGGCGTGTGGTGTTTTTCGTCAACGTGCCGTTCGGCTTGGTGATCATGGCGGCGGCGTTGAGGATCATGCCGACGGTGCCGCGGCGTCCGGGCACGCGGCTCGACATTCCCGGCGCCATCGTCCTGTTCACCGGATTATTGTGCCTGATCGGGCCGCTGTTGTTGGGGCATGATGTGCATTGGGCGCCGTGGGTCTGGCTGGTGATGGTTGCGGGTTTTGCCATCGTCGCCGCATTCCTGCGCCTCGAACGGTCCGTCGCCCGCCGCGGCGGCATGCCGCTGATCGATCTTGCGCTGCTCTCGGATGCAGCGTTCATGCGCGGCCTGTGTGCTGTTTTCTTCTTCTTTTTCGCCAACCTGTCGTTCTACCTGATCATGACCCTGTTCATGCAGAGGGGCCTGCATGTTGGGCCGCTGCAGGCCGGCCTGGTGTTCGTGCCCTTGGCACTCGCCTTCGTGATCGCCTCGCGGCACAGCGTGGTGCGGGCGCGGCATCGCGGCACTTTGGTGCTGATCGAAGGCTGCGCCATTCAAGTCGCCGGCCTCGCCGCGCTGGCGCTGACGGTTGCATCGGTCGAAGCGCCGACCGCCCCCGTGCTGGCGCTACTGCTGGTGATTTTCGGGTATGGCCAGGGGTTGGTGATGGCGCCGTTGTCCGGCGCCGTGCTGTCCACCGTAAAACCTGCCAGCGCCGGTTCGGGCTCGGGGATGTATGGGACAACAGCGCAAATCGCCAACGCCGCCGGAGTGGCGGCGATCGGCGCGGCCTTCTTTGCCATTGAGGCCATCCTGTCGGTGCGGCTGGCGCTGGGCGCATCATTGGCGCTGTTTGGGCTGTCGCTCCTCATCAGCGTCGCATTTCTGTCGTGGATGCGGCGCGCGGCGTCAAATGAGGCCGATTAAGGTAATCGGCGATCACGGGCGATAAATTCTGGGGAATGACAGCACACGGTCTTTTTATTTTGCACTGCAGCAACTATCTGCTCTGGCTGAGGTTGATCAATCCCTCTCGCCACGGAGCTGCCGGTGTCCCTTGCCAACAATGTCGAATTCCTGCGGCATCTGCCAAAGCTACCAGGAATCAATGGCTTTGCGGATTTTGGAAAGAGTCTGAAGCCCGGGCTTCGCAGCCCCCTCGTTGAGACCACCGGCTTTGGCTCCAATCCGGGCGATCTCCGGATGTTCTCCTTCGCACCTCACCATCTACAGGAGCCGCGCGCGCTAGTCGTCGTGCTGCATGGATGCGGCCAGACTGCCGCCGGCTACGATTTCGGCGCCGGCTGGTCGACGCTCGCCAAACGCTACGGCTTTGCGTTGCTGATGCCCGAGCAGCAGCTCGCCAACAATGCGCAAGGCTGCTTCAACTGGTTCAGTCCGGAAGACACCGCGCGTGGGCACGGCGAAGCCTGTTCGATCCGGCAAATGATTGCGCGGATGGTCGGTGAGCACAAAATCAGCGCGCAACGCGTCTTCGTCACCGGGCTTTCCGCCGGCGGCGCCATGACATCGGTGATGCTTGCAACCTATCCCGAAATATTCGCGGCCGGTGCCGTGATCGCCGGCCTGCCCTACGGCGTCGCGACCAATGTGCGGGAAGCCCTGAACGGAATGTTCCAGTCGCCACCGCGCCCGGCTTCAGAATTGGGCGATCTGGTGCGCAATGCTTCAAGTCACAGGGGCCCCTGGCCGAAACTCTCGGTGTGGCACGGCAGCGCCGACCGCACGGTCAACCCTGCCAACGCCAACGAGATCCTCAAGCAGTGGCTCGATGTGCATCAACTGCCCGCGGCGCCGATGTCGGAGGCAACCGTCGACGGCTATCCCCATCAGGTCTGGTGGAACGCAAGTGGCGAGACGGTTGTCGAATCCTACAGCATCACCGATATGGCCCACGGCACTCCGCTCGGCACCGCCGACAACGACGAACGATACGGCGCGCAAGGCGCCTTCCTGATCGAGGCGGGAATCTCGTCGTCCTATCACATCGCAAGCTTCTTCGGCCTGACCGACTGGATTCGTCAGGCCGAGGCGGCTGCGACGGAACAGAGTGCTGCCAACGAAAAGGCAGTTGCGAAGGAAGCTGCAACCAGAACGTCGAAACAAGCCGCGAAGCTCATTCCGGCGATTCCCCCCACGCCCGCGCCGGATCTAGCCAACGTGCTCTGGCCGCGGGTGACGCTCAATCGTCATCCCGAGCCGCCGCGGCGTCGCGCGATCGACGTCGGCGGCGTCATCACCCGCGCGCTCACGGCTGCGGGCCTCATGAAATAAGAGCATCGGCGAGCCCGGGTCGGCACGCTGGGTAGTGGCGGCTGCCCGCGCCGGGCCGGATATATTTGCGTCCTGCTCCAAATCCGCTGGAACCAGTTGCTGTAGTCGCGAGTTTGGTGGGATTGTGACAGGCGGTTGTGCTCCGGCTGCTAGATTTTGGGCTGAAATTGGCCGCCAATCCCCTCATGTTGAAGTTCACCGGACCGGTGTCTGCGGATTTTCTCGCCGGCGGCGGGGAGATGGGCGCGTTGACACGGGCCTACGACTGGTCGGCCAGTCCGCTCGGAAAACCCGAAACCTGGCCGCAAAGTCTGCGCACCGCGTTGCGGATTTTGCTCAATACCAACCACCCGATGTTCATCTGGTGGGGGCCCGAGCTCATTCAATTCTATAACGACGCCTACCGCCAGACGCTCGGACCCGAGCGTCATCCGGGCGCGCTCGGCCAGCGCGGACGGGAATGCTGGGCCGAAATCTGGCACATCATCGGTCCGCAGATCGAGCAGGTGATGAGCGGCGGCGGCGCCACCTGGCATGAGAACCAACTCATTCCGGTGACGCGCCATGGCCGATTGGAGCACGTCTACTGGACCTACAGCTTCAGCCCGATCGACGAGGACGACGGCATCGGCGGCGTACTGGTAGTTTGCCGGGATGTGACGGAAGATTATCTTGCATCCGCCGCGTTGCGGGAACGCGAGGCCGAGCTTCGGCGCAGCGAAGAGCGATACCGCAAGCTTGCCGATGAGCTCGCCGAACTCAACGCGACGCTGGCGCAGCGGGTGGAGGAAAAGACCCGGGAGCGCGACCGCATCTGGAACGTGTCGCAGGACTTGCTCGTGGTCGCGGATCGCAACGGCATCTGGCGAACCGTCAACCCGGCCTGGACCAAGACACTCGGTTGGAGCGAGGCGGAATTGTTGAACCGCAGTTCGGAATGGCTGGAACATCCCGACGATGGCGGATTGACCCGCACCGATGTCAACAACCTGATCCAGGGCAATCTGACGGTCCGGTTCGAAGGCCGCTTCCGCCACAAGGATGGATCGTACCGCTGGCTGTCATGGACCGGCGTGCCGGACCAGGATTTGATCTACGCGGTTGCCCGCGACGTCACCGCGGAGAAGGCCGCCACTGAGCGGCTGAAGGCCACCGAGGAAGCGCTGCGCCAGTCGCAGAAGATGGAAGCGGTCGGGCAATTGACCGGCGGAATCGCGCACGATTTCAACAATCTCTTGACCGGTATCGTCGGCTCGCTCGATTTGTTGCAGACCCGTCTTAACCAGGGGCGCACCGATAACGCCGCGCGCTACATCGACGCGGCGATGACATCGGCGAACCGTGCCGCGGCGCTCACCCATCGGCTACTGGCCTTTGCGCGGCGGCAGCCGCTGATCCCGAAAGCCGTCGATGTCAATCAGCGCCGGACCATCGGCGAGACCATCGATCTTGAGATCACCGCAGCGGATGATCTGTGGTGCACGCTGTGCGATCCCAATCAATTGGAAAGCGCGCTGCTCAATCTCGCGATCAACGCCCGCGATGCCATGCCGGAAGGCGGCCGGCTGACGATCGCGACCTCCAACGCACGGCTCGATAATGTGACCGCGGATACGCCGGCGCTTTCGCCCGGCGACTACATCTGTATCGCCGTCACCGACAGCGGCGTCGGCATGAGCGCAGACGTCGTGGCGCGCGCGTTCGATCCGTTCTTCACCACCAAACCGATCGGGCAAGGCACGGGTCTCGGGCTTTCGATGATCTATGGATTTGCCCGGCAGTCGAACGGCCATGCGACGATCGATAGCAAGCCAGGGCAGGGGACATCGATCAGGCTTTATTTGCCGCGCCATCAGGGCGGCATCGCCGCTCCGCAGGGGTCGGTCGCGAGAACGGCCGAACATGCCTTTACCGGCGAGACCGTGCTGGTGGTCGAGGACGAGCCGGTGGTGCGCAGCGTCATCCTGGAGATGCTGCAGGACCAGGGGTTTCGGACCTTGGAGGCCGTCGATGGGCCGTCGGGCCTGCGCCTCCTGCGCAGCCGCGCGCGGATCGATTTGCTGGTCACTGATGTGGGCTTGCCCGGCATGAATGGCTGCCAGCTCGCCGATCAGGCGCGGGAAACGCGACCCGGCCTGAAGGTTCTGTTCATGACCGGCTACGCCGAGAGTGCCGCGATATCGCAAGGGTTTCTGCAACAAGGCATGGAGATGATCACCAAGCCGTTCGAGCTCGACATTCTCGCGCGCCGGATTCGCGCGATGATTTCAGGCTAGTTGCGCGCTTCCCCTTCTCCCCTTGTGGGAGAAGGTGGCGCGGACGAAGTCCGTGCCGGATGAAAAGACGGTATGCGGCGCGCCGTAGGCCTCGCGGCGGTTCTTGGCACGTGCGGCCAGCGGCTTGGGACGAAGCCGCAGGGCTGACCGCTTGGGCCTAATGATGAGCATGCCTGCGCTCTATTGAGATGTCTGTTCGAGTTCGCCGGTCGGGAGATCGAGAGGATGCGGTGCCGCTCTAAACTCGCACTTTAAATTTCAGATCGACCTTGCGCGCTGGCCTGTACTCCCTAATCAATTTAAGCATTGGCCTTTCGATCCACCGATGCACGGCGATGCCGATCGTGATCGAGCAGATCAAGACGCCGATCATTACGCCAGTACTCTCTTTCGGCGACGGCAGTGCGATCTCGCCGAAATACCGCATAACGCGAAATTTTTCCATGAAAATGGTGTGCGTAAGATAGATAGCATAGGACGCATCGCCGATCAGCACGAGCGGTTTCCATGTGATATCGGCTCCGTTGCTTGCCGCGAATAGCGCGGCGGCGGTGAGCAGAATTGGAAAATAAACGGTACCGTAATCATGTAGGGGCAGTTGCGGTGCCACGAATTGGGAACCGTAGCAGCCAACGAAGATCGCGGCACAGACGATGATGGTCGGCCACCTCGCCCATTTGCGCAGGTGATCCTTAGTGAAGGTCCAGACGTAGAACAGCGTGATGCCGTGAAGAAAATAATGAATATAACTGTGCGCGTAAAACTTAATCAGGAAATTTTCGACGCCGAAGTCGTTGGCCTTGATAACGGCATAGACGACCGCCGCCGCGATGAGCGGAGCAAGCGTTCGCGAGATCGTGAGCGCGGCGGCGAACACCACGTAGAAATAGACCTCAAGGTTGAGCGTCCAACCGACGCCAAGCATCGGCGTCTGATCTGACGGGACAAAGAACAGGCTTCGCAAGAGCGGGGGCGTGTTCGTTATGATCCACGTCCATAGCGGATCGAAGTGATGGGTGATCGGCGGGTGGTTGAACAGAACGATCAGTGCCATGGTGCAAAGCCAGTATAAGGGCACGATCCGAATTGCGCGCTTCGTTAGGAAACTGCCGGCGTGCGCGTCGCCGCTCTCGGCATCGCGCGTAATGAAGCACATGATGAATCCGGAGATCACAAAAAACCTCGAGACCCCAAAGAACTCGGTGTGCCGATCGCCGGGTAACCGAAAGTCTGTGTGATAGAACACAACACCAAGCGCTGCGAGGCCGCGCAGAATTTGCAGATTGAAAATTGTCATGTTGCCCCTGCCGCTTGGCGATGGAGACCCTAGCATAAGCGGAAAGGTAGCCAATCGAAGAATGAGCGGCGCGCGCGGTCAACTGGGGATTTTTGGAAGCGCGCTTCGGCGAGGTCTACACGGATGATCCGGGCCACCCGCCGCCGTCGAGCCCGTCATCGGCGATCTCAAAGCCGAGCACCGCATGGCCCGGAATTATCTCTGGTTCCGTCGCGGCGATGCCATCAACGCCGCCCTCGCCGCCGCCGGCTACAACTTCCGCCGCCTCATCCGCTGGCTAACGCTTTTGTTACGCCAAATCCTGATCGCTCTCACTGCCACGCTTCAACCCGTTCCGATCTGAGATCGGTGTTCTTCACGGGCGACGGATGAGGGGTCTCTCTCCGCGGATGCAGACCCCTCACCCGTCACGATGCTCACTGCGTTCGGATCGCGCCACCCTCTCCCACAAGGGGAGAGGGGAAGAAAGAGCGCCCCTGTTTTACGATCACCCCGCCGTCTCCGCGATCAGTTCGATCGGTGTGACCGTCACCTCGCCACCTGCGACCTGCCTTGTCTTTTCCGTATAGTGCTTGAAAAAATCCTTCTGCTGCAGGGTCTTGATGGCCCCGTCATCGGCGGCCGCGGCGAGATGATAGTAGCTGGTATCGTCGCGGTTTTTCATGACGCGGTAAGTGATCTTCCCCTTCAGCTCGGGATCATTGTCGAGCGCGGCAATGAACCGGCCGATTTCCCGATGCCATTCCTCTGATGGGCCGTTGGCGAACTGGTATTTGATCATGAAGTGCTTGATGGGTTGCTCCTTCGCACGTCGTGAAAATCAGACTTTCGGCGGCGGCGCTTCGCCGCGGAATACCGCGGCATTGCGGCTGGCAAATTCATCGAACGAGGTCGGCGGCCGCCCGAGCAGCGCCTCGGCGTCGGGCCAGACCTTTGCTTCCTTGCCGTTGCGCCGTTCGGCGAACAGTTCGAACAACGCGTCGGCGAGATAAGCCGGCATGCCGGCCGCGAGCTGGGCCTTTCTCGCATCTTCCGGCGGGACGTTGACATAGCGGATGGTCTTGCCGGCGGCGGCGGAGAGTTTTGTTGCCACCTCCGTCATGCTCAGCGCCTGCGGGCCGGTGAGGGGATAGGTTTTGCCCTCGTGCCCGGAACCGGTCAGCACGCGTGCGGCAATTTCAGCGATGTCGCCGACGTCGATCGAGGCGATCCTGGCATCCTCCATCGGCAGGAACATCGCGCCCTTGGCGACGATATTGGGGACTTGCCGGAAATAGGCCGGCATGAACTCGCCGGCCCGAAGATGCGTGAACGCCATCCCGGAGGCTTCCAATCGCTGCTCGATTTCGCCGTGCATCCTTGCGAAGCGAAATGCCGAATTAAGCTCCGGCATGATCCCGGACAGTTTTACCACGTGCTTCACATCAGCCTTTTTGGCCGCATCGATAAAATTCGACTGCACCTCGATCATGTCAGGGGCCGACGACGAAATCAGCATCGCGCGGTCGACGTCCCGCAGGGCCGCCGCGAGCGTCTCGGGGCGCGCCATGTCGCCTTGCACGAGTTGAACATGCGGCAGCGCCGCGATCGCCTCCGCCTTGGCCGGGTTGCGCACCAGCGCGCGCACGGCAACGCCGCGTCCCGACAGCACACGCAGCAATTCGCCGCCATTCAGTCCGGTGGCGCCTGTCACGAGAATCATGGCCCGTCTCCTGTTCGGCCTCTCCCAAGGGTTACCGGGGATTTGGCGCTGCCAGGAGCGATAACGCAAGTATGGACAAAAATGATACTATGGACTTTTTCGTAGCTGCTCGTATCGTGACACGGCGAGGCGGCGCATGGTGAGGGAGTGACGACATGGCGAACGCGAAATCAGCGCTGACCTGCGGTTGCCCGGTTGCGGCGTTCCAGAAGATGATCAGCGGCAAGTACAAGCTGCGGATCGTCTGGGATTTGCAGGATGGCCCGAAGCGCTACAGCGAGATCAGGACCGGCTTGCTGCGCGGCGCAAGCGGCACCGCCGAAATCGCGCCCCGCGTGCTGTCGCGCGAATTGAAGGCGCTCGCCGAGCAGGGGTTGATCGATCGCAAGGATTACGGCGTCGTTCCGCCCAAGGTGGAATTTGTGCCCATCATCGCCGCCATCCGCAACTGGGGTGCGCGGCATCTGGCGGAAGCGAGCGCGGCTGAGATGGTCGCAGCCGAGTGACGGACGTCGCCGCTAGCGCATGATGGCTGCGAGTTGCCAGCCCGGCTCACCTCGCCCCGCTTGCGGGGAGAGGTCGGATCGCCCTTGCGATCCGGGTGAGGGGGACTATCGGCGAGTCTGAATTTGCGGTGAGTCGCTCACCCCAACCCTCTCAGAGCGAGCTTCGCTCGTCTCGACCCCGCGAAGAGCGGGGCGAGGGAGCCTATCATGCTGCCTTACATCGCGCCGGTGAGGAATGGATTGGTCATCCGCTCTTGCCCGATGCTGGAGCCGGGGCCGTGGCCGCAGATGAAGCCGACATCGTCGCCGAGCGGCAACAGCTTGTCCTTGATCGACTTGATCAGCGTGTCGTGATTGCCGCCGGGGATGTCGCTGCGCCCGACCGAGCCGTTGAACAGCACGTCGCCGACATGCGCAAACCGCATCTCCTTATTGAAATAGACCACGCTGCCCGGCGAATGACCGGGGCAATGCAGGATGTCGAAATTCAATTCGCCGATTGCGACCCGATCGCCCTCCTCGAGCCAGCGGTCCGGCGCGAAATCGCGCACCCCGGTCATGCCGAACCGCGCGCCGCTGGTCACGACATTGTCGAGCAGGAACTTGTCGGCGATGTGCGGGCCTGTGATCTCGACCTTCAGCGCGTCGCGCAACTCGGCGGCGCCGCCGACATGGTCGATGTGACCGTGGGTCAGCCAGATCTTTTCGACGGTGACACCGGTCTGCTTGATCGCGGCCTGGATTTTCGGAACGTCGCCGCCGGGGTCGATCACGACTGCTTTTTTGGTGGCTTCGCACCAGATGATCGTGCAGTTCTGCTCGAACAGCGTCACCGGCACGATGATCGCGCCGGCTTTTGCTTTGGTTTCGGTTTGCTCTGTCATGCCTGCACAATGCCGATTTTTCGCGGGTAGCCAAGTAGAAATTCCGTGCAATCAAATGTCGCGTCGTCCCGGCGAACGCCGGGATCCATAACCCCCGGTATCTATGGTGTACAAGGCTGGAGCCCCTAGCACATGCAACGATATGCATCGGTGGAGACGCCGTACCAGAGGTCGTTGATCATGAAGTCTCCGCAAGCCGCCGCTGCAGACATGAACCTTTGGTGACCTCCGGCGTTCCCTTGATCGGACCTCCGCTGTTTGACGCACCTATGGCTCTGATTACGGTTCGGCCGACACAACTCGACAAAGACATCGCGCGCGGCATTTCGCGGCACACCGACGTTCCGATCGAGCGAGGCGCCGAGGCTTTGACGTGGGGCGCAGACGAGCACCTGCTCATCGCAGCCGCGACCATCGGCTGGCTGCTCACCCGCAGATCGGACGAGCCGCTACGCCGGCTAAGCACGCATTTGCTGGTGTGTTCGCTGTCGTCGGCGGTCCTGCCGCATATCCTCAAAGCCGTCATCGACCAGCAGCGGCCTGATCGCCGCACCGTCAGCGGACACTGGCGCGGCGTGCCGTTTTCCGGAAAATCGGAGGATGCGTTTCCCTCCGGTCATGCGCTGCATGTTGGCGCTGTGGCGTCCGCGGCAACGCTGTTACCTCCGAAGACCCGAAATCTGGCTTGGGCCGCCGGCGCGTTGCTCGTTAGCACGCGCATCGTCCTGCTGGCCCATTGGTTCACCGATGTGTTGGCGGGCCTTGGTCTTGGCGTCGTCGTCGAACGTCTCATGCGGCGGATGACGAAGCCGATGCCTATCCAGGGTGGGCCGCGGCGCTTCGCCAAGAGCTGACAAAATTTAAGAGCTGACAGAATTTAGACACAACGGAACCGAGGTCCCACGCTGGGGAAGGCCGGATTGGGTTCACGGCATTGGTTGCATCAGCAGCGCGCCAGGTTCCCCAAGATCGAAGTGGAACCGATTGACGGCCCGCGCTTTGAATCAGCGGAGGGATCATGGCCCGCATTTGGAAAATCCCCCTTTTCGTGGTCGCCATCGCGTATTTCGTGGTCGACGGACTGTTTTCTTATGTCACGCGACCTATCAGCGCCTGGATTGGCAAGATGCGCCTCTTCGAGCGAGCACGGCGCTGGATCGTTTCCTTGCGGCCTTACCCTTCACTGGCGCTGTTCGCCGTGCCGGTCATCATCCTGGAGCCGGTCAAGCCCGTAGCCGGATATTTGGCGGCCACCGGCCATCTAATGGCGAGTGCGGTTACGTTCATTACCGGCGAAGTGCTAAAATTGACCTGTGTAGAACGGCTGTTCGAGCTCAATCGGACAAAGCTCCTCTCAATTCCCGCCTTTGCGACAGCGTATGGATATTGGCGGCGGATGATGGACGTGATCGAATCGATGGAAGTCTGGAAGGCGTCACGACGGCTAGTAAAAAACGCGGCGCGCATGTTGCGGACGCGTTGGCTGCAATTCAAGCGCGCCAAAGCGTCGTATCGGCTTCAATTGCGCTCGCCGAGATAGATGCTGGTGAGGAGGCGCCAACGGGTCGCGCGATTGCGCGCCCGAGGATAGGCTCCGCACCGCCTCGAACCATGCGGCCGCTGGAGCCGTGATGACGGCTCGCTCAACCGGAAAATGCCGCAAAGCCGACCGGCCGGGACCGATCCCGAGCCAAATTGGTCTGCTCGCTCAGGCGAAATTCACCTGCTCGATCAAGCTGATTTGGGTCGTCCAGTCCTGTTTGCAAAAATATTCCGCTTCTCGTTTCACCCAAATCACTTCTAGAACTCTCGCCATCCCGCTCCTAACGAGGGGCGTTTCGCGATCGTCACGGACGTGAGGGCGGGATGCGGTGGACGCGGCGGCTCGCTGACGAACGAGCCTGCTCGCGGACGGCGAAGTCGTGTGGTCCTGACGCCCCGACGCTGGCGTCAAGTCGGCG
>WNFM01330412.1_pt1 | contig 23099 bp, 17 predicted proteins | sample 5400271 | NCBI WGS metagenome assembly WNFM01 (sample SAMN13153352, study PRJNA577476) | soil metagenome | isolation source: 60 cm saprolite on Douglas fir-dominated hillslope | place: USA:California | collected 2013-09-17
CTGTTCATCGTGGTTCTGCTGGCGGCGCCGCAAGGCCTGTTCGGCGCGGCCACGGCGCGGAGGGTGTGATGACCGCAGTCACCACGGCCCGGGCACGCGGCGAAGCGACCGCCTTTCGCGCGCTGCTGCCGCGGCTTGCGCCGTTTCTTGGAATTTTTGCGGTCGCGATGATCCTGCCGTTCGTCAGCAACGATTACTGGGCGCTGATCGGCACCCGCGCGGCGATCTACTGGGTGCTGGTCTCAGGCCTCAACCTTGTGGTCGGCTTCGCCGGACATCTGGCCATCGGCTATGTCGCGCTGCTGACCCTTGGTGCCTACACCACCAGCGTGCTGGTCGCCGGCAATGTCATGCCGCCGGTGCCGGTCTTCGCGGCATTGCCGATCGCTGCTTGCGTCGGCGCCGTGTTCGGCGTCATCGTCGGCCTGCCGGCGCTGCGGTTGCGCACCTTCTATTTCGCGATGTCGACGCTCGGTTTCGCCACCATCGTCACCCAGATCGCGCTGGCCTGGCAGAGCGTCACTGGCGGCGGCATCGGCATATCAGGTCCGGAATTTCCGGCGCCGTTCAATACCGCGTGGGGCTATTACTATCTCTGCATCGCTTTCGCGGCCGTCGCGACCTGGATCAGCGCCAACGTCGCTCACAGCCGTTTCGGCCGCGCCTTGATCGCGGTCCGCGATGCCGAAGTCGCGGCGGAAGCCACCGGCATTTCCAAGCCGCGCATGCTGATCGCGATCTTTCTGCTCGCGGGAGCGCTGGCGGCGATCGCCGGCGGACTGTTCGCGAGCCTGCAGACCTACATCACACCCGACGCGTTCACCTTCGATCTCTCGGTGTTGTTCTTCATCGCGATCCTGATCGGCGGTCGCGGCTCGATCCTCGGCCCGATGCTCGGCACCATCATCCTGACCATCCTGCCCGAGATCGTCGCATCCCTAGCGGCATGGTCGACGTTCCTTTACGCCATGCTGCTGTTGGTGATCGTGCTGGTGATGCCCGGCGGTATCGCGGCGCTACTGGATTTCCGCAACCGCCGTCCGCTTGCCTCCAACCGCGCCATCGTGCCGCGTCCTGCGGCGCTCGGCGATATCCTGCGCCAGAGCGCGGGCGGCAGGACGCTGAGGCTCCGCGGCATCGCGCTAAGTTTCGGCAATGTGCGTGCCATCGACGGCCTCGATCTCGACGTCAAGCCCGGCCAGATTCACGGCCTGATCGGCCCGAACGGCAGCGGCAAGACCACGACGTTGAACGTGATCTCCGGCTATTACGCCGCCAAGGCCGGAACGATGCAGTTGGGCGAAGACGCGCTGCCGCCGGGCATGCCGACGCTACGCGCCTTCAATGGCATCGCCCGCACCTTCCAGACGCCACGCGTGATCGGCGAGGCCTCGGTGCTGCAAAACGTCATGATCGGCGGCACCATCGAGGGACAGGCAACCTTCGTCGAAGCGCTGCTTGCGCTGCCGCGAAGCCGGCGCGACGAGCGCGCTCTCGCAGTTCGTGCCCGCGCGTTGCTCGGCGTGGTCGGGCTTGAGATGCTGGCCGATGTCCGCGCCGACCGGCTGCAGCACAGCGAGTTGCGGTTTATCGAGATCGCCCGCGCGCTGATGCTGGAGCCGGATTTCCTGCTGCTTGATGAACCCGCCGCCGGTCTCTCCAGCGACGAAATCGAGCGGCTGGCGGCGCTGATCAGGGCGATCAGCGCCCGCGGCGCGGGCGTCTTGCTGGTGGAGCATCATGCCGACCTGATCTTCGACATCTGCGATCAGGTCACGGTGCTCAATCTCGGCCGCACGCTGGCCGCCGGAACACCGGCCGAAATTCGCATCCATAAGGAGGTGGTCAGTGCTTACCTCGGCGGTTGAACCACTGCTCGCTGTCGGCGCGCTGGAATCCGGCTACGGCAAAATCCGTGTGCTGCACGGCATCGATTTCGAGGTCGCCTCCGGCGAGGTGGTGGCGTTGCTCGGTCCCAACGGCGCCGGCAAGACCACCATGCTGCGCGCACTGTCGGGATTGCTGCCGGTCAATGCCGGACAGGTGCGTTTCGGCGGCCGCGACATCACTAATGCAACGCCGCGCGAAGCGGCGCGCGCTGGCCTCGTGCACGTCATCGAAGGCCATCGCGTGTTCACCCAGATTTCCGTCACCGACAATCTCTTGCTTGCTGGCTACGACCTGCCGCGTGGCGAGCGCGCGGCACGGGTCGAGGAAGCGTTATCGTTCTTTCCCGAGATCGCCGAGAAACGCAGCGAACGCGGTGGCGCGCTGAGCGGCGGGCAACAGCAGATGTTGACGGTGGCGCAGGGACTGGTGCGCCGCCCAAAACTGTTGATGCTCGACGAACCGTCGGCCGGCCTGTCGCCGGTGCTGGTCGATCGCGTGCTCAACGTCATCGCCAAGCTGCGCGAGCAAGGCACGGCGGTGCTGCTGGTCGAGCAGCTGCTGGAAAAGGCGCTTGCGGCGGCCGACCGCGTCTACGCGCTGGTGCAGGGGCAGATCGTGCTGCAGGCGCCAACCGGCGAGGCCGACCTGCCGCAACGGCTCGAGCGCGCTTATTTCGGACATGAGAGCCACGCGGCGGTTGCCGGGTGATCGCCGGAAGCAGCTGACATCTCGCAGCGGATCATAGACAATGGGGAAATCGTCATCGAAGGCGCGCGGGCGATCGGGTTTGACATGATGCGGAAGACGGTTCTATGCGTTGCGCTGTTGGGTCTAGCGGCACTCAGCATTACGCCGGTCCTCGCTCAGAATACTCCGCAGGTGACGCTGATGACGGCCGGCGACGGCAGCGCGTTCATGCCCTATGGCCGGGGCATCGCCGCATTTCTTGCCGCCAACGGCATCAACATCGAGGTGAAGAAGAGCGCCGGTTCGAACGAGAACCTGTCTGCGGTCGAAGCCTCTCCCACAACCATCGGAACCGTATTCATGGGCTCCGCGTATGACGCCATCAACGGAACCGGCTGGGCTGCCGGCCGCAAGCACGAGAGACTGCGTGCGTTGTTCCCGATGTACGAGACCTCGTTTCAGGTTGCTACGCTGCGCAAGAGCGGGATCAGGTCGCTCGCCGACCTCGATGGCAAGAAGGTCGGCGTCGGTCCGGCAAAAGGTCCGGCCGAAGTTTTCTTCCGAGCCGCCGCCGAGATAGCGCAAGTCAGGCCGATTATCGTCAACGGCGATCCGGCGGCGCTGACAAAACTCGTTATCAGCGGCGAAATCGACGCGCTATGGCAAGGTGCCGTCGTACCCATCCCATCGCTTAGCGAAGTCGCCAATCAGGTTGACGCCGTCATATTCGGGCTGTCGGATGCCGAGGTCGCCGCGATGCTACGGACGTTCCCGCAGCTCTCGGCAACGACTGTGCCGCCAGGAGCCTATCGAGGTCAGACGGCGGAGATCAGCAGCGTTTCCGCGTGGAATTTTGTGGTCGCCAATATAGATCTTCCAGCCGAGACAGCTTACGCAATCACCAAGGCCGTGCTGTCGGCGATCGATCCCAAATCAGAGATTTATCCAACAGCCGCCGGCACGCTCGTCACTAATGCGGTCGTGAACCGGATCATGCCGTTCCATCCAGGCGCGGCGCGCTTCTACGCCGAGGCCGGCATCAAACTTCCATCGCGGTGAAGCTTGAGCCAAGCGGTCTTTTTGGACCAGTGCGTACCCAAGCACATCAAGTTCTCGATCGTTTCCTCACCCTTGCACGAGGCTTCCGTTTAGTCATACTCTCGCGGCAAGCTGAACAGCCGCAATATTTAGCGGCGCAAGAAAAAATACGTCCTGGAGGAAGCACCATGAAGACCGCGCCCGTCAGCCGTCGCGTGCTGCTGAAATCGTCGAAGGCAGTTGCGGCGTGGCTCGCTTTATCACCCGCCATCATCGGGCGCGCGCAGGCTGCCACCCTAAAACTCAAATGTTCATCGTCGCTTCCCAACGATCCTAAATACGCCAACGGCCGGGTCTATTACGACAACCTCGTAAAAAACCTGAATCCCCGACAACCAGCTCGGTCAGGAAATCGACGTCATCAATTCCGTGAAGCTGGGCGTGATCGACCTGATGGTGTCGGGCTCGTCGATCTCGGCCAATCTTGTTCCGCTGGTCGGGACGTTCGATCTCGGTTACCTCTTCACCAGCTTTCAACAGCAGACCAAGGCGTTCGACGCCGGTGCCGCCAAGCCGATCGAGGAAGCGCTACTCAAGGGCGCGAACATCCGGATCATCTCCTGGGCGTATAATTTCGGCGCCCGCAGCGTGCTGGCGAAGAAGGAGGTCAAGACGCCGGAAGATCTGGCCGGCCTCAAGATCAGAACATTGCCCAATCCCGTCATCACCGAGTGCCTGCGCCTGATGGGCGCAGCCGCGACGCCGCTGGCGTTCGGTGAAATCTATACGGCGTTGCAGGCCGGCGTGCTCGACGGGCTCGAGCATGACCCGCCGACCATCCTCGCCAGCAAATTTTATGAAACCGCGAAACACTATGCGCTGACGCAGCATATCTTCTCGCCGCTGGCGACGTATTTCAGCGATGCCACTTTCAATCGCATGGACCCGAAGCTGCGCGAGGGTTTTCTCAATGCCGCGCAAAAGGCGGGCGCCGACACGCGCGCCCACGGCGTCGCGGTCGAGAAGGAGGCGCTCGGCCTGATCGTGGACAAGGGCGTGACCGTCGTCGAATGTGACAAGGAAGCCTTCCGCAAGCGCGTGCTTCCGCAAACCGACAATTTTGTAAAGGCTCACGCTGAGGCGAAACCCGTAGTGGATATGATCCGCGCGACACAGGCTTGAGGCGAGAAGTGATGTCAGGCGCCGCACCCGTGCCAAGCGGCCGCCACCGGGTCATCGTCGCACTACTTGCGTTAAGCGACGCCATTGCGGCGATCCTGCTCGCAGCCGACCTTCTGGTCGTCAGCGGTTCGGTGTTGCTGCGCTTCCTGTTCAATGCCCCGGTCGAATGGGCTGACGATGTGGCTCGCGGCCTCATGGTCGGATCGAGCTTCTTTGGCGCGGCGAGCGCCCTGGCGCGCAGCGAGAATGCCGGCGTGGCGTTTTTCATTGATCGGCTGCCGGCCGGGATCCGACGTGTGGTCGATTCCGTGGGCGCGCTGCTGGTGACCGTGATCGCGTTCTATGTGGCATTCAACGCTCTAAAACTCGGCTCCCTCACGACGGGACAAACCACCGGTGCGGGTTTGCCGCTGGAATTGACCTTTTATCCGATGGGCGTCGGCGCGCTCTTCATGACGGTTTTCGCAGCCGAGCTTTTTTGCGTGCGTCCTATTTGGCGTGGGATTTCACCGCTCCTGATTCGGTGCCGTCGTCGGGCACGCTGATGCTGGTGGGCTTTTTCTTGACCCTGTTCGGCGGACTGCCGATCGGGTTTGCGCTGGCACTGGCCGCGCTGACATTCATCTGGGTGGAAGGCACGCTGCCCGGCGTCATCTTCGCCCAGCAGATGGCGCGCGGCATCGACAATTTTGTGCTCCTCGCGATCCCCTTCTTCATTCTGGTCGGTTATCTGATGGAGGCGAACGGCATGTCGGTTCGCCTGATCGAGCTGTTGCAGCGCGCCGTCGGCCACATGCGCGGCGGCCTCAACGTCGTCATGGTGATGTCGATGGTGCTGTTTTCAGGCATCTCCGGCTCCAAGATGGCCGACGTCGCCGCGGTCGGATCGGTGCTGATCCCCGCGGCTCGCCGTTCCAAGCAAAACCCGGGCGGCGCGGTGGCGTTGCTGGCGGCCTCGGCCGTGATGGCCGAAACCATTCCGCCATGCATCAACCTGATCATCCTGGGTTTTGTCGCCAATTTGTCGATCGGCGGCCTGTTCGTCGCCGGCGTGCTGCCGGCCGGGCTGATGGCGCTTGCCCTTATCGCGGTGTCGATCATCTTCGGAAGGCCCCGCGTCTCGGTGGAGGAAACCGAACCGCGAACGCCGATGTCGGGCCTTTGGAGCGGCGCGATCGCCTCGTTCGGACTGATCTTCATGATCTTCGCGGGCTTCAAAAGCGGTTTCGCAACCGCCACGGAAATTTCGGCATTCGCCGCGGTCTACGCCATCGTCATCGGCAGCCTGGTCTTTCGCGAACTCAGCCTCAAGACCGCCGCTCATAGTTTCGTGCAGGCGGCGACCCGTTCCGGATTGGTGTTGTTCATCGTCGCGGCTGCGCAATCGCTCGCTTTCATCCTCACCCTGCAGCAAGTGCCGCACGCGGTGGGTGAGATGATGCTTTCGCTGTCGGGCGCGCACGGCACCTGGCTGTTCATGCTGCTGTCGATCGCGGTGCTGATCGTGATGGGCTCCGTGCTCGAAGGCGCCGCGGCGTTGATCATCTTCGGGCCGCTGTTGCTGCCGGTTGCGACAAAACTCGGCATCGATCCCCTGCATTTCGGCGTGGTGCTGGTGATTGCGATGGGGATTGGCCTGTTCGCGCCGCCGCTCGGGCTTGGGCTTTACGGGGCCTGCCTGATCGGCAATGTGCCGATCGAACAGACGGTGAAGCCGATTCTCGGCTATCTCGGTTTGCTATTGCTGTGTCTGCTGATGATCGCCTTCATGCCGGGCATCAGCACCGCCTTGCCGCGCGCCTTCGGCTACTGATGTGGGAGAACGACTTACATTGAAGGTCTTGCATTGAAAGTCCTGCTGACCCATACGCCCCAGGCTAGGGGCCAGTATTATGGCGAGCGCAGCCTGAGCGGCCTGCAAGCACTGGCGGAGGTCGTCTTGCATGAAGCGGACGAGGCACTGGATGCCGCCGGCCTGATCGAGGCAGCGCGCGATGTCGATATCATCGTGGCTGACCGTTTGACGGAGGGACGGGGCGAGATTTTTCCGCCTCTGCCAAAACTGCGCGCCTTCGTTCGCTGCGCGGTCGATATCCGCAACATCGATGTCGAGGCGGCGTCGGCTGCGGGCGTATTGGTGACGCGGGCCGGACCCGGCTTCGTGCGGTCGGTGACAGAACTCGCGCTCGGCTTCCTGGTCGATCTGTCGCGCGGAATCTCGCGAGCGACGGCTGAGTACCATTCCGGACGGACACCGGAGGTCGTGATGGGGCGGCAGCTCGCCGGCAGCTCGATCGGCATCATCGGATATGGCAGCATCGGCCGCTATCTGGCGCAGCTCACGAGATCGCTGGGCATGACAGTTCTGGTCGCCGATCCCTACGTGACGGTCGATGATGCCGATATCGAACATGTTTCCCTTGAGGGCTTGCTTGAGCGCTCCGACTACGTTGTTTGTCTCGCAGTCGCGAACGAACAGACCGAAAATCTGATCGGGCAGGCGGCCCTGGCGCGGATGCGGCCGCACGCCTTCTTCATCAACCTGTCCCGCGGCAATCTCGTCGACGAGGCCGCATTGACTGCGGCGTTGCGCGAAAACCGCATTGCCGGCGCGGCAATAGATGTTGGCCGCGCCCGCGACCAGATGCCGACGTCGGAGTTGGCAAAATTACAAAATGTCATCGCGACGCCGCATATCGGCGGCTTGACGCCGCCGGCGATCGAAAGCCAGTCGCTCGAAACGGTTCGCCAGGTTGAAGCAATTATTGACGGTAAGGTTCCGGCGGGCGCCGTCAACGCCGACCACTGGACGCGCCATCTGTGAGCTATCTCACCCATTGTTGCCAATAGAAGGGTTATCGGTAGTCGCCCCGTCTGCTATTCTCGGATTTGTTTTTGCGGGGACGATAGCTTTATCGAGGTTTCCACCATGAAAAGCCTATTCGCCGCGATTATTGGTTTGGTTGGTTTCACCGGGCTGGCTGCAGCCCAGACACCGGTCGCCGTCGTCGAAGACGTGCAAGGCAAAGTCACCGGCGTCGAGTTCATGGACTACGTCGCTCCCGGAAAGGTCATCAAGCTTGGGCCGGGCGGCATGGTCGTGCTCGGCTACATGAAATCCTGCTGGCGCGAAACCATCACGGGGATCGGAACCGTGATCGTGGGCGCAGAAGAGAGCATGGTCCATCTCGGCGATGTCAAGGCCGGCAAGGTACAATGCGACTCCAGCCATTCGCAGCTGACCAGCCGCGAAGTCGGCGAAAGCGCCGCGACCGTGGTCCGCAGCCTGGATGAGAAGCACCCGCCGTCGCCGCAGCTGACGCTCTACGGCCTTTCGCCATTGGTGGAGACCGCGGGCCACGGCAGACTGGTCGTCGAAAGGCTCGATGTGAAGGGCGAGCGATATGCGGTGGACCTCACGCCCGCCTCCGTTGTGCGGGGCAAGTTCTACGACTTTGCCAAGGCCGGCACGACGCTGAAGCCGGGCGGTACCTATGCGGCAAGCCTGGGGTCGCAGCGCATCGTTTTCCTGGTCGACCGCCAGGCCGAACCCGGCGCGACCCCGATCATCGGCCGCTTGCTGCGTCTGTAAGGGTGAGGCGAATTCGATAGCGCGGACACCGCGATGGGCAGCGCCATCCGACGAGATGCAGTCGCGATCATTCTCGTCGCCGTGGCGTGCGGCCTGGTTACCGTGTTTCCTCCGTTCAGCTTCATCCATGGCTGGTCGATCGACGCGCTGACCGCGTTGCGCTGGCAGGTGTTCGGCGCGCGCTATGATCCATCCGCCACGCCGGTCGCCGTGATCGCGATCGACGAGGAGACCTACGAGACCCCGCCCTTCAAGGGGTCGCCGACGGTGACCTGGACCACCGAAATTGGCCGGGTCCTCAATGCGGTGATCGATGGCGGAGCCAGGGTCGTGGGCTTCGATATCGTATTGCCGAGCTCGATCGAACTATCCGAGATTCCCTTTGGCGAGGATTCACTGGGCGCGCGAATGCGCGGCTTCGACCGGGAATTCCTGCGTTCGCTTGCGAAGGGAGCTTCTGCCGGCAAGGTGGTGCTGGGGGAGACCCTGCGCGGCGACCGGCCTGCGCCCGGACAACGGATCGCGGTGGGACAGCAGATGAATATCCGTCCGCTCAATGTCTACATCGATCCCGATGACGTCGTGCGAAGAATACCGCTGACGTTCCCGGGTGACGGCAAGCCAGTCCCCTCGATGGCGCTGGAGCTGGCATCGCGCGCCCTCAACGCCGAACCCGTGCTGGCGCCAGATGGCAGCGTGACGCTCGCCGGCTACCGCATCCCGAGCGCGGTGCCAGGGATGATGACCCTGAATTTCGAGGGCGGCGCCAACGATGTGGAGACCTTTTCGTTCGCCGATCTGCGTGCCTGCGTCGAGCACAACGATTCCGATTTCTTCCATCGCCAATTCGCCGGCAAGATCGTCATCTTCGGCACGCTGCTCGATTCGGAAGACCGCAAATTCACCTCCAAGCGTTTTGCGACTGAGCTCGATGGATCGCGCGCCCCGCGTTGCGCGCTGCCGCCGGCGCCGCCGACCGCCGGGCAATTCAAGCGCAGCTCGATTGCCGGCGTTTATGTTCATGCAACCGCAGTCCGCAATCTGGTGGCCCGGGACGCGGTGGTCGAAGCCGGCCGTCTGCCGGTGACGATGATTGCGATTGCGTTTGCCGCGCTGGCCGCGCTTGCCGCACGAATGCTGGCGCCGGGCGCGGCCGCCTTTGTCTATGTTGCAATGGCCGCGATCTGGACCGCGTGTGCGACGCTGGCATTTACGCGGTCGCTGGCGCTGCCGCTCAGCGAACCCTTTCTCGCTGGTCTCGCTTCGATGGCTGCGATTGTCGCATATCGTTTTGTCGTCACCGACAAAGGCGAGCGATTATTGCGCAGGAGCTTTGCGCTTTACCTGGCGCCGCAGGTGATCGACAAGATGCTGGCGTCGAACAAGCTGCCGGTTTTGGGCGGCGAAACCCGTGACGTCACCGTGTTCTTCTCGGATCTGGCAGGCTTCTCTTCGATCTCGGAGAACATGACGCCGGCCGAACTGGTGGCGTTCATGAACGAGTATCTTTCCGCCATGACCGACATCATCGAAGCCAAGGGCGGCTATATCGACAAATATATCGGCGATTCGATCGTCGCGGTGTTCGGCGCGCCGGCCGACGATAGCGATCATGCCAGCAACGCGGCGCATGCCGCGCTCGGCTGCCGTGCGCGCCTCGACGAACTCAATCAAAGCTCCGTTGCGTTTCAGGGCTACCAAGTGGCGCACCGGATGGGGCTCAATTCGGGTGAGGCGCTGGTCGGCAATATCGGCTCGCGGCGGCGCTTCAACTATTCGGTGATGAGCGACGCGGTGAATGTCGCCTCGCGGCTGGAGGGCGCCAACAAGTTTTACGGCACCGCCATCGCCGCCTCGGAGATGACGGTCGCGCTGACGGGAGCGGCCTTCGCATGGCGCGAACTTGACGCCATCCGGGTGCAGGGACGCTCCACCCCGGTAAAGATTTACGAACTGCTCGCGCAAGCCGCGCAAGAGACGCCGCAGCAGGCGCTCGCGGCCGCGGCCTATGCCGAGGGTCTTGCGCATTGGCGGATCCGCGAGTTTTCCGCCGCGGCCAAATGCTTTGAGAGGGTTGCCGATTTCGACAAGCCATCGGCGCTGTTTCTCAAGCGCGCGGAGGCCTTTGCAAGCCATCCACCGGGTCCGGATTGGGAGCCGGTCTCTACGTTGGAAGCAAAGTAGGCTGGTCGACGCCGGCGGATTGAAGATTGAAATCGTACCCTGGCCATCTATGCTTGCGGGCGGGGGCACGGCGATGCGGTGGTTCACCAGGGGCAAGCGCAAGGAAATCTGGGACGAGGAAATCCAGTGGCCGATCGGCGATATCGAGGCGGCCCACAAGATACGCGACATCTGCCGCTCGGCGCTCGACAGCGCTGAGAAAGCAGCAGCCTTTGCCGACCCGCCGAACAACAAGAAGAGAAAAGATAACAAGAAGAGCAAATACGAGACCGAGCGTTACCAACGCGCCGCCAAGGCCGCCATGGAAATCTCCATCAAGATCTCCGACGGGCTGCTACGCGATTCCTCGCTGCGTCAGATCGTGACGTTGTGCGTGACGGCCAACGATCTGAAGACCGCGCGGATACTGTTTCGTGCAATTCAGGCCATATCTATTCGAGAAGATGTGCTCAATGAGTATCCGACATTGCGGCAGTGAACGACCGGCTCAAGCCCGATGAACGCCGTCAGTCCGCAAAAGCTGAAACTGAAAGTCGATGGCGCGGACGATGTCTCCGCGCTGCTGCTGCGGCCGCCTGCGGCGCGCGCGTGCTTTGTCTTTGCCCATGGCGCGGGAGCGGGGATGACCCATCAATCCATGGAGACGGTTGCCGCCGGGCTCTGCGATCGCGGCGTTGCGACATTGCGCTACCAGTTTCCCTATATGGAAAACGGCAGCAGGCGGCCGGACCCGCCTGTTATCGCGCATGCTGCGGTGCGTGCGGCGGTGGCCGAGGCCGCGCGATGCTGCCCGGGGCTCGCTCTGATTGCCGGCGGCAGATCGTTCGGCGGTCGGATGACGTCCCAGGCGCAGGCCGCGGCGCCACTCCCCGGCGTCCGCGGACTGGCGTTTCTGGCTTTTCCCTTGCATCCGGCCGGCAAGCCATCGGTTGCACGGGCGAAACACCTATCAGATGTCGATGTCCCCATGCTCTTTGTGCAGGGCACCCGCGACAAGCTTGCGGAGTTGCAGCTGATCGAACCGGTCGTGAAGCGCCTCGGGGCGTCCGCGTCGCTGCATCTGGTGCAGGAGGCGGATCATTCCTTCCACGTGCTGGCACGCTCGGGACGAAACGACCGCGACGTCATGCGTGAAATTCTCGAGACCTTGTCGGCCTGGATCTGCGCATTGGCGCCCTGACGGCCACATACGCCCGGTCTGCTACCAAAGGCTGTAGCCCGAATGGTATCCGGCGGCCCCAACGTCTGGTAACGTCGGGACGTTTCCGGACCTGGTCTGGAAAATCTCGGCTGACAAGATCGCTGCCAAGCGACGCCGCGCGGAGCAGCCATTGAGCGCTTCCGCGTCAAAAAAACCAACAGGGGGAAATGCCATGAAACGTCGTGAATTCCTGAAGACGGCAGGCGCGGGGCTCGCCGCGTCCGCTACCGTCGCCGCACCGGCCATCGCGCAATCGATGCCCGAGCTGAAATGGCGCTGCACCACGAGCTGGCCGAAATCGCTCGACGTTCCCTTCAGTGCGTCGGAGACGGTTTCGAAATACGTCGCGGAAGCCACCGACAACAAATTTCAGATCCAGGCTTTCGCCGGCGGCGAAATCGTTCCCGCCTTGCAGGCGGTCGATGCGGTGACCAACGCGACCGTCGAGATGTGTCACACCGCAGCCTACTACTTCATCGGCAAGGACCCGACCTTCGCGCTCTATTGCTCGATTCCGTTCGGATTGAATTCGCGCCAGCAGAATGCCTGGTTCCAGGATCACGGCGGCCAGGACATGCTCAACGAGTTCGGCAAGAAGTACAAATTGTACGGCATCTCCGGCGGCAACACCGGCACCCAGATGGGCGGCTGGTTCCGCAAGGAGATCAACACCGTCGAAGATCTCAGTGGCCTCAAATTTCGGATCGGCGGATGGGCCGGCAAGACCTTGTCCAAGCTCGGCACCATTCCGCAGCAGATCGCGGGCGGCGATATCTATCCGGCATTGGAAAAAGGCACCATCGACGCCACCGAATGGGTCGGCCCCTACGACGACGAGAAGCTCGGCTTCTACAAGGTCGCCAAGTATTATTACTATCCCGGCTGGTGGGAGGGCGGCACGGCGCTGCACTTCTTCATCAATTCGGACAAGTGGGATGCCCTGCCGAAGGCCTATAAATCGCTGCTCACGATCGCCTGCGGCTACGCCAACATGGATGTTCAGGCGCGCTATGACGCGCGCAACCCGCAGGCGATCAAGCGCCTGGTGGCGAACGGGACGCTGCTGCGCCCGTTCAGCCAGCCGATCATGGAAGCCTGTCTGAAGGCGTCGAACGAGGTCAATGCCGAGACCTCCGCGTCAAACCCGGACTTCAAGAAGATCTACGAATCCCAGATGGAATTCCGCAACGACGGGAACATGTGGTGGCAGGTCGCGGAATACTCCTACGAGACCTTCATGATCCGCAACCGCCCGAAAGGCTGAGCGGCAGGGGGCGCTGCGGGCTGGTTCGGAGGCAGCGCCAGCCCGCCCGGTAACCAGCTCCAGCAGATTGATCTGGATCAAAACCCCGTAGCTCTGCGGGGTGGTTCTGTCCGGCTTGGCAAGCGCGCCACGACTATTGCGCGCTGCCCTAATATTATGAACGAAATATTAACGATGCCGAGCGACGGTGGGACCGGCACTCGTTCCTGACGCGGATTTCTGATGCAAGGAATTTACCGGAAACTGTCACAGCTGTAAGGCATGAACGCGCAGGAAAATCTGATCGATCAGCTCGAAAGCGTGCTGGCTGGCAAAGATCTGGCAAAGCGTGCCGAAATCCTGCGGCGCGTCACCGATCTTTTCACCCACGGTTCGGGCAAGTTTTCCGACGATCAGATCGACCTGTTCGACGACGTCATGGGCATGCTGGTCGGTCAAATCGAACTTGCCGCCCGTGCGGCTTTCGGGAGCCGGCTCGCCCAGCTCTCCGACGCGCCCGCCAAGGTGATCCGCACGCTGGCCTTTGACGACGCGATCGAAGTGGCCGCACCGGTTCTGCAGCACTCGACGCGGCTCGATGACGCCACGCTGGTGGAGACCGCGCGAACCAAGAGCCAGCGCCACCTGCTGGCGATTTCCGCACGAAGCACGTTGGCCGAAGCTGTCACGGATGTTCTGGTGGACCGCGGCAATCATCAGGTCGCCGCCTCTACCGCCTGCAACCGCGGCGCCAGGTTCTCCACGTCGGGATTATCGACCCTCGTCAAGCGGGCGCAGGACAATGGTGAACTCGCTCTGTCGGTCTGGTCGCGTCCGGACATCCCGCGCCGCGACCTGATGAAATTGTTTGGCCAGGCGTCCGAGATCGTGCGACGCAAGCTCGAGGCGGCCGACCCGCAGCGGGTCGCGCTGATCCGCGCTGCGGTTGCGGATGCGTCCGACCAGATTCAGGCGACGGCGCGCGCCGTCTCCGGCGACTACGAGCAGGCGCGGGCCTATGTGGGGTCGCTTTATTCGCTCGGGCAGCTTGACGAGGCGCGGTTGCGCGATTTCGTTCGCGACGGGAGTTTCGACCGAACCGCCGTCGCGCTGTCGCTGATGTGCAACCTCCCGATCGGGCCGATCGAGCGCGCGCTGGCTCGCGGCGAACCGGATCAGCTTCTGGTTCTTGCCAAAGCCATCGATCTCTCCTGGGAAACGACCAAGGCCATCCTGACCTTGCAGGCCGGTCGCGGCGGCATCGCGAAAGAACGGTTGGACCGCTGCGTTGCGAGCTTCTTCCGGCTGCAGCCGAAAACCGCCCGGACCGCCCTGCAATTTTATCGGCTCCGCGAGCAGGCGGGCGGGGATACGCCGATCCCGTCATAGTTCGTTTCCGGGACGAAAGCGGTTGTGACGCGTTGCAGCATGCTGAGTATGGCCGCGACGAAAAGCCCTTGACCTCATCATTCCCAGATGGTCCGAAGGACCACACCCGAAAAATTTCCCATCGTTCGATCGGGAATGACAAGACGCGCCATCCGATGCGGCTTCCCTTCTTTTACGGCTGGATCATCGTCGCCGTGACGTTTGTCACGATGGCGATCGGCGTCAACGCGCGCACCGCGTTCTCGCTGTTCTTTCCGCCGATCCTCGATGAGTTCGGATGGGAACGCGGGATCACCGCGGGCGCCTTCTCATTCGGCTTTCTGGTTTCCGCGGGCGTCAGTCCGCTAATCGGCCGCTTGATGGATCGTTCCGGCCCCCGCGCGGTGATGGAACTCGGCGTCGCGCTGATGGGAGGCGGCCTGTTGCTGGCGCCGCTGACGACGCAGCCCTGGCATCTGTATCTAACGATCGGCGTCATGGTCGGGGCGGGCAGCGTCTGTCTCGGTTATTCCGGTCAATCGCTGTACCTGCCGAACTGGTTCATTCGCCGGCGCGGCCTTGCGATGGGGCTTGCCTTCGCGGGCGTCGGGATCGGCTCCATGACCCTGCTGCCGTGGGTGCAGCATATGATCGAACAGACCGGCTGGCGGACCGCCTGCACGGCGATGGGCATTGTGGTCCTGGCCGTGCTCGCCCCGATCAATTTGTTGCTGCGAAAACGCCCCGAGGACATCGGGCTTCTGCCCGACGGCGACGCCGTGCTTTCAGCGTCCAGCGCCAAGCCGATATCGAATATCGTCGATCCCGATTGGGCCGGCATCGACTGGACCTTGAGACGCGCGATACGTACCGCGCGGTTCTGGTGGTTATCGCTCGGTTATTTCGGCGGGTTGTACATCTGGTACGCGGTGCAGGTTCATCAAACCAAATATCTTCTGGACATCGGCTTTTCCCCTGGGGTCGCGGTCTGGGCGCTGGGCTTGGTCAGCCTGCTCGGTATCCCTGGCCAGATCTGGCTCGGACATCTCTCTGACCGGGTCGGGCGCGAATGGATCTGGGCCGCGAGCTGCGCAGGCTTTGCGATCTGCTTTGCGGCCCTGATCGCGCTGAAATATTTTCCGACCTTGCCTCTCGTCTACGTCATGGTTCTGGCGCAGGGCGCGCTCGGCTACGGATTGACCTCGATCATGGGCGCAGTGGTTCTGGAGATATTTCAAGGCAAACATTACGGCAGTATCTTCGGCACCGTCATGTTCGTAGCGCTATTTGGCGGCGCGGCGGGTCCTTGGGTCACAGGCCTTCTGCACGACCTTTCAGGCAGTTATACCTTGGCCTTTGCGATCGGCATCGGCGTCAGCGGATTGTCCGCGCTGGCGATCTGGATGGCCTCTCCCGGCAAGATCAGGGCGGTTGCCGGCCAGTTGCACCGGATACCGGCGCGGGCTGGCGCCGGCCGGTAACAGCCCCATCTATGGGGTTGCCGATGCCTCTGGCTTGTGGACTTAATCCGACTCCGAAATGACTCAAGACTGCATCGAGGGCCCATGAACGAGCATGTTCAGACCGCGACGACCGAGCCGCTCTTCAACCCGCTGTCGCCGGAGTTCATTCGCGATCCCTATCCTCATTATGAGCGGCTGCGCACCACCGATCCGATGCACCTCACGCCGCATGGCATGTTCGTCGCGAGCCGGCATGCGGAGGCGAGCCTCGTGCTGCGCGACAAGCGCTTCGGCAAGGATTATGTCGAGCGCTCGGTGCGGCGCTATGGACCGAAAATCATGGAGGAGCCGGTCTTTCGCAGCATGAGCCACTGGATGCTGCAGCAGGACCCGCCCGACCACACCCGTTTGCGCGGCCTCGTCGTCAAGGCGTTCACCGCGCGCCGGGTCGAGGACATGCGTCCGCGCATCCAGCAGATTGTCGATCAAACCCTCGATGCGATCATCGGTCAGGGCCACATGGACCTGATCGAGGATTTTGCGTTCCGGCTGCCGGTGACGATTATCTGCGACATGCTCGGAATTCCCGAAGACCATCGTGAAGCCTTCTACAAGAGCTCGCGCGATGGCGGGCGCCTGCTCGATCCGGTGCCGCTGACGCCGGCCGAAATTGCCGCAGCCAATGCCGGCAACATGATGGCCCGGATGTATTTCCAGCAGCTGTTCGAATTGCGGCGCAAGAGCCCCGGCGACGATCTGACGACGCAATTGGTGCACGCCGAGGAAGACGGCAGCAAGCTTTCCAATGAAGAGCTGACCGCCAACATCATCCTGTTATTCGGCGCCGGCCACGAGACCACGGTCAATCTGATCGGCAACGGGCTGCTGGCGCTGCATCGTAACCCCGACCAGCTCGCGCTGCTCAAGGCCAATCCCGCCCTCATCACCAATGCGATCGAGGAGTTTTTGCGTTACGATTCCTCGGTGCAATTGAGCGGCCGGGTGGCGCTGGAGGACATCGACGAGCTCGGCGGCAAGAAAATCCCGAAAGGCGAGAGCGTGCTGTGCCTTTTAGGGTCGGCCAATCGGGATCCTGCGGTTTATCCCGACCGGCCGGATCGTCTTGATATCACCCGGCCCAATGTGCGTCCTTTATCCTTTGGCGGCGGCATCCACTTCTGCCTCGGCGCCCAGTTGGCGCGCATCGAGGCCGAGGTCGCGATCGCGACCCTGTTGCGCCGGCTGCCGGAGCTCAAGCTCGACGACGCCGAGAACCCGGAATGGCGGCCGACCTTTGTCTTGCGCGGCCTCAAAAGGCTCCCCGCCAGCTGGTGAGGGCGCCGTCACGCGGACGTTGCTGTGACTTCGCCACAGTTGTCTCTATATATGGCGACGCTCCGGCGTTGATTGCAGCACGGCAGCCCGGCGGATGGGCCTCGTCTTGCCGCGCAAGGCCGGCGCGCCGGAAAGTGCTCAAGGGGAGACCCCGTGCAGACGACGCTGCTCGGACTGTCGATTGCCTTTATCATTGCGCTGCTGGCCGCGCTGATCGGGCCGTACTTCATCGACTGGAATCAGTTCCGGCCGCAATTCGAGGCGGAAGCGACCCAAATCATCGGCGCGCCGGTTCGCGTCGGTGGCGCGCTCGATGCGCGGCTGTTGCCGACGCCGTCGTTGCGGCTGCGCTCGGTCGTGGTCGGCGGCGCCAATGATCTCGGCAAGGTTCGCGCCGACAAGCTCGATGTGGAGTTCAGCCTGGGTTCGCTGATGCGCGGCGAATGGCGCGCCAACGAGTTGACGATCAACGGCATGGCGCTCGATCTCGGCCTCGACCCGCAAGGCCGGATCGATTGGCCGGCGTCGACTGGAAAATTCAATCTCGGGTCGCTGTCGATCGACCGGCTGAACCTGACCGGCCGCATCGCGCTGCACGACGCCGCAAGCCGCGGCACGCTTGAATTGAATGATATCGCTTTCAGCGGAGACGTGCGCTCGCTGGCCGGTTCGGTGCGGGGCGACGGCAATGTTACGGTGTTTGGAACGCGCTACCCGTTTCGGGTGTCATCCGGCCAGAGCGCCGACGGCAACAGCACCCGCCTTCATCTCAACATTGATCCCGGCGCGCGCCCGTGGTCGGCCGATCTCGATGGTGGGCTGAGTTTTGAGGCGCGGGCGCCTCACTTTGAGGGCACGCTGGTGCTCGCGGTTCCTCCCGGCCTCAAGGCCAAGGCCGACGTCCCGATCACGCCGTGGCGGATCTCGGCCAGGGTCAAGGCCGATCCCGCCGCCGCGCGGCTCGAACAGCTCGAGGCGAGCTACGGCCCTGAAGAGAGCGCGCTGAAATTCGCAGGCGCAGGCGAGATTGGCTTTGGCGCATCGCCGCTGCTGCATGCCGCGCTCTCGGCGCGGCAGCTCGACGCCGACAAGTTTGCCGCCAAGGACATGAAAACCACCGAGCCGTTGCGATTGTTGCCCGGCCTGCGCGCCCTCATGGCAGGGATGCCCCAGGTTCCTCTGCCAATGCGAATTGAATTCGGCGCCGAGCAGATCATGCTGGGCGGGCGTCCGGTGCAGAATCTGGCCGTCGATCTGCATGCCGACGCCAAAGCTGATTTGAAGGCTGGTCTGACGTCCTGGACCATCGACCGATTGGATTTTCGCGCGCCCGGCGCGACCCAAGTGGGTTTCAACGCCGCCAACGCGCGAAGTAATCCATCCGGCGGCTTTGCCGGAGCGCTCAGCGTCGAATCGTCGGATCCGGATATGCTGGCGGCGTGGCTGCAGGGCCGCAATGAGATCACCTATCGCAATCAGAAGCCGTTGCGCCTGAACGGCGATGTCAGCATTGCCCCGGACCGCATCGCCATCGACGCCATGAAGGCAGAGATCGATGGCGGCGCGGTGGAAGGGCGGATTGCGGTTTCAGGTTTATCGGCGAGCGCCGGCTCCCGGCTCGAAGCGGAGCTGAAGGCGGAACATCTCGATCTCGACGCCGCCGCAGCGTTTGCGCGCGCGCTGGCGGGTCCGCAGGCCGAGTGGCCGGACGAAGCGCAGCTATCGCTCGATATCAAGCGCGCCATTTTGGCCGGTCAGGAACTGCGTCCGTTCACGGCGAAGCTGGGCTATGGGCCGAAGACGGTCTCGCTCAGTCAACTGGAAATCGGCGAGGCCAGCGGGGTGGCGATCGGAGCGGCGGGGAGTTTCGACCGTGCCAATGCCACGGGCCGACTGGTACTGAATTCAACCGCCGCGGCGCTGGGTCAAATCACCGGGCTGATCGCGCCGCTGGCGCCGGCGCTGGCCTCGCGGCTCAATGCGATGGGATCAAGTCCGGGGCTCGCGCGCCTCAAATTGACGATCGAGCTCGACAGGAACTCCGAACACCCCGATCGCAGCAACGCCCGCGCTGTGCTCGACGTCGACGCGCCGCAGCTCAGGGGCACGACCACGGTCACGGCCAAGCCCGAGATCGCGGCGCTCCGCGGTATCGATCTCGATGCGATCCGAAGCGGCGAATTCAGCATTGAGACGAAACTATCCTCGGAGCGCGGCCGCTTGTTGCTGGTGTTGCTGGGCCTCGATCGCGCAATCGCGGCGGCCGCCGATGGCCCGGCGCAATTCGAAGGGGCCGTGAGCGGCATGTGGCGCGCGCCGCTGCGGCTGAAAGCCAGGATATCGGGAGCTGGGCTCGATGCCGATGCCCAGGGGACCGCCGAGCCGTGGGCCGAGGGCCCCAAGGCCAACGTCAGTCTCGCGGTTCGCCGCGCCAGCCTCGCGCCGCTGTTCGATCTCAAGCCGTCCGATACGCTCGCGCAAAACATCAGCCTGTCCTCGCGCGTCTCGCTTGCCGGCGGCAGGCTGACCCTCGATGATATCGACAGCGCGATCGCAGGCTCGCGGCTGCGCGGGCGTATTGTGGTGTCGCTTGACGGCGAAAAGAACGTCGAGGGCGAGGTCGGCCTGGACGCCCTCGATCTGGCCCCGGCATTCGCGCTCGCCATTGGCGCGGCCGGTCACGACGCGGACGAGCCACTTGGTTCCGGATTATTAAAGGGCTGGCACGGCGCTATCGCATTTCAGGCGCTGCGCGGCGCGCTTCCGGGCGGCGGCGAATTGCGCCCGGTCGGCGGTACGCTCAGGAGTGACGGAGGATCGCTGACTTTCGAGGCCATCAAGGGCGGGATCGGCGGCGGCGAGGCAACCGCCAACATCGACGCCAAGGATGGCCCCAATGGAATTTCGTTGAACGCCCGCGTCGAGCTCAAGGGGGTCGACGGCGCGGCCTTGCGCTATCGGAGCCTCGCGATGCCGGCCGGTCGCACGTCGATGCAGATGACGCTTTCGAGCCAGGGCCGCAGCGCCTCGGCGCTGACGGGTGCGTTGTCGGGAAGCGGAACGCTGACGCTGGAATCTGCAAGCCTCGCCGGGTTAAATCCGCGCGCCTTCGATGTCGCGATCCGCGCCAGCGACAGCGGGCAGGCGACCGACGACAACATGCTGCGGCAGATCATCGAGCCGGTGTTGTCCTCCGGCGCGCTGTCGGTCAAGTCGGCGCAAATTCCATTCAGTATCAGGGACGGCCGGCTCCGCGTCAGCGCGACCACGCTCGATGCCGAGGGCGCCAGCGCCATCATCTCCGGTGGCTACGATATTCCCGCCGACCAGGCCGATATTCGCGCCAGCCTTGCCTCGACCGTGGCCGCATCTGCGACCGGCCGTCCGGAGATTCAACTATTCGCCGCAGGCTCGCCCGATACGCTCAATCGCACGGTCGATGTCGCGTCGCTGTCGTCATGGCTGGCGGTGCGGGCGATCGATCGCGAAACAAGAAGGCTGGATTCGATCGAGCGCGGAGATCCGCCGCCGGCAGCCGCGCCGCCTTCCGCCGCCGCGCCGAAGGCAAAAATGAGCGCGCCGCGTCCGCCGGCCGCGCCGCCACCTCCGCAGCCGGGCGCCAACGCGCCCATCGTCAGCCAGCAGATCGCGCCGCTGCCGCCGCCGATCGAGGTCCGCCCGGCACCCGGTCCCGCCCTGGTGCGGCCGCCAAAGCCGAAGCCGCCGCCGCCACCGCCCCTTATGCTGACGCCGCCGGTGGCGACCCCGCCGCGAACAGGGTTTTAAGGCGGACTGAGTTTAGGTTGGGGCGGCAGCGGCGATCGATCACTTCTCCCTCGCCCCGCTCTTCGCGGGGAGAGGGTCGGGGTGAGGGGCGCTTCCGCAAATTCCGAAGGTAGAAGCGCGCGGCAATGCGCGGCAGGGCCCGACGGGCTGTTCCGCGATTTCGCTGTCCAGCACCTTTCGCAAATATTCCTGTTCGCCGCAAATCATCTCGATATCCGCCACCCCCCGCTCTGGCCGGGGTTACCCCACTGAGTAAACGGCTGATTTTTGGCACGGTCACCCTCCCAAACCAAATTTTCAATTGCGATCCTAGGCCGATTGCAACTAGGGTATCCCTCTGGTCCTGGTTGTGTGATTGGGGGGTAGGGTGACGGAGAATCCATTTCAGCAAACGCCAATTGGCAGTGATGAGTTCGTAAACAATCCTGAGAACCGGTGTCCGGTTATCTTATTGTTGGACAATTCTGGGTCAATGGCAGGCCAACCGATCCAACAGCTGAACGAAGGTCTTCAAGTATTTCGAGATGAACTCTTCGCCGATTCGTTGGCGGCCAAACGCGTTGATGCAGCGATTGTTACGTTCGGGCCGGTTCGGGTTGAAGCGGACTTCACATCGATTCAAAATTTCTTCGCGCCGACGCTGTCAGCTGCAGCCAACACGCCAATGGGCGCCGCGATCGAAAAAGCGATCGAGATGGTGAGTGAGCGGAAAAGCACGTACCGATCAAATGGCATTAGCTACTACCGCCCCTGGATTTTCTTAATAACAGACGGTGGTCCGACCGACTCCGTAGCAAGAGCAACTGAGCTCGTGCATCAAGGCGAGGCATCAAAGTCATTCATGTTTTATGCAGTGGGCGTCGAAAATGCGAATATGGATATTCTCAGGTCCATCGCGGTCCGCGAACCCCTAAAGCTGAAAGGCCTTCAGTTCCGAGAGTTGTTCCAGTGGCTTTCGGCATCGTTGTCTACGGTTTCAAAATCAAGACCGACAGATGAGCCGCCGTTGCAAAACCCGGCGGCCCCAAATGGATGGGCGACAGCGGGATGATGACCTCTCGCTGGACCTGGGCGTCCGCGAGAGCAACCGGCACTTCACACCTGAGGGTCGGGAAGGGATGCGATGACTTCGGTGCGTGTCTGGAAGCGCGCTTAACGGATCAATCGGTTCTAATTCTCGTCGTCTCTGACGGTGCCGGATCAGCCGTCCATTCTTCGATTGGTTCTCAAATTGCCACGCGGGTCTTCGCAGAATGCGCCCGGCGATTTGTTCGTGGCGGTGGGACGTTAAACTCGATATCAGAAAAGGTTGCAAGCGAATGGCTTGATGATATTCGTGATCGCATAGGGGCGGCAGCTAGTCAGAAAGCTGCGAGCCCGAGAGAGTTCGCGGCGACACTCGTCGGATGCCTAGTTGGTACCGATGCTGCTTTGTTTCTCCATATCGGTGATGGTTCTGCAGTATATAGGTTGAACAACACGAGCGATTGGATTGTTGCGAGCTGGCCTGCTCAGGGTGAGTACGCGGCAACAACCTATTTCGTAACCGACGATCCAGAACCTCAAATTCGCTTGGCGTACATCGAGGGACATGTGCAAGAGGTGGCACTGTTCTCGGATGGAATTGAAAGGCTAGTGTTAGATTTCTCTAATCGAACTGCCTTTGCACCATTTTTCGAGCGAATGTTCTCCCCCCTCAAAGGTCAGGTTTGGGGGAGAGATCGCACGCTTTCGCGGCAGCTCAAAGAGTACCTTGATAGTCCTGCAGTATGTGAAAAGACCGATGACGACAAAACGCTGCTGCTGGCGAAGCGATTGCCGGTGCGAACATGAACTCGCCGAAGGACATCCTTGACGCCAAAGGTACGCACACCCCACTAGGTTCGATGTTGGGCAAGGGCGGCGAAGGGATTGTATTTGAGGTCGGCAATAAGCCCCAAGTTGCTGCCAAGATATATCATCCGGAAAAGGCTAGTGAGCGCGCGGAGAAAGTTCTCGCGATGGTATCGGCGGGTTGGCATTCAACGTCTTCGGATGTCGCGTACCCGATGGAGGCGTTGTTCAAGACAAACAGTAAATTCGTCGGGTTCACAATGCGTCGTGTCGGTGGGCGCAAGGCTGTCCACGATC
>WNFM01253070.1_pt7 | contig 23097 bp, 22 predicted proteins | sample 5400271 | NCBI WGS metagenome assembly WNFM01 (sample SAMN13153352, study PRJNA577476) | soil metagenome | isolation source: 60 cm saprolite on Douglas fir-dominated hillslope | place: USA:California | collected 2013-09-17
TCGTGTGCGCGCCGCGTAGCTCACCGCATTCATCAGTTCCCCCAGCGGCAACTCTTCCGGCATGAAAAACATTTCGTCAATTGCTTCGCGCGGCCAGTCGGCGTTCCGCAGTTTTTCCACCGTCAGCAGGTACACCCGGCAGCCCATCGACTTGCAGGTGCGCAGAAATTCCTGCCCTTTTTCATAGGAGCTGACGCAAAAAATGGTGATTGGTCGCTCGCCCGCCACGCAGAACCTCCGCAAACCCGTCGAGCCGCGAAGTATACCCCGGCTCTAGATGGCCGGGTACAAAAACCGCAGAAACGGCGCGACGCGCTGCGCCCAGGCAAGTTCGTTGTGCTCCGCGCCTTCCACTCGCTCGTAGTGCAAGTCGCGTTCGTATTGCCAGCCGCGATGCAGCAGCACGTCGCGATAACGCTCCACGTCCTCAACAATCCGCGGACCTTCGCGCGTTCCAATATCCAGCCAGATGCGCGGGCGCGAGTGCAATGGCACGCGCGCCGCAAATTTGTGGATCACTCGCTGGTTCCACCACACTGAAGGCGAAAGCGCCGCGATACTGCCGAACACATCCGACCGCGACATTCCTAAATATAGCGACACCAGTCCGCCCAGCGACGACCCGCCAATCCCCGTTCGTTCCCGTCCACCCTCCACACGGTATTCGCGATGCAGGAACGGCATCACTTCTTCCAACAAGAATTTTCCGTAACGATCGGCTCGGCCGCCGCCGAGCTTCGGTGCCCTGGTCGGAGTGTACTCGCGGATGCGGCTTTTCCCGGTGTTGTAGATTCCTACGATGATCAGCGGCTCGACACGGCCTGCGTAAATCTCAGCATCGGCGCTCTGCCCGACATGCCAGTCCTGTCCTTGAATGTACGACGTCGAGCCCTCGAAAAGATTTTGTCCGTCGTGCAAATACAGCGTGGGAAATCGCCGTTGCGGCTGCTCGTGATAACCGGGCGGCAGATACACCACCAGGCTTCGCTGGTTGCGCAGAAACTTCGAGCGGAAATTTTCGTGTCTGCGGAGTTGAACGTCACTCACGGTGCGATCGTCACTAGCAGGTCTTTGCCTTCCACGTTTTGCCCGGGCGCAACCAGCAGCTTGGTCACGCGCCCCGCGATCGGCGCGTAAATGTTCGATTGCATCTTCATGGCTTCCAGGGTCATCAGTTTAGCACCGCGTTCGACGTTCTGATTTACCTGCACCGCGATTCCGCTGATCACACCGGCAGTGGTCGCGCCAACCTGCCCCGCTTCCGCCGGATCGGCCTTGGGGTGCGCGCGTTCCACCACCCGCAACGCCTTGTCGCGCACGTTCACTTCGCGCGGCTGCCCGTTCAAATCGAAAAATAACGTCCGCGTCCCATCGGGATGCGGATCGCTGGTGGTCATAAATTTAATGATCAGCGTTTTGCCCGCTTCAATCTCGACGGTAATCTCTTCGCCGGACTTCAATCCGTAAAAAAATGCGACTGTCGGCAGCACGCTTACATCCGAGTGCGCCTGCCGGAACCTATCGAACTTCAGAAATACTTCCGGGTACAGCAAATAGCTCAGCAGATCCTCAGTCGAAATCGCATGTCCGGTTTTCTTCTCCAGCGATTCCTTCTCCGCAACGAAATCCGCCGCGGGCATGTTCGCGCTTGGCCTGCCCTTCACCGGCGCAGTGCCGCGCAACAATATCTTCTGCACTTTCTTCGTCCAGCCATCCGGCGGCGCGCCCAGCACTCCGGAAAACATCTCGACCACGGAATTCGGAAACGCCACGTCGTGGTTCTCGTCCAGCTTCAACACATCCGCAGGCGTCATCTCCTTAGCCACCAGGAACAACGTCATGTCGCCAACCACTTTGCTCGAAGGCGTAACCTTGACAATGTCGCCAAACAACTGATTCACTTCCGCGTACATCTTTTCCACTTCGTGCCAGCGATGCCCCAGCCCCATCGCCACTGCCTGCTCGCGCAAATTCGTATATTGCCCGCCGGGAATTTCGTGCTCGTAGAGCCGCGCGTTGCCCGCCTTCGGCCCCGAATCAAACGGCAAATAATATGTCCGCACCGTCTCCCAATAATCCGAACATTCGTTCAACGTGGCCAGATCGAGTTCCGTATCGCGCGGAGTATTCCGCAGCGATGCCACAATCGCGTTCAGATTCGGCTGGCTGGTTCCGCCACTCATGGAAGCTAGCGCGCCGTCCGCGACGTCCACTCCTGCTTCCGCCGCCTTCAAAACCGACGATGCATTGATCCCGCTGGTGTCATGCGTGTGAAAATGAATCGGCAGCGCGACCAACGCCGCATACGGTTTGCACAATCCCGCCATGTCCTTGATCGCCAGAAAATGCACGCCCAATTTCTCCAGGCGCTTGGCCAGCGCCACATAATATTTCAACGAGTATTTTGGCCGCGCTTTATCGAGAATATCTCCGGTATAGCAAATCGCCGCTTCGCACACTGCGCCGGTCTCCAGCACCGCGTCCAGCGAAACCCGCATGTTCTCGATCGAATTCAGCGAATCGAACACCCGGAAAATGTCCATGCCCTCGGCATACGCCTCGCGCACAAATTCGCGAATCACATTATCGGGATACGACGCATAACCCACCGCATTGGCACCGCGTAACAGCATCTGAAAACAAATATTCGGTACTGCCGCGCGCAATTGTCGCAGCCGCTGCCACGGATCTTCGTGCAAAAATCGCAGCGCTGTATCAAACGTTGCCCCGCCCCACATCTCCAGGCTGAATAGATTCGGCAATCTTTCCGCCACCGCCGGAGCTGTCGCCAGCAAATCGTGGGTTCGAATCCGAGTGGCCATCAGCGATTGATGCGCGTCGCGAAACGTCGTATCCGTAATGAGCAGCCGCTTCTGTTTTTTTGCCCATTCGGCAAACTTCTTCGGTCCGAGCTTCTGCAACAGTTGTCGAGTGCCCGGCCGCGGTTCCGCAATCGAAGCCGCCGGAATCGGCGCCACTTCCAAACTCGACGGGATCTGCTTCCCTTTCACTTCCGGATTGCCATTCAGAATTACATCGCCCAGATAGGTCAGCAGCTTGGTCGCGCGATCGCCACGCTTCGGAAACTTAAACAGCTCAGGGAACTCTTCCAGAAACGATGTCGTCACCTCGCCCGCGCGAAACCGAGGATGATTGACAACATTTTCAACGAACGGAATGTTGGTCTTCACGCCTCGAATACGGAATTCGCGCAGTGCGCGATCCATCCGCTGGCATGCTTCCGGCAGATTGGTGCCCCAAGCCGTCACCTTCACCAGCAACGAATCGTAATAAGGAGCCAGCGACGCTCCCGCATACGCCGTTCCGCCATCCAAACGGATGCCAAATCCCGCCGGCGAGCGGTACGTCGAAATCTTTCCGTAGTCCGGCGCGAAATTCTTTTCCGGATCTTCCGTGGTCACCCGACACTGCAGCGCTGCGCCGTACAGCGGCACGCTTTCCTGCTTTGGCAGCCGCATCATTTCATCGTGCAGCGAAAATCCCTGCGCCACCAGAATCTGCGCACGCACCAGATCGATTCCGGTCACCATTTCCGTGACGGTATGCTCCACCTGAATCCGCGGATTTACTTCGATGAAATACCATTTCTGCGAATCCACGTCGTACAAAAACTCGACCGTACCGGCGTTGCGATATTTCGCTTTACGCGCAAGCTGCAACGCCGCATCGCACAATTCCGCGCGCACGCTCGCGGGCAAATTCGCCGGCGCAACTTCCACTACTTTCTGGTGACGCCTCTGCACCGAACAATCGCGCTCATACAAATGCAGCAGGTTCCCGTGCATATCCGCAAGAATCTGCACTTCCAGATGTCGCGCGCGCGCCAAAAACTTCTCCAAAAATACCGAAGCGTCACCAAATGCCGATCGCGCCTCGCTCTGCGCTTCTTCCAGCCGAGCTTCCAACTCCGACTCGCTGCGCACCACGCGCATTCCGCGCCCGCCGCCGCCCATCGCGGCTTTCACCATCAGCGGATAACCGATCTCCGCGGCAATTTTCTTCGCCTCGGCGACCGACTTCACCGGCTTTTCCGTGCCCGGCAGCACCGGTACACCCGCCGAAATCGCCAGTCCGCGCGCCGCCGTCTTGTCACCCAATAGTTCCAGTAACTCCGGCGTCGGCCCTACAAACGTAATTCCCGCCTTCGCGCACGCCCGCGCCAGCGCCGGATTCTCGGACAAAAAGCCGTACCCCGGATGAATCGCGTCAACGCCCTTGGCTTTCGCCAACGAGACAATTCCCGCAATATCGAGATACGCTTCGACCGGTCCCTTGCCCTCGCCAACCAAATAAGCTTCGTCGGCCTTGAACCGGTGTAGCGCCAGCCGGTCTTCTTTCGAATACACCGCTACCGTGCGCAACCCCAGTTCGTTCGCCGCGCGGAAAATCCGTATGGCGATTTCGCTGCGGTTTGCCGCTAGCAACTTTCGGATTGGCTTGTGCTCGGACATGGTTCGGCTCGCGCCCACCAGCGCAGCCGTTCATTCTTTCACGCTAGGCGGGTGGCACTACAGCAGTTTTTTTGATGATTCGAACGCAGGTTTTGAATTCTTGTGCGCACAACGCATTGCCCGGCTTAATTCACCGTACTCGCTGCTTTCTGCTCGAGCGGCGCATTCTTCAACTCTTCCAGCTCCGTCTGCACCTTGGCCCACACCTTCGGGTCCTTTTTCATCACGAACGGCGTATCGCTAGCGCTGAAAAAGTCCAGCAACTCCGCGCGAATCTCCGGCGTGGCTCCGGCAAATTTCTGTTCTGCGAGCTGATCCAGCAGCTTGGCGTGCGTAGTGTCGCTCAGATGGTATCTTCCCGGTGCGCTGACCTCACCCAAATCGAAATTATCATTGGTCACCGCCGGCGTCTCGGATTCCCGCGCTTCTCGCAGCAGCTCGCGGTATTCGTCGATGGTGTCATTAAAACTCGCTTCGAACATGTGCTCGGTGTCCGGCGTAGGCGTCTTGAACTGCAGCACCTTCAGCGGACCGATTTTCGGCAACAGCTTGTAAATAAACGCAAGAAACTTATCGCCAAGCGTTGGCTTCTTATAGTTTTTTCCCCACTCTTTTTCGAAATTCGATTTTTTTAAATTGTAGAGAAACTTGCGCTTGGTCAGGCCCGGCTCGTCTGTCTGAATCTCATCCTTCTTCAGATGCCAGGCAATGCGCGTCGCCTTCGGCAATAAGTTCCGTACCGCGTTGCGGTAGGAATTCAGCGCGCGGTCTTCATCCACTAGCACTTTTTTCTTCGAACCCGATAAAGTCGTGATAGCTCTCCGGCGCGTAACGCTCTTTCGCCACTTCCAGCACGTCAAACGCGAATTCCGTTTTCACGTGCGCCAGCTTGTCATCCTCATACGAAACCGAATCGCCGAATTTTTTCCTTAGCTTCGGATACAGCACCGGAACCGCGCGATTCGTTGCGGTGCGATGCCCATTGTTGTCCGCCGCGTAGTGCGCCATCGCGCCCAGCGCAAACGAATATTCGTAGATGTCCTGTGAATCACGCAGCAAGGCCATTACAAAATCGCCGCTGCGCACATAATGCGTCAGGTCGCTGAAAAACGGTTTGCCGTACGGGTAATAACCCAAATCCTGGATAATTGCGCCACCGTACGCGTACGCCTGCCCGCGGTCAATCTCTTCCTCGGTCGCGTTTGGAAAACGCGCCCGCAGCGCCGGCTTGATCCCCGATTCCCACACCACATCAATAATCGCCTGGTGCGACATCACCGAATACGCGTTTCCGCGCTCCGGTAAAACCAGCAGCAACGCCAGCGCACACACCAGCGCCATTCCGGCTCGAAGCATTCGCGCTATTCTTGACTTACCACCCACAATCAATCAACCTTCCCCTGCCTCAAAATATCTCTTCAAACTCAGTCGAATCGCGTAACTCTATCAACATCCTGCCATATTCAGAGACGCGAGTGCGCCGCCGCGCAATGAGTGTACCGTTCAATTGTGTAATTTTAGGATAGGGAGAAACCAGTAGGACCGAAAGACGCTGCGCCAAAACCCGCCTTACTTCAATTTTCAGTACTTCCGCAAAACGCCAATGACTCTGCCCTGAATCTTCACGTCGCTCGCCGCCTCAATGATCGGACCCATCTCTGAATTCGCCGGCTGCAACCGGATTTTCCCCGGACCTTCGCGATAAAAACGCTTCAGCGTCGCTTCATCGCCGCGCACCAGCGCCACCACAATGTCGCCGGCATTCGCCACTTGGGTCTGCTCGCACACCACAAAATCGCCGTCCACGATGTGATCTTCAATCATGGAACTGCCCTTCACTTGCAGCACGAACGAGTTCCCGCCGCGCGCAAAATCTCCCAGTGAAATCGTCTCGCGCTCTTCCACCGCTTCCAGAGGCCGGCCCGCCGCGATTCTCCCGAGCAGCGGAAGCTCCTGCACCCGCCGCTCGATCACCTGCTCCTTCACCGACTTCGGCAATTGCAGAATTTCAATCGACCGGCTCTGGTTGTAGCCGCGCCGGATAAATCCCTTTTTCTCCAGCGTGGTGATGTGCTTGTGCACCGTCGCGAGCGACGTCAACTTCATGCCCTTGCCGATCTCTTCGAAACTTGGCGCGTAACCGTGCTTGGTTTCGAACGCCACCAGATAATCCAGAACTTCTTTCTGTCGCTTGGTGAGGGCCATGGGCTTTCCTCCAGAGGCACAGACAAAGATTGGCTGTGCGCTTTTTCTTCGCTGCTCTCGCTGTTCCTTGCGTTTGTAGCGTCCACCTGGCGCCGCCACACCAACTCTTGCCTTTGTAGCGGCCGCCTTCTGAGGCGGGCTGTTTTCACAGCCACTCTAGGCGAAAAGAAAGCGAAGTGTCAAGCACCGTTTCCGCGCTATTTTCCAATCCGCAAGTTTTCCGGCACGCGGCAAAACCTGCTATAAAAACTGTTCATGAATTCCTCTCCCCGCGCATCCACTTCGGTCATCGTCGCTGGAATCTTCGCCATTCTCGTTGGCGTTATCGGAACTTTGTCCAGCCTCGCCTCGCTGATCCTATTTTCTAGCGGTCTCGGTGTCAGCGTTCCCTTCCCCGCCCCGCTGCGTCCATTTCTTTACGTCACCTGGATCATTGCCCTACTTTGCGCGCTGTTCGTCGTCTTCACTGGCATTCAGGTGATGCGCCTGCGCAAGTGGGCCCGCGTTTCAATGCTGGTGATTGCCGGCTGCCTGCTCTTTTTCGGTCTGATGGGGATGGTCGTCATGTTTGTATCGGCGTTCGTCTCCATTCCGATGCAGCCGACAGTTCCTCAGGGACTACTCTTTGCCATTCTTGGTATTACCTACGGCATTCCAGGCGCGATTGCGATTTGGTGGCTGATTCTCTTTACTCGCCGTTCTATCGTCGCGCAATTTCAAGCCCTGGCGGCGATCGAACCGCCTCGCGCTCCTTCTTCCCTTTCGGTGTTCAACAATCCGGAATGTCCGCTCGCGATCCGCATCGTCGGCTGGTACCTCGGCTCATTCGTCATCGTCATACCGTTCCTGCCGTTCGTGCCGAGTTCCGTGCCCGCGATTTTTTTTGGACACGTCTATTTCGGCCTCGCAGCCGCCGCACTTTACATCGCCAATTTTGCCTTCATCTCGATCCCCGGCATCGGCCTTCTGCTTCTCAAACGCTGGAGCTATCCGCTCACCTTCGCCAGCCAGCTCCTTGCCTGTGCCAACGCCGTGTACTCCACGCTGAGCCCGTCCTATGAGGCCTCGCTTCGCACCATGTTCGAAAAAATGAAGATGCCCGAGATTCCTGCTTACACCGCGCAGATGCTGCATTACTCGCGTTACTTCAGTCTGGTCGGTTTGTTCTTCCCGGCAGCGATTCTGGTCACGCTCTATGTGTCCCGCCAGAAATTCTACGAAGCCGCCGCCCGCCCTTCCCAATCCCCAATCTCATCGCCGCCCAACGCAACGTTGTAGCCGTACTTTTGTACTTTTGTACCGTCTTTATTTCCGCGGCTTGTTGACCTTCTCGCACTTCCGCGCTTGCTTCGCCTCGCTGTGCTATCATTTTTATCCAGGCTCCTGGCGGTTCGCCTCAGCTTCTAAACCTGCTCGCTCCGCCCAGTCCGGCACTAACAAAGCCTTTACCAGGGGGAGTTGCAACAACGCATGGCCACGACCACCGATATTCCGCTGCCTAAACACAAGCGCGAAGTCATCGACCGCGCAGTGATCCGTTTCGCTGGAGACTCCGGCGACGGCATGCAGGTCACCGGCAGCCAGTTCACCAATACCGTCGCTCTTTACGGCAATGACATTGCAACTTTTCCGGATTTCCCGGCGGAGATTCGCGCGCCTGCGGGCACGCTGCCCGGAGTCAGCGGCTACCAGCTGCATTTTTCATCGAATGAGATTTATACGCCTGGCGACGCGGTGGACGTGCTGATCGTGATGAATCCCGCCGCGTTGAAGATGAATATTGCCGACCTAAAGGCCAATGGCATTCTGATCGTCAATTCCGACGCGTTCGCGGAAACCGATCTGCGCAAAGCGCAAATGACTTCCAATCCGTTGGAAGATCATTCGCTCGACAAGTTCCGGCTGTTTTCAGTCGAACTCGAGCGCCTAACAAAGGTGGCTCTCGATCATCTTGGACTGGATGCAAAATCCATCAGCCGCTGCAAAAACTTTTTCGCGTTGGGCATGTGCTACTGGCTTTACAACCGCTCGATGGATGGAACGGCCCGATATATCGAAGATAAATTTTCCAAGAAGCCGCTGCTGGTGGAAGCCAACAAGCTGGCGATGAAAGCCGGCTATTCGTACTGCGAAGCGACGGAAGCGTTCCAGATTTCTTATGAAATTCCGCCGGCGCAACTTGCGCCTGGCCTGTATCGCAACATGAGCGGTAATCAGGCGCTGGCGCTCGGCTTCATCACCGCTTCGCAAAAATCCGGGCTGAAACTTTTCCAGGGCAGCTATCCAATTACTCCGGCTTCGGACATTCTGCACGAACTTTCGCAGTACAAGGATTTCGGCGTGATCACCTTTCAGGCCGAAGATGAAATCGCCGCAATTACTTCCGCGATCGGCGCGGCGTACGCTGGCGCGCTGGCGATAACGACCACTTCCGGCCCTGGCATGGCACTGAAAACCGAAGCGCTCGGCCTCGCGGTTGCGGTCGAAATTCCGCTGGTGGTTTGCGACATTCAGCGCGGCGGACCTTCTACTGGATTGCCGACGAAAACCGAACAAGCCGATTTGTTGCAAGCGCTGTTCGGACGCAACTCCGAAGCGCCAATTCCGGTGATCGCTCCGGCAACTCCGAGCGATTGTTTCTGGGCCGCTGTGGAAGCTTCGCGCATCGCCGTGAAATACATGGTTCCGGTAATTATTTTGAGCGACGGCTACCTTGCCAACGGCGCGGAGCCCTGGAAGATTCCCGATCTCGATTCGATTCCCGACTTCAAAGTGAAGTTCGCGACCGATCCGGTGGACTTCAAACCGTATCGCCGCAATCCGGATACGCTGGCGCGGCCGTGGGCGGTTCCCGGAACTCCCGGCCTCGAACACCGCATCGGCGGGCTGGAAAAGCAGGACGTCACCGGCAACATCAATTACGAACCGCTGAACCACGAAAACATGGTTCGCATTCGCGCGGCGAAAGTCGAAGCCGTGGCGCAGGATATTCCGGACATTGTTCCTGCGGGCGATCCCGATGGCGATTTGCTGATCGTCGCATGGGGCTCGACGCACGGCGCGATTACCGCCGCCCTGAAATCGCAGCGCGAACTCGGCCATCGCATTGGCCACGTTCATCTGCGCCACTTGAATCCAATGCCGAAGAATCTCGGCGAAGTGCTGAAGCGCTACAAAACGGTGCTGGTGCCGGAACTTAATATGGGCCAGCTTTTGTGGCTACTGCGCGCGAAATTTTTGGTGAACGCCATCGGCCTGAACAAGATTCAGGGCCGCCCGTTCAAGCAGTCCGAGTTGGAGCAGAAGATTTCGGAACTGGTTTCGTAATTCTTGTTTTTGTAGAGGCCGGGCTTTAGCCCGGCGATTTTGGAGAAATAAATGACCACGGCAACATTGCCTGTCCTCACGAAAAAAGATTTTCAGACCGACCAGGAAATCCGCTGGTGCCCGGGTTGCGGCGACTACGCGATTCTCGCGGCGGTGCAGGCGGTTTTCCCGGACCTCGGAATTAAGCGCGAAAATTTTGTGGTGGTTTCCGGCATCGGGTGCTCTTCGCGCTTTCCGTATTACATGAACACTTTCGGATTCCACACCATTCATGGCCGCGCGCCTGCGGTTGCTACCGGCTTGAAAGCGGTTCGCCCGGATTTGGAAGTGTGGGTCGCCACCGGTGACGGTGACGCACTCTCCATCGGCGGAAATCACACCATTCACATGCTGCGGCGCAACGTTGGACTGAAAGTTCTCCTTTTCAACAACCGCATTTATGGCCTGACCAAAGGCCAGTATTCGCCGACGTCGGAGTTCAACAAGAAGACCAAGTCCACTCCATATGGTTCGCTGGACCGACCTTTCAATCCGATTTCGCTGGCGATTGGCGCGGAAGCAACTTTCGTTGCGCGCTCGGTGGATGTTTTCCAGGCGCATCTGAAGGACACGCTGCGGCACGCTGCTGCGCACAAAGGCTCGGCATTCGTCGAGATTCTGCAGAACTGCAACATTTTCAATGACGGCGCGTGGACCGGAATCACCGAAAAGGACGCGCGCAGCGAGCACGTCATTCAGCTGGAACACGGCAAGCCGCTGGTGTTCGGCAAGAACCGCGACAAAGGCATTCGCCGCAAGTCCGATGGCGACATTGAAGTGGTGCAACTCGGCAACGGCATCACCGAAGTTGATCTCGTTGTGCATGACGCGCATCACCCGCGGCCGTCGTATGCGTTCCTGCTTTCGCATATGGAGCAGCGCGAAGGTTTTCCGACTCCGATCGGCGTGCTGCGCGCGTGGGACGATTTGCCGCGCTACGAAGACGTGATCAACCAGCAGATTCGCGACGTGCAAGCCAAGCGCGGGCTGGGCGACCTGGAAAAGCTGCTGCGCGGCGGCGATACCTGGCGCGTCGAAGCGCGGTAGTCTTTGCTTCCGGTCTTGGTTTTTCAGGATTTGGGTGCCCCGCGTGCCGTAGTTGCACGTGGGTCTTCTCAACCTACCGGATCGATTGTCGCCAATCCGGTTCCCGCTCCCGAATAAGACAAGAACCTGCTCCAAATCCACGCGCACGGATTTTCCACCAAGCCGCGGTTCACCGGATTTGCATGCATGTAGTCCAACTTTTTCTTTATCTTCTCCGTGCTATAGACGTTGAAATCGTAAAATCTCGCGTGCCAGAATCAAGGCAGTTGTGGTTGTAAGGCAGTTCCCTTCTCCCGTCTCAGATCGCGAGACACACGCTGCTTCAACACTCTCAGGACTACCGATGGATTTCCGACACGAGGCTCGCCGATGAGAAGATGCAGGTGTTCGGGCATCACGACGTAGCCGGCAAGCAGGAAATCGTAACGAGCGCGAATTTCCGCTAAGGCTTCCACGAAAACATTGCGGGCATGCGGTGTTCCCAGCAGCGGCAATCTCTGGTAACAACTGAAGGTAATAAAATGCAGATGGCCGCGTCCGTAGTAACGCTTCAGAGTTTCCGGCAGCAACCCTGACCCAAGACCCATGCGTAAATACGACGCATGGGTCACCCGAAGAAAGAAACACCAAGGTCAAGTCTAAATACGGTACATCAGTGGCGGGGTTTGCGGTGCGAGATTTCGAGTTCGTTCCGGACGACCCAACCCAATAAGGTCAAAAAAGAGCTTGCATCTGCGCTAGTGTTATAGTTAACTATAACACACCGGCAGTCAATCAACGCCCAACCGCTTGCTGGTCATCCCACGAGCGAAAGCGCTAGCCGGAAGATCGAGAAGGAGCAATCAACATGAAATTCCATCGTTCTATGCTGTCTATCGCTGCTGTGATGTTAGTGTCTGCTGTGGGTTATGCGCAGAACCACGCGGAGATGCAAAAGGAGCCTGCGCCGAAGTCCGACATGCACAAGTCCGCCGAACCCGCACCGTCCGACGCGCAAAAGTCTTTCGAGGCACTGAAAACGCTGGCGGGCACTTGGGGAGGCAACCTGACAACCGACCCAAAGAATCCCGAGATGGAAAACGCGCACCCGCAGGTGACGCTGCGTGTGACCTCGAGGGGCAACGCTATCGTGCATGAAATGAAGGAGGCAGGAACGCCGGAAGACCCGGCCAAGTACGACCATCCGGTTACCATGCTTTACGTGGACAGCGGCCGCCTGACGCTGGTTCATTATTGCGACGCCGGGAACCGCCCGCGCATGGCGGCCAAGGTCTCACCGGACGGAAAGAAGGTGGAATTCGAGTTTCAGGATCTTTCCGGCGGCAATGAGTACGGACACATGCACCATGCGGTTTTCACGGTGATTGACGAGAATCACCACACCGAGGACTGGACGTATATGATGCCCGGCGACAAGCCGATGCAGGTGCATATGGACCTGAAGCGAGCGCAGTGACGTTTTTGGCGGGGCGGCGAGGCGAGGCGGCCGGTATGAGAGGCGGTGTGGCGTTGGCCGTTCACCGTTTGCGGTAGGAGAAGTAAGTGCAGATGCGTGCCGGGAACGACAGTCTGACCGATCACGCCGGCGATGACAGAACGACGATAGGCGAATCTGGGAAACCCTGATGGACCGTGAGTGGAATGACAGTCAGCCGATCTACCGCCAGCTTCGCGACCAGGTGGTCGCGATGATCCTGGACGGAGTGTTGAAAGAAGGCGATGTGCTGCCTTCGGTGCGCACAGTTGCGGCTGATTACCGGGTCAATCCGCTCACGGTCCTGAAGGGCTATCAACAGCTGGTGGATGAAGAACTGGTCGAAACCAGACGCGGGCTTGGGATGTTCGTAAAAGCCGGCGCGCGGGAGCTGCTGTTGAACAGCGAGCGGCAGAAGTTTCTTGACGAGGAGTGGCCTAGGGTGTCCGCAACGATCCAGCGCCTTGGCCTCAAGCCCGAAGAGCTGCTGGACTTAAACGGAAAGCGGCCATCGAAGCCTGCTGGCCCAGCCAAATTAGACAAAGGGCCGGACAAAATGGAGGAGAAGTGAAGCCATGGCATGCATAGAAGCACACGGCCTGCGCAAGGCCTTCGGCACAACCCTGGCACTGGACGGCATTGATTTGCGGGTGGAAGACGGCCGCATCCTCGGACTGATCGGCCCGAATGGCGCCGGCAAGACCACCGCGCTGAACGCGATTGTGGGCCTGACTCCGTATCAAGGAGAGCTGCGGGTACTCGGACGCGATCCGTGGAATGAGCGGGATCAGCTGATGCGCGAGGTTTGCTTCATTACCGATGTCGCGGTGCTGCCGCGATGGATCAGAGTATCGCAGACGCTCGACTACCTCGTCGGCGTGCATCCGCGATTCGATCGCGCGAAGGCGGAAGGATTTCTTGGCAAGACCAGCATCCGGAGCAGCAGCAGGGTCAGGGAGCTATCTAAGGGCATGGTGGCGCAACTGCATCTCGCTCTGGTGATGGCCATCGACGCGAAATTGCTGGTACTGGACGAGCCGACGCTGGGCCTGGACATCATCTATCGCAAGCAGTTCTACGATTCCTTGCTGAACGATTATTTCGACGGCAAACGCACCATTGTGGTGACCACGCATCAGGTGGAAGAACTCGAGAACGTCCTGACCGATATTACGTTCATCAATCGCGGGCGAATCGTGCTGAATTGCAGCATGGAAGAGATCGAGTCGCGGTATCGAGAGGTGGTGGTGCGTCCCGAGCAACTGGCTGCGGCGCGTACGCTCGGACCGATGCAGGAGCGGCAGGTGTTTGGCCGCAGCATTCTGCTGTTCGATCTGCTCAATCGGCTGCAGCTCGCGGAACGACTCTCCACGATGGGCGAGGTGCGCAGACCCAGCATCGCAGACTTGTTTGTCGCGTTGATTGGTGACGTCAAGGCCAGGCACAAGGAGCCGCTCAATGAATAGTGCGCCGAACTCCATGCCCGATTCTCCCGTCGAATCGCAAGGAATCGCGCCCGCGCGAATCTCGGCGAGCCGGTGCATGTACTGGTCGATCCGGCGCGAACTCTGGGAGTACCGCTCGATTTACGTTGCGCCGCTGGCTGCGGCGGCGATTCTGCTGTTCGGCTTCTTGGTCGGTTTGCCGCACCACATGCGCGGCGTTACGACCCTTGACCGAGCGCACGAGGTGCTCGACAAACCCTACGAATTAGCCGCAGGTCTGATCATGGGGACGGGATTTATCGTGGGGATTTTCTATTCCCTCGACGCGCTATATGGAGAGCGCCGCGATCGCAGCATCCTCTTCTGGAAATCGTTGCCGGTTTCCGATCTCACCACGGTGCTCTCGAAGGTCACCATTCCCCTAATCATTCTGCCACTACTGAGTTTCGCCATCGCCGTTGCCACGCAGTTCGTCATGCTGCTGCTGAGCAGCGTAGTCCTGCTAGGGCGGGGCCTGAATGCCGGGACAATCTGGGCGCACATGTCTTTCTTCCACATGTCGCTGATGCTGCTCTACCATATTTTTACCGTTCATGGCCTGTGGTACGCGCCGCTCTACGGCTGGTTGCTGCTGATTTCGGCCTGGGCACCGCGTGCGCCTTTTATATGGGCGTTCTTGCCTCCGTTCGTGATCTGGGGAGTCGAGAAGGCTGTCTTCAATACTTCGTATTTTCTCGCGATGCTGCAGTACCGCTTGGCCGGCCCGGAGCCCTCTTCGCCAACGCCACACGGCACCCTGATGGAAATCCTGTCTGCGCTCACTCTGGCGCAATTCCTCAGCACACCGGGTCTGTGGATAGGCCTGGCGATCGCTGCGGCATTTCTCGCTGCGGCGGTTCGCCTGCGCCGCTATCGCGGACCAATCTGATTCGCATCGATTTTGTCTTGGTTTCGTTGTATGAGACTTTCACGCACCACGACTCGTATGTAGTAAGCAAGGAAGCGCCATACCCATGTCAACCCTGCTCCCAGTTCACATCGCCGGCGGAATCGTGGGCATGCTCTCCGGAACCGCTGCCCTGATCTTCCGCAAAGGCGGTCGCTGGCACGTCTTGGCCGGAAAAGTCTTTGTCGCTTCGATGCTGATCATGTCCACATTCGCGGTGTATCTGGCCGTTCTTAAACACCAACCCGGCAATATTGGCGGCGGCATTCTCACCTTCTATCTGATTCTCACTGCATGGCTTACCGCTCGCCGCAGAGACGGCCAAACCAGCGTCTACGATTGGGCCATTCTGCTGATTCCACTGGCGCTCGGTACCCTCACTTGGCTCGGCGGGTTGCAAAAGATGCGTAGCCCGGCTCCTCCGGAAGATGGCGTGCCCGCGGGGATGAACTTTTTTATGGGCACGGTCATGCTTCTTGCCGGCGCAGGGGATCTTCGCATGCTCCTGCGCGGCGGTGTCGCAGGAGCCAAGCGCGTAGTGCGCCATCTCTGGCGGATGTGTTTTGGCCTGTTCATCGCGGCAGGCTCTTTTTTCCTGGGACCCTCAAACCGCCCATTGCGGTTGCTTTCAGCGCTGGGGCTAGGACAACATCTCTCGCCGGCTCCATTCGGCACCACTCTTTATATTTTTCTCAGTGCACTTCCGCTTATTCTGCTGATTTTCTGGGCGATGCGAGTGTGGCTTGGGAAGGCATATCAGAGAAAACTGATGGTGGGCGCTTCGTAGAGTGGACAAGCAGAGCGGAAAAGACGTAACACAGAGAGCACAGAGCGAAGAGCAGAGAAGACGCGGAGAGATCTGGGCACCGTCAAACGAATTCAAGGTCTAAGAGTCAAGCGCGGCGGAAAAGACCGGAGGACGCAATGACGCGAGAACGTGCGCTGAAGGTGGCCATGGCGATCATCGGGCTGCTGTTTGTGGCTACGGCTTATCCGCTGGTATTCCTGGTGCGATCGGAGCCGACGCTGCAAATGATGCTTTCAATTTATGTGACGCTGGGAGTGTTTCTGCTTCTGGCGGCGTGGAACCCAGCGGCGAACCGGAGTCTGGTGGCTTTTGCGGCGTGGTCGAGCCTGGCGCACGCCAGTGTTATGGCGGTACAGGCGGTCTACGAAGTGAGCGAACGGATGCACCTGCTGGTCGGGGTGGCCGGGTTTGCGGTGATCGGAGTAGTGTTGCTAGCGTTGGCCCCGGCGAAACAAGGAGTGGCGGTGACCTGAGCTGGAAACGCCACCGGCCGAATGTGGGCGACGCGGTCCACGATGGAACAGGTACTGTGAATACTAGAACAACGAGGGCCGATCAATCCCCTTTTGTGCATTCGCGGTGACACTTACCAGCGACCTCAGGACCAACTGTGTCTTGCCGTGAACATATCCGAACCGTCTGGATGCCGCTTCCAGCCTGTGGATTTCAGGAAAGTGTTTTCCATTTTTTACAATTACTTCCTGGCAATTTTACGCGTAAAGGCTTATTATTCAGAAAATGTTTCCCCTGCGCCCGAGTTTCGAACGCTTTCGGCGCGGAATGCAAGCTCTCTCCCTTTCGAACGGCCCTTCCGTTCGGCATCTCAATTGCCTTTCAGTAGAGTGAGGAATTCTAAGTTGAGCCCGGCCCAGCCAGAAAATCGATTCGCGCACCTACCGCGTGTCTTCGGACGTGCGCTGGTCGTGATGTTGCCGGCAGTACTACTGGTAACATTTTTGACGGTTCATTTTTCCCGCCACAGCGCTCCTAACCATAGCCAAGCCGGATCGACGGACCTGACTGCGGCAACGCTGATCCCAACCAATACGCCGAGCGCGGTACTGTCTGCAAGGCCGATTTTCCCCTATTCGGTGGTGCCGGGAGGCGTTCGCGACGCGCAGGAATTGCAAAAAATAACCGCCGCGGATCCGGTGGTAGCCAAGCACTATTCGGATTTTCGGATTGCGATAGCGCGCACCGTTCAACTGGATCGGCCGATATCGATGTATGTTTCGTACCGGCGGAACAATCGGGTCTACTGGACCAGGAACCGCATGATGATTCCCGCAGGCGAGACGGTAATCTCGGACGGCGAAAATCTGGCGCGAGTGCGCTGCGGCAATCGGCTCTCGCCGGTGGCGGTGAAGCCGGTAGCAATTAGCGAGCCGGATAAAGAGGCATTGGAAACTCCAGAATTTGTGCCGCCGCTAATGGCTGAACTGCTGCCCGGCGACGGCAATGAACTTTTTCCGGGCGTTCCTGGAGCAGCAGCTCCTGTTCCGTCTTCGGTTGGTCCTGCGCCCGGCGGTTCAGGGACACCATCCACGCCGTTGCTTCCGCCATTTCTAGGTCCGGGAGTTCCGCCGATCAGAGGAACAAGTCCGCCGTCTCCACCACCGCCCCCTCCGCCACCTGTTAATACTCCGGAGCCTGGTCCGTTGAGCCTGCTCTTTGCGGGAGCGGCGCTCTTCGCCGTGCTCGCCATAGTCACGCTTCGCCGCCGCGGCTAATCCCAATCCGCTTTGAAGCGTTGCCTGAACCGTGAAACGCTTGTTTCGCTTAGCCGTTTTGCGCTATATACTCCGGTACAAGTTCGAAGACGGATAACCGACCAATGCCGGGAGCATCTAGTTTTGGAGCAGCGCCTGACGGCGCTCAGGGCAAGGAGCGCAGGCTCGAGTCCTGGGGGGAGATCGCTGCGTATTTGCGGCGCGAAATTCGCACCGTGCAGCGTTGGGAAAAAACGCTGGCATTGCCGGTGCATCGACTGCTCGTGGGCAAGCAGAGTTCGGTTTACGCGTACCCTTCCGAATTGGATAAGTGGTATCGCGAGCGAGAACCAAAAGAAATAAAAGATGATGATGCGGGAGATGAACCGTCGCCATCTCTTGTGGTAGTTGAGCCCAATGTTCCGGCCATTCCAACGATACCTCTTGCTCCGCCAGCTCCGATTAGCGGCGTAAAACCGCCTTCGCAAATTCCCTACTACGAGCAAAAGTGGTTTGCGGGAATGGCGATCCTGGTGATCGCTGCAGTCCTGGGCGTGATTTTTTGGCCCCCGCCGTCGATGCCGCCCGGAACGGGCGCCGCGCCGGATGCGAAGATTCGGTTATTTGTACGGCCGTTTCAAAATATCGCGGGCGATCCGAGCCAGGCGGAATTTACTGAGGGCTTGACCAACGAGTTGAACACCCGGCTGGGGCGGCTCGATCCGAAACGGCTTGGCGTGATTGCTCCAACATCGTCAAAACAGTTGGGCGGCAAGTCCATCGCGGAGCTCGAGCCGCTGCTGAAACTGAATTATGTACTGGAAGGCAGTGCAGTGTGCGCCGCGCAAACGATCAGGTGCGCATTGACGTGTCGCTGATTTCCGCAAGGGAACAGACGCCGTTGTGGTCGGATTCCTATACCGATAAATTAGCGGACATACTCAAGGTCCAGGATGAAGTGGCGGAAGCGGTGGCGCAAAAGCTTTTGTTGAATTTACCGCCGGCGAGTTCCTCTCCGCTGAGCGCCAGCGTTGATCCTGAGGGGTACAGTTCGTATCTGCGCGGGCGTCGATTCTGGGCGATCCGCGATCTGTCGCGCAGCGTTCCGGCGTTCGAAGACGCGGTCCAGACGATGCCGCAGTACGTCCCGGCGCACGCGGGTCTTGCGGCTTCTTATGCGGTAATGGGAGAAGCTCCGAACGACGCCGTCGCGCCAACGATCTCCGCACCGAAAGCAAGAGCAGAAGCACAACGCGCGCTGGCGATTGACCCCAAAAACGCCGAAGCGCACTACGTGCTCGGCAATCTGGCGATGAGTTTCGATTTCGACTTTCCGTCGGCAGAGCGCGAATTCCGAGAGGCGCTGGTTCTGGATCCCAACAACCCCACTGCTCACCAATGGCTCGGGCAATACTTAATGACGCAGGACCGGCTGCCGGAAGCGCAATCGGAGACGCTGAAAGCGCTGGAACTCGATCCGGTTTCGCCGGTTTTTACGACCACACTATGCGCATGATTTCGATGCGACGATCGCACAGGCCAAGCTCACGCTCGAGCAATCGCCCAATTTCCTGCTAGGGGAGTTCTGGCTGGCGTCGGCCTACCGCGAAAAAAAGATGTACCCCGAAGCACTGCAACACTTCCGAACGGCGTGCTCGTTGGCGCCCGGAAACCCGGCGCTGCTTACGGTATTGGGGCATGCGCTGGCAGTTTCGGGTAACTCGGCAGGCGCCCGCGCAGTTCTCGGCCAGTTGCAGGGCCTTTCTCGGCAGAGATACGTTCCATCGTTATACGTGGCCGTTGTTTATATCGGTCTCAATGACAAGGACAACGCGTTTCTGAACCTGAATCGCGCGATCGCTGAGCATAACGACCGCCTGATTTACCTTGCAGTCGAGCCACTGGCCGACCCGCTGCGCGCCGATCCTCGCTTTCCAGTGCTGCTCGCCCGGATTCATTTGGATAACCTGAAGCACTGACGCTCGTTTCCTTTCCCTTTCTTTTCAATTACTTCCGCTGGTCCCAACTCCTCTGCTCCCGCGCGAACGCCTCCTGATCCACAGGCTTTTCACCACGACATCGCGCGTCACCGCGCGGCTGACGCCCCTTGTCGCTTGAGTGTCGTTTTTCATTCCGCGTAACTTCCAAATACCGGGCGAGACCCTGGGATCGGCAAGGAGTTCTGGTCATGCGCAAACTGATTCTTTTGGCCCTGGCAATTTTCTGGATGTGGGCTTTGGCCTCACCCGCGCAAGTAATTCCCGCGAACCCGCCGCATACGGCCGCTGGATAGGAGCTGCAAATGGTAGTCGCCAGCCAAATCTCACCGATGATCGGAATTCCGCTGACGCTCGCAGTGTCCTGCCTGCTGGCCGAATTTTTCGGGTACTGGCTGCATCGCCTGCTGCACAGCGACAAACTTCCTTTTCTGAGCCGCGGCCACCTGATTCATCACTTTCTGATTTACGGACCCGGCCAGCCGATGCGGCACGACCATTATCACGACGCCACCGACAATCGCTTCTCAGTGGGCAATGTCGGCCTGGAATGGCTGGCTCCCTCAGCCATCATTCTCGCAGTGCTGTGGGCGCTCATGATGGTGCTGCAAATTCGTCCGCCGTATCAGGCCATTGCGCTGGTCACGCTGATCGTGTGGCCGGCCTTCATGTTCAGCTATCTGCACGATCGCATGCACCTCTCGGAATTCTGGATGGCACGGAATCCTCTGCTGCACACCTGGTTTCGCGCGGCGCGCCGGCTGCATGACATTCATCACCACGCAGTGGACGGCAAAGGCCGCATGGACGCCAACTTTGGAATCGGATTCTTCCTGTTCGATTGGGTGTTTCGAACGATGGCGACCCACCACCGTCCGTTTAACAAAGTCGGGTTCGACTCGGCGCGCCAACGCTACGGACTGATCGAACAGAATGGAAAACTGGTCGCAAACGGTGAATTTTCAGTCTATTCAACAGCTATAGGAAGGCAGAAATGAATCGCCTCTTTGCAGTGGCGGTCAGGTCTCGTTCGCGGGGACGGCAGATGATTTTTGCGTGCCTCGACTGCGCGCAGGCAATCGCACCGGACTGGCCACTGCTGACGCTCTGGCCGTTCCTGAAGCTCTCCGTGGCTTCGTCGATGGGCCGACTCTCGGGCCGCAAGCATAGGCGAACCGAACCGCGGGCGCGGGTCGCTTGCGCCAGAGCCATGCACTTACCTCTAATCCGCAAAGTTAAGGTCTAAGCTGGCGAAAACCAGCAACAATTTAGAAACGCACCGAGCACTCGTGCGTCTATCCTGCTGACGGAGACCTCCACATGCAAAGAACTCTGGGTATTGCGCTGCTGGTTTTGTGTCCGGCGGCCTTCGCGCAAGAAGCCGCATCGTTTCGTGGGGATGCCGCCCATACTGGGCTTTACAATGCTCCCGGAGCGACTGCATTTCACAAGATCAAATGGCAGATTCACACGGGCGGGCAGATTTTCTCCTCGCCAGCGGTGTCCGGAGGAATGGTCTATTTCGGGAGTAACGATCATTTTCTTCGCGCTGTCGATTTGGAGACCGGCGCGGAAAAATGGAGATTCGAAACTGGCAGCCGAGTTCCATCTTCGCCTGCCGTGGCCGGCGGCATTGTCTATTTTCTGAGCTACGATTCGAATTTCTATGCGCTGAACGCTGTGACTGGTGCACTGGAATGGAAGTTTCGTACCGGAGGCGAACGCCGATTTGCCGCCAAACACATTCACGGGATCGAACCTGCGAGTGAAACCATGCCCGATCCTTTCGATTTTTTCCTATCTTCGCCAGTGGTTTCGAATGGCGTGGTCTATTTTGGATCGAGCGATTCGAACGTATATGCAATCGATGCCGCTACAGGCGCCCTGAAGTGGAAGTTCAAGACTGGCGACGTCGTTCATTCCTCTCCAGCGATTGCGGATGGCACGCTGTTCATTGGCAGTTGGGACACTTTTCTCTATGCTCTGGACACCGAAACCGGAAAGGAAAAATGGCGATTCAAGACGGGCGAAGACCATGCCATCTACAATCAAGTCGGCATTCAGGCTTCGCCCGCTGTGGCCAACGGCGTGGTGTATTTCGGCTGCCGCGATTCCAATTTTTATGCGGTGGATGCCAAGTCCGGAAAACAACTTTGGAGTTTCAGCAATAAGGGTTCCTGGGTAATTAATTCAGCGGCTATCCGTGACGGCAAGGTGTACTTTGGGACCTCCGACACCGGCATGCTCAACGCGTTAGACGGCAAAACCTCGCCCGCCATTGCTGGAAACATGCTTTATCTTGGCTCGCACCAGGGCCGACTTTTGGCTATTGACCTGGCGACACAAAAACTCGCGTGGTCGTTCGATACTGAGGCCTTCAAAAACAATGCGCCGGCTCTGACCGATTCGAAAGGCGCGCCGAATTACGCCGCAGCATTCTCAGACTCGTTCTACGACAACATCATAACCGGCATCCAAAAAGTGTCGTCGGTTGGCATGATTCTTTCGTCTCCGGCAGCTGCGGGCAGCACGATTCTTTTCGGATCCTCTGACGGTAACCTGTACGCCATCATATAACTCCCTCGGAACCTCGAAAGCTATTTCCTCGATTGCCGCTGCGCGCTTCTCGCTTCATACTCTGCTCCACGTGCGCGAGAACATGATCCGTTTTTTACTGGAAAATCACCCGCAGTGTCTGCCAACTAGGCGCGATGCGGTAACGATCGAACCGGCCGCTGCTCCCAGCGACACGACACCGCCGAACGTACCGCACCGCACTTTGTAGCCGCGCCTTTCCCGCGCGGAACTCGTTTAATATTTTCCCCGCTGCCAGAAGTCGCGAACCTCTTTTTCCACGGAAAAACGTACTCCGGGATTCGCCGCGAATCGGGCATCCAATCCAAACGCATGCGCTTTCAGCGGTGCCAGAAAGTACGATCTCGCCTTCAGAAAGCCGCGCACAAACAAGTCGGTGAATTCAGGCACTCCAATCACCTGGACCTGCGCCGCATGCACTAGACCGTGAAACAAATCGCGGCTTTCAATTTTGCCGTTGAAAACGATCACGTCCAGGAAGGTCACCGCCGCTTTGTGGGTCATGTCCGGCAGGTGCCGGATGCCCTGCTGTTTGGCTTGCGGATAAAACCACGGATTCTCAAGACGGCGGTCCAAAAGTTCGACCACGCGAACCTGATCCAGCAAGGCCGGTTCGAAATAACCGTCCATCAAGGAGCGCCATTCGCTGCGCAACGCATGGCCAATAGGATAGAAATTCTCCCGTTCGGTATTTAGATACGTCGAAAACCAGCCGACCGCTTTCTGGATTTCGACTTCCTTGTAACTGTGGGCCATGATCGGGCCGCCGGTGGCGGGCACCACTTCTTGAGCCGCCATAACCAGCGACTTTGCGAGCAGTTCGTCGTTTTCAGGTATTGAATGAGAACTCCGCTCGCGGCCTCCCTTAGGAGGAACCACGTTTGACTTGTACCGCACTTTCTACTCCCCGTTCCTGACAGCGTTCACGCTATCGACTGAATTTGGCAGGGTTAGTTATACAACGTAAATGTATTGAAGTCAACCGATTTAGTAAAGGATTTGTGCGGACGTTTCACGATGCCAGTTCAAGCGC
>WNFM01271117.1_pt1 | contig 23084 bp, 25 predicted proteins | sample 5400271 | NCBI WGS metagenome assembly WNFM01 (sample SAMN13153352, study PRJNA577476) | soil metagenome | isolation source: 60 cm saprolite on Douglas fir-dominated hillslope | place: USA:California | collected 2013-09-17
CAGGAGATGGGCGATTTCCTGATCCTGCTGCACTCGGGCTATTCCCGCGCCAAGGCGCTCGCGGTGAACATGCTGTCCTCCCTCGCCACGCTGGTGGGCGGTGTTCTCGGCTACTACGCGTTGCAAGTCTTCGATGGCCTGCAGCCGAGCCTGCTCGGCATCGTCGCGGCCAGCATGATCTATGTCGCCGTCGCCGATCTGATCCCCGGCCTGCACCGCCGTCCGGAGCTGCGCGACACCGCCTTCCAGGCGCTGCTTATTGCACTCGGCATAGGCACCATCGCGCTGGTCGGAATGGTGCTCGCGCATTAAGAGAAAATAAACGTAGTTTCAGAGACTTAAAATCATTTGACGGCTTCCGTTGTGCGGCGCAGAATCGCGCGCGATGCAACCGCAACAAGGCACCCCGGAAGCCTTGCTAGCTGCAATCGCCCAGTCCAGTAATGAGGTGACGCAAGGCTGGATGAGGCTCATGGCGAGCGCTCCGACTTCCTCAGGCATTCCGCCGTGGCTGAGCGAGCTGCAGCGGAGCGCCGCGCGCACGGGCGCAATGCAGGCCGCCTACGCCGAGAGGCAGACGCAGTTGTGGTCAGCGCTGCTCGCCGGTCGCCATGAGACAGTGGCGAAGGCCGAGCCCGGCGACCGGCGCTTTTCGGGCAAGGCGTGGCGCGACAACTCCTACTACGACTATCTGAAGCAGTCCTATCTTCTCGCCTCGCGCTACGTCGAGGAGCTTGTCGAACATTGCGAGTTGGAGCCCGCGGCGAAGGAGCGCGCGCGCTTCGCCTCCAGGCAATGGATCGACGCGATGTGTCCGGCGAACTTCCCGGCGACCAACCCCGAGGCGCTGCAGGAGGCGATCGAGACGCAAGGCGAAAGCCTGACTCGCGGGCTCGCCAATCTGCTGCACGACGTGAGCAAGGGTCGCATCAGCCAGACCGACGAATCCGCGTTCGAGGTCGGCCGCAATGTCGCGGTCACCCGCGGCGACGTGGTTTACGAGAACGAACTCATCCAGCTGATCCAGTACTCGCCCGTGACCGCGGAGGTCGCCGCGCGACCGCTGGTGATGATCCCGCCCTGCATCAACAAGTACTACATCCTCGACCTGCAGCCCGAGAACTCGCTGGCGGCGCACGCGGTCGCCAGCGGCCAGACCGTGTTCATGGTGTCCTGGCGCAACGTCGGGCCGGAGCTCGGCCATCTGGCGTGGGACGATTATCTCGAGAAAGGCGTGTTTGCTGCGTTCCGCGTGGCGCGCGAAATCGCCCGCGCGGACAAGGTCAATGCGCTCGGCTTCTGCATCGGCGGCACGCTGCTCGGTGCGGCGCTCGCGGTGCTCGCGGCAAAGGGCGACGAGCAGGTCGCATCCGCAACCTTTCTCACGACGATGCTGGACTTCTCGGACACAGGCCAGATCGGCGTGTTCGTCGACCCCTCCAGCGTCGCCTCGCGCGAATCAGCGATAGGCCGCGGCGGCATCATGCCGGGCTCGGAGCTGGCGCAGGTCTTCTCGAGCTTGCGCGCGAACGACCTCGTCTGGCCGTACGTCGTAAGGAACTACCTGATGGGGGGGCGCCCTCCCGCGTTCGACCTGCTCTACTGGAATGCCGACGGTACCAACCTGCCGGGACCGATGTTCTGCTACTACCTGCGCAACACGTACCTGGAAAACAAGCTGCGCACCGCAGGGGCGCTCTCGAATTGCGGCGTGCGGGTGGACCTCGGCAAGATCCGAGTGCCGGTCTTCATCTTCAGCACCCGTGAAGACCACATCGTGCCCTGGCGCTCCGCCTATCGGACCGTCAACCTGGTCGGCGGCGATCGGACCTTCGTCCTTGGTGCGAGCGGGCACATCGCGGGCGTGGTCAATCCGCCGGCGAAGAACCGGCGCAGCTACTGGGAAGGTGAACCTTACCCTGAGAACTCCGACGCCTGGTTCGGGCAGGCGGTGGAGCATCCCGGCAGCTGGTGGCCGGTGTGGAGCGGCTGGCTCGCAAAGCAAGGCGGGGGCACGCGCAAAGCGCCCGCGGCCGCGGGCAATGCCCAATACAAATCGATCGAGCCCGCGCCCGGTCGCTACGTGAAGCAGCGCATCAACTAGGAAGCAAGGAGATAGTCATGGAAGAAATCGTCATCGTCGGCGCAGCTCGCACCCCGATCGGAAAATTCGGCGGCAGCCTTGCCAAGATGCCCGCGTCGGATCTCGGCGCGCTGGTGATCCGCAAAGTGCTGGAGCGCGCAGGCCTGGCGCCCGAGCAGGTGTCCGAAGTCATCATGGGCCAGGTGCTGACCGCGGGCGTCGGCCAGAATCCAGCGCGCCAGGCGGCGATCAAGGCCGGCCTGCCGAACATGATCCCGGCCATGACCATCAACAAGGTCTGCGGCTCGGGTCTCAAGGCGGCGATGCTCGGCGCGCAATCGATCGCCAACGGCGATGCGGATGTCGTGGTCGCCGGGGGCCAGGAATCGATGAGCCTGTCGCCGCATGCCATGATGGGCTCGCGCGACGGCTTTCGCATGGGCGACGCGAAGATGGTCGACACCATGATCATCGACGGCTTGTGGGACGTGTACAACCAATACCACATGGGCGTCACCGCGGAGAACGTGGCGAAGGAATATGCGGTGACGCGCGAAGAGCAGGATCAGTTCGCAGTGGCGAGCCAGAACAAGACCGAGGCGGCACAGAAGGCCGGCAGGTTCAAGGACGAGATCATCACGGTCGAGATCCCTTCGAAGAAAGGCCCCGTGATGTTCGCCGACGACGAGTACCCGCGTCACGGAGCGACCCTCGAGGCGATGCAGAGCCTGAAGCCGGCGTTCGACAAGAACGGCACCGTGACCGCGGGCAATGCCTCGGGCATCAACGATGGCGCTGCGGTCGTGGTTCTCGTTTCTGCAAAAAAAGCCAAAGAATTGGGGCTCAAGCCCATTGCGCACATCAAGGCGTTCGCCTCGGCGGGAGTCGATCCCAAATACATGGGCATGGGTCCCGTGCCCGCGTCCAAGCGCTGCCTGTCGCGCGCCGGATGGGAGCCGAAAGACCTCGATTTGCTGGAGATCAATGAGGCTTTCGCGGCACAGGCTATTGCGGTGAACCGGCAGATGGGCTGGGACACGAGCAAGGTCAATGTGAACGGTGGCGCCATCGCGCTCGGCCACCCGATCGGAGCCTCGGGCTGCCGCATCCTCGTTACGCTGCTGCACGAGATGCAGAAGCGCGACGCGAAGCGCGGCCTCGCTTCGTTGTGCATCGGCGGGGGGGAAATCAAGCTGAAGTCGCGCAGCGTCCGGAAGCCTGGCGGGATGAGTCGCTCCCGGTCGTGTCGCGCATCGCGTTCGTGTCGGGGGGCATGGGCGGAATCGGCAGCGCGATCTGCCGGCGCCTGGGGCGCGCCGGGCACACCGTCGTTGCCGGATGCCTTCCGGGCTACGAGAAGAAGGGCGAATGGCTCGAGCGCATGCGCGCCGAAGGACACCGCGTGCACGCCGCCGAGGGCGACGTGTCGGACTTCGACTCCTGCGCCGCGATGTTCTACAACGTGAGCTCGGTCGTCGGCCCGGTCGACATCCTGGTCAACAACGCGGGCATCACGCGCGACTCGGTCTTCAAGCGCATGACCGAGCAGGACTGGATGGCCGTGATCAACACCAACCTCAACAGCGTGTTCAACGTCACGCGACAGGTGATCGGCGGCATGAGCGAGCGAGCCTGGGGCCGCATCATCAATATCTCGTCGGTCAACGCGATCAAGGGCCAGTTCGGCCAGACCAACTATTCGGCGGCGAAAGCCGGCATGGCGGGGTTCTCGAAAGCGCTGGCGCAGGAAGTGGTGCGCAAGGGCGTCACGGTGAATACGGTCTCCCCTGGCTACGTCGAAACCGAAATGGTGATGGCGATCCGCCAGGAGATCCGCGATCAGATCGTCGCCTCGATTCCGATGGGCCGGCTCGCGAAACCGCAGGAAATCGCTGCGGTGGTCGCCTTCCTCACCTCGGAGGAGGCGGGCTACATCACCGGCGCCAACATCTCGGTCAACGGCGGCATGCACATGATGTAGACTCGCCCCGACCCGGCTCGGAGAGAATTCAGGAGGAGGAATCCATGGCAGGCAAGAAGATCGCCGTCGTCACCGGCGGCATGGGGGGACTTGGCGAATCGATAACCACCAAGATGGCCGACGCAGGCTACCGCGTGGTCGTGACCTACTCGCCGTCCAACACCAAATACAAGTCCTGGCTTGAGGAGATGAAGGGCCGCGGCTACTCGTTCTCGGCGTTCCCGGTGGACGTGGTGGATTTCGACGATTGCGCGCGCAAATGCACGACCATCGTGGGCGAGTGCGGCCCGATCGACATCCTGGTGAACAACGCGGGCATCACGCGCGACATGACGTTCAAGAAGATGAGCAAGGCCGACTGGGACGCGGTGATGCGCACCAACCTCGATTCCTGCTTCAACATGACCAAGCAGGTCATGGATGGCATGGTCGAGCGTAGTTGGGGCCGGGTGATCAACGTTTCTTCGGTCAACGGGCAGAAGGGCGCGTTCGGCCAGACCAACTATTCCGCTGCCAAGGCGGGAATCCATGGCTTCACCAAGGCGCTGGCGCTCGAGGTGGCAAAGAAGGGCGTGACGATCAATACCATTTCGCCGGGCTACATCGGCACCAAGATGGTCACCGCGATCCCGAAGGAAATCCTCGACTCGAAAATCCTGCCGCAGATTCCCGTCGGCAGGCTCGGCAAGCCCGATGAGGTGGCCGGTCTCATCATCTATCTGTGTTCGGACGAAGCCGCGTTCGTCACCGGCGCGAATATCTCCATCAACGGCGGCCAGCACATGTATTAAGGAGTAGACTTGACTATGGCGACACCGCAGGAAATTCGCGAGACAAAAACGGAAAATCAGACCCGGCTGATCAAGAAATATCCGAACCGCCGGCTCTACGACACCAAGACGTCGAGCTACATCACGCTCGCCGATGTCAAGCAGATGGTCCACCGCCAGGAAGACTTCCAGGTGATCGACGCGAAGAGCGGCGACGAGCTGACGCGCGCGATCCTGCTGCAGATCATCCTCGAGGAGGAATCGGGCGGCGGGCTGCCGATGTTCTCCTCCGACCTGCTGTCGCAGCTGATCCGCTTCTACGGCAACGCGATGCAGGGCGTGATGGGCAGCTATCTCGAGAAGAACATCCGCGCCTTCCAGGACATGCAGAAAACGCTGCAGGACCAGTCGCAGCGCATGTACGGCGACAACTCCAAGGCGTCGCAGGAGCTCTGGGCGCAGTTCATGAATCTCCAGGGCCCGGCGATGCAGAGCCTGATGCAGGCCTACATGGAGCAGAGCCAGAAGATGTTCGCGCAGTTCCAGGAGCAGATGCAGAGCCAGGCGCGGAACATGTTCACCGGCTTTTCCTTCCCCGGCTTTCCCGGCCAGCAGAGCAAGAGCGATCCTGAAAAGCAGTAATGTCGTTCCAAAGATAGGCTTCGTCTCGCTGGGGTGTCCGAAAGCTCTGGTTGATTCGGAGCGCATCCTCACGCAGCTGCGCGCCGAAGGCTACGCGACCTCGAAGACCTACGAGGGCGCGGATCTCGTCGTAGTGAATACCTGCGGGTTCATCGATGCCGCGGTCGAGGAGTCGCTCGGCGCGATCGGCGAGGCGCTCGCCAAGAACGGCAAAGTGGTGGTAACCGGCTGTCTCGGCGCAAAACGGGATTTCATAAGAAAGATTCACCCCTCGGTGCTCGCGGTTACCGGTCCTCACGACACCCCGGCGGTGATGGACGCGGTGCACGCGCACCTGCCAAGGCCGCATGACCCCCTCGTAGATTTGATTCCAAATACTGGAATTAAATTGACTCCGAAGCATTACGCGTACCTGAAGATCGCCGAAGGCTGCAATCACCGCTGCAGCTTCTGCATCATTCCCTCTATGCGCGGCGATCTGGTGTCGAGGCCGATCGGCGAGGTGATGCAGGAGGCGGAGAATCTCGTGAAGGCGGGCGTAAAAGAGCTGCTCGTCATCTCGCAGGACACGAGCGCCTACGGCGTCGACCTGAAGTACAGAACGGGATTTTTCAGGGGGAAACCGTTGAAAACCCGGATGAACGAGCTCTGCGCTGAATTGGGACAGCTTGGAATCTGGATCCGGCTGCACTACGTGTATCCGTATCCGCACGTCGATGACGTGATTCCGCTGATGGCCCGTGGCAAGATTCTGCCGTACCTCGACGTGCCGTTCCAGCACGCCAGCCCGCGCATCCTCAAGCTCATGAAGCGCCCGGCGAGCTCCGAGAAAGTGCTGCAACGCCTGCGCGACTGGCGCAAGATCTGCCCGGAGATCACGGTCAGGAGCACCTTCATCGTCGGCTTCCCTGGCGAAACCGAAGCCGAATTTTCCGATCTCTTGAGCTTTTTGAAGGAAGCCCAGCTGGACCGGGTCGGCTGCTTTGCGTATTCGCCGGTGGAGGGCGCGGCCGCGAACGATCTACCCGGTGCCCTCCCCGAAGAAGTAAAGCTGGAGCGTCGCGCGCGCTTCATGGGTTTGCAGGAAAAGATTTCTCTTCGAAAGCTAAAGATGAAGATCGGTAAGAAAATGAAAGTGCTTGTCGATGAACCGGGCATCGGCCGCTCGATGGCCGACGCGCCGGAAATCGACGGCGTGGTGCGTTTCAAGGGCGGCAGGGCCGGCGAGTTCGCCGACGTATTGATCGATCGTGCGGATCAGCACGATCTCTTCGGGAGACTGCAATGAGCAATCGCGAGGTTGTGGTGGTAGCGGGAGTTCGGACCGGGATCGGAGACTACGGTGGCTCGCTCAAGGATCTTTCGACCACGAAGCTTGGCGCAATCGCCATCAAGGAAGCGGTCGCCCGCGCCAAGGTCGATCCGGCGAGCATCGGGCACGTGGTCATGGGCAGCGTGATCCACGGCGAGGCGAAAGACATGTACATGGCGCGCGTGGCCGCGGTCGAGGCCGGGATTCCGGTCGGCACCCCGTGCCTCACGGTGAACCGCCTGTGCGGCTCGGGGCTGCAGGCGATCGTGTCCGCAACGCAGCATCTGCTGCTCGGCGATTGCGATGTGGCGGTTGCGGGCGGCGCCGAGAGCATGAGCCGCGCGGCGTACTTCCTGCCCGCGGGACGCTGGGGCCAGCGCATAGGCGATGCGGCGATCGTCGACGCGATGACCGCGGCGCTGCACGACCCGTTCGGCCACGGCCACATGGGCGTCACCGCCGAGAACATCGCGGCGAAGTACGGCTTCACGCGCGAGCAGCAGGATGCGTACTCGATCGAGTCGCACAAGTCGCAAATCGTTCCGATCGAGCTAAAGACGAAAAAGGGCGTCGAGCAGTTCACGACCGACGAGCACGTGCGCAAGGACGTGAAGGCCGAGGACATGGCGAAGCTGAAGGCGGTCTTCAAGAAGGACGGCACGGTGACCGCGGGCAATGCCTCGGGAATCAACGATGCGGGTGCGGCTGTCGTTCTTATGGAATCTTCCTTTGCAAAAAAAACGGGGGCAAAAGCAATGGCGAGGCTTGTGGCCTACGCCCACGCGGGAGTTGAGCCGCAGGTAATGGGCCTCGGCCCGATTCCCGCGGTGAGGAAGGTATTCGAGAAAGCCGGCCTCAAGCCCTCGGACATGGACGTCATCGAGTCGAACGAAGCGTTCGCGGCGCAGGCGATGGCAGTGACCAAGGATCTCGGGCTGGATCCCGCGAAGGTGAATCCGAACGGCGGCGCGGTCGCGCTGGGCCACCCGATCGGCGCCACCGGCGCGCTCCTGACGGTCAAGGCGCTCTACGAGCTCGAGCGCACGAACAAGCGCTACGCGCTGGTCACCATGTGCATCGGCGGCGGACAAGGCATTGCCGCTATATTTGAAAGACTTTGAGACGTAAGCCACGCATCGGGCTGGCGCTGGGTTCGGGCAGCGCTCGCGGCTGGGCGCACATCGGCGCGATCCGCGCGCTCGAGGAGCGTGGCGTCAAGCCCGATATCGTGTGCGGCAGCTCGATTGGCGCGCTGGTCGGCGCTTCTTATGCAGCGGGCGAGCTCGACAAGCTCGAGGGCTGGGTGACAGGGCTCGCCTGGACCACCGTGCTCAGGCTGATGGACCTGACCTGGCGCGGCGGCTTGATCCGCGGCAATCGCCTGTTCAATCTGTTCCGCGTGGCTTTCGGCGACCGCGATATCTCCGAGCTGCCGCTTATGTACGGCGCCATCGCTACCGAACTCACCTCAGGTCGCGAGGTATGGCTGCGCGAGGGCAAGGTGCTCGATGCCGTGCGCGCTTCGTGCGCGATTCCCGGGTTGTTCACGCCCGTGATCCGGAACGAGGTGCTGCTGGTGGACGGCGGGCTGGTGAACCCGGTGCCGGTGTCGATGTGCCGCGCGCTCGGCGCCGACCTCGTCATCGCGGTTGACCTGAGCTGGGGCAAGCTCGGCCCGTACCGCGAGCGGGGTCGCGACAACAGCGAGAGCAAGAATGACGAGCGGGCGGTCGCGCCGCGCGAAGTGCCGGGCTGGGTCGGCCGGCTGCGGGCAGGATGGCTCGAACGGATGAAGAGCAAGGTGACGGACCAGGTGACGATTCCATCCATATTCGAGGTATTCACCACCGCGCTCGACATCGTCGAGATGAGGGTGGCGCGCAGCCGCCTTGCCGGCGACCCGGCCGACGTCATGATCACGCCCTTGCTGCCGGATTTCGGCACCATGGAGTTCCATCGCGCCAAGGAGGCGATCGTCGAAGGGCGCGCCGCGGTCGAGCGGATGGGCCCGCTGATCGAGCAGGTCATCGTCTAGCGGCGGCATGCAGGAGATCTCCCTTCCGGTGACGCTCGCCGTGCTCGGGGCGGCCCTGCTGCACGCCGGCTGGAACGCGCTGCTGAAGAGTTCCTCGGACAAGCAGCTCGACACCGTCGCGATTTCAGTGGGCGCCGGGATCATGGGCCTCGCGGTGGCGGCATGGCTGCCGCCTCCGGCCGAGCAATCCTGGCCATGGCTCGCGGCTTCAACGGCGGTCCACATCCTCTATTTCGCGTTTCTCGCCGGTGCCTACCGCTGGGGGGAGCTGTCCTATGCCTACCCGATCATGCGCGGCGGCGGGCCGGTGATCGTGGCGCTCGCCGGCACGGCGGTATTCGGCGAGGTGCTGCCGATGGCGCCGACGATCGGCGTCGCGCTCGTCTGCGCGGGCATCGTCGCGTTCGCCGCCGGCAAGGCCGACCGCCGCGCCACGCTGTTCGCGCTCGCGAATGCCGTCGTCATTGCGGCCTACACGGTGATCGACGCCAAGGGAGCGCGCGCCTCGGGCAGCCCGGTCGCCTACACGATGTGGTTCTTCGTCGGTAACGCCGTGGCGATCTATGCGTATGCGGGGATCCGGCGCGGCGTCGAGGTGCCGCGCTACCTCGCCCGCAACTGGACGCGCATCCTGATCGGCGCGGTCCTTACGACCAGCTCTTACGGCATCGCGCTTTGGGCGATGACACGAGCGCCGGTAGCGCTGGTGGCGGTGCTGCGCGAGACCTCGGTGCTGTTTGCTGCCCTGATCGGGGCTCTGTTTCTCGGAGAAAAGCTCACGCGCCGGCGGCTCGTCGCCACCGGCGCGGTACTCGCGGGCTTGATTACGCTGCGGCTATAGGGAAGCCGAGCCCTTACGCGGGCTGCAGCCTGCCGTCGACCAGGCGGACGCGTTCACCACCGTGCCAGAAGGGCGCGACGTCGCTTGTCATCGTGCGGTACGAGCCGTCGTCGAGCCGCACGGTGATTTCCCAATGCTTCGTGCTGCGGACGTTCTGCTCGATTTCCTTGCCGGCCAGCGCGCCGCCGGCGGCGCCGAGGATGGTCAGTACGCTCTTGGTGGTGCCGTGGCCAAACTGGTTGCCGACCACCGCGCCGGTGATGCCGCCGGCAATCGGGCCGACGCCGTTGGATTTCTCGGCGGGCTTGGAAATCTCGCGCACGGACTCCACCACGCCAAGGATCCCGGCGGGCTTCGGCGCCTCGACGGGCGCCTGGGCGGTGCGGGGAGCTTCGCCGAAGTCCTGCGAAGGCACTGCCGGCGCGGGCCGTGGAGCGCTGGCGCGTGCCACATGTTTCTTCGCCGGCTTGGGCGTGGAGGCGGGTGCAGCAGGCGGCATCGGCCCGATTTCGTCCGCCGGCTTCTCTGCGGCGCCGGGCACTGCCCCGGAGGCACTTATATCAGGGGCGGTAACAAGCGCCGCGGGCGCGGCTTCCTTGCTCGAGCCGACGGAGTGCGGCAGGACGCCCGTGAGCGCGGCTACGCCAACGGCGGAAAAGACGGTTACGGCGATCGCTGCAACGGTGAGCAGCGGATGCAGGCGTTTATTCGTGACAGCTTCCATGACGTTGTTCTCCTTTCGAACAGCGTCAAGGTTAAGAGCCTCGACTGTGCGGTACGGTAAAGGTTTGTTACCAGTTGTTTCAGGCTTCGGGGCGCATCTGCGGAAACAGAATTACATCGCGGATGCTGGGGCTGTCGGTCAGCAGCATCACCAGCCGGTCGACGCCCAGGCCGCCGCCCGCGCAAGGCGGCATGCCATGCTCCAGGGCGCGGATATAGTCGGCGTCGTAGTACATCGCCTCGGCATCCCCGGCTTCCTTACGCTGAGCTTGCTCCTGGAAGCGCGCCGCCTGGTCCTCGGGGTCGTTGAGCTCCGAGAAGCCGTTGGCAATCTCCTTGGCGTCGATGAACAGCTCGAAGCGGTCGGTCAGCTCGGGGTCGGCGTCGCGCCGTCGTGCGAGAGGCGATACCTCGGCAGGGAAGTCGAGAATGAAAGTCGGCTCGATCAGGTGCTTCTCCGTCGCGGCCTCGAACAGCATGAGCTGCAGCGCGCCCCAGCCCTGGCTGGCCTTGTGCTCGACGCCGAGCTCTTTCAGCTTTTTGGAAAGGTGCTTGCGATCCCGCAAATCCCCCTCAACGCCAGACTTGCGGATGGCCTCTGGAATGGGAATGCGGGCGAACGGTTTGCCAAGGTCAATCTGTTTTCCCTGGTAGGTAATGATGGGCTTTAAAACGGCTGCCTGCGCCGCCGCGCGCACCAGCCGCTCGGTGAGGTCCATCATGTAGGTCCAGTCCTCGTAGGCGCAGTACCACTCGAGCATGGTGAACTCGGGGTTGTGCCGGGTGGAGATCCCCTCGTTCCTGAAGTTGCGGTTGATCTCGAACACCCGCTCCATGCCGCCGACCACCAGGCGCTTGAGGTAGAGCTCGGGGGCGATGCGCAGAAACAGCTCCATGTCGAGCGCGTTGTGGTGGGTCTTGAACGGCCGGGCCGCGGCGCCGCCCGGGATCGGCTGCATCATGGGGGTCTCCACCTCCAGATAGCCCTCCTTGCTCAGCAGCTCCCGCATCGACTGAATTATTTTCAATCTTTTTATGAAAACCTCGCGGACTTCCGGGCTGACGATCAGGTCGACGTAGCGCTGCCGGTAGCGCGTCTCCTGATCTGCCAGCCCGTGGAACTTCTCCGGCAGCGGCCGCAGTGCCTTGGCGATCAGGCGGATCTTCTTCGCGCTTAGGGTGAGCTCGCCTTTGTTGGTCTTGAAGAGCGTGCCTTCGACGCCGACGATGTCTCCCAGGTCCCAATGCTTGAACTCTTCGTGCGGCCTTTCGCCGGTCACGTCGTTGGAGACGTAGATCTGGATCCGGCCCGAGCCGTCCTGGAGGGTCGCGAAGCTCGCCTTGCCCATGACGCGCTTCAGCATCATCCGGCCCGCGATCGAAACGGCCGCGGTTTGTTTTTCCAGTTCTTCCCTCGTCTTTCCGCCATGAGATCCGTTCAATCTGGAAGCCAGATCTCTCTTGCGGAAATCGTTCGGATACGCCGCCCCCCCGGCGCGCAGCGCCTTCAGCTTCTCGCGGCGTTCCTCGATCAGCTTGTTGTCTTCCTGTTCCATCCCTACACCCCTTCTTTGAGGCTTGCCGTGATGAAGTCGTCGAGATCGCCGTCGAGCACCGTCTGGGTCGCGCCTTTCTCGACCCCGGTGCGCAGGTCCTTGATGCGCGACTGATCGAGCACGTACGAGCGGATCTGGTGGCCCCAGCCGATGTCGGTCTTGGATTCCTCCAGCTTGTTGTGCTCGGCCAGGCGCTTGCGCATTTCCAGGTCGTATAGCTTTGACTTCAGCAGGGCCATGCACTCGGCGCGGTTGCGGTGCTGCGAGCGGTCGTTCTGGCTCTGCACCACGATGCCGGAGGGGATATGGGTCATGCGCACGGCCGATTCGGTCTTGTTCACGTGCTGACCGCCGGCGCCGGAGGCGCGGTACACGTCGATGCGCAGGTCGGCGGGGTTGATCTCGATCTCGACCGACTCGTCGACCTCGGGGTAGACGAAGACGCTGGCGAACGAGGTATGGCGCCGCGCGTTCGAGTCGAACGGGCTCTTGCGCACCAGGCGGTGCACGCCGGTCTCGGTGCGCAGGTGCCCGTAGGCGTAGTCGCCCATCACCTTCAGGGTCGCGCTCTTGATGCCGGCGACCTCGCCGTCGGTGCGCTCCAGCACCTCCACCCGGAAGCCCTTCTTGTCGCAGTACTTGATGTACATGCGCTCGAGCATCGCCGCCCAGTCCTGCGCCTCGGTGCCGCCCGAGCCCGCCTGGATGTCGAGGAAGCAATTGTTCGGGTCGAGCGGATTGGAGAACATGCGGCGGAACTCGAGCGCCGCGACGTCCGTCTCGAATTTCGACACATCCGAGGCGATCCCGACGAGAGTCGCGTCGTCGCTCTGAGGACGGGCTATCTCGAACAGCTCTTTTGCGTCGTGAAGGCCGGAGGCGATTGAAACAAGCCCGGTTATCGTTGAAGCGAGGAGCTTCTTTTCCCTGCCGAGCTCCTGGGCGCGCTTCGGATCGCTCCAGACGCCCGGGTCGGTCAGGAGCTTTTCTACCTCTGAAAGCCTCTTTTGCTTGCCCGCGAGGTCAAAGATACCTCCGCAGCTCGGCCGACCTCTTTTCGAGGTCGGTAAGCGACGAGGCGATCTGGTTGACGCGTTCCGCTTCCATGGGGAAGCGGATTATAGCTACTTGCCGGCGATGCGCTCTTGCCAGTAGAGGATTTCCTGGCGGAAATTCGTCTGCGCTTCCGCCGGCTCGAGGGGCAATACCGCCTTCTTGAGGGGCACGAAGACGAAAGCTTTTTTCAGTCCTTCCCTTACCGTCGAAAGGTAGAAGTACACCTCGCCCTCGGGCCGCTGCACCATGAAAAGGATGAAGTCGCGCTTCGCATCGGCCGAGATCTGGGCGATGCGCAGGACATCGCCGCTGCGGAAGCCCCGCTGCTTGGCAACCAGGACGTCTTCGGCTCGAGCGCGCGGGATTCCCGCGGCGTCGGCGAGATCTCCATCGAGATAGCCGGGTGGCGATGGCCCGGAGGTTTCCGGTGTCGAGGGCTTCGAGCCGCGGCAGAGCGCCGCCGCGGGAGACGGCTGAAACGTCGGTCAACGGAACAAAAAGAGCCAACGAGAAAACGACAAGTAAAACCCGGCCCGCCATGCACCCCCCTTCCCTTGGGCCCATCATACCCGCTTCGGGGTGTATTCCTCGGCGATCTTGTCGTCAAAAAAGCTCGTGGGATTCGGCGCCGCCATCAAGCGCCGGTAGACCTCGGGGTAGACGCCGACGTACTGAAAAACCTCCCCATTCGACATCTCGATTTCCAGCGTGCGGCTCTTCTCGTCGTAGCCGACCGAGCGCAGCTTGGAGGAATTCACCCGCTTGCGTTCCATCAGGTCCTGGTAACGGTGATCCTGTCGCCCGCCTTGACGTTTTTCATCCGCCGAGCGTGGCGCTCCAGGGCGCCTTGCCGTCGACCGTGCCCTCGATGCTGTTGCCTTTCACCAGCCCGGTGAACTCGCCTTTGCGCCCGGTCATCCGGAAGCTGAGGCGGTCGCCACGCAGCCTCACGTCCTCGAGCGGCACCTCCTTGCCGTCGAGCTTCGCGCTGCCTGACACGCGCGTGAGCTGCTGCTTGAGCTGCAGCATCGCCGGCTGGCGGCTCACCGCCGTTCGCCGGCACCACGTACATGTAAATGAGCGTGGTAGTGACGCCGCTGATGTGAACCTTGTCCTCGAGATCCATCTGGATGTACTTCTCCGGGATCCAGCCGGTGAGCGGATAGTCGTGCGAAATGATGCGGGTGCCGGGCTTGAGCTCGGCGAGGAACTTGTCCTTGAGCAGGTTCACCGTGTCGGGCAGCAGGTACATGGTCAGCACCGTGGCCTGCGAGATGTCGGTCTTGAACAGATCCTGCTTGATGAACTTGACGCGGTCGGAAAGGCCCTCCCTGCGCGCCGCTTCGTTGGATTTCTTGACGAGCTCGTCCTTGATCTCGACGCCGAATCCCTGGGCGCCGAACACCTTCGCCGCAGTGAGCACGATGCGTCCGTCGCCCGAGCCCAGGTCGATGACGAAGTCCGCCGGCCCTACCTCGGCGACCTTGAGCATGTCGGCCACCACGCTCTGCGGCGAAGGCACGTACGGCCCGGCGTCCTTCGACGGCTGGAGGTCGTCGGCGAAGCCCGGCGACGCCGTCGCAAGAAGAAACAGTCCGGAAAAGGCGAGGCTGCGGCAATTCATTCGAAGTGCTCCACGTTGATCTGAACGTTCTTCAGGCCATTGAATTCGTTCACCGCGAGGCGGTAGGCCGCCCGGATTTTGGTGAAATGCGGGTCTCGTTCGGGCGCCTCGCGCTCCAGCGCGTTGAAGCACATGGCCTCGTAACGCTTGCCTTCCTTTTTCAGCAGCAGCTTCAAATGCCGCTCACCCACGACGCGACGCGTTTCCACCTCGAATGTATCGCAGAAGAGCGGCTGCGGAAAGCCCTGGCCCCAGATCTGCGCTTCCAGCATGCGCGCCACGTCGAGCGTGATATGCGGCGCGTCGAGGCTGCCGTCGGTCTCGATGGTCCGCAACCGCGCTTCGGGCGGCAGCATCTCTTCGACCGCGCTCTCGAAGGCGGCGGCAAATCGCTCGTAGTCCCCGGCGCCGATCGTCAGCCCGGCGGCCTGCGCGTGTCCGCCGAAGCGCAGGATCAGCCCGGGTGCGCGCTTGGCGACGAGGTCGAGGCAGTCGCGCAGATGCAGCCCGGCGATCGAGCGCCCGGAACCCTTCAGCACAAAGCGCGCGCCTTCTTCCGCCCGGGCGAAGCAGATCACCGGCCGGTTCAGCCGGTCCTTCAGGCGCGAGGCGAGGATGCCGACGACACCCTGGTGCCAGTCGGGATTGAAGAATGTCCCCTTGGCATCGTTCTTATCAATTTCAATTTTTTTTACCACTTTCAGTGCTTGTTCAAGCATTCCTGCCTCAATTCTGCGGCGCTCGCGGTTGAGGCGGTCGAGCTCCTGGGCGATGTTCGCGGCGCGCGCCTCGTCGTCGGTGATCAGGCACTCGATGCCTACGCTCATGTCGGCGAGGCGCCCGGCGGCGTTGAGCCGCGGGCCGACGACGAACCCGAGATCGAAGCTCGAAGCCTCGGCGGCCTGCCGCCGGGCGGTGCGCAGCAGCGCGGCGAGGCCCGCCTTGCCGTGCCCGGCGCGCAGCCGCTTCAGGCCCTGCGCGACGAGGTTGCGGTTGTTTGCATCCAGCGGCACCACGTCGGCCACCGTGCCGAGGGCGACCAGATCGGTCAGTGATCCGAGGTTGGGTTCTTTTTCATCCGCGAACGCGTTTCTTTTCCTGAGTTCCGATCGCAAGGCCAGCATCACGTAAAACATGACCCCGACCCCGGCGATCGCTTTGGATGGAAAGGCGCAGCCGGGCTGGTTCGGATTCACGATGCAGTCGGCCTGCGGCAGCTCGGCACCGGGAAGATGATGGTCGGTGATCAGCGTCGCGATGCCGAGCTGTTTCGCCCGCGCCACCCCTTCCACGCTGGCGATGCCGTTGTCCACGGTGACGATCAGGTCCGGGCGAGCGCCTTTGGCGGATGAAGCGGCAAGATCGACCAGCTCGGGAGTCAGGCCGTAGCCCAGCCGGAACCGGTCGGGCACGAGATAGTCGACCTCGGCGCCAAAACTGCGCAAGGCGCGGATCCCTACCGCACATGCAGTGGCCCCATCGGCGTCGTAGTCGGCGATGATGAGCAGGCGCTTGCGCGCCGCGATCGCATCTGCCAGCAGCTGCGCGGCACTGCCGACGCTCTTCATCAGCGTGGGCGCGAGCAGGTGCGCGGCGTCGTACTCGAGCTCGTCCGCCGAGCGGATGCGGCGCGCCGCGTACAGCCGGGCGAGGAGCGGATGAATCCCCGCCGCCAACAGCGCGCGCCGGTCGGCCTCGGCGAAAGTCCGCTCCACGATTTTCATTGAGAAGTTACGCGCTCCAGCTTGCCAACGGCCGGCGGCGGCGCCAGAAGCGTCGCAGATCGCCGCGGATGGTCTCGAACGATACGCCGTCGGGCGCGTCGGGGACATGCACGGTGATCATGCCGACGCGGCCGCCCCGCAGGGCGGCAAGCAGCGGCGCGAACCACCGCTCCTCCAGGGCCTCGAGGCGGCTGCGATAGGCGTCGGCGTCCGCGAGCGCGAGCGGCGCCCGCAGGGCGTCGAGCACGGCAAGATGACGGCCATCCTCCGGAACGCGCTCGAGGAAGGCCTCGGCCGAGGCCGGCAGCGGGCGGCTGCGGGCTGCCGCGAGCCGCGCCAGCCCGATGGAAACGGGCTCGTCGGCGGAAACCGAATGCCAGCGTCCGCGCGCGGCGCGCGGCGCGCGTCCCGCCCCCCAGAGCCAGATGCTGTTTACGGGCAGCTCGCCACGCGCCTCCCGCGCTTCGTTCACCGGATGCTCGTGCAGGAGCATCTGCGCTTCATTGATCAATGCCTCGCCGGGCCGCCCGAGCCCGATTTCCCTGCCCGCCATCTGCAGCGGGGACCCGGTCTCGATAGCGAGCTCTTCGCTTACCCGCGCGCACCATTGCTCCGGATGCGGGGCGAGCAGCTCGAGCCTGCCGGCAAAGTGGCGATTCAGCGCATCGCACAAGGCGTGCGCCTCCTCGCGCGCGATGGAAAAGCCGGCGCTCGGCACGAGGAGGATGCGATCGCGCATGACGCGCAGGTGCACCGGGTCGGCGCGCGCCCACAGCTCGCCTTGCGGGTCGCCGCCGTGAGCGAGCAGGGTCAGCGCCCCGGCGGCGAGCGGCGGCTCTGCATCGTCCTCCGCGAACGCATCGACCAGCCAGCGCTCCAGCGGCTGCGTCTTGAAGCTCGCGCTGCGTCCGCGCGCCAGCAGCAGCTCGATCGCGGGCAGGCGCAGCCCGGTGGCCGCGGAGAGCAGGCCGGGAACCGCAAGCGCGCAGTGCATCAGGCGGCGAGCTGGATGACCCGCACGCCGCGCTTGCCGAGGTGGCGCGAAAGGATGCGGTAATGGTCGTAGTCGAAGCGCGGGCTGCGACGCGCCTCCAGCAGCTCGGTGAGCTCCGCGTCCGACGCCGCGGATCCCAGGTAGCACCAGCGGTCCACCACATGCACCTCGCTCGACTCGCCCGCGCGATCCTTCTCCACGATGCCGAGCGGGCCGCGGTGCGGCCACGCCACGGCCGGGAATTGGGCCAGCGCCGCGGCGACGCGGGCATGGTGGAGATGAATGCTTTCCTTGCCGGCGCAAACCCCCGCGCAGCGGCCGATCTGGTGGCGGAAGCACGCTCCTTGCCGGGCGGTATCGAATCCGAGCGTCTGCAGGCAGAAGCGCTCCTTGTCGGCGAGGTCGCGGAGCGCCTGGAGCGCGGCGCGGCGGGAGCGGAACAGGCCGTGAACGAAAGGCAACGTCTCGGCGTCGATCTCGTCGGCGGGCGCCAGCCGCAGCCGCGTGCCGTCGAAGAGGAACCCGCACAGGCCGCCGGGACGCCTCAGGTGGCGGTTGAATGCCGGCGCGAGCTCCTTGACGAGCCTTGCTTCCCGCAGCAGCGCCCCCAGCTCGCCCGCGGTGCGCTGCCACTCGATGCGGCGCACCTCGCGCGCGAGGTGCATCTCCTTTTCCGAGCGCAGGTCGGCCGAGAAATGGGAAAGCACGCGCTGCCGCAGGTTGACGCTCTTGCCTATGTAGAGCGGCGCCGGTCCTTCGCCATAGAAAAGATACACGCCGGGCGCCTCGGGAACGGCGTCGATCATCGAACGCTCGATGTGCGGCGGCAGCGCGGCGCGCCTGGCGATCTGGCGCGCGGCGACCGCCAGGATCTCCGGGCCGTGGTCCGCCGCCGCCATGCGCAGGAATTGCCATACCGCGTCCGCGTCGCCGAGCGCGCGGTGGCGGGCGCGGCAATCGATGCCATGGCGCTCGATCAGGCTGTCGAGGTCATGCCTCCGGTGCTCCGGGTAGAGGCGGCGCGACAGGCGCACGGTGCAAAGCGTTCTCGCGTGGAATCTGAGGCCCGCGCGCTCGAATTCGCGGCGCAGGAAGCCATAGTCGAAGCGTGCGTTGTGCGCGACGAATACGCGCCCGCCGAGGCGCTCGAACAGCTCTTCGGCGAGCGCGGCGAACCTGGGCGCGCCCGCCACCATGTCGTTGGTGATGCCGGTGAGCGCCTGGATCGCGCCCGGGATGGTGGCCTCGGGATTGACCAGCGTCGACCACTCCGAGGTCACCTCGAAGGCGTCGACTTCCAGCACCGCGATCTCGGTGACGCGGTGCCACGCCGGATGCGCACCGGTGGTCTCCAGGTCGACGATGGCAAGCGGCGCTTCGAGCCTGAGTTCGGTGCTCGGCATGGATATCCGTCCAGTAGTGGCACTCTACCGGAAAAGCTCGGGGAGCTGCCAAAGCTCGCTGAGCTGCCAAAGCTCACCGAGCTGCCAGAGAGCGAAGGCTAGGATCGAAACGCCCGAAACGAGGTTGATCGCGCGCGCGAGCCGCGGCCCGAGGCGCCCGCGCAGCCTGCCGGCGACCGCGGCGAGGATGATCCACCACGCCGCCGAGCCGATGAATACGCCGAGAACGATCCAGGCGGCCGCCGTGTAGTCGGCGCCTGAGGCGAGGCCGAGGCCCGCAAAGATGGCGGCGAAGGCAAGGATGGTCGGGGGGTTGGTGAGCGTCAGGCCCAGCGTGGAAAGGAATGCTGCGGCAAGTCCGGTGTTTCGGGTTTTTTCATCGTTCAAGTCTTTGGGCTTCGCAAGCAGGAACTTGATGCCGAGAAACGTCAGGAACACCGCGCCGGCGAGGCCGATCCACAATCGCTGGTCGAGCATGAAACCGGACACCGCGGTGAGGCCGAAGGCCGCGACTGCGCCGTAGAGGCCGTCGGCGACCGCGATCCCCATGCCGGAAACGAAGCCCATTAGTGCGCCCGAGGTCACCGTGCGGCGAAAGCACAGCACCCACATGGGCCCGACAGTCGCTGCTAGGATGAAGCCAAAGGCGAGCCCTTTCATGAACACGGCGGCGATTCTAGCGGTCTAAGACGGCATGCGACTCGATGCCCCGATTGCCATCTTGGCCGCCGCCCTTGCGGCGGCCTGCACGCCGATGCAATGGGTGAAGCAGGATGCAACCCCGGAGCAGCTGCGCGAGGACTCGATCCAGTGCCAGCAGGATGCATGGCTGGAAGCGCGCATGCGATCGTGGTACTACCGGCCGCTCGCCCCGATGTTCATCCGGGATTCGCTCGGCAACCGGCTTCTTGCCTGGCCTTACGGCGGCTACGACCCGCTCGGTGATCCCTACATGGAAGAGGTGCGCCTCACGCAGTTCTGCATGCGCAACAAGGGCTACGCGCTGCAAGCGGTGGAAAAACCAAAAGAGCAGGTCGAGCCTACGAAATAGCCCGGCTCATTCCAGATACTGGGCGTTCCATTTGACGTACATCGCGTAGACGGCCGCTTTCATCGCGTGCTTGTCGGGGTAGTCCTTCGGATCGATCGGGTCATAGACGTAGTAGTTGGCCCGATTGTTCACCGTGGTCATCATGTGCCAGATCTTGTCCGGCAGGCTGTAGGGCGGCTGCCACTCGAAATCGTCCTGGGCCTCGTAGTGCAGGAATAGCGGCAGGATCGGCACGCCGGTGCGGATCGATACTTCGAAGGCGCCGGACTGGAACTCGTGGAACAGGCGCCGCCCCTTGCAGCCGCCTTCCGGGTAGAGCGCGATGTTCTGGCCGGCGTTGACGGCTTCGACCATGGCGTCGATGGCGTGGTGGCGCGATTCGGGGTTGTCGCGGTCCACGTACAGCGTGCCGGCCGCCTTGCTGATGCGCCCGACGATGAACCAGTCCTGCACCTGGATCTTGGCGAGCGACACCACATCGAACAAGGCCGGGATGCCGATGTCCTCGAACGCCGCCGGATGGTTCGCGATAAGGATGAACCGCTCGGGCAGGCGCTTGCGGTTCTTCTGGTGCAGCCGCAGGTCGACGTCGAGCGCGCGCACGAAGCTTCGGCACCAGGCGTTGAACATCCGTGCCACCGGATGCTTGCCGGGCCAGGGCAGCCAGGAAAGCAGGCACATCAGCCCGGTGAACGCGATGAAATCCACCCAGGCAACGAGCTTGCGCAGCAAACGAAACAGCAGCCACATCTTTCTATCCCCCCTCTTCGTGGTCAGGCGCTTGCATTCTTGAGCGCGTCGGCCGACAGGTTGTGAATGCGCCCGAAGCCGGCCACGAAGCGCCCGTCGCGCGGCGTAATGCGCCAGAAGGAGAAATCGGCCAACTCGAAGGTGACCGCCTGCTCCGGAAAACGGCTGGCCCAGGCTATTTTCAGGTCCGGGACGAGTGGGTCTTCGTTCGGAATCTGCACCGCCTCGCCGCGAATGGTGACCCTTGTGAGCGTGAATGGATCCGGACGGCCGTCGTCGGTCTCTGCGATCGACAGCGCGACGCGCCGGTCCTGCTGCATGTCCTGGGTGTGCCAGGCGAGCCGGCTGACGTGCACGTAGAACGCGGAGAAGTCGCTCTCCGGGATATAGAGCGTCATCGACACCATCGGCGCGCCCGCGCGCAGCGTGCCGAGATGCGCGAGGCGCTCCTTGCGGATCAATCCGGCGAGCAGCGCTGAGTCTTCGGCGTTCATTGCGACGATTGTAGTATTCTCGCGCCAGTTACCCCTCCTCGCCCATCCCACCTTGCGATACGAGCTCCTCGTCGGCCTGCGCTACACGCGGGCCAAGCGCCGCAACCGCTTCATCGGCGTCAACTCCCTGGTTTCGATGACCGGCATCGCGGTCGGCGTCTGGGCGCTGATCGTGGTGCTGTCGGTCATGAACGGGTTCCAGAAGGAAGTGCGTACGCGCATTCTGAGCGTCGTCTCCCACGTGCAGATAAGCGGGCCGGGCAATTTGCTGGCCGACTGGCGAGCGGTGGCGCAGGCCGCCGCGCAGCAGCCGCACGTGACAGCCTCCGCGCCGTTCGTTCAGGGCCAGGCCATGCTGATCGCGGGACGGTCGGTGCGCGGCGCGCTGGTGCGCGGCATCGAGCCGGCCGAGGAGGAGCGGGTCGCCGACTTCGGCCGTCACATGCGCGCCGGATCGCTCGAAATGCTCAAGCCCGGCGAATTCGGCATCGTGCTCGGCGGCGACCTGGCGCGGGCGCTCGGCGTGATACCCGGCGAGAAGGTGGCCCTGGTGGCGCCTCAAGGCGTGGTCACCCCGGCAGGCGTGATCCCGCGGCTGAAGCAGTTCACCGTTGTCGGCACCTTCGAGGCCGGCATCGTCGATGCCGACTCGGGCCTCGCGCTGGTGCATTTACGCGACGCGCAGACCCTCTATCAGCTCGGCAGCGCGGTGAGCGGCGTGCGCCTCAAGCTCGACGATCTGTTCGCCGCACGCAGCGTGGCGCGCGAGCTGATGACCGCGTTGCCGCAGGACATCTTCGCCTCGGACTGGACCCGCAGCCACGCCAATTTCTTCCGCGCAGTCGAGATCGAGAAGCGCGTCATGTTCATCATCCTCGCGCTCATCATCTTCGTCGCCGCCATCAACATCATCTCGACGATGGTGATGGCGGTCACCGACAAGCAGGCCGACATCGCCATCCTGCGCACGCTCGGCGCGGCGCCGGGCTCGGTGATGCAGATCTTCGTGGTGCAGGGCATGGTGATCGGGGTCGTCGGCACCCTGATCGGCGTCGTCGCCGGCGTCGTCACGGCGCTGAACATCGACGTCATCGTCCCGGCCATCGAAAGCGCCTTCAGCATCAAGTTCCTGTCGAAGGACGTCTACCTCATCCCGGACCTTCCTTCCGACCTGCAGATGGGCGACGTGCTCTCGGTCGCCTTGCTTGGGCTCGGACTGTCGCTGTTCGCCACGCTTTATCCCAGCTGGAGCGCGTCGCGCGTGAATCCGGCGGAGGCGCTGCGGTATGAGTGAAGCGGTTCTTTCCTGCAAAGGCCTCGAAAAGACCTATCAGGGACCGCAGCCTGTGCCGGTCCTGCTCGGCATCGATCTCGAGGTGCGCGCCGGCGAGCGCATCGCGATCACCGGGCGCTCCGGCTCGGGCAAATCGACGCTGCTTCACCTGCTGGGCGGGCTGGATTCGCCGACCTCGGGCGCGGTGATGGTGCGGGGCAAGCCGTTCAGCGCGATGGGCGAGTCTGAGCGCGGCCGGGTGCGCAACGCGACGCTGGGCTTCGTCTACCAGTTCCACCACCTGCTGCAGGAATTTACTGCGATCGAGAATGTGGAACTGGTAGACGAAGCCCAGCGTCGCGTTGCGCACCCGGCCGCGCTCAGACTCCGGGTGGCGCACTTGCCGGGCGAGCTCTCCGGCGGCGAGCGCCAGCGCTGCGCGTTCGCGCGCGCTCTCGTCACCGAGCCGGCTTGCGTGCTGGCCGACGAGCCCACGGGCAACCTCGACTCGCATACCGCCGACGAGGTGTTCGACGCCATGGTGCGCCTGTCGGCGTCGCACGGCACGGCCTTCGCGATCGTCACCCACGACGCGACCATCGCCGAGCGCGCCGAGCGGGTGTTCGAGCTGCGCGACGGAAAGCTAAATCAAGTCTGAGGACCTGGCGACGCGTGCCTGGAGCGCCTCGCGGCCTTCCGGGTGCGCCATGACCACAATCGTGGAGCCGGCCTGCACCTTGTGCTCGGCCGATGGATTGAACTCCCAGGTATC
>WNFM01296394.1_pt3 | contig 23044 bp, 24 predicted proteins | sample 5400271 | NCBI WGS metagenome assembly WNFM01 (sample SAMN13153352, study PRJNA577476) | soil metagenome | isolation source: 60 cm saprolite on Douglas fir-dominated hillslope | place: USA:California | collected 2013-09-17
ATTGTGCGCGACGGCATTCGCCGCGCTTCCGGTTATATAAGAAAAGTCCGCTACCTTTAGAATCGTCAGCCCATACGCGCCGGAACCGACGCCCAGGAACGGGTGGTTCCGAAACGCGTCCAGGCCGGCCGCCCAGAGGAGGGTCCGGTGCGTCAAAGTTCCCTCGGATAATTCCGATCCTAACTGGAAGATCCGCAGCCATGACGCCTGCGGCACGAGATAGACTCCACACGCCAGCAGTCCCACACCCGCAATCGCGGAGGTGAATCGCTGCGATCGGGACTGCAGCGACGCAGTGAGTGGAAACATCGCCAGGCCGCCCACCGCTGCGACTGCCGAACTGCGCGACCCGGTCAACAGAATGGCTGTAAACCCGGCCAGGAGTTGCAGCCAGCACAGCAGTTTCACGAGGCGTCCGTTGGCTGAAACCAGCAGGTAGAAGATCATTGGCACACTGAGAGCGAGTATCAGTCCAAGGTCGTTCGCATTGAGGCCTGAGATGGAGTAGCGGGACGTTTCCCATTCAGTCCTTCCCCAGTTTGCCGCCTGTTGGGCCGCCGTATTCTTCGTCATGAAGTTGTAGATGGTTATGCTCGAAGAAAACAAAGCGCCGGCGACGTAGGCCTGAAGCAGCCCGAGCACACGGGCTTGCGTGACTGCCAGTTCCCAGACCAGCCAGACCATCACCAGCAATTGCATGTAGGTGCCGCCGCGAGTCACGGTGGTATCCCAGTCCAGGGTCCAGAAGATGCTCAACGCGGACCACCCGGCCAGCGCGATCATCAGGTAGTGAAACGGCGATGGTATTCGCGCACGCCGGACGATCATAGTCCGAAGCGCTCCGATTCCGGCGACCAGAAAACCAAGCCACGTACCAAGCACCAACCGGCCCATCATCGGCACACTCTCTCCCCAGGGGAGATCGAAGACGAAAACCCAGACAGTGGCGTATGCAACCCGGTCCAATGCCTCTCCGGTCGTTAGAGAAGGGGCGGGCGCGCGAGCTACCATGTCGTTTCGGCCACACGTTGGAGTTTCGGCCTTGTCCTCGCGGGTAAGACCACTGGCGCTCCGCTACACGGCTTGAGCCGCCGATCGATTCTCAAAAGAATTGCGCCTGTCCCGATTAGCTGCAAGACCGCGCCGCCCAGGACTGCGTCGGCGGCGCCAGTGAGTCCATTTCTGGGGATGGACCATGCGGAGATGGCGGCCGAAACCAGGTTGGCGGCCAGCAGCAGGGGAATCTGCGGAGTCAAGCTCCGCGCCGCCGTAATGACGTATCCCAGGCCGGAAGCGATGAATGTGACCGTCCCCGCGATCATCAGCCGGACCAGTATATCGGCGCGCCCGCTGTATTCCGGGCGGAAGACATGGGCGAGGATCTCGCGTCCGAATAGCATCGCCACAAGCACGGCTGCGCCTCCCAGGCCGCCTCCCAACGCCACGGCCAGCTTCACGTAATTACGGTATTTCGCGCGATCCACGGCCGCGCACGCCCGGGCGACCGGCAGAAAGATGGATTGACCGAACGAAGCCACTACCAGGCTGCCGGCGCTGAGGAGAGAGGCGATGGCGGAGAAGATCCCCAGTTCCGCGCTGCCGTTGTGGATCTCGATAAAATATCAAACCAGCATCGAAATGACTCCAAGAGGGAGGGCCATTCGCAGCAGAGGCAGCATGTCGCGCGAATTCCATCCGAGCCGCGGGGCCCGCGCCATGGCAAAGCCGAGGCGCGAATCCCAAATCAACAGAATGAGGACACGCCCCAACGCCAGGCCAGCTAAAGCCCACGCAACATTGTGCGTGGCGTACATCATCCCGCAAAGAGCCGCCAGCGACAGGGGTCCCTTCAAAATGAGGGACACGGAGATCCGGCGCATCTGCTCATGCTTTTGCATGAAACCGTAGTATGTGTCGCTGACGAAGTCGAGCGCCTGGCCGAATCCAACCAGGACGATGATACCTCCCAGCGCCCATCCGGCCTGTGCGCATAGCGCCGCGCCGGCAACCACGAACAAAGCAGCGGCCAGCGAAACCAGCCGGAACGTCAGGTATTGGCCGAAAGAGAACTGGCCGCTTACGTCGGACGCCAGCAGCGCCCGGAGCTGCAGATTCGCAAAAAGAACAATCGGCGCCGATATGGCCATCCCCAGCGCATATTCGCCGACATTTTCGGGGCTGCCAAGCTTGGCCAATGCCACTACAATGCCCCACTGGCACGCGGAGTACAGGAGGTTTCCCGTCAGAACCCATGTAAAGTCGGCCCGCAGGCGTTTGTCAGCGTGCAATCCCGTCATGGAAATTCTTGATGGCCTGTAGGGCAGGTTGTCAACCTGCGCGCCGATTGGCAATCGGCGCACACTTGCGCGGGTGAGCAAACCTGGCGCAGAATACCCTCCTACCCCACTGGGCAAACTGACCGAATCCTTGGTGAGCGATCTCGCCTGTTTTACGCAAGCCGCGAGCTGTAGTGTTTCTGATACCGGCCGTAGGCGCGCGTCTGGCTCGGGTCCATCTTCCAATCGTTGAGGATCGTCCCCAGCACAGGGATGCGATCCTGCATGAACCTCAGATGCGCTTCTCTTAGTTCCTCACGCCTCTTCGTGTTGGCGCGGACCACCAAGACCACGCCGTCCGACATACGCCCAAGCACGCGAACGTCCGCGTACAGCATCATGGGAGGAGTGTCGATCAATACCAGATCGAACTCCCTGCGGAAACGCTGAAGCAGGATGTTCAAGTCGGACGAATAGAGAAGGCCGTGGGTCGCTTCGTCGACCCGGCCGCTGGGCAGCGCATAGAGACCAGGGATGCGCGTTGGCCTCACCAGGATATCCAGGGAAGAATTATCTGCAAGGTCCGCCAAGTCGCTGCACTGCAGCACATCGGCAAGGCCCCAGCGGTTGGGAAGATCGACCAGCTCGTGCAGCCTGGGCCGGCGGAGGTCGGCGTCGATCAGGAGAACGCGCTGTTTCCGCTCCGCCGCCGCAATTCCGAGATTCGTGAGTACGGTGGTCTTGCCCTCCATCACGTCAATACTGCTGACCACTAAGACTCGTCCGCCCGGCTGTTTCGCGGTAGCAGGATGGTTGTGGAAACCGGAGCCGAACAGGATCGAAGTCAAAGCTGCTCGAAATGACTCGGCCAGCACCGAAGTATCCCGATCGCGAGTCGCTAGTCCAAGCTCGCGAATGGGCCCTGTGGGCCTGGGCAACCCACGGCAACCGGAATCCAGCGCCCGAGCGCCTTCGGCCGCGGGAATGACGCCGAGCTCGGGGACATCCCACAGGATCGATTCGCCCGGCCGTCTTATCTTCCGGGATCCCTCGCTCACCAGTACGAACCCAATCCCTCCCATGACTCCGATCGCCAAGCCGATCGCCATATTGAGCGGCGCATTCGGGCTATAAGGGATAGTTGGCGCGGTGGCCGAGTCGATCACTCTGACATTTGTGGTCCGCAAGGCGGATGCCGCGCCCGCCTCCTTCACTTTCTGGAGCATCGATTCGTAGAGCCGCTGGGTCGCATCGATCTCGCTCTTCCTGGCTTCATAGCGCCTCTCCTTCTCCATCTGTTGTTCCACCGTCTTCAACTGAGCAGCCTCCGCTCGCGAGAGAAGACGCTCGAGCCCGGCGGCGCCCAGATACTCGGTGCGCAACCTTCCCACCGCCTCTTTGCGCTCATTTGCGATTGCTTTTTCGGTCTCGGCGAGTTGAGCCCGCACGCGCTCCACCTTGTAGTTGGATGGGGTATACAGAGTCTGCAATTGCGCCAGCTCACGGCGCAGGGTCTGCAAGCTCTCCTGATACTGCTTCAGCGGGCCGCTCGAAAGCGCGTCCGACGTGAGATTGTCAGGGTTGGCCAAGGCAGCTTCATAACGCGCCTGTTTGCTAGCGCGCTCGTCCTGAGCCTTGGCGAGGGCGCTCTGGAGCTGCCTCATCCGATCCTCGGCCAAAGTGCTCTGCTTGCCGGCGAATACCAGTCCGGCGGACCGCGCGAAATCCTGCAAGCCCCGATTCGAGCCTTCGAGACTCGCCTTCAAGTCCGCGGCTTGCTGGTTCAGCCAATCGGTGGTGTCCAGGGCCAACTGCCATCGCGCTTCCCGATTCAGGTTTACGAACTCTGATGTGACCAGGTTGGCGCCGCGGGCGGCCAGATTGGGATCCGGAGCATCGTACAATATCTCAACCACTTGCGACTGCAGCGAGGTCCTCACGTCCAGCGCCTTTTGGACGGCGCGGACGCGCTGCTCGGCGGGCGTCAGTTGCGGACGCCGCAAGAAGCTAAGCCTGTTCTTGAGTTGCTCCCTGAATGCGTTAGGTGGCCTGTCTTCGGCCCTGGTTCCGAGCTTGTCCGCGACGCGCCTGGCAAGCGTCTCGCTCTGGAGCAGCTTGACTTCGTTCTGGAGAAAATTCTCAGGCGTCGCGTTAGGGAGCGAAAGCGAAACAGGAGCGACATCCCGCAGAAATTGGTCGCCATTGAAACCCTCGATCTGCAGTGAGGCGCGCGCCCGGTAGACAGGTGTCATGAGCAGACTTACCGCCTGCCCCATGCACAGCCCCAGGATCGCGGCGCCCGCTATCGTCACCTTCCTCCGCCACAGCGGAGCAGTCAGTTCATTGAGTCCGATCGAATCCCCGGAAGCCTGGGCCACCTGTGGAATCGGGCCAGTGGTTACCAAAGCCGGGGCATATGAACCTCGTCCAGCGCGCTCCACCTCTATGCGTTTTCCGATGCGGTCATGCGGCATGTGGTTATCCCTTTCCCATGACACCCGATTACCGGGCGATCGTCAGTACGTGAGCGGCCCGGTTGTCGAGGCGATAATCGATGTCTATGACGCCGAAATAGGTTGAGCGGTGAGTGCGACGTGGGGCAGCCAATCATGGCTGCAGCCGCCTTTCGCGGCGGCTCCGCGCTCGACCACCGAAACCGATCGTGTTGTTGCAAAGCCGAGGCGGTTAAATCCCGGCCGGATTCGAAGAATCTCTATCGTCATTGGCTGCTAGGGCCGGCGCCATATCGCGATCCCGGTGGCGGTCTGAATGGCGGCCTCCACGGCTCTTGCCGCAGCCTTTTTGGGCCCGCTGGGAGGAACGACCAGGATGTCGTTCGGCCGCATGGCAATGTCCTCGGCCGAACCGGCAAGAATCTTTTTCAGATCCACCGGAATCTCTTTCCGCTCCGTGGCGCCTTCCATCAGGCGGACAATCTTGGCATCTTTGGGCGCCGGAGACGGTCCGAATCCCTCGGCGCTTGCCAAGGCTTTAAGCACGGAAATACTCGCGTTCTCTTTGAGGGCAACTTCACCAGGCTTGCGGACTTCCCCAATGACATAAACTGACTCCGCGGCCGGCACGGTGATCACGTCGTGCGGAAACACCAGGATGTTCTCGGTCGGGTTCTTACCAGCCAGCAGTTCCTTCACCGAAACGTCAGCCACGCTGAACTTCCCGCTCGGATCGGTCTTTGCAGTCGGCAGCGGGATCGGCCCGTATTGGATGCGCCGGCTGATTCGGATGCGCGGGCCGGCGTCCGATTTCAACCCGCCCGCCATCGATACTACCTCCATCAATGTCTTGCCGCCTCGTAACTGATGCACGCCCGGATGGTCGACAGCGCCCATAACAGAAACCGGCTGGCTGCCGAAATCTACAATTTCGATGGAAACTTGAGGCCTCAAAACTTCTTTGGAGTACCGCTGAAGGAGTTCGGTCTTGAGCTGTTCCACGGTCAGACCCAGAGCATGAACCTTGCCAATCCACGGCAGGTCGAGGTCTCCGCTCGGTCCGATCCTCACCGGCTTATCTGAAATCTCATCCACGCCCAGCGCCCAGATCTTGATTTGATCGTCCGGTCCAAGGGTGTAATGCGACAAGTTCTGCGGCTCCAGGGGCATCTTCTGAGCTGACGCCAGGAAGCTCGCAGCCGATAGAATGAAACCAAGACGTGCGATTCGTGTCATACGGCCGCGATAAAAACTTCCGCTGTCAACAGGACTATAAGTAGACCATGTGTTTGTCTCATTGGAATAGCTACCGCACGCTCAAGTGCCGGCCCCGGCCCCCATTGAGCTCGTCGGTCAAGTCAGTGCAATGGAATTGCCAGTAAGCGTCCGATCAGGAGGCGGGAGACTGAACCTGGGTGGTTCCAACCAGTTGTGTCCGGTCGTCGGAGCTTCGGGCGCGAGTTACACTCCGATTCCGAGTACTGTCAGCGGCAAGAAGGGAATCAGAAGTGGAAGAGCGATACCTATCGCCTCTCGCGGTACGGGTGGCGCATCAAGAGTGTTACTCAGGATTCGTCGACAGAAGTTTGTTCTCATTAGATCGAAACCGCGCCATTACTGGCGCGGCTCAGAATCGGCGAGTGGCGCTCGAGACCAACATACTGAGCCGCGCCATTACTGGCGCGGTCCCTGTAGCTGCACGGGGATATCATGGGTGACAGCCCTTGCCTGGTTAGTCAACTTGCGGCCTGGGAATTGGCGCTCGCTTGAAAACACCGCACAGTACGGTCAGCCTAAGGAGCGGAAGTCACTTACCACTGCCGGGAACCTGGCCGCCGCCTTCCGGCATCTCGTTAGACCATCGATGCAGTTTGTTGAGGAGTGACTTATAGCAAATATTCAGACGCTGAGCGGCTTGCCTTCGATTCCAATTCAATTCATTCAAGGTGCGGAAAACCAACTCTTTCTCCACTCTCTCGGCGGCGTTGGCCGCCAGATTCTTGAGCGAGACGCCATCCGCCGGATCGGGATCAACCGCCTGCGGCTGGTTGTTCTTTAGCTCCGCCAGCGAATGCTCCAAATTCGGAAGGAGGAGGTATCGCCGGACGGCGTTTTCCAGTTGCCGCACGTTGCCGGGCCAGGGGTATCGCACGAAGGCCGTCAGCAATGCCTCCGGCAACTTTTTGACCTGACTCTTGTACTTGGCCCGATACTGCTCTACAAAGCGGTCGCAGAGAGGCAGGATATCCTCACACCGCTCGCGCAAAGGAGGAATCTCAACCGTGATCACGTTGAGCCGGAAGAAAAGGTCCTCCCGGAATTCACCCTTTGCGACGAGTGTGTGCAGACGCTTATTCGTGGCCGCGAGGCCGAGTGCCGCCGAGCCGCGTGTACTCGCCATCCTGGAGAATATGCAGCAGCTTCGCTTGCAACAAGGGACTCATCTCGCCAATTTCGTCGAGGAGGATCGTGCCTCGGCCAGCCAGCTCAAACTTTCCCGGCTTCTCCCGCTGTGCGCCAGTGAATGCTCCCCGTTCATGACCGAAGAGCTCGGACTCCAGCAGATCCGCCGGAAGGGCGGCGCAATTCACCTTGACGAAAGGCTCGCCCCGCCCCGATCGAACATGTACGTACCTGGCCAGGATCTCCTTGCCGACTCCGGACTCACCCAGAATCAGAACCGGCACGTCTGCTTCGGCCACCTGGTCACAGATAGCCTGGATTTGCAGCATGCGCTTATTGGAGGTCGCAAAGGCGACGTCCTGGAGGGCGCCATTCGGGTATACGGTCTCGCTCTTCTCGAGAACCCTTTCGATCGCCTTTTCCAGTTCTTTTGTGTCGAGGGGCTTCACGAGATAGTCGCTCGCGCCGAGCTGCATCGCTCGAACCACGGTCGGAATCTGGTCGACGCCGGAAAGAACTATCGACGGAATGTTGCAGCGAAGTTTGTCCAATTCAGCCAGGACCTCGAGACCGCCCATTCGCGGCATCCGAATGTCGAGAAGCAACACAGAGGGAGGTGGCTCCGCAGAGGTGAGGCGGCGCAAGACTTGTTCTCCGGAGTCGAGACAATCAGCGCTATAACCCCTGGAATCGAGGAAATCTACCAGATAGGACTGAACGCTGGCGTCGTCGTCCACCACCCAACAGGTTCGGCGATCGATCGGCACCGATCGAATACTAGCAACCGAATAGCCGAATCACCGGTAATTCACAGGCGACAAGATATTCGCTATCGGGCGCGAGGCTGACGGACGTGGCTCCCCCGTGTAAACGCCAGAGCTTGCAAGGAATTGAAACGTCGGGTGGGGAGGTCTCGCGTGTAGCTTCCGGGGCTTGGGTGGCAGAGACTCGCAGGATAATCTTCTCGTTCTCCTCGCGGCACTGGACCTTTATCGTACCGCCGCGGCCGGTAAGTTCTACAGCCAGATGCAGAAAACCCTGCACTGCCACGGTCAGTTTTTCGCGGTCGCCGATGGTTGCCAATGGACCGTCCGAAAAGTGTTCTGTAAGCAGCACGCCCTTGGCGGCCAGGTCGGAGCGGATCTCGGCGGTGGCTTGTTGCACCAAGGCGCGAAAGCTGACGGTGTCGAACTCGAATCCGTCTGTCGCCGGATAGTCGTTGAGCTCGTGGGCGAGAGTAACTAATCTGTCGATGTTCTTCATCACTGCGGCGAGATACCTGCGTTGGGACGGGGTCAACGGGCCGTCCTTCTCTTCCAGAACCAAGCGGGTGTAGCCACGCGCCGCAAATAGCGGGCTGGACAGCTCGTGTGCCAGAGTTGAGAGCCAGTGCGATCGAAGACGGTCGAGGATTTGATAACCGTCGAGTTTGGTTTTCGCCACCGCCGTTTCCGGCTTCATACGGGTTGTATAAGTCGCCCCCGGTCCGTGTAATAAACATAACTCAGTTATGCTGGGGGTTCAATCCTAAACATTTTGTGCGGGTACTGTACTGTGGGGGTGTTCTATTACTTGCGATAAATTTGTTTGCACTGTAGCGCCGAGTCCCCTATAATTTGCGATGGTGGGTTGTTATGCATGCAACACCGTGAGCGTCTAACATGAGGGTCCCGATCCTAAAACAAGGCCCCTTCGTGATCGCGTCCATTCAATCCGCCCTCACCGACAAGGATCTGCTCCAGTTGCGCGACGATCTGGCCGCGCACGTCGGCAAGTATCGGTCCCGGGGGGTCATCGTCGACGTTACGGTGCTCGATGTGATGGATTCGTTCGCGACGCGAACAGTCCGCGACTTGGCGCAAATGGTGCGCCTGCGCGGAGCGCGGACGGTGATCGTGGGCATTCAGCCTGAGGTGGCTTTCTCCATGGTCCAACTGGGTCTCGAACTTGGCGATGTGGCGACCGCTCTCGACTTGGAGGAAGCGTTGGCGTTGCTGCAAAATGAAACGCACTGAGTCCAGTCCCGCGGTGCGGGTGATCCCCATCGTGTCTGATGTGGATATTGTCGAGGCGAGGTTGGCGGCCCGGAGCCTCGCTAAGTACATCGGGTTTGATGGCGCCGACCTGGTGATGATTGCGACCGCGGTTTCCGAGGTGGCGCGCAACATCATCGAATATGCCAAGTCCGGCAAAGTGGTCCTCTCGGTGGTCCAGGATCGCTCCAGGCGTGGCCTGGAAGTGGTGGCTCGGGATGAAGGCCCTGGAATTGCTGATATCCCGCAGGCAATGACGGACGGCTTCTCCACTTCCAGGGGCTTAGGGCTTGGGCTGCCTGGCTCACGACGTTTGATGGACGAGTTCCACCTGGAGTCCAAGGTCCGGCAGGGCACCACTGTCACGATGAGGAAGTGGCTTCGGTGAGCGGAGTATCGATGCAAACCTCGCCGCTGATCGAGTACGCCGTCGCGGCCCTCCCGGCGCCAGGGCAGACTGAATCGGGCGACCTGCACGCGGTGATACCGACTCAGCGCGGCGCTCTGGTGGCCGTCATCGACGGCTCCGGGCACGGCGCCGAGGCGGCTAGCGCGGCACGATTGGCCGTTGCCACTCTGGAGGCGCACCCAAATGAAGGTTTGATCCCACTCGTTCGACGTTGTCACGAGAGGCTCAAGGGTACGCGGGGCGCCGTGATGAGCCTCGTGTCCCTGGACGGAAGCGAGAACACGGTAACCTGGCTAGGCGTGGGCAACGTGGAGGGAGTGCTGTTGCGCAACGGCTCTTCTGCGAATCCAAGCGCGGAGACGATTTTCGTGCGACCGGGCGTCGTGGGTTACCGGCTTCCACCGCTGCAGGCTGTGATCACGCCTGTCACACCGGGCGACCTTTTGATTCTCACGACCGACGGCATACAGGCCGACTTCGTCCGCCAATTCGCCGCCGAGGACCAGCCTGGAAAGATCGCCGAGTACATCTCATCAAGTTGCAGTAAGGGGCACGACGACGGCCTGGTGCTGGTCGCTCGCTATCTGGGGCGAAGCCAATGAATGCTGTAGCTGCCCTGGCGCGGGAATGCGAAGTGGCCATGCAGGCCTATCTCGCCGGCAGCGGCGAAGCAGCGCTGCGGCGCGCTTACGAAGCGGGCCGCCGGGCGCTCGCGGACGGTATGGGTGTGTTGGACATCCTGGCGGCGCACCAGGCCCCGATAATCAGGGCGTTGCAATCGCAGGCTCCTGAAGAGGGCATTCGTGAACCAGACATTCGTGAACCAGACAGTGAGCGGGCTCTCGAGCGAGCCTTGCATTGCCTCGCTGAGAGCCTTTCACCATTTGAGATGGTATTCCGCGGCGTGCAGGAGGCGAACGGCCGCCTGCAGCAGAGTCTCAGCAGCCTGCGGAGCGTGGAAGAGCAGCTTCGCCGCCAGAATGAGGAGTTGTTGGCCGCGCATCGCGCCGTCGAGAAGGAACGCGGCCGCTACCAGGCATTGTACGATTTCGCGCCCGACGGATATCTGGTGACTGGTTTGGAAGGGGCTATCCTCGAAGCGAACACTGCCGCGGCGGCGATCCTGCAGACACCCAAGGAGCTCTTGCCGGGCCAGTCCCTCTGCGAGTTCGTCGTCAAAGCGGATCGCGACGAGTTTCGAGAACGGCTGCGCAGGCTGCATATGGGCTCCATCGAGAAGGTGGAGGATTGGCAGATCTCCATCCGGCCCAGGGAGGGGCCGACGATTCCGGCAGCGCTGACGGTTGTGGCGGAGCGCTCCGTTCCGGCGGTCGCCAGTTTGCGCTGGCTCATCCGCGACGTGACCGAGCGGAAGCGTTTAGAAAAGGAGCGAGACCGCTGGATGTTCGGCCGGGCCAAGGCGCAGGCGGCGCGGCGCTTCGAGATCCTCGCCGAAGCAAGTTCGCTGCTGGTGGGGTCCGCGGACGTGGAGACCAGCCTGATCGGTGTCGCCCGTCTCGCGGCTTCGTTCTTAGCGGGTTGGTGCTTCATCAGCCTGGTCGAGCCGGATGGGTCGCTTCGGCAACTGGAAGCTGCCCACGCCGACCCCTCCACCGCGGATCTGGCGAACGACCTGCGCCGGCACTGTCTGTTCGGTGGCGCCGTCGATCCCGGCCGCGGCGCGCTTCTGGCCGCCCCCCAATTGATCGAGCCTTTGACCGCGGAATGGTATGACCTGGCTGCCGACGGCCCCCGGCATTCCGCCCTGCTGCAACAGCTCAGCGGCAACAGCGCCCTGGTCCTTCCGATGCGGATCCATAACCGCCTGGTAGGCGTGCTGACGCTGGTCTCGGTGTTCGGCGCCCGCCGCCGCTACCGTCCGGCGGCCCGAGCGCTCGGGGAGGACCTGGCGCGGCGCTGTGCTCTGGCGCTGGAGAACGCCCGGCTGTACCGGGAGGTGGTCGCCGAGCGCGATAAGGCGGAGCAGGCCAACCGGGCAAAGGATCAGTTTGTCGCCATCCTCAGCCACGAATTGAGAAACCCTCTTACCCCCATCGTCGGCTGGACGCGAAACTTGAAGCGCCGCACCCCGATCTCACAGGACCCCTTGCTTGCCGAGGGGGTGAAGGCCATCGAGAAGAACGCCCTGACGCTCCGGAGGTTAATCGACGACTGTCTCGATTTGACAAGGATCTCCGAGGGGAAGATTCAAACAGAGCGCAAGTTGGTCGACCTGAATCAGATCGTCCTGACATCGGTCGAGGCGGTTCGGCAGATGGCGGCGGAGCGTGACCTCAGCTTGCAGGTCGAACTGACGCCGGAGCCCGTCCCGGCGCTGGGCGACGCCACGCGTCTCGAGCAGGTGATCATGAACTTGCTCGTCAACGCAGTCAAATATACCAAGAAGAGCGGACGCATCTCGATCCGCACCGTACGGATTGGAGCCGAAACCGAGGTCGAGGTCACCGACACCGGGATCGGGATAGACCCCGCGTTTCTGGAGCGGATCTTCGAGCCCTTCCGGCAGGAGACGAGCTCATGGCTCCGGTCCGAGGCGGGCCTCGGACTAGGCTTGGCGATCGCCCGGCGGATCGTGGATATGCACGACGGCCGGATTTGGGCCGAAAGCGCGGGGCTTGAGCGCGGCAGCACGTTCCGCGTGCGCCTGCCGTTGGCCGCGGAGGAAGACCAGGGGAGCGCCGCCGCCGCGGTGGAGCAACCGCCGGCCGGCCCGGCAAACAGCCTTCGAATTCTCTTGATCGACGACCTGGACGACATCCTGTTTTTGATGAAGACCGACTTGGAGCGGATGGGGCACACGGTGATGACTGCCACCGACGGCCACCGCGGCTTGGAAGCTGCCAAGGCTTATCACCCGGACCTGATCATCTCCGACATCCGGATGCCTGTGGTCGACGGATACGAATTGTTGCGCGCCATTCGCGATATTCCCGATCTGAACGCGACACCCGCTATCGCTTTGACCGGATTTGGCGCCAAAGCGGACATCGAGCGGGCGCTTGCAGCCGGGTTTAACGGATGCCTGAGCAAGCCGGCCGAGCCCGAGGAGATCGCCGCCCTTGTCAAGCAGTTGACGGAAAAGAGACGCGCGGTTCACGCCGGAGCCCAACCCGGCTAAGAGTGTGGAGGAGACAAATTAATGAAACGCGAGCGAAGACCACCCCTCCCGGTGACCCCCCTGGAGCCGACAGACAACCCCCGAGAGACGGCGACCCAGGCATTGTTGACCGAGCTTGTAGCGCACCTGCGCCAGAATCGTACGCAGCTTCGCGAGGAGTGGGCGCGGCGCATCACCGAGTCACGGCTACTCACGGCCATGACGCAGGAAGAGATTTTTATCGAGGCCACCGCGGTGTATGACAACTACGTGGCCGTGCTCGAGACCGGCGCGGTGGAGGCGCTCCAGGAATACGCGAGCGACCTCTCCGAGCGCATCATTCCGCGAGGCGTCGAGACGCACGAAGTGCTCGGCATTGTGCTGCTGCTCCGCGACGTGCTGGCGCGCTCCCTGTTCAAGAAATATCAAGCCAACTTCGGCATGCTGAACCGCGTGCTGGACGCCTACGAGCCGGCCGCGAACCGCATCGCCAACACCGTGGGTGTGAGCTTTGTGCAGGAACGCGAGCGTATCATCCGCCAGCAGCAGGAAGCCATCCGCGAGCTCTCGACTCCCGTGTTGCAGGTCCGCGAACGACTGCTGATTCTGCCGATTATCGGCGTCATCGATCCACAGCGCGCCCGCCAGCTCACCGAGCAACTGCTGCGGGGCATCCGCGCCAATCGCGCCAAGGTTGTCGTCATCGATATAACCGGCGTCCCGTCGGTGGATTCAACCGTGGCCAACCACCTGGTCCAGACCGTGGACGCCTCCCGTCTGATGGGCGCAACGGTAATCGTCACGGGCCTGTCCTCGGAAATCGCTCAGACTCTGGTCACCATCGGCGTCGACCTCACGAAGATGAAGACCGTTGGCGACCTGCAGGGAGGCATCGAGGAAGCCGAGCGCCTGCTGGGATACCAGTTCGTCCGCCCCACGGCTTGATCCGGAATTTTCGTTAGACTGCTTCGGTGAAGCAGGCCTGGGTGCGGGTTCTGTTCGCCATGATTACGTCCTTGACGCAGCCGGCGACATAGCGAACCTGCTCCTCGGTCATCGCCGGATATAGCGGAAGCGACACCAGTCTCGGATACAGATTCAACGCGCGCCGGCAGGGGCGCGCCGCCAGAGGCATCCTGGCGAAGAACGGATGAAGCGGGATCGGAATGAAGTGTACGCTGGCGCCGATTCCTTTGCGCCGCAGCTCCTCGACGAATCCCTGGCGGTCGATCTTCAGCATAGGGAGATTGAGCCGGAGGACGTAGAGGTGCCAGGAGTGCCGGTGGCGTGGCCCGTCCGGCGGAAGCTCCACCTCTTCGACCTCCGCCAACGCCTGGTTGTAAATCCGGGCGTAACGAGCACGAGTTTCGATGAACGAGTCCAGCTTGCGCAGTTGGTGGATCCCGAGCGCCGACTGAATGTCCGTCAGATTGTATTTGAACCCTGCGTCGACGACTTCGTAATACCAGCTACCGCGCTCGGAGTAACGGCATTCGCGCCGCCAGCGATTCCCGCGGCGTCGTGATCATTCCGCCCTCGCCGGTGGTCATGTTCTTCGTCGCATAGAAGCTGAAGGCGACCGCATCGCTTGCATCGGCGCCGCTCTCCGCCGCCGTCATTCCGATGGGGCAGCCCTCGTAGTGGGTTCCGGCGGCATGCGCGGCGTCCTCGATGACGAACAGGGCGTGTTTGCGGGCCAGCTTCCAGATAGCCCTCATCTCGCACGGGAGACCGGAAAAATGCACCGGAACGATGGCGCGCGTACGCGTCGTGATCGCCCGGGCGATCTCGTCGGGATCGATGTTGCCGTCGGCGCCGATGTCGGCCAGGACGGGCTTGGCGCCCACATGGAGGATGGTGTGCACCGTGGCGCAAAAGGTAAGGGGCGTGGTGACGACTTCGTCGCCCCTCCCAATGCCCAGCGCCGCCAGCGCGACGTGCAATCCGGCCGTGCAGGAATTCACGCTGATCGCGTGTGACGCCCGGACGTAAGCGCTGAACTCCTTCTCGAATTGAGCCGTCCGGGGACCTGTGGTGAGCCATCCGGATCGCAGGGTGGCTTCGACCTCGCGCACTTCTTCGTCGCCGATCGAAGGGATATGAAATGGAATGAACGGGTGCGTGCGGGTCATGTTTTCTCTTTTTTGCACTTTGAGTCAACGGAGCCTGCCGGGCCTAATCGCGCTAAACGAAAGAATGGGCTGGACGAGGACGCCCTTTCAGCGGTCAGAATCGACATCGCTAAGTCTGACAGACAAATTCTCAGAAACTCTCTGCGCCTCGGCGTCTCTGCGGTTCATGGAGTTCGGTAAGAGAGGCGATCCTTCACAGGTGACCTATAAGCCGAAGTTCGTGGCGCAGGCGAGGGCCGAATTAACCGCAGAGACGCGGAGGCGCAGAGAGGAACCGGAGCAGGCGCCTAAACAGCCCCCAATAACTTCGAATCGACATCTTAGAATCTGAGAGACAAATTCCGAAGATAGCCGGCTAGAATTTAATGCCAATCCAGAAAGAACCCCGTTTATCCGCGGCCCATATCTTTTTCGGATTCTGGCAGGGCACAACTGGTCGAGGTTGAACAGCCGGGCTAGGCGCTGAAGGATCGTATGATCCGGTCGCGGTCGAACCCTTGAGGAAAAAAGCTGTACCGGGCGGTCATCCACAGCAGCTTGAGATCACGCGGCGCCGACCTTGACCGCTGATACTGCAGGTTAAGCCGAAGTTTCTCCGGCAGGATGACCGATCTGTAGTAGGCGTCGGGATCGGACGCGGGACCGAGAATCGCCTCCTCATCCCGGAATGCCAGGCTTGCCAGGTCCGTGATGCCTGGCCGTACTTCAAGCGCCTTTCGCCAGCGGTCGTCGCTGAGCTCGACATATTCCGGAACCTCCGGCCGGGGCCCGATCAAACTCATGTCGCCACGAAGAACGTTAATCAACTGCGGCAGCTCGTCGATCTTGAGTCGTCTCAGCCAGGCTCCGACCCCGGTAACGCGGCAGTCGCCTGAAGCAGTGATCGCCGGGCCGCCTCGCCCGCTGCGCATCGTCCGGAATTTCAGGATCAGGAAGGGTTCGCCGTTCTTTCCGATTCGCGTCTGCCGAAAGAGAATGGGCAGACCGTCGCCGGCTAGGATAAGCAGCATTGCGATCGCCAACAGGGGCGCCAGCAGAATCAAGGCCGCCAATGCGCCGGCGGCGTCGACAAGACGCGTCCAGAACTGTTGTGTGGGATGTACACCTCTCATGCGGCGAGCTTTCTACACCCGGGTCACACAGTCGGAATCGATCTCCAGCACCACCGATCTTTCCAGTAAGCTCACGGAGAGAACCAATCGCAGCGAACGTTTTTCGGTCACCACGATTCCTTCGATTCCAGCGAGCGGACCCGCTGTGATCCGGCCAGCCTGTCCCGATTGCCAATATGGATACGGAATCATTGACGCCCCGGCCTGCGCGGCTTTCTGAAGCGATGCGATTTCACCGTCTTCCACCGGGATGGGGATCCGGCCGGTTCCCAGCATTCGAAGGACGCCGGGTGTGGTCAGAATCGGCATACGCGTTGCGGAATCCGAGCGGCAAAACAGATAACCGGGAAACAGAGGAAGCTCGAACGTTCTGACGCGGCGAGCATATTGATGCCGCCGAGTGTAGAGGGGTAGGAAGGTTTCGAATCCCTTGTTGCACAGCAACTGCGAGACTATCTTCTCGTGGCGAGACGTCACGCTGAGGGCGAACCACTTTCGATCTGCGCCGGCCCCGTGAGCAGATTCGCTCACGAAGCTGGATTCACCGGATTGGTATTCATCGCTCATCGGGATGTGCAAAGCTACCGCTGTCTCGCGTGCCGCGAGAGCTTCCTCCGAGAACTCTCCAGTGCACGGGCAATGCCACCAGGCGTCCATAACCCGCTCGTGCCGATGTATGTCACTTGCTTGGCGCAACTTTTCCTTCCGCGCCCCGCGCCCCGATGGCGCCGGTTCCCGACGTGAAATGGGTAAGCCGGCTCCCAGTTGTGGCAACCGCTTTCCTTGGGAGGCTTCAACCCAGCGGAGCCGCAGTCATGATTCAAAAGCAACCTGACTGGGGCAACTCGCACTGGGACGCCAATGGCAGCGTGGTTGCAGAGGCGGATGTCAGCGCAAAGGGTGCGAGTAAGGGCGCGTCGATCGCCTCATGTCGGGGATCTCACAAAGAAGATTCTATTCAACGATCAAAAAGCCTTCGGCTGAGGCGTTGGACCTCCTTGAAGCAGGCTGCGGGGAGATCTCGGAGACCTGGAAACGCGCGCTTCGCGAACTGAATCTGGAGCCGAACGACTTGCTGCCCGGATCTCCTCTCGATTTCGCCCGGCTCGCTGACCGGCTTCGCGAGAGCACCTATCCGGGGTTTCGGCGATGGGTTCTGGAGTACGGCGAAGCGCTGGCGCATCGGGGCGTGAGGCTGGACCGTGCGGTCGCGGCGCTCAACCGTCTATTCGAGATCTGCATTCCGCGTCTGATAGATGGCGCCCCGAAACGCGCGACCCCGATCCTGGCTCTCGCGCGGCTTCACGCGCTGGTCGGCTTGCTGATTGTATCCGGCTACACGGGACAGTGGGCGGCCGGTAAGAAAACGCTGGTGGAAGCAAGCCTTGTAGAAGCCGAGGATCGGCGCCACGGGGCTTCCGCCTATGTCACCAGGATCTACGAACAGGAGCGGCGCCGTCTTTCACAGGACCTGCATGACGAAGTCGGCCACGATTTGATGCTGCTCAAGCTGTACCTGGAGATGATTAAGCTGGACAACGGAGCGGTGGAATTGGCCGGCATCCAGCCTCGCATTACCGAAGCCATCGCTCTCGTCTCGCATGCAATCGACTCGGTTCGAAGGCTGGTCCTCGATCTGGGGCCGGCGGTCTTTGAAGATCTCGGATTCGTCCCCGCAGTCAGATTCTACATCAGCCAGTTCTCCGCGCGTAGCAAGATCAAGGTAACGCTCAAGGAAGGGTATCTGCCCACCGAAGTTCCCTCGAGCCATCAGGTCGCGTTGTACCGGTTGCTGCAAGGCGCGCTTTCCAATGTGCTGAAGCACTCCAGAGCCAAAAACGTCAAGGTGTCTCTAGGAAGTATGAAGGACTCCGTGCTAATCATGGTAATAGAGGACGATGGCGTGGGTTTCGACACTAACGCGAGGCCGGGACGCCGCTCGTTTGGTTTGACGGCAATGCGAGAGAGAGTCGAAGTCCTGGGCGGCAGAATCCACCTCGAGTCCAAGACCGAGAGTCCGGCGGCCAAAGTCCACGGAACAAGAATCGAGGTCGACCTTCCGCTTCCGGGCGGACAGGAGTGACTCGGGCTATGCGAAAGAAGATAACTGTCCTGATCTGCGACGACCACGCCATGTTTCGAGAAGGCGTAAAGACCATCTTGAGCGCTCAGCCGGACATCGAGGTGGTCGGCGAGGCCGGCGACGGCAAGGAAGCTGTGGAAGAAGCGATCCGGCTCTATCCCCATGTCGTTCTCATGGACATCTCCATGCCTGTGCTGAAAGGATTTGATGCCGCTCGCCGCATCCGGAAGGCGCGCCCCGACGTGAAAGTGCTTATCCTGACGGTCTACGATGATGAGGATCTGGTCGCCAGATGTCTCGATGCGGGAGCGGCGGGTTACGTATTGAAGGACTCGCCGCCAATGCAACTCGTCTATGCGATTCAAACCGTTTACCGGGGCCAGCAGTTCTTGAGTCCGAAGGTCCTCACCGGCGTCGTCCGCCAGTACATTTCGCAGCCGGCGGATTTTAAGGGGGGCTACGACTTGCTGAGCGACCGCGAGCGCGAAATCCTCGTGCTGCTGGCCGAAGGACAATCCTTAAAAGACATTGCGACCCAGCTAAACTTGAGCGTCAAGACCGTGGATGCTCACAAGGTCAACCTGATGCGCAAGCTGGATTTGCATGACCGGAGCGAATTGATTCGCTACGCCATCCGCAAGAGGCTGGTCGAGGCGTAGTGGCGGGAACGGCGGGCAAGGCTAAACACAAATCAATTTTGCCAGCATGGTGTGATGGCAGCCAACAACGGGCCGCAAGTCGCATCAGACGCGGCGCGGATAATCCCGAGGATCTCGTCGAAGCTGATCGAGCCACATGCCCGCGGACACTCAACAAATATGTTGCGCGGGACGAGCGGATGCCTGGCCGCAAGGATTGCCCCTGCCGAATCATCGCTGGCGGCGAAATACCGATGACGAGAAAAATGGAATTTATGAGGAAGGAATTCTCGAAAAGCAGGTGGTCAGCGTCCCACGGATATTCGGTGTTACCGAATGTCCGCTTGATTCTAAAAGGTTTTTGGTAGGCGCGGCAGGACTTGAACCTGCGACCCTCTGCTTAGAAGGCAGGGTATCCGCCCTCCTCACGATCTACCTTGCCCGGCAAGGGAAACGAATGTCTTCTCAGGTACGTAGGGAAGGCCGGCGAGATAGACGACATCCGCCCGGTGATTCAAGTAAGCCTCGAATACGAAATCATTCCAGTACGCGCGCGCCGGCCCGGATCGACTCAAGGATCCCATCGAGCTGATCGAGCGCAGATTGTGGGCCGGACGCGAGCCATCCGTTTTGTTGACAAGAGAGGAAAAATCCGGGCAGTAGCTGGAATGGTATTTGCAAGGAAGTAAGCACGGGTCCGCACTCATTCGCCGTTGAGGTTGGTTTAGGGGGCCCGGACGTCCACGCTCGTTATGGAGAACGGTGGCGGGGTAACTGATTGCCGTGGTAGACCGTTTCGCATCCCGCAGGCGCCTTATTGCCAGAGCTGGCAGATACGCGTTTCTCGCTGTCCTGACAATAAGCGGCGCTAGAGGAGTATCAGCTCCGGGAGTGGACAATTTTCACCAAGTGAACGAACATCTGTATCGCGGTGCGCAGCCCACGGAGCACGGGTTCAGAAGCCTGGCTCAGTTGGGTGTGCGGACTGTGGTGGATCTGCGCATTCCGGAAGAGAGATCGAACGAGGAGCAGAAGGTGGTGAAATCATTGGGGATGCACTACGTTCATATCCCAGTGAAAGGACGTCGATTCCCGACCGATGGCGAAGTCCAAAAGACTCTTGCCATATTGAATGACGCTTCGGCGTGGCCAGTGTTCGTGCATTGCAGAGAAGGCAAGGATCGTACGGGCACAATGATCGCCTGTTATCGCGTCGCGCATGATCAGTGGACCAATATGCGGGCATTGGCCGAAGCAAAGTCGTATGGCATGCATAAGGTGGAGCGCGCGATGCAAGAATACATCTTGCACTTTCAACCACGCTCGGTCCTCTCCCCATGAAGGCCGCAAGCTCGTCCGTGCTTTGTCTGAACCGGGTACTCTCCTATTAGGATTAGGATTGATGACCCTCTCACATTGCAACAGGACAAGCGGCCGACTATGCCGGAACGGCAATTGGGGTTCTGTCAGTCTCGAGCGCGGAGATCTCTAAGATCGTTGACCAGAGCATCGCGGTCCTGGCTCTGCAGCGTATTATGCTCGACAACATTTTTCAAATCGTCGATCATACGGTCAAGGTCGCCTTTGTGAAGTTTCCCTCTGCTCAAGTTGCGGTCGAGGTTCGAGGCCCTATGTTGGGTGTTTCTATACCGCTCGATCTGCCTTTCGTCTTTCTTGACTTTAATCGTGTCCGCGATGCGCAAAGTCCGCGCTTCGGCAGCGTGAGCCATTGCAAGCGTCCATTGAGCAGGACAGTGGGCGTCGCGCTTTAGCCAATATCGAGAACGTCTTCTATCCGCTGAATCGGAATCGTGATAGTTTCGCGGTTCGAATCTTTTTCAAACGCCACGGAGGCCGAGCTTACGTTCGTCACGCGGAATGAATTGAATGGGAAACCGAGGTGCCAGAGGGAAGAATCTGCACGACGATCCGATTCGGGCATAGTGCCGCAACCGCGCAACGCTATCTCACTATTTTCATTGACTCCGTGGTTCACCAGCGCCGACGCGATTCAGCCGGCAAGGGATCCTTTCCCGGCCTTGCGACCGACGTCGATGGCCGTGAGATTGCCACCCCAGGCCTTCCTGACATTCTGTTCCAATTGTTCCTGCCGAGCCTTTACCCATGGCGCGTAGTGCTTCTCGGTAATCTTCACACTCTTGTGGCCCAGCAGGATTGAAACTTGCTCCAGCGGTACCCCGGCGAGCAGCATTTCGACGGCGAACGTGTCGCGGAACATGTGTGGGAAACAGCGCTTCAAGGCCCCGTCGAGATTCTTCAGGGCTGCAAGTTCGAAGAGACGGCGATAGCTCCGCTGCCAATCGGCTACCGCCGACTTCGGGTGGCCATTGCCGGTCCAGAAGAAGTACCGCGGATTCGGGCGGACTCCCGGCGGAACCGTTCCGAGCGTCTCGGCCACATCGGGCGGAAGCGGAACGTACACCGGCGTTCGGGTTTTCGCCTGGTACAGCAGGATGCTGTCCCCGGCCAGTCGTGACCGTTCGAGCGTGATCGCGTCCCGAATCCGAAGGCCGCTCCATCGCATCAGCAGGGTGAGCGCCCGGAGCCGCGATCCATTGCGGTCACCCTGCTCCCAACGGTTTTCGCGGTAGAGATAGGTGGCGTCGATGATTCTCTTGAACTCGTCACGCGTGAAGTAATCGGTCGGCGTGGGATCGACCGAGATTCGTCCCAATCCCTGGGTGGGGTTCGTGGTCAGCCAGCCGGACCGAATACAGAACCAAAAGAAGCCGACTAGGCGCTCCTGCTTTTTCTTCTTGGCCAACGCGCCGTCCGTCCAGGTGGCGCGGCAGTCGCGGAGCAGGGGAAGATCGATCTCCTTCAGGAAGCGCAGGCCTTTGTCCTTCACCCAAGAGAGGAACTGCTTTCGAAAGATGCTCTCCAGCTTATAGAGCGTGGCCTCCCGAAGTTCGCGGGCCCGCGCGTCGGCCAAGTAGGCCGCGACGGCTTCCTCGATAGTGACCGGCTCAATCTTTTTGGGGCTGGCCGCTTCTTCCCAGCCTCGCTTCAGCTCTTCGGCTTTCTCCCAACTGCGAGTGTGGGCCGTCTTGCGAATGAACTGCCCGTCCAGTGTTCCATTGATCCACTTAGGACAGCGGCAGCGTTTCCAGTTGAGGTCATCCTTCTTGGGGCAGTCGTTCGAGTGGCGGGCGTAGACGGAAAAAGCATGGCGGCGTACAACCTCCCTGAGGAGTATTGTACGGCGGCTCATTGTACGTTTATTGTACAAATCATCCAGTTCGCCTATAAGATAATGATTCTAAATAATAAAAACATGGTGGAGGCGGCGGGAGTTGAACCCGCGTCCGAGAAAGTTCGCAACAAGAAGACTACGCGCGTAGCCGATTCGAAGTTTTCGGGTCGCGCCTCAGAGTCGGCAAGAGTGACGCAACCTTAGCCCGATTAATCTCGGCTTTTGGCTCCGGACAGAAGCCTTGGACCTATCCTGTAAAATGACGCTTGCTAGCTGACGCACAGGCTCATCAGCCGAAGCGGCTACCTAATTAATTAAGCAGCGTATGCAAATTGCGTGTTGGCAATTTTGGTTTTCCGATCGTTTTACGGGAGCTCGGAACCCGGCACGCCTTCCCATCTCGATTCAATCCCGTCGAATCCGTTGCGCCCCCTTTCATCCCTATCTTACCACGCTGCTCCACGCCCCGAGCCTCGATGTGTGATATTCGTAATTAGACATGTTTCAAGTCAAGCGCAGTCCTCAGGTTTTTGATGTTGTCGTCGTCGGCTCCGGCGCCGGTGGCGGCACGGCCGTCAAGGTCCTCACCGACCTCGGGGTGAGCGTGGCCCTCCTCGAAGCCGGACCGATGCTCAATCCGGCCAAGGATTTCAAGGAGCACGTGCTTCCTTACCAGGTGGATCATCGCGGCGCCGGACCGCATGCTGAAGAATACTTCGGCCGGCAGCAGTGGGGTTATTTCAGCGCCCCCAACGGATATTGGGACATCGAAGGCGAGCCGTATACCGTCGCCAAGGACAACGAGTTCCGCTGGTTCCGGTCCCGCATCATCGGCGGACGCACCAACCACTATGGCCGCATTTCACTGCGGTTCGCCGACTACGACTTCAAGCCCTACTCCACCGACGGCCTCGGTACCGACTGGCCCGTGACCTACGACGAGATCGCGCCCTATTACGACAAAGCGGAAGGCTTCATCGGCGTGACCGGAACAAAGGAAGGGATCCGCAGCGCGCCGGACGGTAACTTTCTGCCGCCCATTCCGCCGCGCGTTCACGAAGTGCTGGTGCAGAAGGCCTGCAAGAAGCTGGACATCCCGTGCATCCCCTCGCGCATGGCCATGCTGACGAAACCCTTGCACGGACGCGCGGCCTGCCATTACTGCGGACAGTG
>WNFM01082681.1_pt1 | contig 23037 bp, 26 predicted proteins | sample 5400271 | NCBI WGS metagenome assembly WNFM01 (sample SAMN13153352, study PRJNA577476) | soil metagenome | isolation source: 60 cm saprolite on Douglas fir-dominated hillslope | place: USA:California | collected 2013-09-17
ACGCGTCGCCGCGCTCATCATCCAGCAGGCTGCCCGGCGGCAGCGGCAACAGGTAATGACTTTCCCGGGCAAGTTCCTGCTATGGCTCAACAAATGGTCTCCCACACTGGTGGATCGCATTCTCGTCAGCATCAGATCGATTTCCTACCAGGAATGATGCTACCGGCTGATCTGCTATAATGTAGAGTCTAGTTCGTCATATCCATAGGCATAGCAAATCATGGTCTTGGCCGTTGTCGCCAGCTCTTACGTTAAGATGCGTACTTTCGACAACGCCGTTCCTCAATGTAAAGGAGCGTTGTACCCATGGTAGAGACTATCCCTCTCTCCCAACGCTGCCTCGATGTCATTATTGTGGCATTTTTTCTTATCAACTTGCTGTTCGTTTCGTATTTTATCGATACCGAACAGCTTGTGATCGCCAATCCGGCGCATTTCACCTATCCCATCTGGCCTCCCGGCCCGGTGCCTATCCCATCTGGCCTCCCGGCCCGGTGATCGATGCTGTTCACTGGTGGGGCTACAACTTCGATCCGTTGCTGATCGCCCGCCCGGTCTTTTTCAAAGTGACGATCTGGCTGGACAACCTGTTGTATGGGCCTTTTTACTTGATCGCCATCTACGCCTATATCAGGGGAGGGTTGGACACCTGAGAAGATTGGCGAATAATGAACCTCTACCCTCGTATGTACGTTCTCGCGGATATGCCTGGGGGCATAGCTATACGTCGATAAGAAGCGGTTTAACTCGTCACGGTTGACGTATCTATTACGGCGTGACTCGTCGCGCTTATAGATTGTTAGCTCGCCTTTTTCAATGTGGTACCGGAACGTGCTCATGTCTATGGCTGCCAGTTCAGCCGCCTCGGTTAGTGAAAGCCATTCCTTAGCCGTTTCAACACGCTTTGCCAGTGGAATCTCTTTATCACAGGAATGTACCGTTACGGTGACGCCGAGCACATCAAGGGCATTGCGTTTCTCTTTGAAGGTCGCTTCGTGGTACCGACCTTTCATCGTGCTTAAGAAGTCGAGGAAACTGAGTACGCTTCGTTGGTAGATGTCAAGCAGCTGCTCACTCACTTCAGCGTGCTGAGACTCCTCCTCATACTTGCTTAGCTGCTGCCGTTTGACCTGTAAGTCCTGGCTGACCAGGTTGTAATAGTAGCTGCCAGGGGTATGTTTCGCAAGTTCAACTTCAGCTTGTGCGATCTCTTGTGTTAATTGCGCAAGTTGCTGTTTGCCTTGGGTATTTTCCAGAAAGCCCCGCACGTCCTGCTCGATCTGGGCGCGGATGGTATCCCTGATCTCCTCGATTGACTCGAACACGCGGCAGCAGTCTTCCCATACAAACGCATTGACCTTATCCGCCTTGATTTCAGGAAAGTCGGGACAGCGGTCATATTTGCTATAGTACTTGCGGCAACGGTAGACGCCGTATGCCTTGCCGCCATAAAAGCGGTACACACTGCCCATCCGGTAGCCGCATGTCTTACAGACAATATGGCTTTTTAAGAGGAAATCTTCCGGCTTGTGGTGCGCGTGGCTCTTGTCTATCCGGTTGTGCCGCAATTTGTACTGTGCCAGTTCGTACAGTTCGCCCGGAATAATAGCTGGGATGCCGCCTGGGATAGTTGTAACTTGGCTGTTAGGCTTCCTCGTTTCGCTCCCCGACGCAGTCGTGCCTCTTTTTGTCTTGCAAAGGGTAATAGTCCCGATATTCTCAGAAGCAGTCAGAATTTTATGGACGGTAGACGGCCGCCAGGCTGCGGCTTTCACCTTCCAGCCTCGCGCCATTGCTGGCGGTAAAATACCATCCTCAGTCAGTTTATGGGCGATAGCACGCAGGCTCATATCTTCGTCAACAAACATATGAAAGATCGAGAAGCGCACCATAGCTTCCTCTTTGTTAATATTGTAGCGGGTCTTGTCTTTGTCCGCCCATTCCCAGCCGTAAGGGGCGCGTCCAGTCCCCATCGGCAACCCTTGGGCTAAACGGGTCTGCCAGTGGCGGTTGGCATATTCGACGATCTTTTCCCGCTCGCTCTCGGCGCTCCATGCCAGGATGGAACGCACTAACTTGCCGGTCAGTGAGTTGTCGATGTTCTCGCTGACACTGACGATCTCGCCGCCATTGCTTTCAATCTCCTCAAAGATCATGGCGGAGTGGACGAAGTTACGGGAGAAGCGGCGCAGGTCAAAGACAATAATCATGTCGGCCAAGTGGTCCCGGACCATTTGCCGGGCGAGCGTCAGCTTCTCACGCAATGAGTAATGGATAAAGCCGCTCTTGGCTTCATGCAGGACAACGACCACATCAATGTCGTGCAGTTCTGCATATTGACGGCACTTAGCGTCTTGATATTCTAAACTTTCGCCGTCGATCTCCTGCTTATCGGTCGAAACACGACAATAAATGACCGCACGTTTACGCCGAGGGGTCGGCTGTGCGGGTATGGATGCAATCATATCTCTTTGCTGCTCGGATAGGGACATATGTATTGACCTTTCAGCTATGGGTGCTATTTGACCCAAATGTGTACGGGACGCGCTACGAACCAAACAGCTACTAACAGGTTCTTGCCGATGATCGTTACTCCGGTCACATGCATGTATGCCGGAATGTGATACATCAGGAATTGGCAGCGCCAGGTAACGACGACAGCGCCGCGTACAGTTTCAAGACAGGGATAATGCATGCCAGAAGCTTTGGCCGCCAGCAGGTGATGGGCGGTACTCACCGCTCGCTGAATATCATGAGCAGTCACATACGTGACCGAGTAGGCATCGCGGCCACCAGTAAAGGCCGCCAAGTTGCGGATAAAGACGCTAGAACCAAGAACTTGGTCAATAGTATAGGCAGGGATATCGCCAGATGTACCGGCTTTGGCGGCATGGGCGCTCACCGTCGCGTATCCGTACCCGTTGGCACTGCCTGCTGGGACAAACACAGCCTGATCAGTGGCAATTGAAACACCGCTATTAGTAATAAATATAACGCCCGCGGGCAAGGTCTGTGCAATCACTGAACCATTAGTAATGGTCAGGATGCCGTGCGCGGTCGTGGCCGGGTAGGTCCTTACACCTGTCGGTACAACCGGCGCTACAGCCGTAAACGTCCTAACGGATGAGAGGACAGCCGGAACGCGGATGAGGGCACGACGAACCGGCTGCTGATTGGGGGAGAGCACGCCAATGGCAATGAGGAGGGATAGAGCAACGACCGATAGGATGAGCGGTAGTAGCGAGGGGCGCGGCGGCTGCTCCCGTTCGAGGTAAATGTGCAATGTCTCTATCGGCTCGTCATCCACCTGGTGCATAGACCCTCCTACTGCTGCGGCTTGAACTGTGTCCCGTCGTTGAGATACGTAAACTGCTGATTGCCCACAGACACGAGCATGTCCACCTTGCCGTCGCCGTTGACATCCTGGAACGTTGCCGTGATCGGGATTTGGTCAGGGGTGTTGCCGATGATGGCCGGGCCGTTATAGATGCGAGTCTGCGCCACCTTGCCGCCTGGCAATTCAATAATGACAACACGGCCCTTCAGGTTGAGAAAAATAAAGTGGGTGGGATGGTCGGCACTGTCGTCATGGCCGACGACTGCATCAACCTGGTACGTTCGCGGGAAGCCATAGGTGGCGTCGAGCTGGTGCGCATCCCACCATTGCGTCAGTGCGGAAACGCCCCAGACCAAGAGCAGCGCCACGATCATGCCGATGCCGATAAGCGACAGCCACGGAAAGGGCTTGCGCGGCGGCTTCTGATGGAAAACTACGCGCCGGTTGCCCTGCTCGTACACCTGATCGCCGGAACGGTTGACGTAGGCGCGGGTGCTCGTCGGCAGGCGTGGCGGCCAGACATCATCATATTCGTCATCTTCCACTGGCTGCTGCGCGTTGGCAGCATAGTCAGTCGTACGGCTGGCCCGCGGCGGAACGGGGCGTCGTTGCATGGCTAGAACGTCCTTCCGCTCACAAACAACGTTGCCTCGTCGGGGGTCATGAGACCGTCAACGATGAACTGCTGGACGATTGCAATGGCGTCCTGATCTTCGTGGCACTCGCAGGTGCTATTCCAGCTAAACGGGTGGTCGGCCGTGTGTAAGAGTTCGTGTTCATCTACAGGAACGACGTACGCGAAGTTGTCCGGGAATTGCATAACTGCCCCCTTTCGCGATCTAGGAGAAAAATATACTGCTCTTCTATATCGTATATTACACGATATTCCTTATAACTATCAAGTATTGTGACAAGTTACATGTAACTGGCGATTATTGACCATTAGGCTGTGTAATAGTATATTCTTGGCATATTTTGCAAGGGGATGGTGAAATAATGGAAGACGATCTGCTGACCGTTGAGCAGGTAGCCGAGCGTTTGCAGGTACACCCGGATACAGTCAGACGGTATATTCGTGAAAGAAAGCTGCGGGCCGTGCGTTTATCTGCTACCAATTTACGGGTACGACGGTCTGAGCTGGAGCGGTTCATTAAGGAGCGGGAGACAGATCAGACTTAATATTCGCTCGCTAAAAGAATAGTTAATACCCGCCTGCACTCCGCACTCAACGGGTCGCACCAGTACAGCAGTTGCTGGTCATAATAATCTATTTTAAAATATGTCTTCTCGTTCTGCCAGACAATCCGGCCCATATCGTGCTCGCCGTAGGGGTCAATGTCAGGGTGGAAGTCGTCATAGTCTCGTACTGCCTGGACTAAACCGGGGAAGTCAGCTAAGGCTAGCGCGCCCTGTGTTGCTACCCAATTCTCGTTCGGCCCTGCCTTTCTGAACTCATCATTTAAGCGGGCGATTTCATTTGGTGACGGTAGTTGTTCGCCAGCCATTTACGCCTCAATAAAATCCACAACGTCTAACAGCATTGCCAGCAGCTCTTCATGCTTCGCGACAAGTTCCCACGTTCGTGGCTGCTCAGTCCGGTAGATAGTGGCGCGGCGGGCAGATAGGCGGTCGAGCGCTGCGATGACATCAGCGTCAACCTGCTCGTAGGCTTCTCGCGGGGTAGCGTGAGATGGTGAGTGTTCGCGGCTAAGGTTTTCCATAGGGCTATTGTGCTTGTTCCTCCTCATAGATGGTCACGCAGCGCCCAACGATCATTCAGGGGTAAACCGTGCTGTCGGGCGTGCGCATGACTTCTGGATGCTGGTCAGCGGCAGCGTGTGGGTCGCCATTCGCGTGAACTGGGTATAGCCCAACACAAAAACTTGAAATGCTGTCTCAAGCCGTCTCTTACGCGGGTGCTGGGTTGGTGGTCGCGGGCATTATCGCTCGCTCAGTTTCTGGTGGAGTTCAACTATTCCTATCGAGTCTACCGGTTCGTCAGGGTCAGATCAGGTAATTGTATAAGGCTATTCGGTGTCGTGCAGTAGGAAATTTGGCAGTAGAGCGACCATAGTAGGTATTACCTAGCTGGCGTAGTAGACTGGCGTTATGCGTGACAGTAGCAAGTGCGCTGATTGTGGGTGTGATTTACTAGCGTCTGCTAGAAATAATCCGGTGCCTGGTTTTGTCGCTGCAATTCAGTTTGTGCGGCGTATGACGGGCAAGCAGGTGTTTATATGCTGGCGTTGTGCTGACGAGCGGTATAAGGCTCGGCAGATGAGGGCCTGCTAGAAACAATATAAAGCGTTTGCGTGGTAGCTTGTGCTACTGATATATGAATTGCAGGGGTAGTGCGAGCAATACGTGTGATGAAGCGGTGTTCTGTCGGTTGATTATTATTCACAGGTACGTTGTTCATAACCGGAGCGGGGTACCGTAAAGGTCAACGCGGCACTGCCTAGGTTGTGGTAGATTCTTTCAGCCGCTTCCTTGTCGCGCACGGTTTCGGGATCACCGCCTGGCATGGTCGTAGTATGCACCATACCATCGGCACGAATCACGCCAGTTTGTACTTCTTCAGAGACCTGGTTATAGAGCCTGTATTGCAAGCCCTGACCTTCTTCCGGTGAACTGAGGCCACCGCGCGGTCCTAAGCTCGCTGTAACTTCGGTCGTGATGTCATCTTCTTGCCAGCTAGCAGTGAGCGTCCGTTCACCGGCACTCCGGGGGTAAATGCCGAACCACGCAAGGATGGATGCAGTTCCCGAAAACGGCGGGCTGGTCTGGCCGTTGTGCGTGGCGGCGTATTCCTGTAGCTGGTAGCCCTGGCTCCTGATATAGCTTGGTGACACCCGCATCGGTACTGCCTCCTGACTATGACCCGATTATCATAGCAACTTATGGAGAATAATCAATGGTGTGGGAGAGCACGATTTTTGTGCGCGGGCGGGTGAGTACATAGGTGTCATGTCGTCCATTATCTATTTCGCGACGTAGTGTAACAGGGGTACGTAGCAGAAAGTGGTGATTTAGGGGCGTGTCAAGGGCGGCCGCAACGTACAGCGACCTCTGTTAAAAAGTATATTATGACATGTCGGGCACTTCATGTCGTAGTATTGCTAAATATGCATAAAGTTCTAGAACAAGGGAGAGCAGCAATAACACTGCTCTCGCCTTTGGATAATGTGTCTCAGTACGTAACGACGTACTCTTGACCCGAGGAAAGTCCACCAATATCGAGAGTAAGCGTGTGCTTGAGATTGGTGGCATTCGGGTCAAAGTTCACCTGGCCGCTTGAGTCGGTCACATCGACGAGGATGCGCCCTGCGGTGTATGCATCACCAGCCTCGCTCTGATTATGATAGGCAAATACGACAGACCCACAAGGGTTATCGAGTTGCTGAGCATAAAAGTAGGCGAGTAAGTCCTCGGCGAGTTGCTGACCAGTTAAACTTGGCGCAACCGTTACCTCACGCTTTGGCTGCGGACAGGCACCGACATTCCCTACGCTCTCGCTATGGAACTCGTGTATTGCGCTCGCATCGCCTTTTGCGGCAAGACCACGCAAATCGGCTACCGTTTTTGACGGATAGTGGACTACTTGAGGAGTCGATGTTGGTACCACCGTCGATGTAGAGGTCGTTGACGTACTACTAGAAGATGAGGTTTGGTCGCCACACGCCACGAGAACAAGGGCTATCACGATTAACAGACCAATAAAGGAAGGTGGTAGTAAATGCTGCCCTTTGTATGCCCTATATGCAATGTTTTTCATGCTACTGCTCTCCTTCTGACTCACGATGATTTCTCAAAAGACGTTTTCTAATGTAGGAGACGCAGTTGATCTACTCTAGTAACTGAAATAGATCACATAATAATCAATTACCCCCTCCCCGTCTATTCGAGTAGGAACTCTTACATTTGGGTCACTGCCAGCCTATTGAAAAAGGGGTTGCAAGAGGAATTTGCGCAGGCTATAGGCCGGTGTCAGACGAAAGATAGTCGCTTGGCGTCATTTAGGGATTGCTACTATAGTTCGCCTAAACGTCCAAATAATTTTTCAAACTCTTTCTCACAGTGCTGGCATCTTTGGTCGAGGGCTGCGAGGTTCCCTAATATGGCATCCTTGCGTGCAATGTCTGGGTTAGGTTGGTCTGGTACATGAAGTCTTAAACCTGGATACGTTGCACGGTCTAAAAATTCGTTTACTAGATTATTGGCGTTTGGACTAAAACGATCTAGCCGAACCGCTGGCGGTTCAGCTAAGCGGTTCAGAAACGATGAGCTATGCGACGTGAATCAAGGCAATTAGGCATGTTATCACCTAATTGCAATAATGAGGCTATCAGTTCCCTGTACTGCGCAATTTCTAAGCGGAACAAGGTAACCTTTCGTAGTCGTTCCTCGGTAAACATCATTTGCTCGCGTACCTCATAGAATTTCATAGTCTCAGCTATTCCCCCCTCGCCGCGACGATAAAACCTACCAGTAGCCTCATCCATATGAGGGCGAAGCGGGCTTTGCGGAATATAGACGACAAAGATACCGAGCGTAGGCGCTGTTGGTAGCACAATAGGTTGGGGAGACGCCTCAAAGTATACAGAACGTTGAATAGGTAGAAGTTTATCTGCAAATGTTTTACGCAGATCGCCACCAAGAGGCATACCGACTACTCGTTCTTCAGGACGACTAACCTTTAAACTTCGGTCACGAACGCCAAAGAGAATAAATCCACCATCAGCATTTGCCATTGAACATGCGGTTCTACGAATGGAAGCGTTATGATCGTCGCGATGTTCAGGCCTAGTTGCGTTTAAAACAGCTTTATAGTCAAAAGTACCTGGCTCAAATTCGTACTTCGTTACTAGATTAACAACTGTATCGTAAGACCAAGCCTCAAGATTTTCAGGCAAATCTAGAGACATAACCATAGCTGTTAAACTCCTTTGTGTCTCTGACTAATCAATATAGGCCACTATCAGATGAGGGGTAGTTGCTTGTCTTTTAAGGTCTGTATGACGGCGTAGGTGATTTCCCTTGCCCTTTCTTGTTCCTCATTGAATTGGCGTCGGTGCCAGCGTGCCCGAAGCGCGTGTCTTGAAAAAGCGCTCCGCTCAGCCGCGCTTAATTGCGCCATGCGTTTCTTACCGCCAAGAATGCCGAGTTCGACGGCGCGGGGGTCCTTCTGGTTGCATATGGCTCCTTTCGCTTAGGTTGCCATCTACCAGTGTATACCTACCGCCTCGTAGGGTCAAGCCGTGCCAAGCTGCTTTGTAGCGGTGCGCTGCTAGGCGGCTAGGTAGGCGGGCTGCCGTACCAGGCGCTTCGTATAATACCGACACTACTGCCCTGTTGGCACGGCTATTACAGCTATAATTTATGACACGTTTTTTGAGACTGTCGGCTAAGCGTATGGCATTGCTTGCAAGCGGTAAAAACCTTAGCCGCATAAAACGACCGTTTTGTGAGACAGTGAAAATGGTCTTTTGGGATACTAGTTGTTTGCTGTCATGCAGTTGTGAGCATGCTCAATTTATCGTTGATACGCTCCATGACCCACGGCCAGTATTCCAGTTGGCATCCTCAAGGTTGGTACCGTTCCAGAAGAACACTTCCTCGTTGGAGGTGTCGCGAACTATGGCGTACGGGTTGCCGGTGGCGCTACCAGAGCCGACTATGTTTGTGGTCTGCCAGCCACTGCTGCCGAAGTATCGATCAACCATATTGCCGCCCGTCTCGCGGTAGAAGTCGTCAATAACGTTCGTGACTCCTGGGACGGCACTTGGAGAACCTACTAGTGATGCCGTCCAGTCTTGCCATCCCCAGCCGGTCTGCCAATCCCATGCCTCCTCAGCAACTTTGCCGTTGCCGTTTTCTTGGTAGTAGGCCGACATGTCACCACCGCTGTTACGAGTGATGGCTGACGGCTTGCCTGTAACACCGGCTCCGGCACCCCAGTCCTGCGTTATCCAGCCGTTTTCAGATGACCAGCCGAGGTGCACCAGATTGCCGTTGTTCTTGCCGAAAAATACTTCCATGCTATCCGAGCTACGGGAGGTCGCCGTCGGGTCAGTGGTAGCGGCAGAGCTATAGAGTAACTGGGGGTTAAGGTTCCAGCCATTTGTTGAGTCCCAAGCGATGCTCTTAATATCACCTTCCTGAGTACGGTAAAAGACTTGCATATGGCTTGAGTCGCGTGCGGTGACGGCGGGGTCCGCGGCCACGTCGCTGCTAAGTAGCACGTTCGGGCCAGTCCAGCCGCCGCTGGCTGTCCATCCCTTGTTGACGAGCTTATGTTGTCCGGTGGTGTAGAAGACATCCATGCTGTTAGTGGTGCGAGAGTCTACAGCAGGCTGGCCGAACAGACCGCCGGAGTCTGACCATGATTGGCTAGCCCAGCCGGTGCTTGAGTTCCACGACCAGTTCACGAGGTTGCTGTTGCCGTCGTTATAGAATACGGCCATATCTGCGCTGTCGCGGGCGACGGCGGAGGGGGTCGAGGGCTGCGTGCCAGATGGCGTCCCAATGTGAATATAGTTGTTTGGTCCTCCAGCAGGGTAGTTTGCCGATGTAAAACTGCTGTAGAATAGGCCCCATTGAAAATTACTACCGCTCTTTGGATATCCAGAGTTGTATTCATCGAGGCTGGCCGTGCTACCGCTAACAGCGTAAACATAAGCGACGTGGCCCCATGGGTTGCTTGTTGTGGCGTTCCATTGAGCAATGTCTCCAATTTGTGGCGTGTAGCCCGATGCGGAGTGCACCTCATTGCTTGGAGCATTGGATACCCACTGATACGCTTGTCCCCAGCCGTGGATGTCAGCGTTAAGTTGTTGATTTACTTTCCATGCGACATATGAGGTACAGTTACGCACACCATAGCCCCAAGGGTCACCCATACCGGCTGTGGGGTTCGTTGAGTTTGGGTATTCGTACGTAGTGCAGCTTGGGTCAACTTGTGGACATGGGAGGCTGTATCCCCAGTTGTAAGTACCAGAGCAATCTGTACCGTCAATGCACGTGGCACCTATCCACGGATAGCCGCCGTCGTCGGCAAATACCGTCCTGATGTTGGCTGCTTGAAGTAAGCTGGCTGTCGTTGCGGTTAGTGCTACGAGCAATGCGGCCCACCTGATTGTTAAGTGGCTCTTCTTACTGATAAAGCTGGTCATATCTTCCCCTTGATGGTTATAGGTTGGTTAGGCTGACTAGTCTGCGGCGAGAGTATTGAAAGTATTTTTTAGGGTCACCAAGCTGAAGTTAGGCGCTGCTTTGCTGACGGCTGCATTCATAGCAGCACTGCCGTCCGTACAAGCAACGTGTGAGTTTTGGTAGCTGTACCAATAGCTGCCGATGTGTATCGTGCCAGGGGTGCCAGGTGTCGAGCCACTGACAATAGCTTGCTGTTCTGCATCTGTGAGTCTGGCTATAGCCGCCAGTGAAACCTTGTCTGCTGCACAATTGGGCGCAACTGCAACAATGTCCCTAATAGATAGGTACGCTACATCTGGAAGGCTTGGAGAAATATGGTAGTACAGGCTTGCATCAGCGCTATCAAGGGTCATATGGACACCCCACTCCTTGATGTCAAGAGTCGCTGCTGTTGGTGTTGAGGTAGTGGTTGGTGAGGTCGTAGGAGCGGTCGCTTGCTGCGTAGGCTGGCCGTTACTCGCTGCGCTAGTAGGTTTCGTTCTATTGTTCTGGTAAATAAACCAGCCAGCAGTACTAATGATACCGATGGCTACTACAACAATAAGAGCCTCTACGATGCTGGACCCTGATTGACGGTCGCTCTGTCTCATACCACGTAACTCCCCTTAAATTGTTAATTAACTTCAGCTTATATACAGGATGCTAGTCATGTCAAATCAATTTGCGATTTTGCCTGCGTCCCCTGCCCCGCTGAGCCGACGATCTTCTAATGACCGTTTTGTGAGACTATGAAAAGGGCGGTTTTGGGACCCCCAGCGCTGCTGCCGTCGAGCTAGTTTTTCTTTAGGGCTGTGATGGTCACTGAGACGATAGAGGTTAGTAGCGCAAGAATTGAGATAAGCAGCGATGCGTCAATTGATTCGGCAAGGGCGCGTATAAAAACGGACGGGGTTAGCAAGATCAGTCCTTCGTGTGTCACGGCTAACTTTCGGCGTCCATCAAAAGTTTCTTTGTTCACGGCTTTAAGGTAGCCTTTGCCGGTAGCTATAGCATAGGTCTTTCGTGCAAGCTCGTCGGTGTATCTCTTGGGGTCTAGGTCCTGAAATACATGCAGGCAGTGTAGCACTGAGGGCCTATATCGCGGGTCGTCTTCGATTTCATCAGTTGAGTGGTTTATCTCGTTGAAAACAACTTTCACCAGGCGGCGGGTGCGGTAGACGTAAAGCATAATTTCAGGTGGTATTATAGTCCCTTCGTTTTTGATTCCGCCCGATGCTGTGAGCTGTGATAGAGTTAAGTAATTAACTCAACTATGGAAGTCACATCACAAGAGGCGATTAAGGGATTAGTGCAAGCGGCGGTCAAGGCTTATGCTGCTGGTTTTCAAGCTCGGCATGAGGGTGAACATAGTAACCCCAACGGCACCATAAACATGAAGATTCATAATGTCTTTATTGCTGCGCTTGGGTCTGAGATTCAGTATTACACGGCGCTCTGTCGTTCGTTAGATAGTTCGCTTGGAAATATGCTTGAGGGCTTAGCAATGGATATTCCCACGGGATGCGCAACGAGTTTGCTCTGGGAAGTCGAACTGGCGTGAGAGCGTCCTTCCTAGCTCTCAGTTTGCCTCAGGCAGCAGAGCCGGTCCTCACGCCACGGCTTCTGACGTTGTTGATGGCGCTGTTCATTGCGCTTTCATGACGCTTCCTGCTTACCTTAGGAACAGGGAGGGCGAGGGGCATGAGCTGGGCTTTGGCGTGAGCAACGGCTCTCACACCGCTCGATCTCGCCCCGTGCCAGAAACAAGCGAGAGCATGAAACGGGCCAGTAAAGGCACTTGAGCCCAAGGGACAGCTCGTTGCGCATCCCGTGGGAAGAGCCAAACTTACATACAATCCACACAAGCCCTCTTGGTCTACATGCACAGGTCGGTCACTGGCGCGAGCCCCTGACGTAACTGACGGTCTACTCTCCTAGACCTGTAGGAAGTATCCGCCTTTTAACCAACCATGCTGTTTTTCCCTTTGGGTCTCCCCATTAGGTCAGGTGGCGTTTTACTTGCTTGGTTCCAGCAAGGCTGCACGCTTGCAGCTTCGTCTGAGCAAACACAACGGTGCAACTTAGAGACGGATACGCTACCTGTGTAACGCAGGGCCAACAAAAACATGTGCTAATAAAGTCGGACTGCCTTCATGAAGATCCTCCTCAGAAGCGTTTTGTTCACTGCTCTGAGGATATTTTATGAGCCTTTTCTTTGGCAAGCAAACTTGCACATTGCGTTAGCTAATTGCAAAATTATATGATAAATTTATATGTATATTTATCTTAGTTTGCATATATGTAAAAAATATCTACTGATTTGCCTGTTCAATCAGGAGGTACCCGCATGCAAGAGCGCAACGAAGCGGAGAGCACCAAGGCAGAAAATAACTACAAGGTGATTATTGGCCAGCGTTTGAGGGAAGAGTGCGAGAAAATGGGCCTCACCCAGCAAAAACTGGCCGAGAAAATCGGGGTGGACCCCCAAACAGTGGCTCGCTGGGAACTCGGCAAACATTTCCCCGACCCTGAGTTCCGTAGGGAACTCTGCGAACTCTTCCAGAAAAGTATGGAAGAGCTTTTTGGGGAGTATCTGGAATTTCAGCGCAGAAGGCGGAACGATCGGAGAGTGAATCCTTTCCTGCTATCCGATCTTCAGCCGCTGATAGAGGAAAGCGAGCAATCTACCAGCCCCGAGTTCAGGTCCGTGTTCCTTTTCCAGGCTCCCCTGCCTGGGGCCAGCGAGTTCTTCGGGCGCACACAGGTGCGCATGCTGCTGCACTCTCGTTTGTCCCAGAAGGCTTCAACCTCGCTGGTCGGCCCACGCAAGATCGGCAAGACCTGGCTGCTGCAATACCTGCAATTCGTTAAACTTCCTGGAAACTATCGCATTGGCTATATCGACGCAACGGAAGCGAGTTGCCAGAGTATGGACGGCCTGGTCGATAGCACCCTGGAAGTGCTGAAAATCGCGCCGGTGACGCATATCGCCGCTCCTGTGCCCAGGTTGGAAAGGGCGATGAAGCAGGGCCAGAAAAAGGTTGCCTATGTGCTCTGCATCGATGAATTCGAGGGTATCTGCACCCTACCCGATCTCGATAAGCGCCTGTTTCTCGGACTGCGCGCGCTGACGCAGCAAGGGTATCTTTGCATGGTGACGGCAAGCCGCCAGCCCTTACCGGTTTTGCTTGGCGAAACCCTGGGTTCGACCAGCCCGTTTTTCAATATCTTCCAAAGACCAGAACTCGGCCCTTTTGACAGGGAAGAAGCAGAATTTTTTGCCAGGAAAAAAGGCAGTCAGGCGGGATTTACCCCCTGGGACCAGGTAGCTTTGTTGGAGCATACGCGGGCGGAGGGAGAGGAGGAAGCGTGGTATCCTGTGCGTTTGCAGCTAGCGGGACAGCAGATCGAACTGGACCAGTGCTCCTCAAAGTATCGCCCGGATGACCCTGATTACTGGCGGAAGTTTAAGGAATTTCTGGATACGAATATCTAGGCAGAGCCGGAGGGAGCAGCGAAGATGCAATCGATCAAACGAGGCTGGGACGTACTCCTTGGGGAGCCTTTTCAGTGGCTGTTCTCCTACCTTTTTCAACCGACAACCTTCAAAAGCGCTTTTGAAGGGGGCTTTCTCCGGCGCACGTTCTTAATGCTGCGCTTCCTCCTGCCGATCTTTCTCTGTATCTATCCAATCGCTTTGATTGTACACCTGATCCTCCCTCCGTTTTTTCATGATCTCTATGTCTACAATCTGGCTCATGGAGGAATATGGCGCCTGCTGGTCGATACTGCCTGGGGAACCGTCGTGGGCATGGCAGGGGGAATTTTGGGAGCCATGGCGCTCAATACCACGATAGGGGTAACGCTCTGTATAAGCGTCGGACTGTTGGGAGGATGTACGGTCGATACCTCGACGACACCGCTAGGCGCTCCCGAATCTGCTGTCGAAGCGAGTATTATCTATGGCATTCTGTTTGGGCTGCTTTTCGGACTAACTGTAAGCGGTCCACAGGCGACACAGGCAAAGAGCACCCTTGCTATTATCCTGGGAAGCATCATTGGCTCTCTGACTGGCATTGTCGTTGGTCTGGGCGCGGGTTTCCTGGGAGGAATACTGCTCGGCAAGTTGCCGGGCATCACAGGTTCCGATACGACGACAAGCACTGGGGGGGCAGTCCTTGGAACCATCGTGGGAGTGAGCACAATGGTCTTTGTGAGTGGCATTGTCCGCGGCTTGGCCAGGCGCGGATCGGCAAATGTGCTCCGCGCTATCTCTGTAGGCAGATCAATCGGCATTGCTTTTAGCCTGCTGATGGGACTATCGGGAGGCGCAATCGGGGTGGTAGCCAGCAGCAGGAATATTCTGGAGACAGGACTCCAGTACAACGAGCACTTGGGACTGCTTATCGGCTCGATATCAGGCGGGATTTTTATCTTCTGCTATCTGCTCAGTTACTTTCGCCTGCCGCTCTACCCGATCAGCACGTTCTCTTCTATCAAGGCGTACCTGGCCAGCCGCAGAAATCCCGCCGGCGTTTTTCACTATCTGCGGCATTCCTCCCTCTACTGGGATGAGCGCGTTTTTCTTCCGCTCCCATGCCTTGAGGAAACTCTGCTCATCGCTGCCGAGCAGGATGTCCAGAGCACTCTCGAAGAAATTGCCTTCATTTTGGCCGAACGACCGCAGCAGATCGTTGAGGCCAGGCACGTCTTGTTCGCTATCGCGCTCGAAGATTTGGAGCAGCGGAAAACTTTGCCAGAAATCGGCCGGACCGAAGCGCGACTCTACGAGATCATCCCTCCACAGGCCAGGCAGGTAGACGCGCCCTGGGTTCAATCGCTGGCGAGTCTGGGCGATGCGAGCAGAAGTGCCGCGCTCGTTCTCAGCCCGGCCGGTCGCCAGGTGCGCCAGGAGGCGTTGAGTGAGATGATTATTGATTTAAACAATGTTCACCCGGATATCGCTTTTGAAGATGTGCACCTGAACCGTCGCCTGAGCGCGGTTATCAGGCAGTGGATGACGGTGGCTCAGAAGGAGGTGGGAAAGCTGAAAGCAGTTTCCCCTCTGCAAGATGCGCTCGAAAACCCGTATGTTGATGGACCCCCGCTCCAGAGGGATGCGAACAGTTTTGTTGGCCGCCGGGATCTCTCGCGCCAGCTAGAATTAACTCTAGATAGGGGGATGAATCGCCCGACCTTTTTCCTGACGGGCGAACGGCGCACGGGGAAAACCAGCACGCTGCACAACCTGCCCAGCATGCTCGGCGCTCACTACATCCCGCTCTTCTTCGACCTGGAAAGCCCCGGCATGTCCGCGGATGCCGCGGCGTTTTTGAGTGAGATTGCCGAAGCGATTTCCGTGGCAATGGAGGTGCGCGGGCATCGTGTACGCACACTGGAGTACGACGCGCTCCAGCAGGTGAGCCGAAAAAACACCGCTCATGCGTACCGCCTGTTTGATCGCTGGTTCAAAGAACTGGACCGCATCCTGGCGAGGCGGGGTCTCACGATTCTCCTGACCTTTGATGAGTTTGAACACCTGGAAACCGCACATGCAAACAGCTTTCTTAACCTGGACCTCTTGCTTGATTGGTTCCGCAGTGTGATCCAGAACCGGCCCCGCCTGGCCTTGCTCTTTAGTGGACTGCACAGGCCCGGCGAGATGAAATTCGACTGGGCTGGCCACCTTGTCAACGTCCAGACGCTCAAAGTCAGCTTTCTCCAACCAGAGGAGGCGCGGAACCTCGTTCTGCATCCCACGCCCGATTACCAGGGCGAGCAGATTTATGGCCAAGGAGTGGTGGAAGAGATTATGCGCGTCACCGGCTGCCATCCTTTCCTGGTTCAGGCTGTCTGCTCTGCGCTAATCCAGGGACTGGATAGAAAGAGGCGCAAGCAGGCAGATTTGAACGATGTGCCCGGCGCGGTGCAGCAGATGTTTAAAAGCTGGTGGGATGGCTATTTTCTCGATCTGTGGAATCGTACCTCGGATGAGCAGCGGCTCTGCCTCTTTGCTCTTGCCAGAAGCGAGCACGCTTCCCTGCCGGAAGTTGCGCAGCAGAGCAGGCTTGCCGAATACAGTGCGCGCGGTGCTCTCGAAAAGCTGCTGGAGCGAGACCTGGTGATAGAAGGAGAGGAGGGCTATCACATCTCGACTCCCATTTTTCGCGCCTGGGCGGAGCACTGGCAGGCGTTCGCGGGCACACCTGCTTGACACGAGCTACCTGATCTCCTGGCTCAGTCCCTGCTCTGTATCTCGCACAACTCCCACATTCTGATGTAATCATTCGCCGAGTGAAAAAGGGACGCCAGCTCTTGCTCGCTTAAGCCGACATTACGCCCGTCTTGCAGGAAATCTGGTATTAGTCCGTAGTGCGCCAATCCAGTGAAATTAATATCAAATGCGCCTTCCTCCAGGGCGGTCAGCGCGATGTGGGGACGAGTGAGCAAACCAGAAGGAGCGCTGGGGCTGGCCGGCTGCTGACGGGTCTGCGCGTGCTGGAAGTAATGGGCATACCTGACACCATCCCTTTGAGGCGCGAACTGACCGGCAGACGTACTACCTGGTTGGGGAGCCTGCCTCTCCTCGCCAGCCTTCGCGCCCGGCGCTTCCACGCGTGCCACCTTCTGGCTGGATGTTGACATGTTCGGGCCGACAAGACCTTGAAAGCGCGGGCGCGGTTTGAATGCTAGGCCGTTAAAGTCGGTGCCGAGCGCCACGCCCCTTCCGCGCATCAGGTGAACGGCGTAGAGATAGGCCTGCGCCCAGGATTTTGAGGATCCTGCATAGTCGTTAGGAAGCTCGCGGCCGATGGTGGGAAGCACATCATTGACGCTGCGCACCTCTCCCTGGGCTGGCATGGGGCCGATGACGCCACCCAGCCTGGCGATCCGCTCGATCTGCCGGCGCGTCTTCATGGCCTCGGTGGCGCCAGAGCAGGCCAGTTCGCGAAAGGTGATGTGGGAGGCCACGAGGGGATAGTTATACTGTTCTGCGATGCTCAGGGTATCTTCAACCGAGCGATGCGACATATGATCGATGTCGATCATCATGCCCCTGCTGATCAGTGCGCGAATGAGGAACTTCCCACGCTCGGTCAGCCCTCGCCTGTTAATGTGCCCGTGTTCCGGCGGAATCTGCAAATACTGCGCAATGGGGATTTCTTCTTTGATTACTCGTGGCAGGAGGGTGCCAATGACTTTTTTATCGGGCCGTGCTTGCAGGCGAAACTGCACGCCTACCTCGTTTCCATCTTCCACGCTGAAGTATTCGCCATTCAGGTAGTAGTTCAGGGTATTGAACATATCGAGGTAAATGGCTGTGCCGCCGAAAGCGTTATCGGCCAGGTGGATGGGGATGAGCATACGTATGCCTTCCGCGTACAGCGTCTCGACGAGCGCGGCCACCTGCTTATCGGTGCAATCCTGCTCGCGCTTCCACCCTCCCAGCTGATCCACCTCACCCGCCAGGACGAGCGCGAGTTTGCCCTGCTTGATGACCTGACCGGCCTGTGCGGACGAGTAGGCGATCTCCATCCAGTCAGACTGCTGGTCTGCCAGGGTTTTTACGGCCTTGACCTGCTCCAAAACGATGCTGAGATCGTCTCTAGGTTTCACCTGGGCAAACAGAGTGGAGTGCATAAGATGTTCGAGCAACTGGTTGTTGACGGCGCAGGCGCACATGAGGCGCAGGCCCCCTTCATACGCCCGGCGGACCCACTCGATATGCATCTCCTGGTGGGTTTTCGAGGTCCAGGTGGGCCAGCAGCAGGCGGGATGCCGGTTAGCGCGATAGTGGGGATCGTCCTTCGCTTCGATCTCATGGAGGACATAGCCGCTGAAGAGGCCACCGCCATGTCCCTTGCCATCGCAGTGCTGCATTTTCTTCAGGGGGTCCGTGGGCTTGCCCCAGAAGAGGTTACCGCCGAAGGCCAGGTGGGCCATGGGATGACAGTGCAAATCGGCAAATCCCCACAGCGGCGGATTGAGCGGCTCAGGCGAGTGGTCCAGGAATTGGAAGTGGTCAACATTGATATGCCCGCTTTCAGAGGCATCGACGATCCTGATGCGTGCTCTCAACGGCACCTCGGCCTCCCGGCTCCTGTTCAGAAGGGGACCGAGATCCCAGGTCTCCTGGCGCATGATCTCGTTGTCGTGGCCGGTGGCGCGGAACAGCACCAGAAAGTCCTCGTCTCTGTCCAGGGTTGCTGGTTCTCTCAATGCTAGCTGCCCATCTGGCCGGTGATCCCTGACAGAGGCAAAAAGCTGTTCGTAATCTTCCGCTCTCGCCTGTAGCTCTACCCGGATGCGCTTGGGATCGCGTGTGCCGCTGATACGAAAGTGGATGTAGCATGTCGTGATGACGAATTCTCGCGAGGTCAGGGTGCCAGTGGCGAGATCCCCCAGCGCATTTTCGGCGCTGCCGACCCAATAATCGTCATGAGTTCCAATCGGATACGGGACATCCCAGTAGTCGCCCCCCAGCGATACCGGCTGGACGCGCGACGTGGAGATTCTATCGCCACGGATGGGCTGGTTGCTAAAAGCATCTCCTTCAGCCATCCAGAACGATAAATCGCCTCGTTCAAAGTCCCAATTCTGGCCATCGGTAAGCTCACCTGGATCGTTCTTCATGTGGGCGCCTTTCTCAGAGGATGCCGGATCCCTAGTGTCTCTGTTGCTATTTTGCACGCTCGCTTCCCTCATTACCATATCATTTTCCAGGCAAGTTCCCTACAAATTCCGGGCATCTGAGCCTGCTCTGTTTGAAAAAAAGCCGGAGGGATCGATGCAAGAATTGATAGGCAAATGCGCTGGCATTGTAGCTAAAAAACCTTTATAAAAGCAAATGCAGAGTGGTAATGGTGCTATAAAAGGAGAAACATACCGATGTCACAGTCTGGAACGCCTGGACAGCAATCGTCTCCTGCTGGCCCAATGACCGGCCTTGATGCCTGGTTGGAGCGCTGGTGGGTTCGCATACCGGCACGGCTCCGCGCGATCAGCGTCCTGCTCTCTGAGGTCTGGCGCGATGGTATCCTTTCAGACCCTTTTCCATCCGTCCCCTCAGATGAAATGAAATGATTTACAAGTTGGCCGACAAAAACACTGAAGAGATCGTAAGTCGTATTACATGCTTATGAAGTTGGTTAGTCTCCGTGCTCACAGAGGGTACAGAAAAATTCAGGAGGACAGGATATGCATTCAATGCCCGTTGCAGAGCCAGTCGGTGCAGTGGCTGGCGTCGTTGGTGGAGCCATCGGAACATGGCTAGGTCGTACACTTGCTCGTGAGCTAGGTGCTCCGGATTTCGTTGAGATACTATGTGTCACCGCAGGGGCTACTGCTGGTCACTACCTGGCGTCTACTGGCACAAAGCTTGCAGTTAACGTTGTCATGCTTGATCCACTTGGCGCTGCTGCAAGTGTTGGCGTCACTTCTCCAGCTACCGCGCTTGTCCACGGCGGTTACGTTTTCAGTCGTCTAATCGGTTCGTAGACTCATTTCTCCAGTTCTTGTATGCACTTGGTGAAAGCTCTCAATAAAACAGACAATTGGAGATAAAGATTAGGTGGGAGCATCGGGAGCAGAGGTCTTCTTGACGGCAGGCAGGAGACTCTCGCGAGCAGGAGAGCCAAGCAGGCTGAGTAATTCTTCCAGCGCAAAGACGCCATAACAGCCAGCGAGGTAGATCACGGCTGGAGCGTTGCCCAGTTCCCGATGCCGGAGCCGACGCAGCCGCCGAATGGCCACAGCAGCCAACTGCTGCCCCGCTTGCAAGCGATAGACTTGCGCGGTGTTGAAAGCCAGACACGTCAAGGTGACGCGGCCGATCGCAGCCGCCAGATCGCGTCCCCAATGCTGTTTTTCCAGGCCCCAGCCCTCCTTGAGTTCGCGATAGGTATCATCTTCAATGTGCCAGCGGGGGCGGTAGGCGAGGCCTCGCGGCAAAGCCATGCTGCCATCTGCGCGTGCTCACCAGCGCCATAGGAGCTTCTTGGGCCGCCTCGGGGGTCGTCACATCGCGGATGAGGCATGCCCACAGCGTGGCATCCGGCACGCCAGCGCTGGCAGCCGCGAGGGTTTTGCCATCCCAACTGGAGAGATCGCCCGCTGCGGTGACCTCCACCTCGCGGATGTGCTTGTGGCCTTGCACGGTGCGCACATAGCGATGATGGGTGCACGCAATGAGGTGGGCTTCGGCTAGTCCTTGCACATCCTGGTACAGCAGCCGATCCTCCGGTAAGCGCACCAACGCCTCGATCCCTTTGCGATACTTGAGCCAAGAAAGCCTCGGACCATCAGCGTACAGCGCATCGGCCAGCAGTAAGCTGATCGCCTTCGGCCCTGCCACTTCCAAGACTCGTTCGATCAACGCGTGCGTCACCTCAGCCTCCTTGCCCTTCTCGGAGGCTGCTCCGCTGAGCACCCGCCAGGCCACAATGATCGGGCGGGTCGCTGACACACACACTAAGGCCACCAGGCGCAGCTCATCTCCCAGTCCGCTGCCATCCACCGCGTAGACCTTGCCGCGCACGAACTGCCGCTGATAGAGCGACTGCACCCCGGCCTGCTGGGCTTTCAGCCAGGCGGACTCCCCTACCCGCGAGAGCCGCATCGCGCAACGTATCAGGATGACACGGCAACGACTCCTCTTGCCGTCCGTCAGGGTGGCGATGCCGTCCATTGCTCCCCGCGCGGATCTGCACCGGCGCCCAGCCCAGTTGTAGCAGCACTGCTGGCTCGCGGAACAGCACCTCGGCTGCTCCACGGAAGCGAGGCCTGGTCCACAAACGGCAACGTCGCCAGCGTGCGCAGCACCAGCTCATCCGGCACACCCGCTCGTGCTCGCTGCACGTCCAGCTCCTCTACGATGGCAAAAATCCTTAATTCCTCGTGTAAGGCCACCAACTCATCTAAAGGGCCACTGGCCATCGTGGTGGCTAGATCCGGGCGTTCTCCTCTTCTTAACGCCTCTGCTACCGCTGCTTTATCGTTTCGATACCATGCCATCTTCTGCTTCCTCCTCTTTGGAACTTCCCTTCTAGTTTATCATCCCCTCCCCTTATCTCCAAATGTCTGGGGTTAGAGGGCAAGGTATTAACCGCGCTGGATACGGGCGGGTTTGCGGCATTAGTGGAACTGCTGACGGTGTATCACTTGGACAATGTAGGAGGGTATTACCAGATTGAAGATACGAGCTTAGCAGAAAGCGAGGAACTAACTATGGCTGCATTGCTTGATTGGATGGAGCTAGGTCAAGCTCAGCGCGTTGAACTGGATGAGGACGGGGTGACCTGGATTGTGCAAGCGGCGGTGCCTGGCATCACAGCAGCAAAGAAAATACGGCTGGATGCCGCCGCTGCAACACAGTTGTTTGATTTCCTACTGCTGTATCAGGAGAAGCTTTGTCGCTGGGCACAAGGCTTCACGCCGTAGTTTTGGGGGATGAGCTATGGATGAGCAGACGACCGCACAGGCGGAACCCATAGTTGCAGCGGAGTCGTCCATCTACGAGCAGATGCACCGCTACTTATATGACTACCGCTTCGGCCGCATCACGTTCTTAGAGCTACTGGATAAGTGGAGGGAAGTGTTGGGGCTGCCGAATGGGAACAACCAATAAATAGCTGCCGTTATACAGAAAAGCCGGTCATGTACCCCTTGGGTAGACACCGGCTTTTTTGCTTGTGTGACAGCACGAGCCCTTCGCTCGTATATCCATCAGTATGGCAGCCTCACCCCCGACAGGAGAACTCGTGAATGACAACTCGTGTCTCTGCTTCGTTAGTATCGAGAGAAAAGCGAAATTTGATAGGTGTCCACTCCTGCAAGGGCAAAGAGTGGATTCGCCTGCCAAGTATCATCTACGCGGTCTCGATGATATCGGGTGTGATCATGATCCTGAGCGAAGAAGCCTTCGGGCAATATCATACGTCACACCTGGCACTGGTCATCTCTGCCAACGCTTCCTGGATCATCTTCCCTTTGATCATCCTCTTCCGCATGGGGCTGAATGAGCATCCTTTCACCAGACCGGTCGAAAGCCGGCAAGCAATCGAGACGGGAGTATGAGCATGGCCAAAGCGTTTCTGATCGTGATCGCAGCGTATGCGCTGGCGGGCGCAGCAGCAGTAGGCACGGGGATCTGGTTTCACGCCCAGCCGCCAATCGTCATTGTGGGATTGGCCGACCTGGCGGCGACCATCGTGGTCTTCATCTTCAGCGTGCTCACGAATAATTCCAGCATGTATGATCCCTATTGGAGCGTGGCGCCAGTCCCTATCGCCCTTTTCTGGCTGTTGCAGCCCGGCTCTGATGGGTTCGCCAATCCACGCCATGTGCTCATCTTCGTGCTCCTCTGCTTGTGGGCGATCCGTCTGACGGCCAACTGGGCCACCCAGTGGCGCGGGTTGGGCCACGAAGATTGGCGCTACGAGGAGATCCGTAAACAGGCAGGATTCTTTTACTGGCCGGCGAGCTTGCTTGGGATTCACCTGATGCCCACT
>WNFM01119391.1_pt2 | contig 23032 bp, 21 predicted proteins | sample 5400271 | NCBI WGS metagenome assembly WNFM01 (sample SAMN13153352, study PRJNA577476) | soil metagenome | isolation source: 60 cm saprolite on Douglas fir-dominated hillslope | place: USA:California | collected 2013-09-17
CGACCCTCTACGACGACGAACGCCATCGCGCGCGAGCAACACCCGCCGAGAGGCGACCGGCGGCGCAGCAGCCCGGCAGCGGTGGCGTTACCCGCACGGGTTCGCAGGGCTAGGCCTTCGCCAGATCGAGAAAATGCCGTCCGGCTTTGTCTTCGGTCTCCACGATCCAGACATCCGGGTCGAACCGGATTTCCTTTGCCAGACGTTCCTCCACGGAGGTTTCCGGCACCGGCTCTTTCGATGTCGGCGTGAAGAAGCGCTCGATCGGACGGCTGTCGTCATAGACGGTCTGCGGCGCAGGCACATACAGCATGGCCTTGCCGTCAAGCAGCCCGACCTTGACGAACACCGCGCCGGCCTCTTCCGCGCCGCGCCTACGCACCGCGCCAAAAATTCCCTCGGTCTGGCAGCGGCGCAAGTATGCCGCCACCCATATGCTTGATTTCAATCTCATGTGAATGACGATAGGCCAGCGGGGCTTTTGAAGCTAGTGTCGCAGGCCGACATCTCACTTTCATCATGACATTTCGGGCACGTGAGAACGCTATGTCTGGTCAGGAACACTCCGTCACCCTCCGTAGATATCAGGTCGCGGATTATGATTCCGTCGCTACGCTGTGGACCCGCATCAACCGAGAACTGGCACCGCCAGGGATGGAGGAATTATTCGAGCGATACATCGCAACAACGATCGATGATGAGCTCAAGCCACTTCTCGAGGTTTTTTCCGAGGCGAAGCGCAATGCCTTCTGGGTCGTCGAGAGTTCAAACCAGATCGTCGGTTCGTTTGGTATCGAAAGCCGCAGTGAGAATGATACGGAGCTTCGTCGGATGTACCTCGATAAGGAATATCGCGGCTCAGGTATTGCCCAGCGCATGCTCGATTGCGCTCAAACAACGGCGCGCCAACTCGGCTTCACCAAAATGATATTGAGCACAGCTCAAATCCAAAGGGCGGCCGACAGATTCTATCGAAAGAACGGATTTCGGCAAATACGAACGGAGGTTGCCGAGGTAATGACTGCAAAGCAGGCTGGCGGCGGCCTAACGCGTTTTCATTTCGAGAAGCCGCTCTGATGTGAGCCGCCCCAATGCTTGATTTCAATCGCACGGAATCAACGAAGGGTTTCGAACCTCCCGCTAGTCGATCGGATGGCCGATCACGGCAGTGAGTTCGCGTACCAGACGATCGGACACCTGCCCGGTCACCGGCAGCTTGCGCTCGCGCTCGAATTTGACAATTGCGGCCTGGGTGTCGGTGCCGACCGTGCCGGTCGCCTTTAGCTGGCCATAGCCATATTCGGTGAGCGCGCGCTGCACCGCTGCGACGCGGCGCGCGCTTGAAAGCCCGACCGGGATCGGTGCCGGCGGTCGCGGAATGTTGGAAGGTGCCGCAACCGGTGCTGGCGCCGCGCCGGTCGACTTGACCAGATTACCCAGTGGGTCCGCAGGCTTGAGCTCGGCAGATTTGGGCTCGGCAGTTTTTGGGTCGGCGGGCTTGGGCTCCGGAGCAAGCTTGGGCTCCGGAGCCGGCTTCGATTCCAGAGCAAGCCTGGGCTCTGGAGCGGGCTTGGCTTCCACAACCGGCTTTGCTTCTGCAGGCGCCGCATCGGCTTCAACCGGGCGCGGGCGCGGCAACGGATTGGCCGGCGTCAACGCCGCCGCCTGCGGCATCACGACAACAGAGCCGAACATCGGCGCGGGATGGTGCCCGGTTTGCAGGAACAGCGCGTTGACGATGATGGCGACAACCGTAGCAAATGCCAACGCGCCGGCAAATGTGTCTTTCGGGCTATGCAGCAGAACGCGGATCAACAGGCCGCGCTCGGATTCGATTGCAACCGCACGCGCGCCGCGGCGGCGACGCGGCATCTCGTCATCATCAGAAATTCTCTTAGGCACTTTTCTTCACCTGATGGGTTTTGTCTTCGACTTGATCTTGCGATGAGGATCGCGGCGCCGGCGTCAACGTCGCGATGTTGCTTGACGATTTGAGCCCCGGCGGCGTGAACGAAAGCGGCAATGCGACAGTCACGGTGGTGCCTTCGTTGATCTTGCTCTGCACCGACATCTCGCCGGCATGCAAGCTAATCAGGCTTTTCACGATCGACAGGCCCAAACCAGTTCCTTCATGGCGCCGCTGATAGGTCGTGCCGGCCTGGAAGAAGGGAGCGCCGATCCGCTTCAGATCGTCGGCGGCGATGCCGACCCCGGTATCGGTGACACGAAGCACGAGCCGCGGCCCTTCAACTTGTGCGGAAACCGTCACCGTGCCGCCGCGCTCGGTGAATTTTATGGCATTGGAGACCAGATTCAGCACAATCTGCTTGAACGCGCGGGGATCGCCGGTCATCACCGGAAGATCCTCGAGCACGCGGGTCACGAGGTCGATGCCGTTTTCGCATGCCTTCAGTGCCAACAGGCTGCAGCAATTGATCACCGCCGCGCGCGGCGCGAACGGCTCCGGCGAGATTTCGAAATTGCCGGTTTCCATCTTGGACATGTCGAGGATGCCGTTGACTACGCTTAGGAGATGCTGGCCGGAATCGTTGATCAATTGGGCATATTCCTTGCGGCGCGCCGCATCCAGCATCAGGGCGTCTTCCTGGACGATCATTTCGGAGAAGCCGATGATGGCGTTGAGCGGCGTGCGCAATTCATGGCTCATGTTGGCGAGGAAACGCGTTTTTGACGCATCGGCCTGCTCGGCGGCGGCGCGCGCCAAATCGAGCGCCTGTTCCTGGATTTTTCGATCGGTGACGTCGCGCATGACAGCGACGACCTCGGCTTCCGGCGAGGTCGCGGCTTCCTGGTCGAGCGACCGGCAGCGCATTTCAACCCAGATGAAGTCGACACTGCCGCGCGCAAGATCTCGCCGCAGGCGGAATTCCACGCTGCCCGCCTCGCCGCCGCGTGCCGCGTCGGCAAGCGCGGTGAGATAGGCCGGACGATCGGCGACGTGGACGCGGTCGAACAGGCCGTGCCCCATGAGCCGCGAGACCTGGGTGCCCAGCATCGTCTCCGCCGCGGGCGAGATGAACTGCACCGCGCCGTTGCGGCGATGACGCGAGATCACATCGCTCATGTTGAGCGCCAACAGGCGGTAACGATCCTCCTCGACATTGAGCAGCGAGACGGTGGTGCGCGCCAGCGACTCGGCGCCGAATGCCAGCGCCGCGGCATAGACCGTGGCCGACGCCACACCGCACGCCATCAGGATGCCGCGTGACAGCGGATTGGCATCGGGCGCCGGCAGCAGGTCGAAATATCCGAGTGCAACCAGGAGCGCAACGCAGACAAGCGCCAGCGCCGAGGCGAACGCGACCAGGCGGCGCGACGCCGAAAGTGCGGCCTCCAGCGGAACCACCACGAGCCAGACCGCGGCAAACGAAGAGATGCCGCCGGTCGTCATCGCCACCATCATGACGAGACCTGCCAGCGCCAGCGAGGAGAGCACGTGCGCGCCCTCGTAGCGGCCGGTGCGCGACAGGAACCAGGACAACAGAATGGGAGCGATCAGCCAGGCGAAACCCGCGACCTCGAGCGCCGTCGGCGCGCCCCGCATCGCCAGGAAGACCGGAAACGCCGCAAACGCCGCGAGGCTTCCAAGCAGCCGCGGCGCCATGAAGGCGCGATGGCGCGCACGCGTCAGCGCGTCATATCGCGCCGAGGGGTGCAATAGCGCATCGAGACAATCGCGGATGATACTCAACACTGTCACGGCTCTCGCGCTTCGGTTTGCCCGTCTTGAAGACGCGCCGGAACGCCCCCTTTATCGTTGCCTCAACCTGTCAGAGCGACATTAAGCGAACGCTAAGGCGCGTCGGCCACCGGTCAAAGACCTTATCCCGGCGGGGTTTTTCGCTCATCGTGCGAGCTTCATTCGACGCGGATGGTGAACGTCGGGTTTCCATCGCTCGGGCGGTATGGTTTCGAAATGGTGGACGCTGAACACGCCGGCAAATCAATCCAAAGAGCGCGTCAATCGAAAATTTACGCCGAATCAAATCAGTCGGCTTTTTTACAAATTTTCGCAGCTTTAAATTCAATGCAAACACTTGCGATTTATCGACGACTGTTAGTCAGGGAGCAATTGCGAGATCAACCGCAACGCTTGCAGGCGTTGGCAACGCAAATAAAAGAGACGACCGGGGTCGCGAGATGTTCTTTCTGCTTCGCATGGCATTCTGGCTCGGGCTGGTGCTCGTGCTGTTGCCCAGGGATAAAACACCTGAATCGGAAAAGCTGCCGCAGGTCAACGCCTCCGAAGCCGTCTCCGCTGCGACCGCGGCAGTGTCGGACATGGGCCAATTCTGCAGGCGCCAGCCGCAGGCCTGCGAAGTCGGCGGTCAGGCCGCGACCGTGATCGGCCACCGCGCCCAGGCGGGCGCGCGAAAACTCTATCAGATCATCACCGACAAAAAGCCGCCGGACCATACCGGCTCGATCGGCGGCACGGACAATGCCGATACCGCGGAGGTCGCGCCACGCGACACCTTGACGCCGGATGATCTGGTGGCGGAATGGCGCGCCCCGCCGTCGCCGTGACCGCAAAATAAGGGCGGAACTGCCGCCATTTCGCGTCCAATCAACTCGCTTTCGATCGCCTCCGACCTTATATAGGGCGTTGGGATTGAGCGCAGGGCGCATGATGACGATCGACGAAATCAGGGATAATTTTGCGCTGCTCGACGACTGGGACGACCGTTACCGGTATGTCATCGAGCTCGGCCGCACGCTTAAGCCGATGCCGGAAGCCGAGCACTCCGCGCAAAACAAAGTGCAAGGTTGCGCCAGCCAGGTCTGGCTTGCAAAGCAGCTCGACCGCGGCGGCGGCCACGAACCGGTGCTGAACTATCTCGGCGACAGCGACGCGCATATCGTGCGCGGACTGATCGCGATCCTCTTGACACTGTTTTCCGGCCGCACGTCGCGGGAAATTCTGGCAACCGATGCGCTTTCGGTGTTCGACGAGTTCGGGTTTCGCGAACATCTCACCCCGCAGCGCTCCAATGGCTTGCGCGCCATGGTCGAGCGCATCCGCGCCGACGCCCGCGAGACGCTGGCCGCCGCTTCCTGAGACCCCGACGCGATCCGATCGCCTCCAAATTCACGCCGCCGTGATCGGAATTTTTCGCCTCTGTTAACCCCAGCGGCGCCGGGGCAGCGCTGCCTTTAAGCGATTTCAAATGATTTAGCCGATCATCCCTCGGCAACTGAGGGTTGACGATGGGTGAGCTCCCACCGGTCTGGCGCTTCATGCGGTCGCGATCCGGCCGCGGCTTTCTGCTGCACCTTGGCATCTGCGCCGCGCTTTCGGTGACGGTCGCTTTCGGGTTCTATTATTTCAGCCTGGACTGGTTCAAGGAGCACAAGGGCAGCGAAAAGGTGATCGCGCTCCGGCTCGTCGACGCCTTTGTCGCCAACTATTCGGCAATCCGCTCGCAATTCGGAAAAGACGCCCCGGTTCCGGCCTCGTTCCGGGCCCATGCGATCGAGGCGTTCAACAAGCAAAATGGCGACAATTCCGATTTTCGCCTGGCTTCCGTCGGCCGCCCGGGCCGCGAGATCCTCACCCCGCCATCCGACGCGGAGATGGCCCGTACCGTCGAGGCCTTCGCGGCGACGCCAAACCCGAAACCGGTATCGGAGCTGATCGTCGTCAATGGCGAACGGATGTTCCGCACCGTCTATCCCATGCTCGCGCGCGAACAGAGTTGCGTCAGCTGTCATAACGAGCTGCAGCCCCTCAAAGTGCAATGGCATCTCAACGACGTCATGGGCGCGTTCGTGATCGACGTGCCGATCTCGCCTTTCCTGCACACCGTGATGTGGCAGAGCACCGTTATCGGCGTGGGCCTGTTCCTGGCGTTGGCGCTGGCGGGCTTGACCATTTCGCTGATGCATTTCCGACAGCTGGAAGCGCTCGACGCGTCGGCCGCAAAGCTCGGCCGCACCCAGAACTTCCTCGACAGCATCATCGAGAACATGCCGGTGTCGGTGGCCGTCAAGGACGCGCGCGATCGCTGCTATGTCCTGATCAACCGCACCGCCGAGGCGATTTTCGGCATCGTACGCGGCGACCTGATCGGCAGATCCACCAACGATCCATCGAACACGGAAACCGCGAGCGATTTGTTCCCGCTCGCCGCCGAGGCGTTGCAGACGCGCGAGCTGCAAACCATTGGCGAGCACGTGGTCCACACCCCCCACAACGGCACCCGCATCCTGACCACCAGGAACCTTTCGATCCCTGACGAGACCGGCGAGCAGCGCTACCTCTTGAGCCTTGCGGAGGACATTACCGAGCGCAAGCAGGCCGAGGCCCGGATCGAGCATTTGGCGCATTATGATGCCCTGACGGAGTTGCCCAATCGGGCCGACTTCGTCGAGTGTCTCGCCCGCACCATCGATGCCGCCAAGCTGAATGAAGCATCGTTCGCCGTGCTGAGCATCGACCTCGATCGCTTCAAGGAGGTCAACGACATGTTTGGCCACGCGGTCGGCGACGATGTGCTGCGCCAGATGTCGCAGCAGCTGCGCGCGCTCGCCGGCGACGCCTATTTGGCGCGGCTCGGCGGCGATGAATTTACCCTGATTGCGCCGAACGGCGACCATCCGGCGCTCGCCGAAATTTTTGCAAGGCGCCTCCATGCCGGCGTTGCAACCGATCTGGAACAGAACGGCCAGCATCTGCGGGTCGGCATCTCCATCGGCATTGCGATCTTCCCGGCCGACGGCACTGATGCAACCACGCTCCTCAACAATGCCGATGCCGCGCTCACCCGCGCCAAGGCCGCCGGTCGCGGCAAGACGCGCTTCTTCGAGATCGAGATGGACAACCGCCTGCGCGAGCGGCGCGCCATCCAGAACGAGCTTGCTTCCGCCATCGCGCGCAGCGAATTGCGTCTTCACTACCAGCCGCAGACGAAGATCGACGGCGAGGTGATCGGGTTCGAGGCGCTGGTCCGCTGGCAAAATCCCCAGCGCGGCATGGTTTCGCCGGCAACTTTCATTCCGGTTGCCGAGGAAAGCGGTCTCATCATGCAAATCGGCGAGTGGGTGTTGCACGAGGCCTGCCGCGAGGCGGCGTCGTGGCCGCGTCCGCTGCAGGTCGCGGTCAATCTGTCGCCGATCCAGTTCCGCCACGGCGACTTGGCCGGATTGGTTCATTCGGTGTTGCTGGAAACCGGCCTCTCGCCGACGCGGCTCGAACTCGAAATCACCGAGGGCGTGCTGGTCGAGGATTTTGATCGCGGCCTTCCGATCCTGCGCCGCCTCAAGGCGCTGGGCGTGCGCATCGCGATGGACGATTTCGGCACCGGATATTCGTCGCTGTCCTATATGCAGGCGTTCCCGTTCGACAAGATCAAGATCGACCAATCGTTCATCTCGAAGGTGAAGAGCAATCCGCAGTCGGCGGCGATCGTGCGCGCCGTCATCGGGCTCGCCCACGGGCTCAATCTGCCGGTGCTGGCGGAGGGCGTGGAGACCAGGCCGCAGCTCTATTTTCTTGCCGGTGAATCCTGCGACGAAGTGCAGGGATACCTGCTGGGGCGGCCACAGCCGATCGCGGAATATTTCGATCTGATCGGCCGCGACGGCACGGCACCGGCAAAACTGCTCCGCGCCTAGAGCCAAGTAGGTTCTGATTGAATCAGACCCTAGGCTCTAGTCTTTATTTTGACGCGTTTTCTTTACGCGAACCGGTATCCACTTCGCTCGAAAACGCTCTAAAGCTACTTCCGCCGCCGCCGCTGCTGGCCGAGCCCCATTTTCTTGGCAAGCGCCGAGCGCGCTACCGCATAATTCGGCGCCACCATCGGATAGTCGGCCGGCAGGCCCCATTTGTCGCGGTATTGTTCCGGCGTCATGTTGTATTGCGTGCGCAAGTGCCGCTTCAAGGATTTGAAGCGCTTGCCGTCTTCCAGACACACGAGGTAATCCGGCGTCATCGATTTCTTGACCGACACCGCGGGCTTTGCCGGCTCCAGCGGCGCCTCGATCCGGCCCGTCGAGACCCGCAGCAAGGCTGAGTGGATCTGGCTGATCAGGTTCGGAATTTCGGACGCCGGCGTCGGATTGTTGCTGAGATACGCCGAGACGATGTTCGCGGTCAGGTCGATGAAATTCTTGCCGGCAGCCTCAGTCATAGAATGAACCTTTCGGGATCGTCAGCGCGCGCTGGAATTTTCATGATCCGCCAGTATCCGCAAAGCGCCAATACGCTTTCGGAATCGTCGACTACTCGCGAATATGACCGGATTACTCGGGAGGTGACAAGAACAACGGTGCTTTATTTTTCGAAGGCTGCTTGGCGAAAAGCTTTAGGCGCGCTTCACGTGCGCTGGTCGAGGTGGGAGCGCAGCTCGTCGATCGAGGCAAATCGCATCATGCCCTCGGGCATCTGCGCCTCGATCGAGCCGTCGGAATACAACGAATAGGCCATGCCGTCGACGACCCCGGATTTGAGCACCGTCACCGGCGGCTGATCCTCATTTTCTGCTGCCGGCGGGTAGCGCTCCGCCGCCGGCGCGTCGGCGCCAGCTTCCGCAAATGTCGACGGCGTGCGGCCGCTCCGCCGTGACGGTGCATCGGCGACCGTCGCGCGTTCCGATTTCGGCCAGGCGTCATCGAACGTCGCCGGCGGCGCCTCGCCCGGCTCGAACGTCGGCGGCGCGGCGGCAGATCCGGGACCAATGTCAGGTGCGGGCAATTCGCTGGTCCGCGCTTGCACGCGCTCGCGCTCTTTCCGCGATGTCGACGAAAACATCAGGTTCCGCCGCGGTTTTGGGGCTGCCGCCGCGGCCTCGACCGGCTCCGCTGCGGGCGGCGGCGCGTCACTGCGGGCGCGATCGCGTGACGCCGCGTCGCCGCGCCAGGGCGGCGCCGGGGTGCCGGCAAATGGCGGCGGCGGCTGGTCGCGGGTGAACAGGAAGCCGCCGTCCTCGGGAGCCTGATCGGCTCGGGTGGTACTAATGGCTGCCGGCTGCAGCGCGCTTGCCAAGCGCTGGTCGGTCACAACTCCGGGGCCTAGCTGCTGGGCAATGTTCTTCAGCTCCCGGATCACGGCCCACAGGCCGAGCAGCATCATCCCGGTGCACGCGGCTATTGCACCTGTCAGGATCAGGGTGTTGCCGAGACTGAGATCCAGCTCGATTCCAAAACCGACCGTCGCGAGGCCTACCAACAGCAGGCCGATCCCGGCGACCAACACCACCACGCTCATCGAACTAACCCCCGGACCGCGCGCGGCAAATGCGCGCAAGCCGCCAACGCAACGATACTGTCATATTTCCCACACCGCCAACCAGCAATTGCGGTCGGTGTTCCACCAAAAAAAACCTGCCTCGGTAGCAGGATACGATTCGGACATTAATTTTCGTTCCCGCTTCATCCGGATTTTTACGGGCATGATTGCTGCATCGCATCAGGGAAATTACGCCACAATTGCCAATTACTTGGAAACGGAACTGCGCTATATGGATGCCGGGGAATGAGGCCCAAAAGCGCCAGAGCAGGGCCGCCACAGGGGATACCGGGTTACCAATAGCCATGTCATCCATTACAACTTCGGCCATCGAAACGCCTTCGCGGCGCTCGGTGGAACGGACTTGCGACGACCTCGCCGTGCTCGTCTTGGCTGTGGTCGCCTTGATCGCCGGCTTAACGTTTCGCGATTACGGCCTCGGCTGGGATGACTACACCCACGCCGAATATGCCGATTTGCTGCTGCGCATGTACGGTTCCGGTTTCAAGGACACCGGCGCGCTGTCGTTCGCCAATCTTTATATGTATGGCGGCGGCTTCGACATGGCGGCCGCGCTATTACACAAGGTCATCCCGCTCGAATTGTTCGAAACAAGGCGCCTGCTCGGCGCCGTCGTCGGCGTCATCGGGCTTGCGGTAACGTGGCGGCTTGGGCGACGTGTCGGCGGCCCGCTCGCGGGATTGGCGGCGCTGCTTCTGCTCGCGCTTTGCCCGACCTTCTACGGGCACATGTTCATGAACCCGAAGGATGCGCCATTTGCGGTCGCGATGGTGATCCTGATGCTAGGTCTCGTTCGCCTCGCCGAGCAATATCCAAACCCTTCGCCAAGGACCATCCTGATCGTCGGCCTCGGCGCAGGCCTCTCGATCGGTAGCCGTATCCTTGGCGGGCTGGCACTGGTCTATGCGCTCGTCGGCTTCATACCATTGTTGCTCGAGGATGCGCGAACCCACAGCGCGCGCGAGGCCGCGCATCGCCTCCTGCATGTCGTCTATGTGCTGCTGCCCGGGCTGGTCCTCGGTTACCTCGTGATGGGACTGATCTGGCCGTGGTCGATCATGGAGCCGGGCAATCCGTTCCATGCCCTGACCTATTTCTCGAGCTTCTTCGAAAAACCCTGGAAGGAGATGTTCGACGGCGCGCTGGTGTCGGTGCCCGACATGCCCTGGTCGTATCTGCCGACGCTGTTCGCGCTGCAGCTTCCCGAGGTGCTGCTCGGTCTGTTGATCGCCGGCGTGGTCGGCAGCTTGATGTCGCTGTCGCGCAATGACGTGTCGGGCCGCCGCAAGACCATCTTCCTGATGCTGACGCTGGCCGCGACCTTGCCGCTTCTGATCGCGATGGTGAAGCGCCCTGCGCTCTACAACGGCATCCGGCATTTTGTCTTCGTGATCCCGCCGATGACCGTGCTCGCGGGCGCTGCCTTCGGGTGGGGAATGAACTGGCTCAAGGAAAACCGCCGCAGCTGGCAACCCGCCGCGGTCGCCGTTTTCTCGTTCGGCTTGCTATTGCCGCTCAGCGAAATGATCCGGCTGCACCCCTATCAATACACCCACTTCAACCATATCGCGGGTACGGTTCGCTCCGCCGACGCATTGTTCATGCTCGATTATTGGGGGCTTGCGTTCAAGCAGGCCTCCGACGGCCTGCGCGACCAGCTTGATGAGCGCCAGGAAGTGCCCCCGCACGGCCGCAAATGGAAAGTCGCGGTGTGCGGCCCGCAACGCCCCGCGCAGGTCGCGCTCGGTCCCGATTTCACGATCGGCTGGGACAGCCACGCCGCCGATTTTGCGATGACGCTCGGCGAATTCTACTGCAAGGGCCTCACCGCCCCCGTGCTGGTCGAGATCAAGCGCGACGACGTCGTGTTCGCGCGCGTCTACGACATCCGCGGCCGCAGCATCTCCAGCCTGCTGGCGATTCCGGCGCCCTGATCCAGTCCGCATCCCATCCGCGATCCGCGAGCAACATCGTTTGCGGAAGTATTGCGCTGAGAAAAACGGGACACCGCCGATTGTCGTGCGCCTCACCGGGCGTGAGGGCGATGCGGATCGGCAAGCCATCGAGCCACCCGGTTCGTCGCTCCTGTTTGGGAGCTTGAGTCAGCGTGAGATGACGCCATCAACAGCGAACCGGCATTTCCGGGATTACCCCCGAACCGGACATGCGGCGGACATGCCAAAATCGACGAAAATGGACCCGAGCAGACGTCGAGCCGGATCGCTATGTGAGCTGGTTTTTCGTCATTTCTCACTCGCTGCTATGTCGTAACCTGCTATGATCTGCCATTCACAACGCGTGGTCCTTATAGAGGGCACATGCAGCGGCGCGAATTCATCACGCTTATCGGTGGTGCAGCGGCGAGCACGTGGTCGCTCGCGGCGCATGCGCAGCAGTCCGACCGAGTGCGGCGGATTGGCGTGCTGATGGCGCATACCGAGAGCGACCGGGAATTTCAGGCATACCTGGCTGCATTCCGGGAGGGCCTCAAAAGGCTCGGGTGGACTGAAGGCCGCAATATCCAGATCGACACTCGCTGGGGCGCACTTGAGGACGCGGAAGTCAGGCAACGATCCGCGAAGGAACTCGTCGCTCTCCGACCCGACATCATTCTTACGCAAAACACGCCCCCGACCGCTTCAATGCTGCAACAAACTCATACCATCCCCGTCATTTTTGTCATCGTTGCCGATCCGGTCGGCAGCGGCTTCGTGGGGAGCTTGGCGCGGCCGGGCGGCAACGCAACCGGTTTCACCATCATGGAGCCGACGACTGCGGGCAAGTGGCTTGCGCTGCTCAAGGAGATTGCACCGCGCGTCAACCGGGCCGCTTTGTTGTTCAATCCAAAAACGGCACCATATGTCGACTATTATCTGAGCCCGTTCAAAGCAGCCTCAGGATCCTTCGGGATGGAGGCGATCGCCGCACCTGTTCGCGATACAGCCGAACTCGATAGCGTCATCGCGGCGCTGGCACGCGAGCCAAATGGCGGACTGATCGTGATACCGGATGGCTTCCTAAACGTTCATCGCGCTGAGATCATCCTGCAGGCTGCTCGCTACAATCTTCCTGCCGTCTATCCGTGGCGTTTCTTCGCTGAAGAAGGCGGCCTGCTGTCCTATGGAAGTGAGCAGCGCGATATATTTCGGCTTGCCGCGAGCTATATCGATCGCATCCTCAAGGGGGAGTTGCCGAGCGAGCTTCCGGTCCAAGCCCCAGTCAAGTATGAGTTGGTGATCAACCTCAAGACTGCCAAGGCGCTGGGCCTCATCGTACCACCTGCGCTGCTTACAAGCGCCGACACGGTGATCGACGAATAGAGATGCTGTTTGCTGCGATGCATGAGCCTGCCGTTGGCGGTTTTCGGACATGGCGCGATGTCTGGCTTGAGTCCGGAATGCGCACCAAAGCGGACGTTGGCCACGACTCTGGATTTGCGGGTTCACGTCCCAGCATATCTGTCAGCCTTCTGTGCCGCCTTGCCGCGAACACGGCGCGGGGCTAGTCTCGCCTGCGAATTCAACAATTCATTGGGAGAAACCGGTCATGTCGCCAGCCGAAGCTCGCCTGAAGGAAGTGCCGTCGGATATGACCGAGGCCGAATGGACCCAAAGGATCAACCTCGCCGCCTGCTACCGCCTGGTCGCGCAGTATGGCTGGGATGATCTGGTCGATACCCACATCTCCGCCCGCGTGCCGGGACCGGACCATCATTTTCTGATCAACCCTTACGGCCTGATGTTCGACGAAATCACCGCGTCCAGCTTGGTGAAGGTCGACCTCCACGGCAATCAGCTGACCAAAAGCGACTACAGCATCAACCCGGCCGGCTTCACCATCCATTCCGCGATCCACGAGGTGCGCGAGGACGCCGGCTGCGTGCTGCATCTGCATACGCCCGACGGCACTGCGGTGGCGAGCTGCATGGAAGGCCTCTTGCCGATGAACCAGACCGCGCATTTCGTCACCCACGACCTCGCCTACCATGATTACGAGGGGGTCGCCCTTGATCATGACGAGCGTCCGCGCCTGCAGAACGACCTCGGCAACAAGAACCACATGCTGTTGCGCAATCACGGCACGCTGACGGTCGGCCGCTCGGTCGCATCCGCGTTCGAGCGCATGTACCATCTGGAACGTGCCTGCACCATGCAGGTCCGCACCCGCATGCTGGGCCCGACCGCCTATCCGATCGAGAAGATGGTGATCGAGAAGAACGAAACCCTGTTTTCGAATCCCGATCGCGCCGAATTGCGCTCGACCATGCTGGTATGGCCGCCGCTATTGCGAAAACTCGACCGGATCGATCCGAGCTACCGGAATTAACGTCCCGGAGCGGGCGAGGAGCACGAAGGTTATCGCGGCGTGACAGTTCTGGTGACCGGCAGTTCCGGCCATCTCGGCGAGGCGTTGGTCCGTACCCTTAAGGCGCAGCGTCGCGAGGCGATCGGAATCGACATTCTCCCCGGTGCGTTTACGCATCTTGTGGGCTCGATCAACGACCGTGACTTCGTGCGCCGCTGCATGAACGGCGTCGGCGCCGTGCTGCACCCCGCCACGCTGCACAAGCCGCACGTCGCGACCCACAGCCGCCAGGATTTCGTCGACGTCAACATCACGGGCACGCTCAATCTGCTCGAGGAAGCGGTCGCGGCCGGTGTCACGGCGTTTGTCTTTACCAGCACGACGAGCGTGTTCGGCGATGCGCTGGCGCCGCCATCAGGCGAACCGGCGGCCTGGGTGACGGAAGACGTCGCCCCGCTGCCGAAAAACATCTACGGCGTCACCAAGGCCGCTGCGGAGGATCTGTGCCAGCTATTCGCGCGCAACCATTCGCTGCGGACCATCGTGCTGCGCACCTCGCGCTTCTTCCCCGAAGAGGACGACAATCGCGCGGTCCGCGCGACGTATAGCGATGCCAACGCCAAGGCCAACGAGTTTCTCTATCGCCGCGTCGACATCGAGGACGTCGTCAGCGCGCATCTTTTGGCGGTCCATCGCGCGCCGTCAGCTCCTTTCGCCAAATACATCATCAGCGCCACCACGCCATTTTCGCGCGATGATGTCGCGGACTTGCGCAGCCGCGCGGCTGAGGTGGTCCGCCGTTACGTGCCGGAGTATCAGGCCGAATATCAGCGGCGCGGCTGGACGATGATTGCCGGCATCGATCGAGTTTATGTCAACGACAAAGCGCGCGCTGAGCTCGGCTGGCAACCGCGCCACGATTTTCGCGCGCTGATGGCGCGGCTCAAGGCGGATGAAGACATCTTGAGCCCGCTCGCGCGCGAGATCGGCAGCAAGGGGTATCACGACCGCCTCAGGTGGCCAGTGGACGTATCAGAACGAATGCGCTAAACGTCGCCCACACACCCTCTACACGCTCAGATCAAAACGCCGTCCAATTCCGGGCGGCGTTTTTATTTTTGTCCCCCCGTCATTGCGAGCCAACGGGTCGCGCGAATGCGCGCCCGATGACAGGCTCCGCGACCTGTCCGCCGAAGCTCCATGAGCGAAGGCGGAAGCAATCCTGCTTTAGCGCCGTCTCGTTCCACAGAGGGGCGCTTCGCGGTCGTCACGAACGCGGGATGGGACGCGGTGGACGCAGCTCGCGCTATTGCTCCCGTCGTTTTGAACATTGAGTCGAACCCATCCCCGTCGTCCCGGCCTTGAGCCGGGACCCATAACCACAAATTTTGATGTTGCGCAAAGCTGGGGCCGCAGTTCCGTAGGATGGGTTGAGCTCTTGCGATACCCATCAGACGCATCGGGAGAGATGATGGGTTACGCAAGAGCTCAACCCATCCTACGCGACTTCGCACGCGGAATGGTGGGCACGCTTCGCTTTGCCCACCCTACGCGGTCCGGCGTGTTACCGGGGCGCCTCCGCGAACGCGCCCAGAATGCGCGCCCACGAGCGAATGCCCTTGTGAAAACTCCTCAGGTCGTATTTTTCGTTCGGCGAGTGGATGTTGTCGTCGTCGAGCCCAAACCCCACCAGCACGGTGTCGAGGCCAAGCGTGCGCTTGAAATCCGCAACGATCGGGATCGATGCACCGGAGCCCATCAGCACTGTCTCCTTGCCCCACTCTTCTGTCAGCGCGCGCTTGGCGGCGGCGAGCGGCTTCATATTCCAGTCGAGCGCGATCGCGGGCGCGCTGGAATGGTCGCCGAATTCGGCCTTGCAATCGCCGGGCAGCCGCGCGGTGACGTAATCGCGAAACGCTTTTCGGATTTGAGCGGGGTCTTGGCCTTCCACCAGCCGGAACGAAATTTTTGCCGACGCTTCCGCGGGAATCACCGTTTTCGAGCCTTCGCCGGTATAACCGCCGATGATGCCGTTGACGTCGCAGGTCGGGCGCGAGGCGAGCTGCTCGATCAACAGACGGCCTTTTTCACCGGCGGGGATCGAAAGCCCGATGGGCTTGAGAAAGGACTCCGGCGTCAAATTGAGTTTCGACCACTGCGCGAGGATATCCGGCGGCAAATCCTTCACCCCATCATAAAAGCCGGGGATGGTGATGTGGCCGCTGTCGTCAAAAAGGCCGCCGAGGATGCGGGTCAGCACCCGGATCGGATTTTGCGCCCCGCCGCCGAAGATGCCGGAATGCAGGTCGCGGTTGGCGGCCTTGATCTTGACCTCCTCGTAGACCAGCCCGCGCAGCGAGGTAGTGATCGCCGGCGTATTCGGGTCCCACATCCCGGTGTCGCAGACCAGCGCGAAGTCGGCCTTCAGCTCGTCCTTGTTCTGCTCCAGAAACGGAACGAAGTTCTTCGACCCGATTTCCTCTTCACCCTCGATGACGATGGTGACGTCGACCGGCAGCGAACCGGTCACGGTTTTCCAGGCCCGGCAGGCCTCGACAAAGGTCATCAACTGGCCCTTGTCGTCCTCAGCGCCGCGCGCGACGATGATTTTTCGCCCGTCGGCGTGATCGGTCACGACCGGCTCGAATGGCGGCCGATGCCAGAGATTGAGCGGATCGACCGGCTGCACATCGTAATGACCGTAGAACAGCACGTGTGGTACCATTGGCGGCCTTCGCGACAATGGCGGGATGCCCGGCGGTCGGCCTGACCTCGGCCGCAAAACCGAGCGTCGCGATGTCCTTGGCGAGATGATCGGCAGCCGCCTTGCAATCTCTGGCAAATGCGGGATCGGCCGAGATCGATTTGATCCGCAGCAGCGCAAACAGCCGCTCCAGGCAGTTGTCGAAATCGGCATCGATGCGGTCGAGGACCGGCTGAAGCTGCGTCGCGTTGAACATCTTTTTCCTCGGGGGCTAGCGGGGTTTTTTCTCCATGCCGTGTTGTAACCCGCCCGCCGCCGGAGACAAGGCGCTCAATTTATCTTGAGAGGGCGGATGCAGGATGTGCCAGACCAGTCCCCCGGCAAGCACGGCTGTCGCGACGAGGTTGTTCCCAAAGGCTTGCAGATCGGTCGGGAAAAGGGGCAGCGACAGCAGCATCAACAGCCCCGCAACCGCAAGGGTGACCCAGGTGCCTGTCCGCACCGCGGGACGCGGATCATAGGCGGCGCGATGGATCAGGACCGTGATCGGAAAGAACAGCCACATGAAGTAATACTGCCGGGCCAGCGGCGAGGCCACGGTCATCAGGCAGAACAGCAGGCCGAGCTCCTCGGCATCGGACCGTGGCGTGGTTTTCGAGCGCGCCGGCATCACCGCGATATAGCCGAGCCCGATTAGAAGCGAGATCGCCAGCACGACCCAGTTCGCGGTGTTGAAATCGAGATCGACGAGATTCATGTACGCGGGCTGCTTGGCCGGATTGTCCTGGTTGTAGTTGACCGGGCGCGTCAATCGGTGCGTCACGGCGATGATGGATTGATTGACCCACGACCAGTTCTGCTCGCCGCGCTGTCCGAACCCCTGCTCCGAACTCGATCCGATCATGCCCTGATACCAGGTCTTCAATTCGGAGAAATTATGCTGCAACCCGCGTATCGGCGCGGGAACGACGAACAGAAATATTCCGACGAACAGAAGCATGCTGGCGGCCGACGCCCATCGCCTGCGCCAGACCAGATAGGGAAACACCGCGACCGGGAAAACTTTTATTGCGGTCGCCAGAGCGAACATGCTTCCCGCCGACCACGGGCGCTTGTGCTGCAACAGCCAGAAGCCGAATAGCATCATCGCCAGCAGAATGAGATTCGGTTGCCCGAGATCGAACATGTCGAACACGAACGTCACCGTGGCAAAACCCGGCAGCGCGAACAGCCAAGGACCCGGTGTCTTGCCCGACCCCGTCATCGCGTTGGAGAATTGCGCCGTCATCCACCACGCCACGGCGTTGAGCGCCGACAGGCAGGTATAGAGAAATATCTTGCCGAAATAAGCGGGGACCGCGAGCAAGACCGCCGGCAGCGGCGGATAGATGAATTCGAAATAGGCCTTGGGATCGCTGGGGTAGAGATCCCTGCCCTGCAGCACCTGCTGCCCGGCCCAAAACCACAGCGGATAGTCTTTTGTCTTTCCATTACCCCAGAGTTCGGGAACGAGAACGTCAGCCGTCAGCGCGATGCAGCAGACCAGAAAGAGAATATCGAGCGGCGCTCGCAACGACGGATATCTCAGCACACGCACCTTTCCAGGAAAAATTCAGAGGGAGACCACTTCGCAGTGAACAAGCCGGCCTTATCGCCGCAGCAAGCCGCCGAGCGCACCGCGCACCAGCGCACGGCCGACCGAACCACCCACCGAGCCGCCGACCGACTTGCCGAGATCGGCAACGACGCCGCCGACCACCTTGTCGGTGACCGAGCGCGTGACGCTTCGCGCGATGATCTGAGGGGTCGACAATCTGCCGCGTGGCACGTTGGTGCCGAAGATCGTCCCGACGATCGCGCCGATCTCTCCGAGAATTCCGCCACCGCCGCGTGCAGCGCCCACAGCGGTTCCGGCGACGCGCTTCTGCAGGATCTCATAGGCAGATTCAGCATCGATCGCGGTGTCGTATTTGCCCTTCACCGGGCTAGCGTCCATGATCGTCTTGCGTTCCTCGGGTGTGATCGGCCCGATCCGCGCCGACGGCGGCCGGATCATGACGCGCTCGACCATCGCCGGGATGCCGTTGCCTTCCAGGAACGACACCAGCGCTTCGCCCTTGCCCAATTCCATGATGACCTGGGCGGTGTCGAGTTTTGGATTCGGCCGGAACGTCTGCGCGGCCGCCGCCACCGCCTTCTGGTCGCGCGGGGTAAAGGCGCGGAGCGCATGCTGCACGCGGTTGCCCAACTGGCCGAGCACCTTGTCCGGGACGTCGATCGGGTTTTGGGTCACGAAATAGACGCCGACACCCTTGGAACGGATCAGCCGCACCACCTGCTCGATCTTGTCCATCAGCGCCTTCGGCGCATCATTGAACAACAGATGCGCCTCGTCGAAGAAGAACACGAGCTTTGGCTTCGGCGGATCGCCGGCCTCCGGCAGCTCTTCGAACAGCTCGGACAGCATCCACAACAGGAAGGTCGCGTACAGCCGCGGGCTCTGCATCAATTTGTCGGCGACCAGGATGTTGACCATGCCCCTTCCATCGCGGTCAGTGCGCATGAAATCCTTCAGCGTCAGCGCCGGTTCGCCGAAGAATTTCGTCCCGCCCTGGTTTTCCAATACCAGAAGCTGGCGCTGAATAGTCCCGACCGTCGCCTTGGTGACATTGCCAAAACCTTGCGCGGCCTTGCGGATCGGGGCCAGCGGATCATCGTCGCCCTTCTTGCCGGGGTCCGGGACGATCGCATCCAGGAGCGCGCGGAGATCCTTCATGTCGATCAGCGCAAGACCGTTCTCGTCGGCCACGCGGAACGCGACGTTCAATACACCTTCCTGGACATCGTTGAGATCGAGCATCCGCGACAGCAGCAAGGGTCCCATCTCGGTGACGGTTGCCCGCACCGGATGGCCCTGTTCGCCGAACACGTCCCAAAAGATCGTCGAAAACTGGTCGCCCTGGAAGGTCAGGCCCATCTCAGCGGCCCGTTTGACGATAAAATCCTTCGGCTCGCCGACTTCGGAGATGCCGGACAGGTCGCCCTTGATGTCGGCTGCGAATACCGGAACACCCGCGCGCGCAAAGCCCTCGGCCATCACTTGCAGCGAGACCGTCTTGCCGGTTCCGGTCGCGCCGGTGACGAGGCCGTGGCGATTGGCAAGCGCGAGCGTCAGCCAGGCCGGCTGCTCACCCTTCCCGATAAAAATCTTTTCATCGGTATCGGCCATCTTGGCATCGGGGGTAGACATCTCATCGCCTCTTCGCGCGTCGGGGGTGTCGGCCGCCCACAGCGGCATCATACTGCATCTTGCAAGCCGATTGAAACCGGTCAACGCCCTGCCAAAGCGATCAGAATCCCGGCTTCGACGACAGAAGATCGACCGGCGCCATGCTTGATGGCGTCAAAAGCCGGAACCAATGTCCCCTGTCGCGACAATTTTTTGGAAAGATTCGCAGCCACCCTTGCATTGCTGCAACACTCGCGACGCGATCGAAGATCAGATGCGCTGATCGCTTGTAATTCGGATCGCAGAAGATCAAGATCAATTTTGATAAGCAAGGAGCCGGCGTGTAACCGGTTGAGGGCGGGGCATTATGGACGAACTGATAGGACGGCTGGCCGCCAAGGCCGGCATCGATAATGCTGTGGCTGAAAAAACCATCGGCATCATTCTGGACTTCCTTCGCAACGAGGGTCCCAGCGACAAAGTTCAGGCCTTGATCGATACTATACCCGGCGCGGAGGCCGCCATCGCGGCCTCTGGCAATGATGGCGGTCTGGGAAGGCTGATGGGCGGCGGTCTGATGGCGGTGGGCACCAAGCTGATGGGGCTCGGCTTGGGCATGGGAGACATTCAGAACGTCGCGCGTGAACTTTTCACCTTCGGACGCGACAAAGTTGGAGCGGATCAGATGGGCGAGATCATCGCAGGGACGCCGGGGCTCAGCCAGTTCGCTTAAAGCACCTTTTTCATATCGAGCACCATGACATACCCAATCACCGAGATTGACGGCCTGAGCGCCTTTTCCGCCTCGAAACTGAAATCGCTGGGCATACGCACCACAGACAAGCTGCTCGAAGCCGCCCGGACCGTAAAGGGCCGCAAGGCCTTAGCGGCGAAGACCGGCATCAGCGAGCAGCAACTCTTGGAATGGGCTAACGTCTCCGACTACATGCGGATTCCCGGCATGGGCAAGGCCAAGGTCGGGCTGGTGCGCGCTGCCGGCGTCACCACGGTCCGCGAACTCGCGCTGCGCAACCCGGCGCGCCTTGCCGAGAGCATGAAAGAGGTCAATACCAGGCGCAAACTCGTCCGCGTCCTGCCCTCGGAAAAGTCGGTCGAGCAACTGATCGAGCAGGCCCGCAAGCTTCAGCCTAAAATCAGCTATTGACGAGATCAGCTATTGACAGGAAGCGGCCCCGGGTGGGCGCGCAGCTTGACTCCCGTGCACGGACCGCGCAAAGCGACCGCATGATCGCGACCACGACCAGACCCGCTCCCGTCGCCCCGGCTGATCATCCGGTGCTGCAGGCCCTGTTGTCCCGGCCGTACCCTGCCGTGATGGGCGTGCTGAATGTCACGCCGGATTCGTTTTCCGACGGCGGAAAGTTCGTCGCGCCGGAGCGGGCGCTGGCGCAGGCCAGGCGGATGATCGCCGAGGGCGCCGACATCATCGACATCGGCGCGGAATCCACCCGGCCCTATGGCGACGCGCAAGCCGTCTCGGTCGAGGAAGAGCTTAATCGTCTGCGACCGGTACTGGCCGAAATCGTCTCCCTCGGCGTTCCCGTATCCATCGACAGCATGAAATCGTCCGTCGTCGCGTTTGCGCTCGATGCGGGGGCCGCTATCGCCAATGACGTCTGGGGCCTGCAGCGCGATCCCGGCATGGCTGAGTTGCTGGCAGCGCACAATGTGCCCGTCATCGTCATGCACAACCGCGACCGCGTCGATGCCGGTGTCGACATCATGAAGGACATCGCCGCCTTCTTCACCCGATCGCTCGAGATCGCGGCGAAGGCCGGCATTCCGCGCGGCAACATCGTGCTCGATCCCGGCATCGGCTTCGGCAAGACCCAGGAGCAGAGCATCACCGCGCTGGCCCGGCTGGATGAGCTCCTTATATTCGGCCTGCCGCTATTGGTCGGCGCCTCGCGCAAAAGTTTTATCAACTCGGTGGTGCCGTCGAAACCGCATCAGCGTCTGGGCGGCTCGATCGCGGCACATGTCATTGCGGCAAACAGCGGGGCGCGGATTATCCGGACCCACGATGTGTCGGAAACCGTACAAGCGCTGCGGGTAGCGGCGGCGATCCGGGACAAGCGATGAGCGATACGATCTTCATCAAGGGCATCGTGATCCACGCCCGCCACGGCGTGATGGACCATGAGACCGAGGTCGGGCAGCGTTTTGTCATCGATCTCGAACTATCGACCGATCTGTCGGAATCATCGCGCACCGATCGCCTCGCCGATACCGTGTCCTATTCCAACGTGGTTGCAACTGCGACGGCGGCCTTCAAGGATGCCAATTACAAGCTCCTGGAGCGCGCGGCCGGCGCCGTGGCCGATGCCATCCTGGCGGCATTTCCTCGCGTCAGCGCCGTGAAAGTCACCGTGCACAAGCCGCACGCGCCGATCGCCGCGATCTTCGACGATGTCGGTGTGGTCTTGACCCGCACGCGGCAATCAGCCTCTCATGGCTGACGCGCTGATCGCGCTCGGCGGCAATGTCGGCGACGTCCGCGCGACATTTCAGAAGGCGATCGCCAATATTTGTGGGATGACGCAGGCAGCGCTTTTGGCGCGCTCGTCGGATTATGCCACACCCCCTTGGGGCGATGAGCAGCAGGATCGTTTTATCAATGCCTGCATCGAGATCGAAACCAGCCTCGATCCCCACGCGCTATTGTTCGCGCTGCACAAGATCGAAAAAAAGTTCGGCCGCGACCGGAGCAAGGAAACGCGATGGGGTCCGCGCACGCTCGACCTCGATCTGATCGCCTATGACGATGTCTCCCTGCAAAAGCCGGAACTGACGCTGCCGCACCCGCAGCTGTTCGAACGCGCCTTCGTGCTGGTGCCGCTTCTGGAGATCGCGCCCGACCGTCTCATTGCGGGACGCAGCGTCAAGGCCGCGCTAGCGGAACTATCCACCGCCGGAATCGAGCGGTTGCCCGCCCTCGCCTGACCGAGATGCCCAAAACAACTGTTTGGCTTGGCGGTCGGCACGTGGCAATTTCCGGCCTAACAGCAAGAACGGCGTCCCGGGAGCGACCTGCCGAATGACATCTGCAACTGACGACCTGCCCCTCGCAGCGGATTTTCAGCCTGCGACCTATGGCGACTGGCGCAAGCTGGTCGATGGCGTGATGAAGGGCGCGCCATTCGAAAAACTGGTCGGCAAGACCTATGACGGCCTCAAGATCGAGCCGATCTATCCGCGCGCACGTGACGTCGCATCGATCGCAGGGCGGCCTGCGGCGGCACCGTGGCGGATCATGCAGCGGATCGACCATCCGGATGCTGCGCAGGGGAATGCGCAAGGACTGCACGACCTGGAAAACGGCGCCACCGGGCTGACGCTGGTATTTAGCGGCGCCAATGGCGCCTACGGCCTCGGATTGGAGCCATCGGCGGAGGCGGTCGCGAAGGTGCTCGACGGCGTCTTCATCGATGCCGGGATATCGATCGAACTTCAGATCGGTCCGCAGTCGCGCATGGCAGCGATCCACGTCGCCGAATATGTA
>WNFM01060944.1_pt1 | contig 23022 bp, 21 predicted proteins | sample 5400271 | NCBI WGS metagenome assembly WNFM01 (sample SAMN13153352, study PRJNA577476) | soil metagenome | isolation source: 60 cm saprolite on Douglas fir-dominated hillslope | place: USA:California | collected 2013-09-17
CGGTGGCGCGGCGGCGCATCGCGATGCGCGCCATCCTGACCTTCCTCGTCATCCTGCTCGCCTTCGGCGCCGTCGCCATCATCCTGTGGATCGGCGGCCGCGACGTGATGGCGGGGCGGATCAGCGCCGGCGACCTCTCGGCCTTCGTCTTCTACGCCATCGTCGTCGCCGGCGCCGTCGGCACGCTCTCCGAGGTATGGGGCGATCTGCAGCGCGCCGCCGGCGGCGCCGAGCGCATCGTCGAGCTGCTCGATACGATGCCGGAGATCGCCGCGCCAGCCCAGCCGGCGCCCTTCCCCGCCCAGCCGCGCGGCGCCGTCGCCTTCGAGACTGTCGTCTTCCGCTACCCGGCGCGGCCCGACCGCTCGGCGCTCGACGGCTTCTCGCTCGCCGTGGAGCCGGGCGAGACGGTGGCGCTGGTCGGCGCCTCGGGCGCCGGCAAGACGACGGTGCTCCAGCTCCTCCTTCGCTTCTACGACCCGCAAAGCGGCCGGGTGCGCATCGACGGCGTCGATCTGCGCGCCCGCATCGGGCTGGTGCCGCAGGACCCGGTGATCTTCGGCGCCGATGCCTGGGAGAACATCCGCTACGGCAGGCCGGACGCCTCCGATGCGGCGATCCGCGAGGCCGCAAGGGCGGCGCATGCCAGCGAGTTCCTCGACCGCCTGCCGCAGGGCTTCGCGACCTTCCTCGGCGAGAAGGGGGTCAAGCTCTCCGGCGGCCAGCGCCAGCGCCTCGCCATCGCCCGCGCCATCTTGCGCGACCCGGCGATCCTGCTGCTCGACGAGGCGACCAGCGCGCTCGACGCCGAATCGGAGTTCCTCGTCCAGCAGGCGCTCGATGCGCTGTCGGCCAACCGCACCACGCTGGTCATCGCCCATCGCCTGGCGACGGTGCTCAAGGCCGACCGCATAATCGTCATCGACGAAGGCCGCGTCGTCGCCACCGGCACGCATCAGGAATTGCTGCGCCAGGGCGGGCTCTACGCGCGCCTCGCCGCGCTGCAATTCGACCGCGCCGGGGTGGAGGTAGGGAGTTGAGCGGCATTTCTTCTCTATTGCGCACGGAATCTTATCTCCTCTCCCCCCGGGGAGAGGTTAGGGTGAGGGGGAGGCGCAACCGCCGCGGTGCACGACCAGATGCCGCACTCGCGGCCACGCCCCCTCACCCTCCCCGCTGCGCGGGTCCCCTCCCTCTCCCCGAGGGGCGAGGGGCTTTGCCACGGATCCTTCGGAGACCCGCATGGTGACGACCGCCGAGCTCGCTCCCTATTACGCCAACATCCTGCGCGACGCGACGATCGCCGAGCTGCCCAATCATTATCGCGGCAAGGTGCGCGACAATTACGACCTCGCGGACGGGCGGCGCCTCATCATCGCCACCGACCGGCTGAGCGCCTTCGACAAGATCCTCACCGCCATTCCGCTGAAGGGCCAGGTGCTGACGCAGATCGCCCGCTTCTGGTTCGAGACGACGCGCGACATCTGCCCCAACCACGTCATCGACTATCCCGACCCCAACGTGCTGCTGTGCCGCCGCCTCGACATCATGAAGGTCGAGATCGTCGTGCGCGACTATCTCGCCGGCACCACCTCGACCTCGATCCTGTCGATGTACAAATCCGGCCGCCGCGAGATGTATGGGCGGCGCTTCCCCGACGGCATGCGCGCCAACCAGAAGCTGCCGGAGACCATCATCACGCCGACGACCAAGGCCTTCGACGGCGCGCATGACGAGGAGCTGACCGCGGAGCGGATCGTCGCCGGCGGCTTGCTGAGCGCGGCGCAGTGGCAAGAGGTCTCGTCCCTCGCCCTCGCCCTCTTCGCCCGCGGCCGCGCGATCGCCGAGCGGCATGGCCTCATCCTGGTCGACACGAAATACGAGTTTGGTTTCGACCGGGACGGCAAGATCGTCCTCGCCGACGAGATCCACACGCCGGATAGCAGCCGCTATTGGTTCCACGGCTCCTATGCCGAGCGTTTCGCCGCCGGCCAGCCGCCCGAGAGCTTCGACAAGGATTTCGTGCGCAGCTGGGTGGTGGCGCGCTGCGACCCTTACAAGGACGAGGTCCCCGAGATTCCGCGCGACATCGTCCTCGAGGCTGCGCGACTCTATGTCAGCGTTTTCGAGACGATCACCGGCCAGGAATTCCCGCTGCCCGACCCGGCGGTCCCGGTGCTCGCCCGCATCCGCGCCAATCTCGCGCGGTTTTTCTAGTGCCTCGCTTCGGCTTCCGGCCCGGCGATCCAGTTCACCGCAACGAGGATACCGTCGTGGAAGACGCATTCCATGGCGACCGGCCCGGGCTTCGTGCCCTGAGGTTTGGCGCCCTGAGGTTTGGCGCCCTGAGGTTTGGCGCCCTCGGGCGGCGCGTGGATCGTGCCCTCCGCGGTCGCCCGGATGGCGTTGAGATCGCTTGTGTCGTCGCCCGCCGCCTTCACGGCGGGGATTGCGATCTCCCAGCGCTCGCCCGGCGCATCGTCGCGCAGCGACGACATCGAGAAGCCACAGCCGGCGAGCGCGAGCGCGCCGCTGGTCGCTACGAGGACTCTACCGATCATGCCCGTTCTCCCACGCGGGACTTCGCTGGAACGGTCCCGTCATTAGAGAGGAACGGATCGATCTCGGATATTGTTCGCGGCGGCGATGAATGAGAGATTGCGCCGGCGCTTTTTTCCAGGAGGTTCGTAATGGACGTTCGTGCCGCCATCGCCCACAAGGCCGGCGCGCCTTTGACGATCGAGACCGTGCAGCTCGAAGGACCGCGCCACGGCGAGGTGCTGGTCGAGCTCAAGGCGACGGGCATCTGCCACACCGACAAATACACGCTGTCGGGCGCCGATCCCGAGGGGCTGTTCCCCGCCATTCTCGGCCATGAGGGCGCCGGCATCGTCGTCGAGACCGGGCCGGGCGTCACCAGCCTGAGGAAAGGCGACCACGTCATTCCGCTCTATACGCCCGAATGCCGCGAATGCGAGTACTGCCTCAGCCAGAAGACCAATCTCTGCCAGAAGATACGCGTGACGCAGGGCCAAGGCCTGATGCCCGACGGCACCAGCCGCTTCTCGCTCAGGGGCGAGCGCGTGCTCCACTACATGGGGACCTCGACCTTCGCCAATTACACGGTGGTGCCCGAGATCGCCCTCGCTAGGATCCGCGAGGACGCACCTTTCGATAAGGTCTGCTACATCGGCTGCGGCGTCACCACCGGGATCGGCGCCGTCATCAACACCGCCAAGGTCGAGCCGGGCGCCAATGTCGTCGTCTTCGGCCTCGGCGGCATCGGCCTCAACGTCATCCAGGGCGCCCGCCTCGCCGGCGCCGACATGATCGTCGGCGTCGACGTCAATCCCGGGCGCAAGGCGCTCGCCGAGCGCTTCGGCATGACGCATTTCGTCAATCCCAAGGAGGTCGCGGGCGACCTCGTGCCCTATCTCGTCAGCCTGACCAAGGGCGGCGCCGATTACAGCTTCGAATGCGTCGGCAACACCACGCTGATGCGCCAGGCGCTGGAATGCTGCCACAAGGGCTGGGGCGTCTCGGTCATCATCGGCGTCGCCGGCGCCGGCCAGGAGATCGCGACGCGGCCGTTCCAGCTCGTCACCGGCCGCGTCTGGAAGGGCTCGGCCTTCGGCGGCGCGCGCGGCCGCACCGATGTGCCGAAGATCGTCGACTGGTACATGGACGGCAAGATCGAGATCGATCCGCTGATCACCCACAAGCTGCCGCTGGAGCGCATCAACGAGGGCTTCGACCTGATGACGCGCGGCGAGTCGATCCGCTCGGTGGTGGTGTTCTAGGACGGCTTCGACAGGTTGGCATGAAACAGCGCAATCTCGGCACATCCGGCCTGCTCGTCTCGCTCGTCGGGCTCGGCTGCAACAATTTCGGCGGGCGGATCGATCTCGAGGCCTCGCGCAAGGTCGTCCACAAAGCGCTCGATCTCGGCATCACCCTCTTCGACACCGCGGACATCTACGGCAATCAGGGCGGCTCGGAGAGCTGCCTCGGCGAGATCCTCGGCGACCGCCGCAAGGACATCGTGCTGGCGACGAAATTCGCCATGCCGATGGACAAGGAGGGCACGCTCAAGGGCGCCTCGCGCCGCTATATCATGAGCGCCGTCGATTCCAGTCTGACGCGGTTGAAGACCGATTGGATCGACCTCTACCAAATCCACCAGCCCGACCCCCTGACACCGATCGAGGAGACGCTGCGCGCCCTCGACGACCTCGTCCGCCAGGGCAAGCTACGCTATATCGGCTGCTCGAACTTCCCTTCCTGGCAGGTCATCGCCGCGCAATGGACGTCGCGGCACCACAATCTCAATGCCTTCGTCTCCTGCCAGGACGAGTACAGCCTGCTGGTGCGGGACATCGAGCGCGAGCTGGTGCCGGCGATGACGCAATACGGGCTCGGCCTGCTGCCCTTCTTCCCGCTCGCCAGCGGACTCCTGACCGGCAAGTACAAGCGCGACGCAGCGAAACCCGAGGGCGCTCGCCTCACCTACATGCAGAGCCTCTCCGACCGCTACATGACGGAGACGAACTGGCAGATCGTAGAGCGCCTCACCGACTTCGCCGGCAAGCGCGGCCGTACCCTGCTCGAGCTCGCCTTCTCCTGGCTGGCGGCGCACCCTACCGTCTCCAGCGTCATCGCCGGCGCGACCAAGCCGGAGCAGGTCGAGCTCAACGTCAAGGCGGCAGATTGGGCGCTGAGCGCCGAGGACATGGCGGAGATCGACACGATCACCAGCCGTTGATCCGCCCCCACACTGCACGCACGACATCGTCGCCATCGACGACGTGATAGCGGTCATAGGCCGCCGCCGTCATGCAGACATGGTTGGGCGCGACGCGCAGCAATGCACCGACCGGCAGGCGCTCGAAGGGTAGCCGCGTCGGCGCGGCGACGATGCCGTGCTCCTGGTTGGCGCGCTCGACGATCGCCTCGCCGAGGCTCCGCCGCCCGGCCGCGTCGAGCACCAGCCCGAAGCCGTAATCAAGCGGCGCCGCCGCCGTGCTGCGATCCTTCGACAGCGCCATCGCGCCGGCATCGATGACGATTCGGTTCTCCGCCTCGCGCCGGTGGATCACGCTGGCCAGCACGGTGACCGCCATGCTCTCGGGACTGCCCGAGAAGATCTGCGTCTGGAAGAGGTCCTGGAACATATAGACGCCCGGCCGCGTCTCGCTGACCCCGGCGAGGCTGCGCGCATGCAGCGCGGTCGGCGTCGAGCCGACCGAGACGATGTCGATCGCGAGGCCGAGCGCGCGCAGCCGCGCCGCCGCGGTGACCGCGGCGAGGCGCTCGGCCTCGGCGACTGTCTCGATTTCGGCGATGCTGCTGCAGGCATAGGAATGTCCGGCATGCGTCATCACCCCGACGCAGAGCGGGCCGAGCGCCTGTCCCACCGCGAGCAGCGCGTCGCTCTCGACCGCCATGCCGCCGCGATGCTCGCCGCAATCGACCTCGACGAGGACGCGGTGATCGGCGCCGGTGGCGCGCGCATGCGCCGCGATCGCCGCGGCGGTCTCAGGATCGTCGGTGACGAGCTTGAGGTCGACGCCGCCGCTGCGCAGCGCCGCCGCGCGGTCGAGCTTCGCCGCGGTGATGCCGACGGCGTAGAGGATGTCGCGGAACCCGGCGGCGGCGAAATATTCGACCTCGGCGAGTGTCGAGACGGTGATGCCGCCCGCTTGGCCGGCAACCGCCAGCCGCGCGACCTCGGCGCTCTTCGCCGTCTTCATATGCGGCCGCAGCGCGACGCCGTGCCGGGCGACGGCCTCTGCCATCGCCGCGATGTTATGCGCGAGCTTGCCGCGATCGAGCACCAGGCAGGGCGTCGAAATATCGTCGAGACGGCGGGGCAAGGCATCGTGATCGTGTGTCATCGCAGCTCTCATGACTTCCGGGTTCTCTCGGCTAGACGCCTTCACCGCCATTTGTATTCGCCAGGTCCTGCAGCGGCTGCAGGGCGCGCAACACGACGGTCTCGCGCTTCAGCGAGATCCAGCCGAGGCGCGACCAGTTGCGCAGATGCTTGTTGGTGGTCTCGCGCGACAGCCCGGCGAGCTCGCCGAGGGCGCGCTGCGACAGTCGCAGATTGATGCGGATGCCGGCCTCGCTTGTCTCGCCATTCTGCTCGGCGAGGTGGAGCAGCCGCTTGGCCAGCCGGGCCGGCGCCGAGAGGAAGGTCGCGTCCTCGACCATATCGGCGAGCCAGCGCAGCCGACGGCAGGTGAGCTGGAGAAGATGCAGGCCGAGCTCGTTCTCGCGCCGCAGCAGGTCGAGGAACTCGGCCCGCGGCAGCACCATCAGCTCGACCCGATCGATCGCCGTCGCATCGGCGGTGCGCGGCAGCCCGTCGATCAGCGCGATCTCGCCGAAGATGTCGCCCGGCCCCATGATGTTGAGCAGGGCGTCGCGCCCGTCGCTGGCATTAGCATGGATGCGCAGCCGCCCCGCCATGACGCCGTAGAGCGCGTCACCGGGATCGCCCTTGCGGAACAGCACGGCATCAGGCTCGAGGCGACGGCGCACGCGCAGCTTGGCGATCTTGTCGATTATGTCGCCGGGCAGCCCCTTGAACAGGCTCGAGCTCTCGATCATGGCGGCGCCTTCGAACCCATTGTCGCGGGGGCCGTCCGGGTCGGGCATCCCGCCTTGCGCCACCTTAACGGCGCGGCGATCGCGCGACAATGCGTGCCGGTCTGAAATGGACGCCGCAAAAAAGCGCCCCGCCGCTGGCGGCGGGGCTAGTTGGGAGGGTCGCGCGAGGAAAGGAAAATGGACGATGCCTAAAGCGCGCTTCCCTCGCGGCGAACGCCGCTCATCGGGCCGAGCGTCGCCGCGACACAATGTCTGGCACGGTCCATCATCGCCCCTACCAGACCAGCGCGTCTTCGACGGCGGCAGCGCGCTGCATCTGGCCGGCAGGCGTGCTCGGCACCGGCTGCGTGATGCGGTTGTGAAAGCTGACGAACAGCTCGCCGGCGGTGAGCAGGATGATGGCGACGACCCAGGCCGCCACGATGCTTTTCTGCGGTGCCGCGTCAAGCGCGGGGCGCGAATCGAAAGGAGCTTGCGACATGACATGGCCTCGAAATCGGATGGGTCTCGCGTCGGACGCCCATCCCTCGTCTCAGAGGCCCCTCTATGCCATGCGCCGAACCACCGCTCTGTGAATGTCTTCACACTCTACGCTATTCTTTAGGGTGAGGCCGGCCTCACCCGAATACCGCGCCGCGGCAAGTCCCGCTACGCCCCCGCACGCCACTGATAGGGCGCCTCGAGCGCCGCGATCTCCTCGCCCGTCAGCGTGATCGCGGTCGCCGCCGCCGCGTCGTCGAGATAGGAAAGCTCGGTGGCGCCGATGATCGGCGCCGCCATCACCTTCTTGGCAAGGCACCAAGCGAGGGCGATCTGCGTCGGCTTGGCCTGGCGCGCCGCGGCGATCTCGACCAGCTTCTCGACGATAGCCTTGTCGCTGTCGCGGAAGAGGTCGTTCTGGCTCGCCTGCTTGTCCTCGCGGGCGCGCTCGGTCTTGCGCGGCCCGGCGAGGACGCCGCGCGCCAGCGGGCTGTAGGGGATGAGCCCGACTCCGGCTTCGAGGCAAAGCGGGATCATCTCGCGCTCCTCCTCGCGCTGCAGCAGGTTGTAGAGATTCTGCATCGCCACCGGCCGCGCATAGCCCTTGTGCTCGGCGAGGGCGAGCATCTGGGCAAAACGATAGGCCGGCATGGTCGAGCCGCCGACATAGAGCACCTTGCCGGCGCGCACCAGCTCGGTCAGCGCGTCCATCACCTCCTCGAGCGGCGTCACCCCGTCGAGACGATGGATCTGGTAGAGGTCGATATAGTCGGTGCCGAGGCGTTTCAGCTGATCGTCGACGGCGTGGCGCAGATGCTTGCGGCCGATGCCGATCTCGTTGGGACCGTCGCCCATCTTGAGGCCGAATTTCGTCGAGATGACGATATCGGCGCGCTTGGCATAGCCGAGCAGGCACTTGCCCATGATCGTCTCGCTGGCGCCGAGATTATAGGCGTCGGCGGTATCGAAGAAAGTGATCCCGACATCGAGGGCGCGCTTGAAGAAGGGCCGGCTCTCGGCCTCGCCGAACGGCGCCCAGGCACGCCGCCCCTCGGCGCCCCAGGAATTGCCGCCGAGGCAGATGGCGCTGACCTTGAGGCCGCTCTTTCCCAACGTGACGTATTTCATGCCACCTCTGCTCCCTGTCCGATCCTCAAGACGATGCGGCGAGTTGACCACGAAGGAGTCGTCGGCACCAAGCATCTTGTCGCACCGCCCTTCCGCCGTCATCGCGAGGCGCGTAGCCCCTTCGACAAGCGCTCAGGAGAAGCGATCCACCGCGCCGCGTCGAGATGGATTGCTTCGCTGCGCTCGCAATGACAGGGGTGGACGCGGCCGCGTCGCTTCCTTTACAGGCGAGGGAGCGTCTGATTTCATGACCCCAGGCGATATTCGAAAGGGGCGATGCGATGGCGGGCGACGCGCGTGATTCCCAGTACCTGCTGCGCAATGCCGTCGCCGGCGCTCCGCTCACCTTCGATGAATCGAAGCGGCGCATGGTCGAGGCTTCGCGCTGGATCGCCGGCGGCATCAACAGCAATTTCCGCGCCGGCATCTCGCCGACGCCGCTCGTCATCGAGCGCGGCGAGGGGCCCTATCTCATCGACGCCGACGGCAACCGGCTGATCGACTACTATCTCGGCATGGGACCGATGATCCTCGGCCACAGCCCAGCAGCGGTGAAGGCGGCGGTCGCCGCGCAGCTGGAGCGCGGGCTGCTCTTCGCCGCGCAAAGCGAGATCGAGATCGAGGCGGCGCGGCTGGTCTGCGCGCTGGTGCCCTGCGCCGAGCGGCTGCGCTTCGCCTCCTCGGGCTCGGAGGCCGTGCAGACGGCGATCCGCCTCGCCCGCGCCGCCACCGGACGCAAGACCATCATCAAGTTCGAGGGCCATTATCACGGCTGGATGGACAACATACTGTGGTCGGTCGCGCCCGCGCCCGAGGCGGCCGGGCCGCGCGAAGCGCCGAACGCCGTCGCTGCCAGCAACGGCCAGGACGCCGATGCCGGGCGCAATACGGTCGTGCTGCCGTGGAACGATCTCGCCCTGCTCGAGAGACGGCTCGCAAGCGAGGACGTGGCGCTCGTCATCATGGAGCCGGTGATGTGCAATTCCGGCGGCATCCTGCCGCTGCCGGGCTATCTCGAAGGCGTCCGCGAAGCCTGCACCCGGCACGGCACGATCCTGCTCTTCGACGAAGTCATCACCGGCTTCCGCCTCGCCGCCGGCGGGGCGCAGCAGCGTCTCGGAATCACCCCCGACCTCGCCACCTTCGGCAAGGCGATCGCCAACGGTTTCCCGGTTGCCGCCCTCGCCGGACGCGCCGATCTCCTCGATCGTTTCGCCACCGGAGGCATCGTCCATGGCGGCACCTACAACGCGCAGCCGATCGCCATGGCGGCGACCGTCGCCACCTTGACGGCGCTGGCCGAGCCCGGACTCTTCGACGATCTCGACCGGCGCGGCCGCCGGCTGATGGAGGGGCTGGGCGAGGCTTTGCGCGAGGCTGGGGTGACGGCACGCATCTCCGGCTTTCCCCAGATCTTCAACGTCGCGCTCGATGTCGAGGGAGCGGCATGCGACTACCGCGACCTCGCCGCCGTCAACAAGAAGCGCTACGTCGCTTTCACCACCGCGCTGCTGCGCCGCGGCGTGCGCGCCCTCGAGCGCGGCGCCTGGTTCCTCTCGACCGCGCATGACGATGCCGTGATCGAGGCGACGATCGCCGCCGCAAGCGCTGCCGCGCGCGAAATCTGAGGCGCGAAACCGCAGGCGTGGCCGTTTCCGCTATTTACCATATCGGATAATTCTGCTACAATATGGGCATTAACACGTCGCTGCACTTACGCGGATCCTCTCTGGTCTCGCATGCTGATCACACTCATTCAGTGTTTTCCCTACGACATAGCTCCTGCATTTTCCCTGCATCAGCAGGGAAAACACACCTGACAAGGGTCATCGATACGGCATATCCCCGATCTGCTTAGATAATGGATTGGCCATGACAAGCTCTCCCGATTTCAGCCTAGCCGGCAAGCTCGCCCTGGTCACCGGCGCCTCGCGCGGCCTCGGCTGGGCGATGGCGCAGGCGCTTGCCGGGGCCGGCGCCGAGCTGGTGCTCAACGGACGCGATGCGGCGACACTCGAGGCGCGGGCGGGCGAGCTGCGCGCCGCCGGCCGCTCTTGCCGCATCCTGCCCTTCGACGTCGCCGATTCGGCGGCGGTGACGCGAGCGGTGGCCAGCCTCAAGCGGCTCGACATCCTCGTCAGCAATGCCGGCATCATCGCCCGCAAACCGTTGCTCGAGACCAGCGACGCCGAGTGGCAGTCGGTCATCGATACCGATCTCACGGCCGGGTTCCGCCTCGCGCGCGAGGCAGCGCGGCTGATGGTGCCGCGCCGCTCGGGCCGCATCATCATCGTGTCGTCGATCATGGGGCTGATCGCACGGCCGACCATCGCCGGCTACGTCACCGCCAAATCCGGGCTGCACGGTCTCGTGCGCGCCCTCGCCGTCGAGCTGGCGACCCATTGCATCACCGTCAACGCCATCGCCCCGGCTATTTCCCGACCGACGTCAACACGGCCATCTACAACGACCGCACCTTCCATGACTGGATCTGCCAGCGCACCCCGGCCGGGCGCTGGGGCGATCCCGCCGAGCTCGGCGGCGCCGCCGTGTTCCTCGCTTCGCCCGCCGCCTCCTATTGCACCGGCCAGGTGCTGGCGATCGATGGCGGCATGACGGCGGCCCTCTAGGAGATCGACGATGAAGCTCGGCTATTTCACCATGCCGCTCCATCCCAAGGACCGCGATTACGGCGCGACCTTGCGCGAGGATCGCGCGGCCATCTTGCTCGCCGAGGAGCTTGGCTTCGTCGAGGCTTATGTCGGCGAGCACGTCACCGATATCTGCGAGACGATCACCTCCTGCCTGATCTTCATCGCCAGCCTCGCCTCGGCGACCTCGCGCATCCGCCTCGGCAGCGCCACGGTCAATCTGCCGAACACCCATCCCGCCGCGGTGGCGGCGCAGGTCGCCATGGTCGACACCATGCTCGACGGCCGCTTCATCTTCGGCATCAGCCAGGGCGGATTGCTTTCCGACGCCGAGATGTTCGGCAATCTCGACAATGATCGCGTCGAAATGTTCGTCGAGGCGATCGACCATATCATCGCGCTGTGGACCGGGGAGCCGCCCTACAAGCGCGCCGGGAAATACTGGACGCTCGGCACCGAGCGGACGCTGCTGCGCGACATCGGCCAGGGCGTCATGGTCAAGCCCTTGCAGAAACCGCACCCGCCGATCGTCGTCACCGTCACCGCCCCCTTCTCGAAAGGCGTCGTCTCGGCGGCTTCGCGCGGCTGGGATCCGATCTCGGCGAATTTCCTCCAGCCGAACTGGGTCGCCTCGCATTTCCCGATGTACCGCCAGGGCTGCGACAGCGTCGGCCGCAAGGTCGAGCCCGCCAATTGGCGCGTCGCCAAGAGCATCTTCGTCGCCGATGACGAGGCGACCGCGAAACACTACGCCAAGAGCGCCGGCGGCCCCTACGGACATTATTTCAACAATCTCCACCGCAAGCTGGTCTCGAGCAAACGCGCAGAGCTCTTCAAGCACGACCGCGCGCTGCCCGACGATGCGGTGACGCTCGACTACATTCTCGACACTTTGGTCATCGCCGGCACCGTCGACAGCGTCGTCGATCAGCTTCTCGCCTTCCGCGAGAGGACCGGCGCCTTCGGCACGCTGCTCTATGCCGGCCACGATTGGGCCGACCCCGCCCTCGCCCGCCGCTCGATGGAGCTGATGGCGACGCGAGTGCTGCCGGCGGTCAATCGCGCGATTGGCGAGAGCGAGCTATAGAACCACGGATGGATCGACGCCATGCGTCCTTCGAGACGGCGCGTTTACCCTGAGGAGCCGCCGCAGGCGGCGTCTCGAAGGGCGCCTCCTCAGGATGAGGATCAATCTTTATGCCGGACACAAACGATCCTCATCCTGAGAAGCGCTCGCAGAGCGCGTCTCGAAGGACGCAGAACGCTCCCGCGAGAAGTCCTACCGCTCGTTGCGGCGCAGGAATTCGGTGTTGACGCAGTTCAGCAGCGTGCCGTCGCGCAGATAGCGCAGCGCCGTCAGCACCGATTTCTGCCGCTGGTCGACGAAGCTGGCGGCGCTGTAGAAGGCGGCGTGCGGCGAGAGCAGCACGCGCCCTTTGATCCAATCCTCGTTGGCGTGCCACGCGGCGATGAAGGGATCGGCGAGGTCGATCGGCTCCTTGGGCAGCACGTCGAGCCCGACGCCGCCGAGCTGCCCCGATTTCAGCCCGTCGAGGACGGAAGCGATATCGACGATCGGGCCGCGCGCGGCGTTGATCAGCAGCGCGCCCGTCTTCATCTGCGCGATAGTCCCAGCATTGATCATCTTGCGCGTCTCGTCGGTCAGCGGCGCGTGGATGGTGACGACGTCGGATGCCGCGAGCAAGGTCGCGAGCTCCATGTCGCGATGGAAGCCGAGCGCGATGTCGCGCCCGGGCAGAATATAGGGGTCGTAGAAGCGGACATTCATGCCGAACGCCTTGGCACGCAGCGCCGCCGCCGTGCCGATCGCCCCGAGCCCGATGACCCCGCAGGTGTCGCCGCGCAGGCGCCGCACCGTCGGCGGCGCGTCGTAGCGCCAGCCCTTCGGCCCTTCGGCGCGCAGCGTCTCGTTGTAGAACGAGGTGCCGCGCGCCAGGGTCAGCATCAGCGCGATGGCATGGTCGGCGACATCGGTGGTGCCGTAATCCGGCACGTTGCAGACGGCGACGCCGCGCCGGCCGCAGGCCTCGAGATCGACCGTGTCGTAGCCCACCCCCATGCGCACGACGATGCGGCAGCGCGGCGCCGCCTTGAGCGCGGCCTCGCCGAAATCCATCCGCGTCATGATGACGCCGTCGCACTCCGCCCAGCTCTCGGCGGCGATCGCGCCCGGCGAGCCGATCTTCTTGACGGTGATCTCGACGCCCTCGCCGGCGACCGCGCGCTCGACATCGGGCGCGCCGTGGAACGAGGCGTCGGGATAGAGCAGGCGGATCATGGCGGGGTCCTTGTGAGATCTCAGGCGGGGATTTCGTCCTCGAAGCGTAGATCGGGCCGCAGCCGCAGGGCAAGCAGCGCACCGATCAGCAGCAGCACGATCGAGCCGATGAAGGGCAGCGCCCAGCTGCCGGTCGCGTCGATCAGCACGCCGAAGAAGACCGGCGAGATGATGCCGGCGAGTCCGAAACCGAAATTCATCATGCCGCTCGCCGTGCCGGCACGGCGCGGCGCGATGTCCATCGGCACCGACCAGATCGGTGCCACCACCAGCTCGGCGAAGAAGAAGGCGAGGGTCAGGCAGGCGGCGGTGATCGTCAAATCATGGATGAAGACGACGGGAAGGAGAAACACGAAGGCGCCGAAGAGACCGGCGGCGATGACGCTGCGCCGCGCCAGGCGGACATCGCCGGTGCGTCGCAGGATGGCGTCGCTGATGACGCCACCGAGCGTGTCGCCGACCACCCCGGCGAAGAAGACGCCGGCCGAGAACAGCGCCGAGTCCTTGAGGTTGAGATGAAAATTCTGCACGAAGAAGGACGGGATCCAGCTGAGGAACAGCCAGAGGGTCCAGCCGTAGCAGAAATCGACCATCGTCACCGGCAGGATGCGGCGCGCGAGGCGCAACCACGGCACCTTGCGCCGCACCGTGCTGCGCGGCGGCGGCAGGGTGGCGAGCTCCGCTTCCGTCATCCGCTTGTGTTGGCTCGGTTCGTCGCGGAAGAAGCCGTACCAGGCGACGACCCAGACGAGGCTGGCAAGGCCGAGCACGACAAAGGAGCCGCGCCAGGTGACGAGCGCGACCAACGCGGCGATGAGCGGCGGCGTGATGGCATTGCCGAAACGCGAGAAGGAATGGGTGATGCCCTGGGCGAAGCCGAACCGCGCCTCGGGTATCCAGCTGGTCATCGCGCGCGTCGCGGTCGGAAAGGCGGCGCCCTCGCCGAAGCCGAGAGCCAGCCGTGCCGCCAGCAAAGCGGCGAACCCGCCCGCCGCGCCGGTCAGCACCGTGGCGGCGCAGACGACGAGGCCGCAGATTCCGAGGGTCCGGCGGGCGCCGAAGCGGTCGCCGAGCCAGCCGCCGACCAGCTGGAACAGCGCGTAAGGATAGGCGAAGGCCGAGAAGACGAAGCCGAGCTCGGTATTGCTGAGGCCGAGCTCGGCCTTGATCAGCGGCGCCGCCGTCGAGATGTTCACCCGGTCGACATAGAGGATGAGATACATCAGGCAGAGCAGCAGCAGGACCTGATTCGACACGGTCGGCCGCAGGGCGTACCGGAGTCTGGCAGAGATCGTCATGCGGTCAGCGCGGCCGATCGCCGGCAAGGGTGACGCGATGCATGATGCGGCGATGCCCGTGATAGTCGTTGATCGGATTGTGCTGGGTCGCGCGATTGTCCCAGAAGGCGAGCGCTCCCGGCGTCCAGCGAAAGCGGCAGGTGAATTCCGGCCGCGCCTGATGGCGGAAGAGGACATCGAGGAGCGGCGCGCTCTCCGCCTCGCTCATGCCCTTGAAGCCGACGGTGTGGGCGGTATTGACATAGAGCGCCTTGCGGCCGGTTTCGGGATGCGTGCGGACGACCGGATGCTCGGCGAGGAATTGCTCGCGCGCCTGCCCGCTCGGGCTGCTGTGGATGCGATCCTCCCGTGTTCGCGTCACATCGGCCTTGGCCGAGCTGCTGATCCCGACAAGTGTGTCGAGGAGCCGGCGCATCCCGTCCGACAGCGTCTCGTAAGCGAGATACATATTGGCGAAGAGCGTATCGCCGCCGGCTTCCGGCACCTCGCGCGCGAGCAGCAGGGAGCCCATCGGCGGTTCGTCGAGATAGGTCGTGTCGGAATGCCAGATGCCGCCAAAATTGACCCGCTCGTGCTCGAGCTTTGCCACCTCGATGATCTCGGGATGATCGGCGAGACCGGCGACGAAGGGATAGCGCGAGAGGGTGCCGAAACGGCCCGCGAAGGCAATAAGCTGCGCCGGCGTCAGGTCCTGGTCGCGAAAGAAGATGACGAGATGGTCGAGCAGCGCGCGGCGGATCGCGGCGACCGTTGCGGCGCCGAGATCGACGCGGAGGTCGACACCGCTGATTTCGGCGCCGAGCGCGCCCGCGATAGGCTCTATCTTCATCGCCGCGCGCCGTCCCTAGCGTTGTGGTGCCAACGCTTGATCCCTGATCATGTGTTGGCACCACAACACATCCATTTGGTTTTGCTAGTGTTCCGGCCTGACGGTTGGAAACCAACCGTCAGTGTCGGAACACTAGCGTGCCGTGACCTCGTCCTTGATCGGATTGCTCAGCACGCCGATCTTCTCGATTTCGATCTCGATCGTGTCGCCCTCCTTCATCCACACCGGCGGCTTGCGCGCATGGCCGACGCCGGCCGGCGTGCCCATCACCAGAAGATCGCCGGGCTCGAGCGTCAGGCATTCGGTGAGCAGCGCGACCGTCTCGGCGACCGGCACGATCATGTCGCGCGTGTTGGCGTGCTGCATGACCTGCCCGTTGAGGCGCGATTCGATGGTGAGCCCGACGGCGCCCGGCGGCAGCTCGTCGGCGGTGACGAACCAGGGGCCGAAGCCGCCGGTCTTGTCGAAATTCTTGCCGATCGTCCATTGCGAGGTCTTGCGCTGATAGTCGCGCACGCTGCCGTCGTTGAAGCAGGAATAGCCGGATGGCGACCAGCTCGGCCTCGTAATCGAGCTGGATCGAGGCTTGCGGCCGCAGCATAGCCTCGCCATGGGCGACGAGCGAGGTCGCGCAGCGCATGAAGAAGCTGGGATATTCCGGCTTGGCGTGGCCGCCTTCCTTGGCGTGATCGGCATAGTTGAGGCCGAGGCAGATGATCTTGCCCGGATTGGCGATCGGCGGCAGGAAGCGCAGCCCGGCGAGCTTGTGGCGGGCACCCGGTCGCGCCGTCCGCGCCGCTTGCACGGCGGCGGCAAAGGCGCCGGCACGGATCACACCCGTGAGATCGCGCGGCAGATCGGGCGCCGCCTCGGCGAGATCGATGATGCTGTCGCCCTCGACGAGACCCAGCCTCGCCGTGCCCGCATGCTCGAATGCCGCCAATCGCATCGCTTCCTCCCTATCCGGTCGACCGCTTCTCGTGGGCCAGGCGGACACGAGCTGTCAATCAAAATGAAGGGGAGACGTCCGAGCATCGGTTCTCCGCCCTCGCAAGCTACCCTAGACTAAGGGGATCGAACCACTCCGCCCACCTCTGGAGCCAGCCTACATGTCAGCCAGCCCGACCGCCACCGACCCCGCCTTTCTCTCGGCCCGCGAGCTGCTCGCCGGTTTCCGCGCCCGCACCCTTTCGCCGGTCGAGGCGCTCGAGGCAGCGCTGGCGCGGCTTGCCGCCGACAATCCGGCGCTCAACGCTTTCCACCTCGTCGATGCCGAGATGGGACGGGCGATGGCCAAGGCGTCGGAGGCGCGCTGGATGAAGGGCGCGCCGATCGGGGCGCTCGACGGCGTGCCGGTACCGATCAAGGACACCAACGCGGCGAAGGGCTGGCCGTTCCGCATCGGCTCGCTGACGACCTCGCCCGACCCGGTCGACTATGACGGGCCGCCAGTGGCGCGGCTGCGCGAGGCCGGCGCTGTCTTCTTCGGCAAGACGACGACGCCGGAATTCGGCTGGAAGGGCATCACCGACTCGCCGCTGACCGGCATCACGCGCAACCCGTGGGACCCGAGCAAGACGCCGGGCGGGTCGAGCGGCGGCGCCGTCGTCGCCGTCGCCTGCGGCATGGGTCCGATCGCGCTCGGCGGCGATGGCGGCGGCTCGATCCGCATGCCCTGCGGCTTCACCGGCGTCTACGGCATCAAGCCGACCGCCGGCCGGGTGCCGAACATACCGGCGGCGAGCGTCGGCACGATGACGACGCCGGGACCGATCGCCCGCAATGTCGGCGATGCCGCGCTGATGCTGGGGGTTCTCGCCGGCACGGACTGGCGCGATCCGACGGCGCTGCCGCCGCAGGATATCGACTTTCTCGCCGGGCTCGATGACGGCATCGCCGGGCTGCGCATCGGCTTCAGCGCCGATCTCGGCTACGCCGCGGTCGAGCCGGAGGTGGGCGCCGCCGTCGCCGCCGCCGTGCAGGTCTTCGCGACGCAGGGCGCCATCGTCGAGGAGGCGCATCCCGGCTTCGCCGATCCGCGCTGGGCGCTCGACACGATCTGGCGCGTCGCCTACGCGACGATGCTGAAGAACCTGACCAAGGAGGAGCGCGCGCTGCTCGATCCCGGTCTCGCCGCTGTCGTCGAATCCGGCCAGGCCATTTCGGCGGTCGACTATCACCACGCATTCAACGAACGCGTCCGCCTCGGCGAGGCGATGCAGCGCTTCCACCGGACATACGATCTCCTGGTGACGCCGGCGCTGCCGCTCACCGCCTTCGCCGCCGGCCTGCTTGTCCCGGACCGCGACAAATATCCCGAATGGTGGGACTGGAGCCCGTTCACCTGGCCGTTCAACATGACGCGCCAGCCGGCCGCGGTCTGCCCGTGCGGATTCTCGCGCGACGGGCTGCCGATCGGCCTGCAGATCGTCGGGCCGCTCTATCGCGACGACCTCGTGCTGCGCGCCTCGCGTGCCTTCGAGACGGCACGGCCGTTCAAGATGCCGCGTGGCTGACGACGGCTCAGCCCAGGTTTGTGTCATTTCCTGGCGTGCGATTGACGCTCTCGGCGGCCGGCTCTAACATAGGGTGCATAAGAAACTGCCATGCGGGTTTCCCCGCACCGGCTGAGCGGCCAATATATCGGGAGGAGACGCCAAATGCGCGCAAGCTTTCTGTGCACGTCCGTGGCATGCCTAACCGCAGCGATGATCGGTTTAGGTGCCGCGCCGGTTACCGCTCAACAGAGCCCCAAAGTGGTCAGCGGGCCGGGCATTAACCCGCAATGCTTCAAGCCCTGGGCATCGACCACGAAATACTTTCAGTGGAACAAGAAGAATCCGCCCTATCGGATCGCCCTGGCGAACGGCTTCGTCGGCAATACCTGGCGCATCCAGATGATCAAGACGGCCAAGGCCTATGCCGAGACGCCTGAGATGAAGCCGCTGATCAAGGAGCTCAAGGTCGTCAGCACCGGCACCGACGTCGCCGCCCAGGTCGCGGCGATCGACAATTTCATCAACTCCGGTTACGACGCCATCGTGACGATCGCGGTCAACCCGACCGCCTTCGGCCCGGTGATCCAGCGCGCCAATCGCGCCGGTGTCGTCCTCGTCCCCTTCGACAACGTCCTCGACACCGATCAGGTGATGATGGTCAACGAGGACCAGGCCGAGATGGGCCGCATCATGGCCAAGTGGCTGACCAAGAATGTCGGCAACAAGGGCAAGATCCTCGAGGTTCGCGGCGTGCCCGGCAACTCAGTCGACCGCGACCGCCATATCGGTTTCCGCGAGGTCATGGAGGCGCCCGGCAACAGCTTCCAGTTCGTCGAGGTCGTCGGCATGTGGGATGACGGCACGGCGCAGAAGGTGACGGCCGACGCCATCGCCGTCCACGGCAAGTTCGACGGCGTCTACACGCAAGGCGGCTCGACCGGCACGGTGCGCGCGATGATGGACGCCAAGCATCCCTTCGTCCCGGTTTCCGGCGAGGCCGAGAACGGCTTCCGCAAACTGTGCGCCGAGCACGCCAAGGACGGGCTGATGTGCTCGTCGGCCGGCCAGTCGCCGGGCCTCGTCGCCATCTCGATGAAGGCGGCGGTCACCGCGCTGCAGGGCAACGTCATGCCGCAGATGATCTCGGTGCCGATCCCGCTTGCCGAGCAGCCGAACTTCAAGGACGGCAGCAACTACTACTCCAACTTGAGCGATAATTTCTTCACGCCGAACGAATTTCCGCCGTGCGGCGTCAACCTGACCTCGACGGAGATCATGGGCAAGTCGGAGGCCAACCAGTAGGTCCACGCCCGGATGGGCGACGCGCCCTCTCCGTTCGGGAGAGGGCGCCTGCCCGGCGGAGCGGGAGGGTGAGGCATCTGACAGCCAGGCAGAAACCGCGGCTCCGCCGCGATCGACCCCTCACCCTCCCCCTTCCCGGAGAGCCATGATCGACATCCCCCTTCCCGATGACGGCGCGCCGCTGCTGCGCATGCACGGCATCGCCAAGCGCTATGGCGGTGTCACCGCGCTCGACGGCGTCGATTTCGCTTGTCGGGCGGGCAGCATCCACGCCGTTCTCGGCGAGAACGGCGCCGGCAAATCGACGCTGATCAAGATCATCGCCGGCGTCGTCCAGCCGAGCGCCGGCGAGATGTTCCTCGCCGACCGCCCGGTGCGCTTCGCGACGCCGGCCGAGGCGACGCGCAACGGCATCGTCTGCATATTCCAGGAATTGTCGCTGCTGCCCGATCTGACGGTCGCCGACAATATCTGCATCACCGATCCGCCACGGCGCTTCGGCCTGATCGACGGCCGCGCCCAGCGCCGCCGCGCCGCCGAGCTGCTCGCCCGCGTCGGCTGCGCCGACGTCCATCCGATGGAGCTGGTCAAGAACCTGACGCTGTCGCGCCGCCAGATGGTCGAGATCGCCAAGGCGCTCGGCCGCAAGCCGAAGCTGCTCATTCTCGACGAGGCGACCTCGGCGCTGACCGCCGCCGACGTCGCGTCCGTCTATGCCATTCTCCACCGGCTGCGCGATGACGGTCTTGCCATTCTCTACATCTCGCACCGCATGCACGAGATCGCCGAGCTCGCCGATCTCTGCTCGGTGTTCCGCAATGGCCGCCACATCGAGACGTTTGCCAAGGGCAGCCACAGCGACGACGAGATCGTCGAGTTGATGATCGGACGCGAGTACCGTCATGTCTTCCCGCCCAAGCCGGTGCGCGCCGCCCCGCCGCCGCCCGTTCTCACCCTCGACCGGCTGAGCTGGGCGCCGCGACTGCATGACATCTCGCTGACCGTCGGCAGCGGCGAGATCGTCGGGCTCGGCGGGCTCGACGGTCAGGGCCAACGCGAATTGCTGCTCGCCCTCTTCGGCGTGCTGCGCGGCGTGACCGGCAGCATCGCCGTGGCGGGTCGACCGGTCCGGCCGACAAGTCCGCTGCAGGCCAAGTCGCCGAAGATCGGCATGGCGCTGATTCCCGAGGACCGCAAGACCGAGGGGCTGATGCTGCCGATGTCGGTGCGCGACAACATCTCGCTCGCCTCGATCGCGCAGCTGACGCGTGGCCTTACCGTCGACCGCGACGCCGAGACTCGGCGTATCGACGACATGGTCCGCCAGCTGGCGATCAAGGTCGACGATATCGACAGCCCGGTCGCCACGCTTTCCGGCGGCAACCAGCAGAAGGTGGTGATCGCCAAGTGGCTGATGACCGAGGCGCGCATCATCCTGCTCAACGATCCGACGCGCGGCATCGATGTCGGCACCAAGCAGGAGATGTATCAGCTGCTGCGCGAGCTCGCCGATGCCGGCGCCGCCATCCTGCTTTACAGCACCGACTACGACGAGCTGGTCGGCTGCTGCGACCGCGTCGCCATCCTCTATCAGGGGCGGATCCTGCGCGAGCTGCGCGGCACCGAGATCACCGAGCACAACATCGTCGCCAGCGCGCTCAATCTCGGCCTCGCCGGCGGCACTGAGGCCGCGGCATGATCGAGCTGCGGCTATGGGTCGTCCAGCGCTCCGGCATGTTCCTCGCAATCACGCTGTTCATCCTGATGTTCGGCATCTATATCGGCAACCATCCGGCCGGGCTGACCGTCAACGTCGCGACGACTGCCGCCAATAAGGGCGTGCTCCTCGCCCTCGTCGCCATGGCGCAGACTCTGCCGGTGCTGACCGGCGGCCTCGACCTCTCGGTCGGCATGGTGTTCATCCTGTGCAACTGCCTCGCCTCGCATATCGTCATCGGCAGCCCGCTCCAGGTCGCGCTCGGCATCATCGCGGTGCTCGCCACCGGCCTCGCCGCCGGCGCCGTCAGCGGCACGATCATCGTCTACGGCCGGTTGCAGCCGATCATCACGACCTTGGCGACCGGTGCGATCTTCTACGGCATCGCCCTGCTGCTGCGTCCGGTGCCGGGCGGCGAGATCGATACCAACCTCGCCGATTTCGTCACCTACCAGCTGTTCGACACGGTGCCGACCACGTTGGTCCTGCTCGTCTTGGTCACGGCCGCGGTGTGGCTGCCGTTCCGCCTCTCGGTGACCGGCCGCGCCTGCCTCGCCATCGGCTCGGCTGAAGGCGCCGCCTTCATGTCGGGTGTCGCGATCGCCCGTGCCAAGCTCCTTGCTTATGTCCTTAGCGGCTTCCTCGCCGCCCTCGCCGGCTTGCTGCTCACCTTCATCACCTTCTCCGGCGAGGCCAGCGCACCGGCCGGCGGTACCTATACGCTGAACTCGATTGCCGCGGTGGTGATCGGCGGCACCTCGCTGTTCGGCGGCAGCGGCGGCGTCATCGGCTCGATCTTCGGCGCCTTCGTGTTGCGCACCATCGAGGATCTGCTCTTCGTCTTCGACCTGCCGCCGCTCTGGCAGCCGCTCTTCCAGGGCATCGTCCTGCTCGCCGCGGTCAGCCTCGGTGCCGGCCGCGTCTTCCGCCTGCGCAATCGTCTCGAGCTGTTCGGCTAGGCCGCCCCGTGCCACGCATCCTGGTCAGGCCGGAATTCCTCGCTTTCGCCTTCATCGGCGTGATGCTGCTTGCCGGCAGCCTGTACTCGGCGAATTTTCTTTCCGCCACCTATCTGCTGCAGCAGCTTCAGGTCGCGTCGTTCCTCGGCATCATCGCCTCCGGCGCGATGATCGTCATTCTGCTCGGCCATATCGATCTTTCGATCCCCTGGGTGGTGACGGTCGGCGGCATGATGTCGACGGCGGCAGCCGGCTGGTGGGACCCAGCGCTCGCTTTGCCCTTCGGCGTGCTGTGCGGCCTCGTCGTCGGCCTCGTCAACGGCATCGGCGTCGCCTTCCTGCGCATCCCCTCGATGATCTTCACCCTCGGCATCAATGCGGTGGCACAGGGACTGATGGTGCTGCATACCGGCGGCTTCGCGCCGCAGGACAAGGCGACGCCCTTCATGCACTGGCTCTCGGTCGAGCGCTCGCTGCTCGGCGTCCCCAACGCGCTCTTCGTCTGGCTGATCGTCGGCAGCGCCGTCGCCGCCATTCTCGGCCGCACGCCGCTCGGCCGCTACATCTACGCGATCGGCAATCGCGAGGCGGTCGCCTATCTCTCGGGCGTCGATACGCGCGGCGTCCTCATCATCTGCTTCGCGATCAGCGGCGCGTGCAGCGCGCTTGCCGGCGTCCTGCTCGCCGGCTATTCCGACAAGGCATACCAGGCGATGGGCGACGCCTATCTATTGCCGGCGATCGCCGCCGTCGTGCTCGGCGGCACCAATATCCTCGGCGGCCGCGGCACCTATCTCGGCACCGTCGCCGGCGTCATCCTGATCGGCCTCCTGCAAAGCATTCTCTCGGTCATGCAGATGCCCGAGGCCGGGCGGCAGATCATCTATGGATCAGTGATCATCGCGATGTTGCTGGTCTACGGGCGCGGTAGCCGGGTACAGGGCTAATTATGGCCGCTGCGCCCCAACCTGCGCGAGGTAGATCGCGTAGAGCGAGGTCGTCGCGGTGATGAACAGCCGGTTCCGCTTCGGCCCACCGAACGTGACGTTCGATACGACCTCCGGCACCCTGATGTTGCCGAGCAGCTCGCCCGCTGACGAGAAACAGTGGACGCCGTCGCCGGCGCTTGTCCACAGATTGCCGTCACTGTCGAGGCGGAAGCCGTCGGCGAGACCCGGGGTGATCTCGGCGAAGACGCGCCCCTCGGTCAGACGCTTGCCGTCGCTCACGGTGAAGGCTCGGATGTGAT